>Ga0070741_10015949_pt1 | contig 12627 bp, 8 predicted proteins | sample Coa_R1_4_FD_66440 | JGI IMG/M metagenome (GOLD analysis project Ga0070741, IMG submission 66440) | Surface soil microbial communities from Centralia Pennsylvania, which are recovering from an underground coalmine fire - Coalmine... | ecosystem: Environmental > Terrestrial > Soil > Unclassified ...
AAAACGGCCGCGTACGGACCCATCCTACCGGGCTCGGGAAGCGCGGGGTCGGCATACATGGCCGCGGCGACGAACCGATAAAACATGCCCATGAACACACCGCAGGCGATCGAAAGAATCAAACCCTTGGTACTCACTGAAGCGGCGGAACCGGCCAGCCGCCGATACGCGACCGCATCCAGAACGATGGCCAATGTCACGAGCAGGACGCCGAGGGCGAGCAGCGCGAAGTTGCCGACCGGGTCGGCGACATAGTTCACGACCACGCCGATCAGCAGCGCGAGCCCGATGCCGACCGGGAAAGCCACCGCCATTCCGGCGATCTCGATGGCGGCCACCAACAGGATGTTGGCGAGATTGAAAATCGCCCCGCCCACGAGCGCCGAGCCGACACTCGCGCCGGAGGCCTGTTGCAAGTCGGCCAGGAAGGAGCGCCCCGCCCCTCCGGTGCTTCCCAGGGTAAGCCCCAGAGCCAAGGTCAGCAACAGAACTCCGACGGCGTAGTCCCAGTAAAACAACTCGAACCGCCAGTCCTTGCGCGCCAGCTTGCGGGTGTTCGCCCAGGAGCCCCAACAGAACATGGTCAAGACACACAACGCGACCGCCAGCGGATAACTCTGGACGATGAACATGCGATCCCCCCTACTCGTAGTACCTGGAGCAGCTACCCCGCGGTCGGGCCCGGTGCGCGGACCCGCGCCCATTCCGTCTCGAGCTCGGCGCGGCGTGGAAACGACTTCTGAGTTCCAACTCGCGTGGTGGACAGCGCCGCATACAGGCTGGCGCGCGCCACCGCCGTCTGTTCCGGCAATCCTTCCGCAAGAAACACCGCCAAGCTGCCAATGAACGCATCACCCGCACCGGTCGTATCCCGCGCCGCGACCTGGAACGGTGTTATATGCACGTGGGCCGTCGAGTCGGCAAGCACTGCGCCGCGCGCCCCCAGTGTGATCAGCACCCGTGGAAAACCCTTACGCACCAGGGATGTGGCGCAGGCAGCCACCTGCTCCAGGGTCTGAACCGGTAGCCCCGTGATGAGCTCCGCCTCGGTCTCGTTCGGAATGAAGTAGTCGGCCGCGGTCAGCTCAGCGAGATTGGCCGGCAAGGCCGGTGCTGGATTGACGATGCAGCGGATGTTGTGTGCGCGCGCGAAGCGCACTGTGTAGTAAACAGTTTCGAGCGGAATCTCGAACTGCAGAATGATCGTCTGCACGCCGCGCAGCTGCGCGGCCGCCGCATCGATATCTTGCGGGCGTAAGCGATCATTCGCGCCTTTGACCACGATGATGCGGTTCTGTCCCCCAGGCTCGACGAAGATCGGCGCGACACCGGTCGGAGCATCCTCCACGATCCCGACGTGGGTCGTGTCGATGCCGAAGGAGTTGAAGTTGCGGACCGTCGCCTCGCCAAAGAGATCCTTGCCGACCTTCGCGATCATCATCACGTCCGCGCCGCATAGCCGGGCGGCCACCGCCTGGTTGGCGCCCTTGCCCCCAAAGCCGAGGTCGAAGTTCTGGCCGAAGAGCGTCTCGCCGGCCCGTGGGAACACGTCAGCGAACGTAATGAGATCGGTGTTTGCACTGCCCACCACGGCAATCCGGGGTATCTCAGCCATACGACTCCTCATGCTCATCTCGGCACGTGATATGCTGACGTGTCCTCGACACGAAACCAATCATAACAGGGGGCGCTCGCCGTTCATGAACCATGTGGCCGTGGGCGCCAACGTTCTGCTCGTCGATGACCAGCCGGCCCGCCTGCTTTCGTACGAGGCGGTCCTCGCGGACCTCAACGTACGCTGTGTGCGAGCCCTTTCGGGCACCGAAGCACTGGATCGGCTCCTCCGGGAAACCTTCGCGGTCATCGTCCTGGACGTGAACATGCCAGGCATGGACGGCTTTGAGCTCGCCCGACTGATCCGCGAGCACCCCCGCCTCGAGCGCACGCCGATCATCTTCGCCACCGGGGTGAACGTGACCGACCTCGATCGGCTGAAGGGCTACGAGGTGGGCGCCATCGACTACATCTCGATCCCGATCGTACCGGAGATCCTGCGCAGCAAGGTGGCGATCCTGGTCGAGTTGCATCAGCGGCGCAGCGAGCTGGAGATCCTCAATCAGGCCCTGAAACAAGCCCGGGATCAGCTCGATCTGGACCACGCCCGGGCCATGGCGGATGCTCAGGCGCACTTCCAGGAGCGACTTCTCCTTGCCAAACGGGCGGCCCGCCTGGGGGTCTATGATTGGGATATCCGCAGTGGCACGCTGGAGTGGGACGAGCGCACGCGCGAGTTGTGGGGCCTGGGGCCGGACGCTCCCGTGACTTACGAGATCTTCGCCGCGGCACTCCACCCGGAAGATCGCCAGGAGATGCAGCGAGCCCTCGACAAGTCCCTCGACCCAAGTGGGGACGGTCAGTATTCGGCCGCGTTCCGAGTCGACGGGGCTGATGGGGTGACCCGTTGGGTTGAGGCTGTCGGTCGAGTCTCGTTCGAGCACGGCCAGGCGGTTCGACTCATCGGCACCGTGCACGATGTCACCGACCGGAAACAGGCGGAAGAGCAACTCCGCGCGGCGGACCGCCTCAAAGACCAGTTCATCGCGATGCTGGCTCACGAGCTGCGCAATCCCGTGGCACCGATCCGCAATGCGTCCGAGGTTCTGTCGCACCTGCTCGCACAGGATGAAAAGTCACTCGCATGGGTCAACATGATCAAGCGGCAGACGAGCCAGCTCGCACGGCTGTTGGATGACCTGCTCGACGTGACCCGGTTCACTCAAGGGCGCATCGAGCTCAGGCTCGAAGCGATCCCCGTGGAGAGTTGCATCGAGACAGCGGTGGAAACCGCCACTCCGGCCATACGCGAGAGAGGACACACACTGACAGTGAGCAGGTCACCTGAGCCGCTGCACGTCAACGCGGACAAGGTACGTCTCACACAATGTGTGTCCAACCTGTTGACCAACGCTGCGAAATACACTCCTGCTGGAGGAGAGATTCGAGTAACCACGCGATCCGAAGGCGCCGACGTCGTAATCTCCGTGATCGACACTGGGATAGGCATCGACGCGCAGTTACTCCCCCATGTCTTCGAGGTCTTCGTACAAGGCGAGCGCTCGCTCGATCGCACGCAAGGCGGATTGGGTATCGGGCTGTCGATCTGCAAGCGTCTGGTGGAAATGCACGGCGGGCAAATCACGGCCACGAGCCCCGGACCGCAGCGCGGAGCGACCTTCTCGATCCGACTCCCGCGCGTCGCCTAGACCTCTGCCTGGCCGGGCTGGCTATCCGACTGCGAGCAGTGCCGCCAACGCAAGGACGAGCGCTGGAGGCATGATGAACACGCCCAATTTGAAGAACTCTCCAGCCTTCACGTGCACGCCCTCGCGACGCAAGGCCGCCAACCAAAGAATCGTCGCCAGCGAACCCGTCACCGAAAGGTTGGGCCCCAAATCGACGCCAATGAGGATCGCGCCAGCGACGTTGTCGGGCACGTCGGCGGCGTGGACGGCGGTGCCAGCAATCAGCCCGGCGGGCAGATTGTTCATGAGATTCGAGACGCAGGCGACGATCATTCCGGCGGCGCCGGCGCTGAGATGACCCGCGCGCTGGCTTGCTTGCCGCAAGAGCTCGCTCAAGCCGTGGATCACGCCCGACTGGTCCAGTCCCTGGACCAACACGAACAAGCCGGCCACCAGGGGAATGACACCCCAGGAGATGTGCTCGATGAACAGCCGCGGCGAGCAACGTCTGATCCCGGCAACCACCGCGAGCGTGGCGATGCCCGCGATGCAGGTCGGCAGCCCAAGCTGCCAACCCATAGCCGAAGCCGTGATGAGCACCAACGCCGTGACACCGATTCCCCAGGCCGCCGCCTTGCCGGCAACCGTCAATGCGGGCACCGGAATCGCGGCCGTCAGAGGCTGGCGCAAGGCGGAGCGTTGGGTGTATTTCAACATCCAATAGGTCGCGCCGATCGCCAACAGCGACGGCAACGCGAAATGGGGCAGCCAACGCGCGAGCGGCGGCATCCGGTCGGCATAGATGACCAGATTGGCGGGATTCGAGATCGGCAGGACGAAGCTGGCCGCGTTGGCGATGAAGGCACAGATCAGCAGGTAGGGTAAGGGCTGACCGATGCGCGCCGAGCGTACGATGGCCGCGACAGCGGGCGTCAATACCACCGCGGTCGCATCGTTCGAAAGAAACACGGTCACGAGAATGCCGACGAGGTAGACCAGCCCGAATAGTCGATTCGCCGACCCGCGTGCGTGCGCGGCGGCTTCCGCGGCCAGCCAATCGAACAATCCGGTCTCGCGGGCGATTTCCGCGAGCAGCATCATCCCGATCAGGAACAAGTAAACGTCGAGACCTTTGTGCACGCCCTCCAGGGCGGCGCTCGGCGGCAGCAGCCCGAGGCAAACGAGTGCCAGGGCGCCGGCCACGGCCCACACCGCCTCCGGCAATTTGAACGGCCGAAGGATGACACCCGCAGTGGCCAATGTGCCAATGCCCCAGATCGCGACATTCGTCATCATCTACGAATGATAACGGGACCCACGGCAAGGGCCGTAGCCGCAAGCGTTGCAGCCAGCAGCACATTTTTCTGGAATGACTCGGTTCTGCAACATTGGCAGGGCAACTTTCCTGGGGATGACGCCCGAGGATCCGCGGGACTGTGCGAGGTTACGGATTTCGTCAGAGGTTCAGCCTTCTTCAGCAACGAGCTGTGCGCTTTATGATACAAAGCGAACGGCCCGCGTGCGTGTAGAGAGTCCATGGTCGCCGTCCATCTCCTCATCGCCACTCTTGGCGTCGCGAGCTTGACGCTTGCAGCGGTCTACGCCTCTCTGGCCCTGATCGCGGTCCTGATCTGGCGCACCCGGAATTCGGGCGGCCCCGCGGTCAAGCTGCCTCCCGTGACCGTGCTCAAGCCCCTCTGCGGCGCCGAGCCTGGCCTTTACGAGAATCTACGCTCGTTTTGCCGCCAGGATTATCCCCGCTTCCAGATCGTTTTCGGTGTGGGCGAGGCCAACGACCCCGCGCTCGCCGTGGCGGCGCGCTTGAAAGAGGAGTTTCCCACCCTTCCCATCGATATCGTGATCGATCCACGGCAGCACGGCCACAACCGCAAGATCAGCAGCCTGATCAATATGCTACAGCACGCCCATCATGACACGCTCGTGATGGCCGACAGCGATGCATTCGTCGGGCCGGACTATCTGACCCATGTGACGGCTCCGCTGTTGGACGAGAAAGTCGGGCTGGTGACCTGCCTCTATCAAGGTGAGCCGACGCAGCTCATCTGGTCGCGCCTGGGCGCGATGTATATCAACGAGTGGTACATGCCCTCGGTGCTGCTCGCCTGGCTGTTCGGGCATCGCAACTATGTCTCGGGCCAGACTCTGTGCATCCGCCGCGACACCCTCCAGGCGATCGGCGGCTTGCGCGGCATCGCCAATCACCTCGCCGACGACTATGAGCTGGGCCAGGCGGTATGTCGGCTCGGGCGTCGCATCGTGCTCTCCTCTTACCGACTCAAGGCCGAGCATCACGAGCCGACGTTGGACTCGCTGGTACGTCATGAGTTGCGTTGGATGCGCACGCTCTACGTGCTGCGGCCGAGGAGCTTCCGCTTCATCTTTGTCAGCTTCAGTCTTCCGCTAGCCCTCCTTGGTCTCATTCTCGGCGTCGACTCTTTTTCGATGGTTGCATGGCCTCTCTTTCAACTCACGATCGTGGCCCGTCTCGCTCTCCATTTCATACATCGCGTTCGCGGCGGGCGCTCCTTGTTCGCCGATCTGTGGCTTCTGCCGGCGCGCGACCTGCTGATGTGCTGGGTATGGTGCCGCACGTTTTTCACCTCGCGTTTTACCTGGCGTGGTAGCGATTTCGGCGTCGGCGCCGATGGAATCATGCGCAAGCTCACCTGAGCGCCTGTTCGGCGAGTGTCCGACCTGTGGCCGCTACGCTGCGTAAGCTTTCCGGATCCTTTCATCCCTGAGCCCGCGTTCCCAACCGCACGGGTTGGAACGCCAGTTTGATGGCGAGCCGACTCGCTAGCAAAAACATGTGCTATTTTCGTGCGCCGCCCCAAGAACAATGCGCTCCGCTGCGAGTCTCCAGGGAGGATTCCCAGAGTGTCCAAGACCCGCCTGGTCTTGCGCCAAAGAAGCGGCGCGCCATCCACTTTGGGCATCGAGAGCACCGCGCCAACCCTCTCGCGCTGGCACATCGCTCAATTCGCCCAACTCGCCCACATTCGCGTGCTGTGGGTACCCAGTACGCAGTCAACCGGTCTGACCAGGGCGCGAGTCATCTGGGGCATAGCTGGATTGTTTGCCGTTGGTCATGCCGCGGTGTTCGCGTGGCTTTCGCCTTTGGCATTGCAGGACCTTCCCAACCATCTGGCTCGCGCGCGCGTCCTGGCGGACATCCTGTTTGAACGGGGTACCCGGTTCGGCGATCTGTTCGAGCTCCATCTCCTACCTGTCCCGTACGTCCTCGGCGACCTGATCCTCGCTACGGCAACTCATCTCCTCGGCGTGACCGGCGCAGCCGTATTTTGGAGTGTCTCGAGCTTCGCATCCTTGCCCTGCGCGTTATGGTACTACCTCGGCGCCACTCGGCTTCGTCCTGACTCGAAGGCGCTGCTGGTCCTGCTGAGCTCGTATTTGTCCACGGATTGGTTCTTTTTGGTCGGTTTTATCGAATTCCGCTTGGGCGTGGCGCTGACCTTGGTCGTTCTCGGGCTCGCGGAACGTTTCCGGACGAAACCCACTGCCGCCTGGCTGCTCGTCTATACGGTCGCACTATCGGCCGGATACCTGACTCATCTGACTACCCTGGTCTTCGTGAGCGCGTTGGCCGGCACGACTTCGCTGCTACGTCTCGTGCGACGAACGTCCCGTGTGCCGGTGGAATTGGCACTGCTCCTTCCCTGCGCGGCGCTGCTGTTATGGCATTTCGGATTCACTGGTGCGTACCGCCACCCGGATGACCTCGTCGAGAACCCCTATATCTGGGGTACCGTGGCCGGCAAACTGGCCCGTGTCATCGCGGAGTTCCAGCGGTATAACCCACGGCCAGACCTCCTGATGTGGGTCATTTTCGCGACCACCGTCACCTGTTATGTCGGGCGTTTGCGATGGCGCGATCTACGCACCTCCGCGGGTTTCGAATTCCTGGTCATGGCGAGTGCGATGCTGGCGGTGTACTGCATCTTGCCGGCGGGTTACTCGGAAGCCTACTACGTCGATGTGCGCGCCCTGCCGTTTCTCTCGCTATATGTGCTTTTGACATTTCTGGGCACGACGCCGCGAGAAGATGGGAAGCCCGCAGGCAGGCAGACTCTGGCGCTGATCCTGGCTGTTACCCTCGTCGCGGGTAACATGGTCTATCTCGCCGCGCACATGCACCGTCAGAAGCAATGGCTCGACCAGTATCGCAGCGTGATCAGCAAAATTCCCCGCGGCGCGTATGTATTACCGGTGTATACGCATGCCCCCGAAGGGGAGGTTGTACCTTTCCTGCACGCGTTCGCGTTCGCCGCGATCGATCGCGATGCCGTGGTTCCTTATTTGCAAACAGGCGACACCGGTAATCCGCAGAAATACCTGCGTTACCGCCACCGCCCCGACGCACCAGACCAGCTGTGGTATGGCAACCTTCCACCGAGTCCGGTCGAGTGGCGCAGGGTCGCTTGCGAATACCGGTTTCTGCTCGTCACCAAGCCGTTCGACCCGGCGCGGCTGGCTTTGACGACCTCCCTGGTCGCGGAAAACAACAGTGCAAGCCTGCTTGCGATCTCAAAGCCCGCATTCTGCGGACCGCATGGAGTCAACTAGCCCGAGCGCAGCAAGTCGACGACCTTCGTAAACGCACGGGCCTCGGCAATGTCCTCGGCCGTGCGCTTGTCTTGATTGCGCAGCAGCGCGCTCGCGCCCGCGCTGAGCAGCGTCCGGACGATACCGTAGTCGCCGCGCCGACTCGCAATGATCAGCGCCGTATCGCCGAACTCGTTCTGGACATCAAGGCTCGCATGCGCGGCTATGAGCTGCCCAATGATCGCGGATTGGCCCGCGGCGGCAGCCAGGAGTAGCGGAGTGTCTCCGGCTTTTGATGCGACGTCGGTGCGCGCCCCTCTGCTCAACAGATAGCTCGCGACCGTGGCATGGCCCATCCGTGCAGCGACTCCCAGCGGAGGCACGCCGCTCGCGTCCGCATGATTGACATTTGCGCCGTGCTCGATGAGAAGTTGCGCTGCCTCGAGTTTCCCGGCGTGAGCCGCATTCCAAAGGGCGGTGCGCCCTCCCTTGTCCTCGAGCTCGGTGCTAGCGCCGGCATCCAACAATTGTCGCAGTGTATCCATATCGCCGACTCGCGCGGCAAGCATCAGGGCATTCTCACCGCGCGCATCCTGTGAGTTGGGACGAGCATGTGCCGCAAGCAGACTATGCACGATCGAGGGCGAGCCGGCTTTGACCGCAGCGACCAGTGTGGGCTCGGATGTATCGGTGTGCTCCTCGGGCGAGACCCCTTTGCCTAGCAGGACTTCCACGACGTCCTGCCGCCGGGCGCGAATAGCATGCATCAGTGCCGTATCGCCGCGGCGATCGGTCTGGGAAAACCGAGCTCCGGAGGACAGCAAGGTTTCGACCGCGCGTGGCGAGCCCGCAAGCGAAGCCACGATCAATGTGGAACTACCTCCGGGCACAGCGGCGTTGGAATCCGCTCCGCGTGCGAGCACCGCGTTCAGCAAGGACGGTTCCGTTTTTACCGCAGCCACCGCGACATCTGGCCAGCCCGCGTAAAGGTCCAGTTGTGGGGGAACCGGCCTGGTGATGGAGGTCAGTTCCGCGTTGGAAACCGCATTGTGGCGCAGTGCTGTCGCACCACTCTCCCTCAATCGTGTCGCGATCTCGGTGGCGGTACCGCTCACGAGCGCGAAATCCAGCGCGGACCAGTCTTGCACATTGCGCGAGCCGGGCGTCGCTCCCGCGGCGAGCAGGTGCTCAACCACTTCGAGCTTGGCGCTCACGCTGGCATACATCAATGGAGTGTTATGACTCTGGTCGACAGCATTCGCATCGGCATGCTGCTTCAAGAGAGCATCCACCGAACCCAGGCTACCCGCACGAGCCGCCAACATCAGAGGTGTCATGCCATGCGAGTCGCGGGCGTCGACTGCAGCCCCCTGACTCAGCAGAAAAGAAACCGCGTCCGTGCGCCCTGCTTCAGCCGCTTTCGCGAGCGCGCCTCGACCGAACGCATCGCGCGCATCGATCATCGACTTGTTCGTGAGTGCCTTCAACTCCGCGACATCGCCCTCTTCCGCGGCGAGCCAGAATGCCTCAGCGCGTATCTGCGGATCGCTGAGATCCCCATGGGTGCGCAGCTCCAGCGACGGCGCGCTCCGGTCCGCCGGTTGTGCCGCGGGGACGAAGCCCAGTTCTCGCGAGCGAGCGAGCCAATGCTCCGCGGCTTCGCGGTTCGGTGGATCGGACTGCGCCAAAAGGACGGAGAGGCTGAAAGCGGCGCGGGCATTGCCCTGGCTCGCGGATTTCTCCAGCCACTCGCGCGCTTTCGCAGGATCGCGGGGGCCGCTCAGTCCGTTGAGATAAAAGGTGCCGAGTACGTATTGCGCCTCGCTGTTGCCGGCAACCGCAAGCCGCTGCAACTCCGTAGCCGCGGCCGCAAACTTTTTCAGGCGGATATCGCTCTTCGCGGTCTCGAGCGGATCGGCTGTCCGAGGCGCGGCAGCGACGACCAGCGGTACAGACAGAGCAGCGAGGAGAGTGAGTACGACGGCAGCGCGCATCGCAAGCGCATCACGCCGTGCCATATTTGGTCTCGACATGGATACCGACACGTCGGAGAAAATCCGAGGGCAACACCCCCCCGGCATTCACGATGACGCTGTCGTTCGGGACGTCCAATACCCGACCCACATGCTCGATGGCCACTGAATCGGTGCTGATCTGCCGGACACTCGATTGCAGCATGACCTTGATGCGTCCGCTTTGCGCCGCACTCTGGACTCGCTCGCGATTGCGCGCCTTGGCGCGGTCAAACGCTTCACCTCTATACGAGAGCACCACGCTCGCGCCATCCGCTTCGGCAATGCTCGTCGCAGCCTCCAAGGCGCTATCGCCCCCACCGACGACGAGCACATGCTGTCCTGCGTATTGCTCCGGATCGATCAACCGATAGACCACTTTGGGCAATTCCTCGCCCGGGACCCCGAGCTTGCGCGGACTCCCGCGCCGGCCAATGGCCAGCAGCACGCTGTGCGCACGATACTCAGCGAGAGAAGTCTTGACGAGAAACCCCCGACCCTCGCGCACGATATCATCGACGCGCTCGCGGTAGTTGATCTTCACGCCGGTCTTGCGCTCTGCCTCGGTCCAGAACCGCAACAGGTCTTCCTTGCTCGTCTGTCGCAGATTGATTTTGCCCACCAGGGGCACAGTGGCCGGCGCGGTCATTACGAGCTTGCCGCGAGGATACTGAAACACGCAGCCACCGAGGGACTCCTGCTCGATGGTGACGAAGCGCATCCGCTTCGACAGCGCCGTGAGCGATGCCGCGAAGCCCGCGGGACCGGCTCCAACGATCACGAGGTCGAGCAGCTCTCCGCCTCGCGGACGCCGCGCGTGTACTGACTCGACCGCCTGCCGCCCTTGCTCGAGAGCGTTGCGAATGAGCCCCATTCCTCCCAGCTCACCGGCAATGAAGATTCCGGGCACGCTGGTCTCGAATTGCGGCGTGAGCACCGGAATGTCGGCTCCGCGGCGCTCCGAGCCAAATACGAGTGTGATGGCCTCCACCGGACAGGCTGTCTTGCAGGCCCCGTGGCCGATGCAATCGCTCGGGCCAACCAACTGCGCGCGACCGTTGATGATGCCGAGCACGTGGTGCAGCGGCTCTTCGGGACATGCCTTCACGCACGACCCGCAGCCGATGCAGCGCGCGGGATCGATGACGGGATGCAGCGTGACCGGGTCGTTGAGGCCCGCGCGACTGGATTCCTCATGCACAACTTTGCTGCGACGCTCGAGTCTGTCACGGCGACGCACGAACCAAGCCAGCGCCAGCAACGTTGGCACTATGTAGATGATGTAGAGCAGTTGATCCATCGTGACGGCAGACTAACTCTGCGACGCAAAGCACCGGAATGGGTGTTTTCCCTACTTGTCACAACCTTGCGAGCTACGCACCCTAACGCTCGAGTCCAACTTCTCACAAATGGTGTTATTTCGCAGGTTTTGTCGGTAGTTGGCGACTGTCGGCGCGTTGCGACAGTTGATGCGAATCGACCCCTCGCGCGGGAGTCACGATGCGCCAGGACGCGCCGGTTTCCACCTAGCCACGGCCCCTGAATATCCCGCATGAATACAACTTTCTGGTTCACCGCAGGCGTCTTGACCGGTGTGATGGTGACGACCGTCTCCATGCCGTTGTGGCGCGGCATCGGTACGAAGCTCGCCACGCGGCCGCGCGCCTATTTGATCGCCGCTGGCGGCATCGCGGTGTTTGCCTGCTCGGCGGCACTCCTGTACCTGGCGACCGGCGCCCCTGCATCGCTGCAGCAGAAGGCTCCTTTGTCGGACGCCGCTGCTCGTCCGGCCGCCGCAGCGGGCGCGAACAGCTCGAGCGCCAAACCACGCTCCATGGAAGAAGCAGCCGCCGGCCTCGAGGCGCGACTCGAGCGCGAAGGAGGAAGCGCTGGGGACTGGGAGCTCCTTGCCAAATCGTACGAGTTTCTCGGACGCACCGCGGATGCGAGTCGCGCGCGAGCGCGCGCCGGTGCACCGAGCTCGACCGCTAGCGAAGCTGAAATCTCCGGCACTGTGTCCATCGAGAGCCGGTTGGCGGGACGGATTGACCCACGCGCCACTCTGTTCATCTACGCCAAGGCGGTGGACACCCCCGGACCACCGCTGGCGGTCTTGCGACTGACCACTACCGGCTGGCCGGTGAGCTTCCGCCTGGATGATTCCATGGCGATGATCCCCTCACGACGGCTCTCGCAGTTCCAGAAAGTTGTCGTCGAAGCACGAATCTCCCGCTCCGGCCAGGCAGCTCCTACCGCTGGCGATCTCTACGTGACCAGCGACGTTCTCACTCCCAGCTCCGGCAAGAAGTTGGCGCTGGTCATCAACCACGAAATTGGATGAGGCGAAGATGCCCCCACCCGCACGCCATCGCGCAACTCTCCCGACCGCCGTCGCTCCAGAGGCCGCTCCGCCTCCCCGCGCCTCGGCCAGGGCTGCCCCAACCGGAGTCGATCCCGAGTTGCAACCGGCACTCGTGCGCGACGAGGTCGAGGAGGCCGCACGCCTGCTGACGAGCGGGCGAGCCGTTGCGCCCGCTCCGACCATTGCTCCCCGCACGGAGCCCGCTTCGCGCACGCGACCGCAACCTGCGCCAAGCACCCAAGCCGCGTCCAACAAACCAGACCACGCGCGAGCGCAACCCGCACAGCGTCGGAAGTGGCTCACACCGGCAGCGATCTTCGGTGTCGTCGTGATGGTGCTGTTATATGTGGGTTGGCATGTGCCGACGGAGCGCTACATCACTCCCAAACGCGGCGTCGGCTACGCCTTGGGGATCATCGGCGGCAGC
>Ga0070741_10015950_pt1 | contig 12626 bp, 5 predicted proteins | sample Coa_R1_4_FD_66440 | JGI IMG/M metagenome (GOLD analysis project Ga0070741, IMG submission 66440) | Surface soil microbial communities from Centralia Pennsylvania, which are recovering from an underground coalmine fire - Coalmine... | ecosystem: Environmental > Terrestrial > Soil > Unclassified ...
AACGTCGTCTTCCCATGATCAATATGACCCATCGTCCCGACGTTCAAATGCGGCTTCGTCCGCTCAAACTTCTGCTTCGCCATCGTCAATCCTCAACAATCAGTCAAAGGGGTACGGTTCGCTCTCAGGAGCGTGGGCAGCGGCCGGGGAGATTACTCGCCCCGCACGCGCTTGACGATCTCGTCCTGCACGGCGGCCGGCGTCTGCTGGTACGACTCGAACTGCATGGAGTAGGTGGCCCGGCCCTGGGTCCGGGACCGGAGGTCGTTCACGTAGCCGAACATCTCCGACAGCGGGACGTGGGCCCGGATGACCTGGGCGTTGCCTCGCTGCTCCATGCCCTGCACCTGGCCGCGCCGGCTGTTCAGATCGCCGATCACGTCGCCCATGTAGTCCTCGGGCGTGACCACCTCCACGAACATGATCGGCTCGAGCAGCACCGGCGACGCCTTGCGGGTGGCTTCCTTGAACGCCATGGAACCGGCGATCTTGAACGCCATCTCCGACGAGTCGACCTCATGGAACGAGCCGTCGGACAGCGTCACGCGCACGTCGACGACCGGGTAGCCGGCGAGCACGCCGGCGGTCATCGACTCCTGGATGCCCTGGTCGACCGACGGGATGTATTCCTTCGGAATACGGCCACCGGTGATCTTGTCGACGAACTCGTAGCCGCCGCCCGCGCCGGTCGGCTCCACGTCGATGACGACGTGCGCGAACTGTCCCTTGCCGCCGGTCTGCTTCACGTGCCGGTACACGACGTTGCGCACCGGCTTGGTGATCGTCTCGCGGTAGGCGACCTGCGGCTTGCCCACGTTCGCGTCGACCTTGAACTCACGCATCATGCGGTCGACGATGATCTCGAGGTGCAGCTCACCCATACCGGAGATGACCGTCTGCGCTGTCTCCTCGTCGGTCCGCACCTGGAACGTCGGATCTTCCTCGGCGAGCGCCTGCAGCGCGCGGGCCATCTTGTCCTGGTCGGCCTTCGTCTTCGGCTCGACCGCCACGTGAATCACCGGCGCGGGGAACTCGAGTGACTCGAGCACGATCGGCGCGTTGATCGCAGCGAGGGTGTCGCCGGTCTTGGTGTCCTTCAGGCCGACGGCGGCGACGATGTCACCCGCGTAGACCGCGTCGAGGTCCTCGCGGTGGTTGGCGTGCATACGCAGCAGCCGGCCGACACGCTCCTTGTGACCGGTGCGCAGGTTGAGCACCTGGCCGCCCTTTTCGAGCGTGCCGCTGTACACGCGGAAGTACACGAGCTTGCCGACGTGCGGATCGGTCATGATCTTGAACGCGAGCGCGGAGAACGGCTCGCCATCATCGGCCTTGCGCGTGAGCTCCTCGTGACCCTTGGGGTCGAGGCCAATGACCGGAGGCAGGTCGATCGGCGACGGCAGGAAGTCGACCACCGCGTCGAGCAGGGGCTGCACGCCCTTGTTCTTGAACGCGCTGCCGTTGAGCACCGGCACCACCTCGTTCGCGATGGTGGCGTCGCGGAGCGCGTCACGGAGGTCCTGGCTCGTGATCTCCTCGTCGCTGATGTACTTCTCGAGGATCGTGTCGCTGTGGTGGGACAGCACGTCGATGAGCTCGTGCCGGTACTGCTCGGCCTGCTCGCGGAGGTCGTCGGGGATGTCGACCACGTCCCACTTCGCGCCGAGCTCCTCGTCGCGCCACACGAGCGCCTTCATCTCGAGCAGGTCGACGACACCCTGGTAGTTGCCCTCGGCACCGATCGGAAGCTGGATGACCGCGGTCGTGGCCTGGAGCCGGTCGCGGATGCTGTCGAGCGCCTTGAAGAAGTCGGCACCGAGGCGGTCCATCTTGTTGATGAAGCAGATGCGCGGCACGCGGTACTTGTTGGCCTGGCGCCAAACGGTCTCGGTCTGCGGCTCCACCCCGGCGACACCGTCGAACACCGCCACCGCGCCGTCGAGCACACGCAGCGAACGCTCGACCTCGACGGTGAAGTCGACGTGGCCGGGCGTGTCGATGATGTTGATGGTGTGGTCGTTCCACTCGCAGGTGGTGGCGGCCGACGTGATCGTGATGCCCCGCTCCTGCTCCTGGGCCATCCAGTCCATCGTCGCGGCGCCTTCGTGGACCTCGCCGATCTTGTAGTTCTTGCCGGTGTAGTAGAGGATCCGCTCGGTCGTCGTGGTCTTGCCCGCGTCGATGTGGGCCATGATCCCGATGTTGCGAGTTCGGTTGAGAGGGGTGGAGCGCATCTCGTTCTCTTCCGTGCTTGCGGTCTGCGATTCCGTGGAGGTCTTGGGGATCCGATGACATGCGAACGGCCGGGCCCTGCGAGGCCCGGCCGGGGAGGCCGGGGGCTCTGCCGCCCCCGGAGCGATCACACTGGGGACGGCGCTAGGTGCTCTTCTCCTGAGTCATCAGCGTCATATCTACCAATTCTTCGGCGATCTACCAGCGATAGTGAGCGAAAGCCCTGTTGGACTCGGCCATCTTGTGCATGTCCTCACGACGCTTGACCGAGGCACCGAGGCCGTTGCTGGCGTCGAGGATCTCGTTGGCGAGCCGCAGCGCCATCGTCTTCTCCCGCCGCTGGCGGCTGTAGCCGACCAGCCAGCGGATGGCGAGCGTGGTGGCCCGGCGGGGCCGCACCTCGACCGGCACCTGGTAGGTGGCGCCTCCGACCCGGCGGCTCTTGACCTCGAGTTGCGGCTTCACGTTCTCGATCGCCCGCTTGAGCGTGGAGAGCGGCTCGCTGCCGGTCTTGTCCTCGACCGCCTTCATCGCGTCGTAGACGATGCGCTCGGCGACCGAGCGCTTGCCCCGGAGCAGCACCTTGTTGACGATCTGGGTGACCAGCACCGAGTGGTACACGGGGTCGGGCATCAGCTCCCGGCGGGGGGCGGGTCCTTTGCGCGGCATCGCGGGCGCTCCCTCAGCCTTCGCGCTTCGCGCCGTACCGGCTGCGAGCCTGCTTGCGATCGCGCACGCCGGCGGTGTCGAGCGTGCCGCGGATGATCTTGTAGCGGACACCGGGGAGGTCCTTCACCCGGCCACCGCGCACGAGCACGATCGAGTGCTCCTGAAGGTTGTGACCCTCACCCGGGATGTAGGCGGTGATCTCCATGCCGCTGGTGAGCCGGACGCGGGCGACCTTGCGAAGCGCCGAGTTCGGCTTCTTCGGCGTGTTCGTGTAGACGCGCGTGCACACCCCCCGACGCTGGGGCGCGCCCTTCAGCGCGGGCGTCTTCGTCTTCGTCGTCTTGGACTGCCGGCCCTTGCGGACCAGCTGCTGGATGGTGGGCACGGAGGGTCGAGGATACTGGCGCGCCATCTGCACGGGCAACCTGCGGCCACGCCGCCGGCTGGGGTGGGACGGGAGGGGGGTTCAGCTGTCGGCGGCGAGCAACTCGTCGCGCAGGTCGCGTTTGCGGACCTTGCCGGCGGGGTTGCGGGGCAGCTCGCCGTCCCAGAACCAGATGCGAACCGGGACCTTGAACGCCGCCAGCCGGTCCCGGCAGTGCCGTTGCAGCTCCTCGACGGTCACGGTCGCGCCCTCCTTGAGCTGCACCACCGCGCCGACCTCCTCGCCGAGGACGTCGTGGGGGATGCCGAAGACGGCCGCGTCGGTTACCGCAGGGTGCTCGAACAACGCGGCTTCGACCTCGGCCGAATAGACGTTCTCGCCACCCCGGATGATCATGTCCTTGGCCCGGTCGGTGATCGTGATGAACCCGTCCTCGTCGAGGCGGGCGATGTCGCCGGTGCGCAACCAGCCGCCGGGCAGGAACGTCTCCGCCGTGGCCTCGGGCTTGTTCCAGTACCCCTTCACGACGTTCGGGCCGCGCACCCACAGCTCGCCGGCCTGGCCGACCGGCAGGTCGTTGCCCTCCTCGTCGACGATGCGGACGTCGTTGATCGGCAACGGCGGCCCGCAGCTTTCGGGCTTGGCGAGATAGTCGATGCCGTTGTTCGACGCCGCCGTCGACGACGTCTCGGTCATGCCCCAACCGTTGGTCGGGGTGCGGCCCGGGAACAGCTCCTCGATCCGGCGGACCAGCTCGGGCGGCGCGGGCGCGCCGCCGTAGCCGATCGACGTGACGCTCGACAGGTCGGTCTCGGCGAACGACGGCGACTCGAGTAGCTGCCACACCATGGCGGGCACACCGCCGATCGTGGTGATCCGCTCGCGCTCGATCAGTTCGAGCGCGCGCTCCGGATCCCACTTGTGCATGATCACGAGCTTGCCGCCGAAGCTGATCGACCCGAGCATGATCGCGTGGCAGCCGGTGACGTGGAACAGCGGCACCGACAGCAGCACCGCCTGCTCGGACGCGCCTGATGCCATCGCCGCGAGATCCGGCCCGCCGCCGCCTTCCACGTCGGCCTTGCGTGCCGCGGCATAGAACGCGCCGAACGCCAGCGACATGACGTTCGTGCAGATGTTGCGATGGGTTCCGAGGGCACCCTTCGGGAACCCGGTGGTGCCCGACGTGTAGAAGATGGTGGCGTCGTCCTCCGGCGCGAGCGCGACGTCGGGGGGCACCACGTCGGGGTCGATCTCGCCGAGCACCTCCGCGAACGCGGTCTCCCGTTCGTGCAGCGGGTGCTGAGCCCGGGCGACGAGAACGGCTTCGAGGCCAAGGTCCTCGTACGGCCGCAAGCTCCGTGCTCGCTCCTCGTCGACCACCAGCACCCTGGCACCCGCGTCACGGATGCCGTACTCGAGCTCAGGCCCGGTCCACCACGCGTTCAGGGGAACGACGATCGCGCCGGCGACCGCGGCGCCCCAGAACCCGATCAGCCATTCCGGGTAGTTGCGCATCGCGATCGCGACGCGGTCACCCTTGCGGATGCCGTAGCCGTCGACCAGCCGGTGGGCGAACGTCGCCGCCATGCGGTAGTGGTCCCGGAACGAGATGCGTTCGTCCTCGTAGACGATGAACGTCTTGTCGCCGTGGAACGCGGACAGGTCGAGCACGGCCCGCAACGTCGGTGGCGCGTTCTTCCAGGCCCGGATCGGCACGCCGCCGATCTCGACCGGCTCCATCTCGAAGAGCTGGCCCGGCGCGGTCAGCTCGGCGCGGATCTCGGCAACGGACTTGGCCATGCGCTCTTCGAGTCCTCTCTGGGTCCGCTGAGTCCCTGAACTCCGGGCGCTCGTGGCCCCGATAGGGGCCACGGCGCACCAACATTGGCCCTGCGCGGGGCGGATCTAGCCGATCGACTCCTCGCCGAAAGGCCCCTCGATGACCTCGCCGTCGCCGGCTGCGGCCTCGCCGCGGTTGCTGGCGGGCGCCTCGGGGATGTAGTCGCCCGAGATGCTGGCCAGCCACTCGGCCGCGTCCGCGTCGGACGAGTAGAACTGCATCGGCTGGTAGTCCGGTGCCCCGGTGTCGATGGCGCGGTAGACGTCCATGCCGGTCCCGGCCGGGATCAGCTTGCCGATGATGATGTTCTCCTTGAGGCCGAGCAGGTTGTCCGAGCGCGACTCGATCGCCGCCTCGGTCAGCACGCGAGTCGTCTCCTGGAACGAGGCGGCGGACAGCCACGAGTCGGTCGCGAGCGACGCTTTCGTGATGCCCATCAGCTCGGGGCGGCCTTCGGCGGGGCTCTTGCCCTCCTGCACGAGGCGGCGGTTCACGTCGGCGTACACCTTCGAGTCGACGCGCTCGCCCGGCAGGAAGTCGCTGTCACCCGGCTCCTGCACCGCAACACGACGAGTCATCTGCCGAACGATCAGCTCGATGTGCTTGTCGTGGATCGACACGCCCTGGTCGCGGTACACCTTCTGCACCTCGTTCACGAGGTACTGCTGGGTCTCGCGCACACCGCGGATCTCGAGCAGCTCCTTCGGGTCGCGCGGCGTCTTGTCCTCACCGACGATCGCGTCGCCGGGGCGAACCTCTTGGCCGTCGACGACCGCGAGACGCTGGATGGTGGGGACCGTATGGGTCTCCTCCGTACCGTCGTCGCCGACGATGGTCACGACGCGGCCCTTGCCTTCGTCCTCGGTGATGCGCACGACCCCGGCCGTGCGGGCGAGCGTGGCCTTGCCCTTCGGCGAGCGAGCCTCGAACAGCTCGACGACGCGGGGAAGGCCGCCGGCGATGTCGGTGCCGGCGATGCCGCCGGTGTGGAAGGTGCGCATGGTGAGCTGCGTGCCGGGCTCGCCGATCGACTGCGCAGCGATGACGCCGACCGCCTCGCCAAGCTCGATCATCTTGCCCGTCGCCAGCGAGCGGCCGTAGCACTTGCGGCACACGCCGAGCTCGGCCTGGCAGGTCAGCGGCGAACGCACGCGCACCCGCGTGACGCTCTCGTCGTCACGCAGCCGCTCGAGCTCCTCGTCGCCGACCTCTGTGCCCGCGGGGATCACCGTGCCGTCCGACAGCGTCACGTCGGTCGCGAGGATGCGGCCGAACAGGCGCGTCTCGAGGTAGGTTCGCCGATCCGGCGTGTCCGGCCGGATGTCGTCGAGCCACAGACCGAGCAGCGGGACACCCGGACGCTCGCAGTCCTCCTCACGGACGATCAGCTCCTGCGCGACGTCGACGAGCCGGCGGGTCAGGTAGCCGGAGTCCGCGGTGCGCAGCGCGGTGTCGACCAATCCCTTCCGTGCGCCGGGCGTGGCGATGAAATACTCGAGCATCGCCAGGCCCTCACGGAAGTTCGACTTGATCGGCCGGGGGATCATGTCGCCGCGGGGGTTGGCGACGAGGCCGCGCATGCCGGCGATCTGGCGGACCTGCATCATGTTCCCTCGGGCGCCCGAACCGACCATCATGTCGATCGGGTTGAACTGGTCCTGTTTCAGCTCGCGCTCCATGGCGGCGCGCACCTCTTCGGTGGCCGCGGTCCAGATCTCCACTTCCTTCTGGCGCCGCTCGCCGTCGGTGATGATGCCCTTGTAGAACTGCTCCTCGACCTTCTCGGCCCGCTTCTCGTAGCCGTCGAGGATCTCCCGCTTCTTCGACGGGGTCTTCACGTCCTCGATCGAGATGGTGAGCCCCGACCGAGCCGCGTACTTGAAGCAGAGGTTCTTGATCCCGTCGAGGCTGTCGGCGACAACCCGCTTCGGGTAGCCGTGCACGAGCTCGGGCTCGCCACCATCGCGCGACACGTAGCGCTTCCCGTTGGCCAGCGCGTCGACGATGATGCCCATGTCGCCCTTCCGAACGGGGCGGTTCACGTAGTCGAGCTCGTCGGGCAGCACTTCGTTGAACAGCAGCCGGCCGAGCGTCGTTCGGATCGGGGTCTCCACGCCGGTGAGCGGGCCGCGGTACTCGATCTCCGCGTGCAGGTCGAGCGTGCCCTCGTCGTAGGCGCGCTCAGCCTCGTCGATGTGGCGGAACACGCGGCCTTCGCCCTTGGCGCCAGGCACGACCTCGGTGAGGTAGTACGCGCCGATCACCATGTCCTGTGTCGGCGTGACCAGCGGCCGCCCGTGCGCGGGCGACAGGATGTTGTTCGCCGACAGCATCAGCACCCGCGACTCGGCTTGCGCCTCTGCCGACAGCGGCAGGTGCACGGCCATCTGGTCGCCGTCGAAGTCGGCGTTGAAGGCGGTGCAGACGAGCGGGTGGATCTGGATCGCTTTGCCCTCGACGAGAACCGGCTCGAAGGCCTGGATGCCGAGGCGGTGCAGCGTCGGCGCCCGGTTGAGCAGCACCGGGTGCTCCTTGATGACCTCCTCGAGCACGTCCCACACCTGGGGGCGGCGCCGTTCGACCATCCGCTTGGCGGACTTGATGTTCTGCGCGAGCTCGGTGTCGACGAGCCGCTTCATCACGAACGGCTTGAACAGCTCGAGCGCCATGAGCTTGGGCAGGCCGCACTGGTGCAGCTTCAGCGTCGGGCCCACGACGATGACCGAGCGTCCCGAGTAGTCGACGCGCTTGCCGAGCAGGTTCTGGCGGAACCGGCCCTGCTTGCCCTTCAGCATGTCGGACAGCGACTTCAGCGGCCGGTTGCCGGGGCCGGTGACGGGACGGCCACGCCGGCCGTTGTCGAACAGCGCGTCGACCGCCTCCTGCAGCATCCGCTTCTCGTTGTTGACGATGATCTCGGGCGCGCCGAGGTCGAGGAGCCGCTTCAGCCGGTTGTTCCTGTTGATCACGCGCCGGTACAGGTCGTTGAGGTCGGACGTGGCGAACCGGCCACCATCGAGCTGCACCATCGGGCGCAGCTCGGGCGGGATGACCGGCACGACGTCGAGGATCATCGCCCGCGGGTCGTTGATGCGCTTGCCGTTCTCGTCGCGCCGGTTGAACGCGGTGACGATCTTCAGGCGCTTGATGGCCTTCTGCTTGCGCTGCGCGCTGAGGGGACGCTGGCCGTCGGGCGGGTCGATCGCGTTGCGGAGCTTCTTTTCCTCCTCGTCGAAGTCGATGCGCTCGATGAGCTGCTTGATCACGTCGGCACCCATGCCGCCTTCGAAGTACTCGCCGTAGCGATCGCGCAGCTCGCGCCAGAGGAGCTCGTCCTCGACGATCTTGCGCGGGAACAGGTCACGAAACTCATCGAACGCGCGCTGGAGCAGGTCGAGCTCCTGCTCATAGCGCTCGCGGATCGCGACCAGGTCCTTCTCGGCAGCGCGCTGGCGCGCCCGCAGGTCGGCCTCCTTCGCGCCTTCGGCCTCGAGTGCCTCCAGCTCCTTTTCGAGCTCCTCCTGCCGGCGGGCGAGCTCGAGCTCACGCTCCTTTTCGATCTCCTCCTTCTCGCCGACCAGCTCGGCCTCGAGGTTGGGCAGGTCCTCGTGACGGCGCTCCTCGTCCACGTAGGTGACGAGGTTGGCCGCGAAGTAGATGACCTTCTCGAGCTGCTTGGCCTTCAGCTCCTCACGGATCTCGGTGCCCATGAGCAGGTACGCCAGCCACGAGCGGGTTCCTCGCAGGTACCAGATGTGCACCACCGGCGCAGCCAGCTCGATGTGGCCCATGCGCTCGCGCCGCACCTTCGAACGGGTCACTTCGACGCCGCAGCGCTCGCAGATGATGCCCTTGAACCGGACGCGCTTGTACTTGCCGCAGTAGCACTCCCAGTCCTTGGTGGGACCGAAGATCTTCTCGCAGAACAGGCCGTCCTTCTCCGGCTTCAGCGTGCGGTAGTTGATGGTCTCCGGCTTCTTGACCTCGCCGTTGGACCACATGCGGATCGACTCCGCGGTCGCGAGACCGATCCGCAACTGATCGAAGTTGTTGACGTCAAGCATGTTTCGCTCTCACTCGCTCGCTCCGCTCGCTCCGCTCGAGCGAGCTGCCGGCGCTCGCCTCATGGCGAGCACTGCCACAACCTGTCCCCTCACTGCTCAGTACGAAGTGCGTTCACGGCGACGTTCGTCCTCTTCATCGGAGCCGCGCTCCGGCCTGGAGATGTCGATGCCGAGCTCCTCGGCGGCTCGGAACACGTCCTCGTCGAGCTCGCGCATCTCGATCTGCTCACCGGCGACCGAAAGCACCTCGACGTTGAGGCACAGCGCCTGCATCTCCTTGATGAGCACCTTGAAGCTCTCGGGGATGCCGGGTTCGGGGATGTTCTCGCCCTTGACGATCGCCTCGTACACCTTTACCCGGCCGAGCACGTCGTCGGACTTGATCGTCAGCAGCTCCTGGAGGCAGTACGCGGCGCCGTAGGCCTCCAGCGCCCACACCTCCATCTCGCCGAAGCGCTGCCCGCCGAACTGCGCCTTCCCGCCGAGGGGCTGCTGCGTGATCATCGAGTACGGGCCCGTCGAGCGCGCGTGGATCTTGTCGTCCACCAGGTGGGCGAGCTTCAGGATGTACACGTAGCCGACGGTGATCGGGTTGTCGTACGGCTCGCCGGTGCGGCCGTTGTAGAGGATCGCCTTACCGTCGGGCTGGATGAGGCGTCCGGCATCGCCGTAGTGCGCGTCGACGGCCTCCGGGGTGAGGTGCTCGAAGATCTGGCGGATCGTCGGGTGCTTGCCCGCCTCCTCCTCCTCGTCCCAGTGGGCGCCGTCGAACACCGGCGTCGCGATGAACGTGGCCGGCGGCGTTGTGGGTCGCGTCTTCGCCTCGGTGCCGCGCACGGGCGTCTCGCCGACCGCGCCGCTCTTCGGTGTGCTCTCCTGCCAGCCCCAGCGGGCCGCGTATCCGAGATGGGCCTCGAGCACCTGCCCGACGTTCATACGCGACGGCACGCCGAGCGGGTTGAGGATGATGTCGACCGGCGTGCCATCCGCGAGGTGCGGCATGTCCTCGATCGGCAGGATCTTCGAGATCACGCCCTTGTTGCCGTGCCGGCCGGCGAGCTTGTCGCCCACGCTGATCTTGCGCTTCTGGGCTACGTAGACACGCACGAGCTGGTTCACGCCGGGCGGCAGCTCGTGGTGCTCCTCCCGGCTGAACACCTTGACGTCGATGATCTTGCCCTCTTCGCCGTGCGGGACCTTGAGGCTCGTGTCGCGCACCTCGCGGGCCTTCTCGCCGAAGATCGCGCGCAGCAGGCGCTCCTCGGGCGTGAGCTCGGTCTCACCCTTCGGCGTCACCTTGCCGACGAGCACGTCGCCGGCACCGACCTCCGCGCCGATGCGGATGATGCCGCGGTCGTCGAGGTCCTTCAGGATCTCCTCGGACAGGTTCGGGATGTCCCGCGTGATCTCCTCGGGACCGAGCTTCGTGTCGCGGGCGTCGATCTCGTGCTCGTGGATGTGGATCGACGTGAGCACGTCGTCACGCACGAGACGCTCCGACAGGATGATCGCGTCCTCGAAGTTGTAGCCCTCCCACGGCATGAACGCGACCAGCAGGTTCTTGCCGAGCGCGAGCTCGCCGTTGTCGGTCGACGGACCGTCCGCGAGCACGTCACCCTTCTTCACCTTGTCGCCCTCGCGCACGAGCGGCTTCTGGTTGATGCACGTGTCTTGGTTCGAACGCTCGAACTTCAACAGGCGCTCGTGCTTGCGCTTGCCGTTCTTGTACTCGATGACGATGTGGTCACCGTCGACCTCGAGGATCGTGCCGTCGTCCTCGGCGAGGATCATGTCGGCGGCGTCGTGAGCGGCCCGGCCCTCGATGCCGGTCCCGATGTAGGGCGCCTCGGACCGCACCAGCGGCACGGCCTGCTTCTGCATGTTGGCGCCCATCAGCGCCCGGTTGGCGTCGTCGTGCTCGAGGAACGGGATGAGCGCGGTGCCGACCGAGACGATCTGCTTCGGCGACACGTCCATCAGCTGCACGTCGGTCGGCGGCACCGACGAGATCTCGGTGGTCGCCGCGAAGTAGATGTCGCGCTCGAGCTGCAGGCGCAGGTCGGACAGCGAGCTCGCCTGCGGTGAGCGCCGCGCGAGGACGCGGTCCTCCTTGAACGTTCCGTCCGGGTTCAGCGGCGCGTTCGCCTGGGCGACGATGTACTCCTCTTCCTCGTCGGCGGCGAGGTAGACGATCTCATCGGTGACCCTGCCGTCGACCACCTTGCGGTACGGCGACTCGATGAAGCCGAACTCGTTGACCCGCGCGTAGGTGGCGAGCGCGCCGATGAGCCCGATGTTCGGGCCTTCGGGCGTCTCGATCGGGCACATGCGGCCGTAGTGGCTGAAGTGGACGTCGCGGACCTCGAAGCCGGCCCGCTCGCGGGACAGGCCACCGGGGCCGAGCGCGCTGAGGCGCCGGCGGTGGGTCAACCCCGACAGCGGGTTGACCTGGTCCATGAACTGGCTGAGCTGGCTGGTGCCGAAGAACTCCTTGATCGCGGCGACCACCGGCCGGATGTTGATCAACGTCTGCGGCGTGATGGCCTCGACGTCCTGGGTGGTCATGCGCTCCTTGACGACGCGCTCCATGCGCGACAGGCCGATGCGCACCTGGTTCTGGATCAGCTCGCCGACCGAACGGATGCGCCGGTTGGCGAAGTGATCCTGGTCGTCGAGGCGGTAGCCCTGCGTGCCGTTGGCGAGGTGCAGCAGGTAGCTGGTCGCGGCGAGGACCTCGCAGCGGCTGAGGACAGGTTGGTCGGGATCCGGGTAGTCGATGAGGTCGGGGCTGAGGTCGAACAGCTCGGTCAGCTTGGCGACCTCGGCGCCGAGCTTGCGGTTCAGCTTGTAGCGGCCGACCCGCGACAGGTCGTAGCGACGGTTCTCGAAGAACGCGTTGCGGAAGTAGGCGCGGGCCGACTCGACCGACGGCGGCTCGCCGGGCCGGGCGCGCTTGTAGATCTCGACCAGCGCCTCGTCCTGGGTCGGCGCGAGGTCACGGTCCTTGTCCCACTGGCCCTCGAGGAAGTCGAAGTGGCGCACGAAGCTCTCGAGGAATCCCGGCGCGTTCTCCTCGTCGTAACCGAGGGCGCGCAGCAGCACGAACAGGCTGAGGCGGCGCTTGCGGGCGACACGGGTCCCCGCGGTGACGTCCTTGCCCGGCTTCTGCTCGACGTCGAATTCGATCCACTCGCCGCGGTAGGGATGGATGGTCCCGGTGACCAGCTGGTGCTTCGCGAGGTTGCGGAGCCGGAACCGCTCGCCCGGCTGGAAGATGACGCCGGGGCTGCGCACGAGCTGCGACACGACGACACGCTCGGTGCCGTTGATCACGAACGTGCCCTTGTCCGTCATCATGGGGAAGTCGCCCATGAAGACGGTCTGCTCCTTGATCTCGCCCGTGGTGGCGTTCATGAAGCGGGCCCGCACGAAG
>Ga0070741_10015951_pt1 | contig 12626 bp, 11 predicted proteins | sample Coa_R1_4_FD_66440 | JGI IMG/M metagenome (GOLD analysis project Ga0070741, IMG submission 66440) | Surface soil microbial communities from Centralia Pennsylvania, which are recovering from an underground coalmine fire - Coalmine... | ecosystem: Environmental > Terrestrial > Soil > Unclassified ...
GCAACGTGTTTGAGCGCGGCTCAAAAATGGCCCACAGCCGCGCCTCAGGATAGCGCACGCGCAGCGCCGTGAGCGTGGCGGCAATCGCCGTAGGATGGTGGGCAAAATCGTCGATGATGGTAATGCCGTCGATTTCCGCCTTGATCTCCAGTCGCCGCTTCACGCTCTTGAAACTCTTGAGCGCTTCCACGATTACTGGTGGATCAATGCCATGGTTCGCGGCCATGGCGGCAGCGGCGGTAGCATTAAGCACGTTGTATTCACCGGCCAGGGCAAACTCAAAGTCAACCGGCTCAGTGCCGTCGCGCAGCACAGTCCAGGTGGTGCGCTGCGGCTCAAATTTCAGGTTGGTGATCCGCCAAAAGGAATCTGCCTTCATTCCGTACTTTTCTACTGAACAAAAAGCATGGGCCACACATTCGTCCACATTCTCATTGGAATCGTAAGCGATGATCTTTCCTTTGCGTGGTACCAGGTTCACCAGTCGTTTGAAGGCGGTCTTTACGGCATCCAGGTCGGCATAAATATCGGCGTGATCAAACTCCACTGAGGTCAAAATAATGGATTGCGGAAAATAATGCAGGAACTTGGGGCCTTTATCAAAGAAAGCGGTATCGTACTCATCGCCTTCAATGATGAAGTGCTTTCCCTGGCGAAGGGCAAAGCTGCTGCCAAAATTCTCTGCAATCCCGCCGATAAGAAATGACGGATCTTTCCCTGCTGCCTGAAAGATCCAGGCCAGCATTGAGGTGGTAGTGGTCTTGCCATGCGTGCCCGCCACCACAATGGGCTGTCGCGTGCGCATGAAGAGATCAAAAAGAATGTCCGGCATGGAGCGGAGCAGAATGCGCTCTTCCAGCACGTATTCCAGTTCCGGGTTGCCGCGCGAGATAGCGTTGCCCACAATCACCATGTCCGGCCGGGGCTTCAGGTTGGCCTCAGAATATGGCTGCAAGATGGGTATAGAAATCGACGCCAGAAACTCCGACATCGGCGGATACGCCGCCGCGTCTGAACCGGTGACCTTGAAGCCGCGTTGTTTGAGAAAGCCCGCCAGTGATGCCATGGCGGTCCCACAGATTCCAATGATATGTACGTGTTGCTGTTCCACGATTACGTGAGCTCCGAGGAAGTTGGGTTAATAACCCATATTAACCGATGATGACTTTTCCTCGAAATATCCTGTGTTCAGAAACAGGTACCGATTGTTCTGCATGCTTAAGTCGGGGGTGAGCAAGGAAAATGCAATAGAAAACACCATGTCTGACCGAGGTTCAGGTTTGGCTGGTTAGCGCTCAGCATCACTTGATGACTAGCTCGCAGCCCCATATGTCGCCAGATTTCAAATCAGCATCTGCATAAGTTTGGCAGCGATTTCTTCCAGGTCTGAGAGGTTCCGCATCGGCAATGATCGTATATGAACCGGCTGGTAGACCGGTGACGTCATAAATGCCTTTTTGATCCGTTTCAGTTGTGGTAATCCCATGCGGGCCGGAGATTAATACTCTGATGCCAGCAGCAGACTTTTCCCAGTACCGGCCACGCCTCACCTCTCCAATAATGCGTACTCCATCACGCGGAGGGCCGTCATGCAACACGCGTAGATCCACGGCGGCATCTTTCAGCAAGCGGGTTCGATTGCATGGCATAACCTCACACTACGGGCAGGAATTGCGTCAGGAGCCCCTGCATTCGTGTTCCATCCACGAAATAAATTCCTCCATCATGCAATGGCAGAGCGATCAGAATAACTTTTTTGTCCCACCACGGCAGTCCCCAAAATTGCTTTTCAACAATGTCAAATGGAAGCTCTCCCACGTTCATCATTCTGGCTGACCATCCTCGTACTAGAACCGCCCTGGCAATAAAAACCGCATTACCAGGCCTGTTGGGACTCGCAAAGGGCTGGCTCGGGCCACAATCGATTGCCGACGGGCCAGGAATGCTCACGCGTACTGAAACCGCAACAATCATCAGGAACATGCTGATTCCCACTAGCACCACAGCCGTTGGCCGTTTCCACGAGGATGGCGAATGCCGAAGCAATGGAGGCCAGTTTCGCCGAGCGGTTAACAGCCAGAATGAACTTAAGATCGCGAAGGGCACAGCAACAGGGACGATTGGCGCAGTAAATATTTTGAGTTCATCTATTTCTTGAAAGTCAGACCCACAGCGCGCAGAAGAGAAGAGCCAACGCTCCACCCGCGTAGATGATCCCGAGTCACGCCGATTTTTTAGCGCCTTCAAAGACGCGGCCAGAGGAACAAAGCCAAAAACGCCAATCGCGATGGAGACGATCCAGTCTGTCAAATATTGATAGGTTCTGGGTGTGGAGTAGGCGCCCAATAATCCAAACCGAGGGTGCTGACAAAAAGTCCGGCAATGAAAACTAACCAGGAAAATATTCTTTGCACTCTTGCGATGGATGGCATGGTTGCTTCCATCAATAGACACCGTTTGCCGCCGGAAGGTTCTGTCTTTTATGGAGTCAAAGCGATGTAGCGCTTTCCAATACCTTAAGTTCGATTCGTGATGCCTCTGCTGTCAGCTCTGCTTGCACGCCGATCGGCAACGTGATATTGCCACTGCTAACATGCCCCGACTTCAGCCCGCACACAACCGGCACGTTGTATGGCGCAAGCACCCGCATGATGACCTGTTGAAGAGTGTAGGTTTCTCCGGCGGGCGGGACGCAATCCAGCATCTCGCCAAAGACAAATCCCCGCACTTTGTCCAGCTTTCCCGCCAGCCGCAACTGCATCAGCATGCGATCGATTCGGTATGGTTTTTCTGCAATGTCTTCTATAAAGAAGATGGTGTCTTTGGTTTCGATCTCGAACGGCGTCCCCAGCGTCGCCACCAACATGGAGAGGCATCCGCCATAGAGGGTTCCCTGTGCGCTGCCTGCTCGCAGCACCTCAACCCCTTCCAACGGAACATTCCATTCAGCCGAGCCGCCGAGAGCATGGTTCCAACTCGCAAGATCAAAGGTGCCGTTTGCCAGGTCCTTTGCAACCATCGGGCCGTGGAATGTCACCACCCCCACGCGATCATGAATGGCTGTCAACAATGTCGTAATGTCACTGCAGCCAAGCAGAATCTTGGGCCGCGCGGCCATCTGCTTGAAATCGAGTTGCTCCAGCAGATAGTTGCTGCCGTAACCGCCACGCACGCAGATCAGTGCCGCAATATCATCACGCTGCCAGAACTCTTGGAATTCGCGAATGCGCCGCTCCGCCGAACCCGCAAAATAGAAATCGCGATCAAAAATATCTGGTGAATACACAGGTTCGTAGCCCATCTGACGCAGGCGCTCGCAACCCGCCATAAAGCCTTCACGGTTGAAGCTGCTGGCGGGCGCAATCAGGCCGATCCTGTCGCCTGGACGCAATGCCGGTGGTCGAATGATTTTTGCGTTAACCAAGAAACTCTCCGCGGCATACAAGCTGCGCCGGCCCACGCAAAAAAACTCTGTCGCCCGCCCAGCGCACGGTTTGCGTTCCACCCGGTGCGTGGACTTGTAGTGGTGAATTGGCGCGTCCTGCGGCGATGGAGGCCACCGCAGCAGCGCACGAACCAGTGCCAGAGGATTGCGTTTCACCCACGCCGCGCTCGTAAAACCTTACTTCAATCTCGTTTTGGCTTTTCACCCGCACAAACTCTACGTTAATGCCGTGCTTAAAATCATGATGGCGTCCAATCTCCGCACCTTCAGCCTGCCATGCAGGAGAAAACTCCTTCCCAAAGACCACATAGTGCGGATTGCCCATAGAGACCGGCGTGCCGTGCACCTGGCCAAAAGCAACTTTGATGGAAAAATCGTCGTCTACCTGCGGTTCGCCCATGTCCATTTCAAATTCAAAGCGCGGGCCTGAGCGCGCCACCAGTTCACAATGTTTAATGCCTGCGCCGGTGCGGATATCCAGTTTCTCTGAGTGACCATTGCTCACCATGTAGGCCGCCACGCAGCGCGTTCCATTGCCGGAGATCTCTGCCTCGTTGCCGTCCGCATTGATCAGGCGCGCTCGCATGTCTGCATCCTGTGCGGGAAAAAGCCACTCCACGCCGTCTGCGCCCACGCCGTTGTGCCGATCGCAGATGCGCCGGCTGAACTCATACAGATCGGCTGGCGCATGAAGCCCTTCAATAATGAGGAAATCATTCCCGCAAGCGGACGCCTTGGTGAAAGGGACCATGGCTATTCGGCTTCAACTCCGGCTTTGACTTCAAAGTTCTTTAGCATGTCTGATTGATGCAATGCCTCCATCAGTTCTTTGTGCTCCCCGCGCGTAGCATCTACGCTGAAAGCCAGTTGCTGATGGCCATTGGCGCGGCTCAAGCGCAAACCTCGCAACTCTTTGCCGCTCTCATCGACAACGGAATGAGCTTCCGCCACCAGGTCAGCAGCCGGTTGTTCAGAGACTACAACGTATTTCATGATGAGTGATTTCAGACCGAACCGTTGCTCCATCCATCCCAGAAGACGCAAAGCAATAAAGATAAATACGCTGGCAATCAGCGCTACCCAATAAGATCCCCCGCCACAGGCCATGCCAATGGATGCCACTACAAAGATCGTAGCCGCAGTAGTAAGCCCGCTGACACCCCCGGTGCGGGAGTGGAGGATGGAGCCGGCGCCAATAAAGCCAATGCCGGGAATAATCTGTGCGGCAATGCGCGTGTGGTCGCCCACTCCGAACCTCCCGGCGAGGTCAGTGGAAAGAATCGTAAACAGGGCCGAGCCAAAACAGATAAACATATTGGTGCGCAGGCCGGCCGAGCGGTGCTTAAGCTCGCGCTCCAGGCCAATGAATCCGCCCAGCACGGCAGAAAGCAGCAGACGCAGCAGGTTCTGTTCCAGCGGGCCAGACCACGTTAAATGCGGCAGAAACACAAAGTCGCTCGTCATCGCAAATACAAAGCCAGCTCACTCATTATTAGCGCAATGTGCGATAGATGATAGCCCCCGGCTGCGCGGGAGTGCCGATTGTGGCAATGGGCTGCAGCCCTTCCGGATAAAGATGGACCAAGCGGGAGACAGCGTCACCAGGGAAGGCAACAACGTAGTCAGCCGATTCTGCAGGACGGCCCAGGGCTGTTGTCCAGTAAAGCGGATTGCTCTCCTTGAGCACGCGCTTCAGGTGGATTCCGGCAAGCTGTACCGCTCCAGGGTGTGTGCCGCAATCAATCACCAGGGTTGCTGATGATGGCAGTTTCTTTAGCTCCGCCGCTAACGCCTGCTCCAGTTCCAGGCGCTGCTCGCCGTTGGCTTGGGCTTCGCGAAGGCAGATGGGCGTATTTTTCCACACAGAAAAGCAGCTCACGGCAATGATCGCCAAGGCGACAACCGCCACGGTTTGCCGGGGAAAGAATTTGCCGGTAAATTCATAGCTCAAGGCAAAGAACACCGCAATGGCAGGCAGCAATTGCAGTCCATAGCGAACGTTGTAATAGGTAAACGGCCACCATTCCGGCTGATAGATTGGCACGCTGCCCCACGCTACGCTCAGCACATAAAACGGTATCGGCATCCACAGAACAGCCCAGGGCAAAAACCGTCGTGCAAAATAGATTGCCGCAAGCAGGGCGAGCAAACTCGCAATGAACAAAAGATTTTCAGTCCGCCCTTCTGCCAGGTTAAGCCGAGAGATCTTGAGAAACTGCAGGGCCGCCACCCGTGGAGAATTTTCCCCCGGATACGTTGGCATCGTCGGCGTCTTGCTGCGCTCCTGAATCGCGTGCGGCGAATATGGCCCATTGACGAACGACAGCGCGTTGCCAAACACGAGTTGGTTATAAACCAGAAACAGCCCGCCCGTCGCTCCTGTAAGTAAAACAAAGAACACTAGAGCAGAGCGCAATGGCTGCACTGCTGCCCTCGATCGCCATAAGACAATCAGGACGCCGCCAAAAATCACCGCTGCTAGAAACCAGCCGTCATAGCGCACCAGCATGGCTGCTGAGACCATAAGAGCGCATTTTTTCAGCGCCTTGCGCGCTCTCTCCGGCTCATCACCCGCCGCGCGCGCAAATTCAGCAAAGTACACGGCGGCCCAGATAAAAAACGCCAGATACAGCGACTCGGTCATCGCCGTCGCCTGCATGTAAATGAGGTTGGGATTCAACGCATAAACCAGCGCTCCAATCCATGCTGCTGTGCGTGACGCCAACCCTCTCACAAGCCGAAACACTCCCAATGTCCCAGCGATATAGGCGAGCATAGACGGGATGGAAGCGCCAAGGCCGGTTTGCCACATCCGGTCATTCACGATGAATGGAATATCAAGAAGGTGCGGCAGCGGCAGCCATACTGTGCCTAACTGAAGCAGGCTGGGAGACTGCGAATCAAAGACGCGCCGCGCAATGTTGATGTGGGCAACAGAGTCGCCATAAAGAAGGATGGCGCCCTGATGATAGTAAAAAATCAGGGCGCCAAGGGAAATGGCGGCAGAAATTCCCGTGAGCAGCCAATAGTCACGGCGCGCCACGGCATTCATTCGATCACTGCTACTCCCTCGTTGATTCGCCGACTGAAGCAACCAGCGACCGCCGCCATAAAGGATTCGGCACAAAATCGCTGCAAAGTTACGCGAATCAAACCAAAATTACTCAATTACCAAATTCCTTTTTACGCCTTTGCCTCCGCGCCTTTGCCCAGATATTTTTCCAGCAGCAGCGCCAGCTTCTGCCGCGTGGCTGCGGGGATCTTGTCCTTGTCAGTCTGGATCGCGTATTTCAGCGCTGATCCGCAGGCGCACTTGCGTTCCTTGGGCATAATGGCAATGGCGCGCTTCACCACTTTCGCCGCGTTCTCCGCATTCTCATGCACCACTTTCAGCACCTGGTCCACGGTGACGTTTTCATGGCTCTGGTGCCAGCAGTCATAGTCGGTGACCATGGCGCAGGTGGAGTAGCAGATCTCAGCTTCACGGCACAGCTTGGCTTCCTGCAGGTTGGTCATGCCGATCACGTCAGCGCCCCAGCTGCGGTACAGGTTTGATTCCGCGCGCGTGGAAAACTGCGGCCCTTCCATGCAGATGTACGTCCCACCCTGCTTGCCCACCACGCCAACATCTTTGCAGGATTGCGTAAATGCCGCTGCTGCTTCCGGGCAGATGGGATCGCCAAACGCAACGTGCGCCACAATGCCATGCCCAAAAAACGTGGAAATGCGGTGAATGGTGCGGTCGATAAACTGGTCGGGAATCACAAAGTCAGTAGGCTTGTGCTCTTCCTTAAGCGATCCGACGGCGGAGAGCGAAAGGATGCGCTCCACGCCCAGGTCTTTCATGCCGTAAATGTTGGCGCGAAAGTTGATCTCCGTGGGCAGGATGCGGTGTCCGCGGGCATGCCGCGCCAGGAACGCCACCTTGCGGCCTTCCAGCGTGCCCAGCACGTAAGCGTCAGACGGTTCGCCAAACGGGGTTTGCACCGTGACCTCGCGAACGTCAATAAATCCGGGCATGGAATAGAGGCCGCTGCCGCCCATAATGCCGATTTCTGCTTGTTGCAAAGGAATCTCCTTCAAGTGGGGTACAGGTTGATTATAACGAAAACGGTAGAAGTCACTCGCTTGGCGGCTAGATCATCCGCCGGAAAAACTCTCTCAGTCGACCATTACCAATATGGATCCAGAAATAGATGCTTTCAAAATAAATATGGCTGATTCTCGGATGAGTATCTGGCTCTTCTGTCAGGATTGCAACGCCCGTCTCATCTTTGGCCAGGACTTTGTAGCGATGGACCCAGTTGACGCCATTCAAACTCGCATAGCAGCGAGTGCGCGTAAATCTGAGCTGAAGTTTGCCAAACAGGGCCTTCAACTTTCTCTTGCGCCTGACCGGGATATCTCTCCATGAATCAATTTCTTTTCCCGTTCGCCGCGCATCTGAACGCCATGTACCTTGAAGCCGCCGGTCTTCCATGGCCTTAGTTCGAATCTCCAGTTTCGCTGCTTATTGTCTGCTTCACTCCCGTCTGCATCAGCTTCTTCGCCGTATCCTCATCAAAGCTCTCCACCGCAACCACCATGTTTCCGGTCTGCTGAATAAAGATTGGCCCGTCTGAGCTTTTAAATTCATAGCGCCCATCGGCTGTTGAATTGGAGGATACTTTTTGCAGGGACTGATAGCGCTTGGGTAGAGCCGCAGCATAGAATGTGGCGAAATCTTTCGCCGCTTCCGGCGTCGCCCACTTGGAGATGTAATAAAGGCCAACATGCGCCGTGGAGTTCTTATCCGGCGGCTTGGCCCCCTTTTTGCCTGCGGCATAATACGCACCGCCTCGCCATTCCGGGGTCAAGCGATCGGCTACCGTTTTGTCGGCATAAATGCGGAGCAGGATGTTCACATCCAGCTCGCCCACTGCGCCGGCATCGAACGGCTCATAATCTTTTTTGAGGAAGTCGAGATTGGGTAATAAAAGCGGCGGCACGCGACGTCCCGCAAGATATTCCTGCGGCTCCATGATCTCGCGCGTGGTCTGCGGCATGCGCTCAAGCACGCCCTTGTAAGCCAGTTGCTTCCCGCCTGCCACCAGCAGATCGCGGATGAACTTCATTCCCTGTCGATAGGGGAAAGCCAGCTCTTCCTGCAGCAGGAGCGGCGCGCTGTCAAATACCGGACTGTCCTTGGATTTGTCCATGGAAGCCTGCATCATGTCCACTACCTTGGGCATTTTTTGCACGCTCTCATTTGAAGGCGCCAGGACGTAATCGATCAACACGATCATGGCTTGCCCTTCCATCACGGCGCTGCGGCAGGTTGAGTCTTCGTCATTGCGGATCAGCTCATCCAGGTCTTTCAGTCCTTTTTTCTCGATGTCCTCATCGTGCTTACTCATCTTCTCCAGGTCAAAGCTCTGGTCCTGCAGCGCATGAGTAAGCTCGTGGGCCATCACCGGGCGCTGCATGTCCGGCGAATTCCAGTCCAGCAGGTTCATGGTCTTGGTTTTTTCATCGTAGAAGCCGGCCACCTGTTCCATGAGCAGCTTGATGAGAAAGCTATGCAAGTCAAAATCGCGCGGCAGCAGCCCAAATTTTTTCTGTACCAGTTCAGAGCGTTCAAAGCGAATGCGGTCAGCATCGTTCTCGAACTTCTCGCCAACGTATTTTTCCACTTGCTCACGGCTGATGATGGCCCGCTTAACTTTTTTCTTGATAGGCAGGCCGGTATCCTGGCTGGCAAAGCTGAGGATTTCATCCACCGACTGAAAAAGCTCTTTGGCTTCAGCCGGCGAAATCTTGTGCTCTTTTTCCTCCGGCTCCACCGGCTCAATTTCAATTCGATTGGGATTCGGCGTGGCCTGCGGCTTGGCTTGTGGCTCAGTTTGCGGCGTTAGCGATGGTGATTGCTGCGGAGCGGCAGACGGAGTGGGAACCGGAGAAGGCGTTTGCTGAGGGGTGGATTGATTGACCTGCGCAAACGACCAAACCGCACAGAAGAATAGCAATACTAGAAAAGTCTTTTTCATTCGGTTTGACTTACCTATTCATTTATACAATAAGGACGCGGAACATCTTGCGCAAAGCCCATTAGATGCAGGAATTGTTCAATCCCGACCTGTTTGTCGCCAGGTGGTACTGCGGAAGAGTCCTGCCTGAAGATATGCCGCAATTTGCAGCGGATGCTCTTGAAGCGGGTTACGACGGCCCAGCCCTGCGGCGGCTTGCCGGTCTGATAAGACCAACGTCGCGCGATGTTGATGATCTGTTTGAAAGGGCCTTGCGTGAGATTGGGACTGTAAGGGTTCAATCGAAGGAGCAAGCGCATATTTTTCTGAGCCGGAAGACTGCGATCGATATCGTGGAAGGAAGAATTGAGCCTCTTCGTGGAGCAGAAATCCTGGCAAGGCATGCCATGGCTCTTGGATATCCTGCGTTTATTTCAGAATTTTTACAGCTATCGGAAATGCCGTATTGGGGCGAATATGCCCCAGCGCCCAAGAAGCTCGCTCAAGATATCGTGGAGCACGCCCGCCTCTTGCTAGCCAACGTTCCGGGATAAAAACAGGCGATCCTCATTTTCTGAAAAATCAGAAATAAAGATCGCCCGTTCGTGCATGCAAACATTGTTACAGCACCGGTTCCGCAGCACGGATGTACTCGATTACCGAATCGCTCCAGCCATCGATGTGCATCCACTTGCCGTAACCCACGCCGTTCTGAAAGCTGGCCACGTTGATCACGTAGCCACGCGCGCGCGGGTTGGGTACCGCGTCGTGCGACTGCTCGTCAGTGATCACGATCAGCCGGTCATACTTCTCGTCCACCTCGCCCAGCGCCTTACCAAGATAAGTTCCGCTGTGCGGCTGGCTGGCGTTCAGCGCATCGCGCAGAGCAAAGCCCTGGCGTGACGGCACACGCACCAGACGATCAGAGAACGTGTAGATGCTCACCTGCTCGGCGATCTCGCGCAGCAAGATTGCCAGCCCGTAAGCAGCATCATTGCGGCGCATCTCAGCCCGGCGAGAAAGCGGCGCATCCATTGAACCCGAGACATCGACCAGCAACACGGTCTTACCCGGCAGCTTGGTCTGGCCTTCGAGTGAACGGAGCATCGCCTTCTCCAACTCCGTTTCCCACTGCGGCGCATAACGTGCAGCAGCGATAAAACGGAACGGCAGCACGCGCTCCGTGCGCATACGGTCGAGCCCGGTGCGGACCAACTGCTCATCCACCCTGGCCTCAGCCATGTTGCGCAGGTTACGCAGCAAGGCCAGCGCGCCCAGCTTGTTCTCTGCAAGCAGACGCTCCCATGCCTCGCGCTTGTCAGCGCCGCTGGAGAGCGCAACCTCCCATGTATCGGGCGTTGCCAATTCACCGGCGACAAGGCGCTTCCACAGCTCAGCCTGCGTGGCATCCACTGGCTTGGCGTGGCAGAGAAAGAGCACGTCACGCAGCTTGACCGGAGCAGCGCGGTTGTACTTGGCCAGCGCATACTCGTCAAACTTGGTGAAGGCCGCAGCCAGCCCCTTCTTTACCTGCGCGGAAAGAGGCTGCTTGCCCTCGCTCCAGTAGAGCGCCACGAACTCAGAGAGTTCGTCAGCACGCTGGACCACGCGAAGCAAAGTCTCCGCCACAAGCTGGCGATGCGTAGCCAAACGCGCCATCTCACGAACGAGCAGAAGCGGCGCGTGACGCAGCTTCATCTTCTCGCGCGCCTCTACGGCCAGCGCAGCAACCTCCTCAGCCGCGACCTTAGGCACCAGCTCGCGGATGCGCCCAGCGATCGCTACGCCATCCTCGTAAAACTGGTCTTCCCACAGCATGCAGGCCAGGACAGAGCGCCGCAGCTCTTGCTCCGCAGAGATGTGCTTTGCCGGCGCGCCTTCATGAGTGCGCTTGCTTTGCAGCCAGGGTAGTCCGCTCAGTAGGTTTGTACGGGCCATGTTATTGTCTCCATTTCTTTGTGCTTGTCCGTTGCGCTCACCGCTACGGATAGTGCCTCTGTTTGGAATTCTCTGCCGGGGAATGAATCGATACAGTATTCAAGCTGGCGTCCTAAATTTAGACGACACTGCAAAATCGTAGTGGCAGGATTGATACCTGCATATCCAGCTCCTGAGAAGTAACTGTTATCTTCGCCACCGGCGAGTTCTATGCCCGGATTCTTTGACCAGCCGCTACGAGTTCCTGGCACGTCTCTCCTTGCTGCAAAGCCAGGAGAAGTCCTTGAAATTCAGCCATGGTTGCTGCTGGGGAAGCTTCAACAAACTCTCTGGCCTCCATCTCAGACAAATCAGGGAAAAATCTGCGATACAGTTCCATCTTCTGGTGCTCGCTCGCCTCTCCCAGGTACAGCTTGTAATCGATCCTGCCGGGACGCAGCAAGGCCTGGTCCAGCTTCTCGACATGGTTCGTAGTCATTACAAACAAAACCCCGGTAGGAGCATAAAAACCATCAAGTATGTTCAGCAGCCCAGAGAGCGTAATCGCGTTCTGGGATACATTTTCCTTTGTACCGACCGTCGCAGCCCCGCTCTGCCCGCTGCCAGAAACCACTCCTTCACGAGATTGGCTGCTTTTCATGCAATCAATGTCCTCAAAAAGCAAGATAGAATTCCGCGGCACCTGGTTGACTGCACCCATCAAACTTCGGTCATTGAAATCCGCCAGATTGACCGTATAGATGGATAGTCCAAAATGCGCAGCCAGCGCCGATACCAGGGAAGTCTTACCCGTGCCGGGCGGCCCATAGAATAAATAGCCGCGATGGTACGGAACTCCCAGGTTTTGGTAACGCTTTTTTGATTTGCGAAATTGCGTCACATCCTGCAGCAAGTGTTCCTTCTCTCCCGGTTCCAACAGCACTGAGTCCAGCAAACGCGGTGAATAGCCCGCCACATAGTCCCAGCCGTCATCGTAGGTATAGAGGAACGACTGCACGCCCTGTCTTCTGACATGGCACTTCACGACGTCATCAACAAAGCTCTGCAGAAATGCCCGGTTCCTGCCCCATGTTCGAAACGTAAGCGACTCCATTCGCCTGCCGGTTCTTTCACGCGTGTTCTCCGTGCGTGAGAACCATACCTCAAACAGTCTGCCGCCAAACCAGAACCAATGTTTTCCAGGAGCAGGAATCATCGCGATCCGCTCATTGTGCAGTGTGGTATCCAGGTCCACGTGG
>Ga0070741_10015952_pt1 | contig 12626 bp, 12 predicted proteins | sample Coa_R1_4_FD_66440 | JGI IMG/M metagenome (GOLD analysis project Ga0070741, IMG submission 66440) | Surface soil microbial communities from Centralia Pennsylvania, which are recovering from an underground coalmine fire - Coalmine... | ecosystem: Environmental > Terrestrial > Soil > Unclassified ...
CCGGAGCGACAGGGTGCTTGGTATGGGATAAGAGTTTAATATAGCTGTAGTCTATCCTGGTGCCGATTTTTTCTGCTAAGTTAGCATCCTTTGTTGTTAGCTTGGCAGAGGCAGTCGCCCAATTATTAAGCTTAGCGTTATTAAGGACTACTGAAATAAAATTATTTGAGTGCAATCTAACATCGGCGTCTAAAAATAATAACCATTTTCCTTTTGCTCTTTTAGCTCCAAAATTTCGGCCTGCGCCTGGGCCCTTTGGTGGTGACTCCACCAGTTTAATAGATTGAAATTTAGAGGAAAGCTTATCTATAACTTTATCTATACCGTCTTTTGACTGGGCGTCTGAAACAATAACTTCAAAATGTCTGAAATCCTGCTGCGCAAGGTTCCTTAGAATTATATGTATATAAGTGGATTCATTATAGGTTGGAATAATGACTGAGACTTCTGGGTCGCTACTGGCCATAGCTCTAGATTAACTTTTTCTGTATCTTCTTTACAATCTAAGTCTTTATTCAGATGGAGCAGGGGCTTCAATTGCCTTCCTCTGCCGGTATCTTACATAAAAGTTGATCCGTAGTATAAGACTGTCAACAAGTACCAGAGGATAGACGATTATTAAAGTACTCCAGCAAAAAGCAAATAATAGGGCTCTTATTTTTGGTTTCCGCAGATAAAAAGTCCTAACAGCCCTAAGATGCCACTCGATCTGCTTAAAGAGCGATTTATGTATACTGCGAAACGAGCAATTTACGTAAAGATTATCGACATACTTTATTTTTTTCTTATCGTTAAGTAATAGCGCGATATCATAATCTTCCCATATGTCTGGCCGTTGCAGTACTTTGTGACTAATCATGTTCCAGGCTTTTTTAGATATGGCTGAGTTTGCTCCCCAAAGCATTTGAGAACCCGCCAGTCTACTGGCTAGATTATGATAAAACATAAAAATTGCCACAGCGACACCTTTAGTAGAAACATCGTAGGGGTCTGGAAGGCCCGTAATTGCCAATAGGCTACTATCGGTCTTAAAAATATTTTTAACGTCACGGACCCAGTCTTTAGGTAAGATAGTATCCCCATCAATGCGACCCAGAATATGGCTATTCGCATGGTCAAAGCCGGTTTTTTGAGCAAAGGATTGATGCTGTTTTTGCTCGTGTAGTAAGGTTACGAATGGAAATTTTTGAGCAATCTTAGTTGTTAGATCGGTTGAATTGTTGTCAACTACGATAACCTGGTCAGGTCTAACAGACTGCTTAGAAATAGAGATCAAACAATCCTCTAGGTAGTCTTCTTCGTTGAAGACTGGTATAACTATACTAAGCGTTAGTTTTTTATTTGATGACATACTTTACTAGCTTTTAGAATATCAGCTTATGGTTAAAAAATCGAAAACCAAACCCAGTATATTGCCTAATCCTGTGAGTGGGCTTAACAAATATTGGCGATCTAACTTTTGGCACAAAGTTATAGTTTTGCTAACTACATTTATCTTATTTTTTACTAGCGTTTTTTATGGTATCGCCGAATGGTATATCCACAAGCATAGTTCTGAACCCCTAGTTCTAGGAACTAGTTTTATTCCGGAATATGCGGAGACATACGGTTTGGACCCTCAGCAAACACTGAATGCTATCCTTGGCGACCTTAAAATCAAACAAATAAGACTTGTTTCTTACTGGAACCAGATTGAAAAAACACCCGGTCAGTATGATTTCTCGGAATTAGATTGGCAATTTGCGCTAGCACATAAATATGGAGCAAAGATTAGCCTCGCAATTGGGTTACGCCAACCAAGGTGGCCGGAGTGCCACGAACCCAACTGGGTTAATGTTGACCCGGCTAATCAAGCTAGCTGGGAACCGCAGCTATATAAATACATGCAGGCTGTAGTTGACAGGTACAAAAATGATCCTGCCCTTCAAGACTATGAACTCGAGAATGAGTTTTTTATGAAAGTATTTGGTGAGTGTAAAGACTTTAATAGGAACCGCTTGGTTTATGAGTATCAACAGGTTAAAAAATGGGACCCGATGCATAAGGTAATTGTCAGCCGTAGCGATAACTGGCTTGGCATTCCGATAGGCCAACCAACACCTGATGAATTCGCAATTTCAGTTTATAAGCGAGTATGGGATAACTTTATTACTAAGCGATACTTTGAATATCCTTTGCCGCCATGGTTTTATGCAGCACTAGCTGGTAGCGAAGAGCTTTATAGCGGACGAAATATGATTATTCATGAGCTACAAGCAGAGCCATGGACTCCCAGAGGCATGGATATTACTGAGACACCGGTTAAGGAACAATTCAAATCAATGGATGCTAAGAGACTAGAGGCAAGAATCGAATACGCTAAGGATACTGGTATGCGTACCATTGATCTATGGGGAGCGGAGTGGTGGTACTGGCTAAAAGAAAAGCAGCACGACCCAAGCGTATGGGATGTAGTTAAAACTTCAGTTGCTAATTCAGAAGCTGACAACTCTAAGCTAGCGAATAATTAGTCTTTTTTAGGTATAATTTCGACACTTAACCTCAGATGGTATTAGAGTAGAATGAGCATATGGTTAAGAATCAGAAAGAGAAGTCTAAAATTACCAATCGTCGAGCTCGATATGATTATGAGCTCGCCGATAGTTTGGTTGTGGGACTGCAGTTAACCGGTGCTGAAGTTAAAGCCTTACGACTAGGCCATGGCACATTGCGTGGTGCGTATGTGACCGTTAAAGACAACGAGCTATGGTTAATAAATACTCAAATTACTAGCGCGAGGGGGATCCAAATCAGTGATAATGACCAAACTAGAAGTCGTAAATTGTTGGCTAAACGTCGTGAGATTGATAGCCTTATCAAAGCCAAGCAAGAAGGAGTCACAATAGTGCCGCTAGAACTTTTAACTGGCGGCAGATTTATTAAGCTTCGAATCGCTATAGGCAAGGGTAGGAAACGTTTTGATAAGCGCGAGACTATCAGAAAACGCCAGCAGGAAAGAGAGATTGCCAGAGCTAAAAAAACTGTACAATAATACATAGAGAAAGGTGTTATTTTGAAGATATATTCGTGGAACGTAAACGGTATTAGAGCTGTTGTCAGAAAAGGCGAACTCCAAAAATTTATGGCCAAACATAAGCCCGACATCCTTTGTCTGCAGGAAACTAAAGCGCAACAAGGTCAGGCTGAAATTGAATTTGAGGGCTATGAAGAATATTGGAACTCTGCGCGCAAAGCAGGCTATTCTGGCACTGCTATATTTACTAAGCATAAGCCCCTGAAAGTTATTAACGATCTTCCTGAAAATATCGCCAAGAAATACAACTTTGTAGATGATAAAGACCGCGACTCATCAAGCGAAGGACGGATAATTGCTGCCGAATTTGACAAGTTTTGGTTGGTGACAGTATACACCATAAACGCTAAAGACGACTTAAGCCGTTTAGCTCTTAAATATGAACATTGGGATCCGGCCTTTTTGGCCTACATGAAAGAACTAGACAGGCAAAAGCCAGTTATCTTTTGCGGCGATTTAAACGTAGCTTACAGCGAAGATGATCTAGCTAGACCAAAAGAGAACAAAGGTAAAAAAGGCTTTACCGATGAAGAGCGCGAAGGTTTTCAAAAAATGCTTGATAGCGGGTTCATTGATACCTTCCGTATATTTAAAAACGGTAACGGTTATTACACTTGGTGGACGCACTGGGCAAACGCCCGCGCTAGAAATGTTGGCTGGCGGATAGACTATTTCCTGGCATCGAATTTATTGAAAAATAAAATTAAAGCCGCTGATATCCATATGGATGTTATGGGATCTGATCACTGTCCAATAAGTCTGACCTTAGATGTCTAAGGCTTTCACTTATCACTTGGTTGTCGGTTGGGCTGAAAATAGGTGGAAGACCCACCAATTTCTGAAGGGCCTAGAAAAAGCCGGAGGGTTACAGATCGATAACCCGAGAAAAGCGGATCTTATAATAACCCATTCTGCAGGTGGTCATATTAATCCAAATGATATTAATCCAAAATTGATAGCTATAGTTGCACCGTGCTATTTGCCAGAGCAATCATTTTTGGTCGCAACCGCAAAAGAATGGGTAATGGATTGCATATACTACTTTAGACATTTTTTATTTATAAGCTGGTTGAAGAAGAATCTATACTATCTATTTTTTGGTTTAGCTCACCCCAGAAGAACTTATTCAATATATAAACAAGTGATTGTGCCATTAGACCTAAGCTCTCTAAAGAGGTTCAAAGTTACTTTAATTAGAAATCATAACGACTTTTTTTGCTCCGAACAGATTCTCAATATCTCCAAGCAATATTCAAACATCAGCTTCTATGAACTTCCTGGTAGGCACGATGACTTGTGGGTTAATCCTCAGCCTTATATTAATTTAATTCTGAGAGGGCTTAAATAACAGATTCTTTGTGCTGTCAAGTGATAAACTAGGGCTATGCATGACACAATGACAGCCGATGAGTTCACTATATCTGAAAGATTATTGGATGTCGGCAATGGTCATAAATTATATATCCATGATTGGGGCAATAGAAAAGCAGAAAGCCCTGTTATTTTTTTACATGGTGGGCCAGGCGGGAGTGTCCATAATAAAAACCGACAGTTGTTCGATCCAGCAATTCAAAGAGTAATTTTCTTTGACCAAAGAGGAGCGGGCCAAAGCACGCCTAAAGGAGATCTTCAAAATAACACTACGATTGACCTTATTAATGATATAGAAAAAGTCGCGGACCATTTTAAACTAAGAAAGTTTATCCTTACGGGGGGATCATGGGGTTCTTATTTGGCTTTAGCTTATGGAATTAAGTACCCTCAACGGGTTAAAGCTATGGTATTGCGAGGAATTTTTACGGGAAGTAAAGAAGAAATAGAATGGATAGACCAAGGCAGATTCAAGACCTTCTATCCGGAAGTTTGGGAACAATACGTTAGCCAATCCCCAGAAAAATACCGGAAAGATCCGAGTAAGTATTTATTTGAAAAAGCGCTAGGCAACGATGCAGAAGCTAAAAAAGCAGCCTATGCATACGAGAACCTTGAAGGTGCATTGCTAAATTTGGATGACCGTTATTTACCGGCCGATTTCAAAAAATATGACCCATCAGGCATAAGAATAGAGATTAAATACTTATTAAATGGTTGTTTTATGCCAGACAACTACATCTTAAACAACGCCTATAAGCTTATAATGCCGGTCTGGATGGTCCAAGGACGCTATGATATGGTTTGTCCACCGATAGCCGCATACAACTTAAACAAAAAACTACCGGCAGGACATTTAATATGGGTTATTGCAGGCCACTCTAGCGGCGACCGCGCTATCTATGACCAGATGAAGACAACGCTCCTCCAATTAACGGAGCAGTGAAGTGCCAAAAAGCTTTGCAGTCTTTGATATCGACGGAACACTTATCAGGTGGCAGCTCTACCACGCAGTAGCTGATGCTCTGGCCAAGAACGGCCACATTAATAGCGACACGTACGCCAAGATTAGAGATGCTAGAATGCGCTGGAAAAAAAGAATTGGATCGCAGTCTTTTAGCGACTACCAGATGTATGTCATCAAAGCATACGAAGATGTGCTGCTAAGCTTGAATGCAAAACACCTTAATGAAGCAGTGGAGGATGTCTTTGACGAATATAAAGACCAGGTATATACCTATACCCGCGACTATATAAAAAAATTGAAGAAAAGAGGTTATTCATTATTTGCAATATCAGGTTCTCAAACAGAAATAATTAAAAAGATCACCGACTATTACGGATTTGATGACTATGCAGCTACGGAATATATAGTCATTAAAAGAAAACTGCGTAAGATATTTCCTTCTGAAGACAAAAAGAAAGCTCTTAATGATCTGGTAGCACGCAACAATGTTTCTTTTAGAGGTAGTATCGGGGTCGGTGATAGTGCTGGCGATATACCAATGCTTGAGATGGTAGAGATGCCAATAGCGTTTAATCCTGAAAAAAGTCTTTTTGACTATGCCAGTAAGAGACGTTGGAGGCTTGTCGTAGAGCGCAAAAACGTAGTGTACCAATTAAATATGACTAATAATAAATATGAACTGGCTAAAACAGACCACTAATAACCCTCTTTTTCCCGACTTGCTATGGAGCCGACCGGAGAATAAGCGACAAGCTGGAAAGCTTTTGGTAATAGGCGGTAACCAACATGGATTTGCGGCTCCTGTGTCTGCATACAATTCAGCACTCAAAGCAGGAGTAGGTGTTGCCAGAGTCATCTTGCCCGATATTTTAAAAAGGGCTGTAGGCACAGCCTTCACTGAAGCAATATACGCCCCATCTACTCCGAGTGGAAGCCTGGCAAAAACTGCACTAGGAACTATTATAGATGAGGCAGGCTGGGCAGACGGGATTTTACTAGCTGGTGATTTCGGCCGTAATTCGGAAACAGCAATATTACTAGCTTCTTTTTTAGAAAAATACAAAGGCCAAATAACTCTTGCTCAAGACGCGGTGGATTACTTTTTAAGCACAAATAGTCCACTTCTAGCTCGCCATGAAACTTTAACAGTGATAAATATGGGAAAGCTACAAAAACTTGTGAAAAACAACCGGCCGCAACTATCGATTCACCACTCAATGTCACTTTATGAAGTTGTTCAAACTCTACAAGAACTAAACACTACAATTATTACTAAACATGCCGATAGTTATATTGTTACAGCTGACCAAAAAGTAAGTACAACAGCTATAAAAAAAGATCAAAACTGGCAAATAGAAGTTGCGCCATATGCTGGTGTGTGGTGGCTACAAAACCAGAAATCTTGCTTTAACTCATTAACTACAGCTGTCTTTGAGTTTGTCAATTCATAAATTTCTACACCGCATCCTGATATAATACGGCTAAGAAATGCCTGATTATGAAGTCATTGTAGTTGGTGCTGGACCGGCTGGGGCTATGATTACGAAGGAACTTGCCGAGCGTAAATTTGCCGTTCTCTGCATAGAAAAAGAAATCGAAGTTGGCTATACAAATAAATCGACTGCCGCTACGCCGTTAGACACTTTTGAGACTTTTGATATACCTAGGGAGCTAGCCTTTGAAGATCTGTGCGGGGCGCGATTCTTCGGCCCAAATACGAGTTGTAAATTAGAGTTCAGCCAGGTTGTTGGTAGAGTGCTGAACTTTAGAGCTGTTAAGCAGTACTTAATTAAGGAGGCCATAAAAAAAGGCGCCCATACGATGCTTGGTACCACAGTTAAGTCTGGTCTAGTCAGGAAAGGCAATCTGGTTGGCGTTAAGTATAAGGGTTTCTTTGGTGAAGGCACTTTAACAGCAAATGTCATAGTTGACGCTACTGGACCCGAGAGCGTATTAGCTGTACCTCTTGGTCTATGGGAGAAAAAGCCTCAGCAACTGGGTGTGGCTTTTGAATACTTTCTCGAAAATGCTGAGCCAGACAGAGGAAAATTAGGTTATTTTCTTGACTTCTTTATGGGCAGTCAACGTGCTCCCGGAGGATATGGCTGGATATTCCCAACGGGTGAGCATGAAGTAAAAGGTGGAGTCTGTAAATTAAATCCAACTTTTTCTCCTCCCAACGAACTTTCTCAGCGAGAATACTTTGACAAGATCTGGCGTGAAGATCACCAGATTAAGAATGCCCAGCCATTTGAGATCCACCAGTGCGCTCACTATATTACAGGCGGCGTAGAAAAAAGCTCCTTGGATAATTTTGTTGCCGTTGGCGACGCCGTTAATAAAGTTCACCCGATATTTGGCGAAGGAGTTAGATCATCCTTTTATAGTGCCCGTTTTGCAGCCCAGGCGATAGACGAAGCTCGCAAGAAAAAAGACTACTCGCAGAAAAGCTTAGCCTTATATGATGAGTTATGGCAGAAGAAATGGGGAACAAACTGGCGGTTCTCAACATTAGCATACAAAGCCCTGTATTCAGCGAGTGATGAAAGGCTTGATTCTATGATCGACTCAATGCAGAAAATGGACCATGGCATTATAGAGAGGCTATACTTAGGCACCGCTACAAAATTGGATTATCTCAAAATGATGAAGTCTGGTAGCTCTCTAATTGATAGAAAAGCTATGCTGGCTATTGTGGCAAAACTTAGAGGCTAAATGCTCAAAGAAGATAAGCAGGCTATAGTTAACTACTATACAGATACTGGCTTAGACTACAGGGTGATGCTCAAACACGGCCCGGGAAACTGGGCCAAACACTACGGTCACACTGATGCTAAACATAAGACCATTCCAGAAACTCTGACCAATATAAACGAGAGAGTCGCCCAGGAAGGGAGTATAAAAAAAGGTATAAAAGTTTTGGACGCCGGCTGCGGAATAGGCGGTACGTCTACATGGCTAGCCAAGAATAAAGCTGCTCATGTTGTGGGGGTGAGCATTGTTCCAGTAGAAATAAAAAAAGCCAAAATCCTGGCAAGAATTGAAAACGTGCAAAATATGACAGAGTTTTACGTAAAAGACATGCGTAACACAGGATTTCCAGCTGGTAGCTTTGATGTAGTCTTTGCCATTGAGAGCGCGTGCCATCTGGAAGATAAAGCAGATTTTATCAAAGAAGCTTATCGCTTATTAAAACCTGGCGGTAAATGTATAGTCGGTGATGGCTTCTTAAAAAAGACAGATCTTGCCCCAAAGGAAGAGAAGAAAATGGAAATGTGGCTTCGCGGCTGGGCGGTCCCTAACCTTGCTAATATTAATAAGTTTAAATCTGAGCTTGAGAGAGTGGGGTTTAAAAGTATATCAATCAAAGACTCCAAAAAGAATGTTCTTCCTTTCTCTAAATATCTTTACAAGTGGAGTATTATTGGCTTCCCAATTTCTAAATTTCTGCAATTAGTTAAACTTCGGACTAAATACGGTACAGATAACGTGATAGCTGCTTTTTGGCAGTACAGGACAATCCGTAAGAATTTATGGTCCTGGTACTTTGTTACAGCCCAAAAGCCAAGAAATAAATAATAGCCAGCGGGAAGGCGAGTAATATACCCCAGGCCGCATGGTGGATGTTGCGATAGCTTGGCCACATCAAATTAGACCCAACGAGTAGGGTAGCGGTAAGAAAATACACCGTTGTAACAGGATTGTGGCCAACGCTTGCTATGCAGCATATAGCGAACGCTACTGTGCATATAAAAATCGTTAGTCTTTTTCCCATATACACCGCAAAAGTTTTGTCGCCAACCTTCTTGTCCGTATCGTAATCAACAAGTGTTGAAAATGCATGAAAAGCTGAAGGCGCTAAAAAAAATAACAATAGGTAGTAACTAGGAGGCAGCTGAAAGACAGAGCCTCTAAAAGAAGCGGAGTAACCGGCAAGAAAGCTAAAAAGAGCACAAGCACCATTTGATAAAGAATCAAACCCAGGCCTCGACTTAAATCTGATTGGCTTTATTGAATAAGCATATGCAAATACTATTGTGCCGATAATCGACAACGCCATTTGATAATAGCCCCAGACGATAAAAATCAGAGGAAAAAGAAGGGCTAGACTGACCACCCACTTTATCACATATCTAACTTCGCTCTTTTTAAGCACAGCTCCTTCAACGCCACCTTTACGGGCATTCTGGGCGTCAGATTCGCGGTCAGCAATATCATTTAGACCAAGAATTATAAGACATACCGGGAAGGAAAAATAAATAAGACCCAACCATGTCTGCGATTCCCACGAAGCACTGCTATAAAGAACACCAGCAGCATATATCGCCATCATTAATGGCCAAAATACCGGACGGCTTATGTGTAAGAGTCTTCTAATTTTTGTCATTGGTTTGGTGGGCGAGGTGGGACTCGAACCCACAATCCTTGCGGAACACGATTTTGAGTCGTGCGCGTATACCAGTTCCGCCACTCGCCCAGAATGTTAATATTATATTTAATCAACTAAAACCCACCTTATTATATCGCTAATTAAGGTGTTATTGTAAAATAGAATTAGAGCCTCTAGGGCTTTTTAGTATGGATGATAAACCAAGCAATACAGACGCTTTTCTGCCCCTGCCAAACAGTCAGGATGAATCTGGTAGTGGCTCAGGCAGTCAGAATCCAGCCGCTAATCTAATTCGGCAGAAAGTTCAGGCTGCTTATTCTAGCGAGCCGGATGCCGCTAACGAGATCCTTGAAGCTCAAAAAGCAGCTTCTGGTGCTCAATTATCTAAGCACCAAAAATTTATATATAGCCTTACGAGCTCCGGTAAGCCTTTAGCAGAAATACAAGAAAAATGGCATGACTATTATGCTAATTTAAGCGATGTAGAGAAGCACCAAGTATGGCAGGAGTTTTATGCAGCTAAGGCGGTAGAATCAGAATCGCCTGCAATCACAAGTTCTGTCTTAGAACCAGCTGTCAGTAATAAGGCCTCTATAGCTGAACATAGGCAGCTGTCTCAGGGCACTAATTATCCTAAGGCAGCCACTTTTAATTGGCCAACTGTAGGGGAGCTAAGACAACACGTTAAGAGTACATTGCCAAAGCCAAAGATACCTAAGCCACCACGATCGGTTCGTTCACTATTTTTCGGTTTAAGTATGGGCGCAGCAGTCATCCTGATCTTGCTTTTTAGTTTTTTCAACGAGAGATTTATTGCACCTTTCATACAGCCCAGTCGTAGTCTTAGTAATGTGCCACTTATCAGTACAAACGCAGTTGGATCAAACCCAGAAGTTATAATCCCCAAAATCAATGTCGAGATCCCGGTAATTTATGGGCTAAATACAATCGATGAGAAAGCTATTGAAGATTCGCTCAACAATGGCGTTGTGCACTATGCAGACACAGCTCTACCAGGCCAAAATGGTAATGTCGTAATAGTGGGTCACTCTAGCAATAATATACTCAACCCTGGACATTATAAGTTTGCATTCGTACTGCTTAATCGCTTAGAGCCCGGGGATACTTTTTATCTTCAAAAAGATGGTAAACGCTATACTTATCAGGTTTACCAAAAAAAGATTGTCGATCCAACCGATATATCTGTTTTAGGTCCAACAGATAAGCCTGCTACCGCTTCATTAATAACATGCGATCCTCCAGGCACAAGCCTCCACCGCCTAGTCGTGACGGCTGAGCAAATAAGTCCTGATCCAACTACCAATACGCCACAAACATCAAATAACACGCTGGCTATTCAGTCAAAGGTTATCCCAGGCAACTCACAAAGTTTGTGGTCACGCTTCTGGGACTGGATGGGCAGGTAGATATATCTGTAGTTGCTTACTTACTAACTCCCCTTAAAAGCTAAGGAAGTAGTCTTAATTTTGGCCAATTTACTGCTTTGGCAGGTCTGTCCCAGCACGCATGTCAACAAGTTCAAAATTTACATTGCTCTCATTTGAGGCCGGCGTAGTCGTAAATAAATATTTAAAATCAGGGTCAAAAAAACCTCCACCAGTGAAAGTCGTTGAAGTAACCGCTTGCCGATTTGTTGAATCATAGTCCATCACAAATATAGTCTCATTACTTTTACCAATCAGACGGTGCCCATCCATCCAATGGAGCGGATCTGCAAGAGCTTCTTTAAGCGTATAGCGGTAAAGGCTTTGAGTCTCAAAATCATAAACGGAAAATGATTGGCCAGCCTGCGCCTCTATAAACCTAGCATTAGTTGAAAACGAAACTTTAGTAGCACCGCTAATATTAAGTGATAGGAGGGGTACGGCCTTAGCAACAGCAGAATCTTTTAGGCTATTTAATGGATCCTTGTATATATTTACACGTTCTCCGGTATCGCTGCCCGCCACGTAATACCAATGATTTTGGTACTTAGCTTCATCAATTAAATACTGGCTGCCAGCAGCGAATGTATACATCTGGTAAGATTTTGATCCGTCCCATATGTCAGCTGAAACCTGACCGGCGGGTAAACCTTGGTCGGAAACATAGTTAATAAGATCCGGACCATTTGATTTGAACGCAAGGACGTGCTTGAGAAGAGGAGTGATTGTAGAGCTGGCAGTATCACCAATGTCTAGATTGGTCGTAGTTTGATTATATAGATATAGTTGAGCGATTTTTTTATCTCGCATTGCTACAAGTGTAGGATTAAGACTGAAAAGCTTGTTAACATTTATAGACTCAGCCGGATTATCCCGGTTAAAGACAATAAACTCAGAGCCTCCCAGATACGAATGTTCAAGTAATAAATGCTTGTTGTCGGTTGACCATTCTATTTCCTTAAATATGTCATCGGGTTGTGTTGCCGTACTTAAGAGGTCATTGGGAATAGCCAGAACCTTAGGCGGTTTGTCTACACTGGTAGTGTCAAACTCATCAAAAGTAATGCCCCCCGGTACTTGAGCTGGAGGCTCAATTAATAGCCAGTGTCTATCTAGGCTTTCGCTCATAAAGGATGGTGTATCAGAATAAGATTTAAGTGACTTAATCCGAGGGTTTTGGGGGAATAGAAAAGGATATACGTATCTGGCAATTTGATGCTCTGTTAGATTAAACGATCTCTGCCAGGTTCTATAACCATCCTTTTTGATTGTAAGGTCGTATGCACCTGCCGGCAGAATTAGGCGTGCAGCTGTAGTTGAGCGTTGAGTTTTGCCATTAAGATAAATCGTGGCACCGGCTGGCTGTGAATCTACAAAAAG
>Ga0070741_10015953_pt1 | contig 12626 bp, 9 predicted proteins | sample Coa_R1_4_FD_66440 | JGI IMG/M metagenome (GOLD analysis project Ga0070741, IMG submission 66440) | Surface soil microbial communities from Centralia Pennsylvania, which are recovering from an underground coalmine fire - Coalmine... | ecosystem: Environmental > Terrestrial > Soil > Unclassified ...
AACCGGGTAATTATGCGGTCCGGATGGTGGCAGCAGGCACCAACATCATATCGACCGTAGCCGGGAATGGGGCGGTGTCGGGATATTCCGGGGACGGCGGACCAGCCACCTTGGCCACGACCGGCGGACCGGACGGGATCGTCATCGGATGCGATGGGAACCTCATCCTCACCGACGACTGGGCCCATCGGGTCCGGATGGTATCGGCCGCCACCGGGATCATCACCACCATCGCGGGAAACGGGATCAATGGCGATTCGGGAGACGGCGGGAACCCCTTATCGGCCGAGATGGCGCACCCGGAAGCCCTGTCCTATTACAACGGGAATTTATATGTCGTGGATTACTTGGGACAGGTTCGGATGATTTCGGGTCTTTGTACTCCCACACCCACTCCGACCCTCACCAACACTCCCACCTCAACGGCGACCCCAACCTATACCAGCACCCCTACCGCCACGGCCACCCATTCCTTGACCCCCACACCCACGCAAACACCCACCCCAACCGCGACATCGAGCCTTACTTCCACCCCTACCGATACACCCACGATCACCCTCTCGCCCACTTGGACGCCGACGCCGACCGATACCAGTTCCCGCACAGCTACCCCGACCTTCACTTCGACCGGCACACCCACCAACAGCCCCACCCCGAGCCCATTCACGATCAAGATCGGTGTTTATAACGAGGCCGGGGAGTTGATCAAGACACTCAAAGTCGTTCAATTGTCCCAGGCCATCACGAACCTGGATCTGAAAGGAAACGTTATCTCGAGCCTTAACGGGACGAACCACATCATCGATATCTATTCCCTCGGAGATCTACTGGGAACTTGGGACGGGACGGACGCGCAGGGTGATCCGGTCTCCAATGGGATTTACTTCATCAAAGTGAACAGCACGGACCCCTATGGGGTCGTGAATACGGTCACCCAACCGGCGATGGTCAGTCGTTCCCTTGCGAAGATCTCAGTGAACGTCTACAACGGGGCCGGTGAGGTAGTGAAGCATCTGCTGGGTTGGGCGGATGATCCCAACGGATCCGAAATGACAAACGTGGTCCTCAGCAGCGCGGTCCTTCAACCCGGGGCCGCCGCAAGCCAGGAAGCCAAGGTCCAGATCATGGTCTCGACCTCCGGGACGGCGGTTACGCTGGCTTGGGACGGAAGCAATGACAACGGCGTTTATGTCACGGCCGGTCATTATCAATTGCAGGTGCATTGGGTCGACGGCCAAGGCGCCGCCGCGGATATCTCCAAAGGAATCTTGGTCATCGCCAAGGGGGACCGCGATCAAGGAATGGTTTGGGTCCAGCCCAATGTCCTGAACGTTTCCAAAGGACAAACAAGGGCTGTTTTTAGGATCCCTTCCGGGGAAAGGTCCTTATTAAAAGTGGACATCTATACCCTAGCGGGGGAATTGATCGGTTCTTTCCAAGGTGACCCTGAAAAAAACGAGGTTCAATGGAACACGTCGAATTACGCCAGCGGGATCTATCTTGCTCATGTGGAGTTCTTAAATATCGACAACAGCGCGATCGCTCATAAAACCCTCAAGATCATGGTTTTGCGCTGAGAAGCGCCGCTTCTTTTCGCCCCTTCGCATTGGATTCTGTTTGAACTTTTACGGAAATTGGCAGTTTTGCTTCTTTCAACATTCCGGGCATGATCTTTGGAAAGCATGAAAGCCCATGAAAGCGATTGACCCGTCTAACAATTAAGGTCATTTAACCTTAAATAGGATGTAACGAAGGCTTTACAGTCTTTGGCATGGACCCTGCAGTTTAATGGGATGGGTCAACTGTTTTTCCTGACGGAAGAACGGGAGGTGGTTTATGGAAATTCGATGCGAGGATGTTCGTAAAAAGCTGGCTGATTACCGCGAATTCAAGCTACAGCACCCTGAAAAAGGGAGGATCGAACGGCATTTATTCTATTGTCCGGATTGTATTTTTCACTTGGCGCTTATTACCGCCATGAGCTTGGAGCATCAGAAGGTCCCGGCGGGATATGAAAGCTGATCGAGTCGGTTGATCCCATTTAAAACAAAAAAGGCCCGGAAAACTCCGGGCCTTTTTCTTTAATCACTTATTTAAAATTTCCAATTCAATATCGCTTTTGGACTAGACCCTCATCGGCATGATGACGCAGAGATAATCGGCGTCCCCTTTGGGCCGAAGGATCCCCGGACTCAAAGGTTGGGTCAACTCGATGCTGACCGTATCCGTTCCCACGTTCTTGAGGACATCCAAAACATACTTGGCGTTGTAAGCGATGCTGATCTCTTCGCCTTTATAATTAACGTCCATCTCTTCTTTGGCCTCTCCCATATCGGGAGTCTTGGAGGAAATGGTCAATTTGCCGGATTTGACCTGATATCGGATGGAATTGGATTTTTCGGATGTCAGGATAGCGACACGACGGGTGGCCGAGGCCAATTCCGAGGTGGAAGCCTCCACTTTCTTGTCGGATTCCTTGGGGATCACTTGTTCGTAATTGGGGAACTGGCCCTCGATCAGCCGGGAAATGATCTCGACTCCGCCCGCGGCGAACTTGATCTGATTTTCCGTGGCGGTGATCTCGACGATCACATCCTCTTCTTCTTTTCCTTTGGAAAGGTCCGAAACGACCTTGGTCAATTCATTCAGGGTCTTGGTGGGAATGATGACGTTGCATTTCTCGTCATTTTTACCTTCCAGTTTTTTCTGGATAAAAGCCAATCGATGGCCATCCGTTGCCACCATTCTTACTTTTCCACCTTCGATCTGAAAATATACGCCATTGAGGACATAACGGGTCTCATCGGTGGAAACCGCGAAGATGGTCTTTCGAACCATTTCCTGTAAAAGGGATCCCTTGACCTTGAAAACCTTATCTTTTTTAACTTCAGGAAGGATTGGAAAATCATCTTTAGGAAGTCCATGGACTTTAAAATTGGATTTTTGACAAACCAGGATCATTTTATGGTTATCGTCGATTTCCAGATCCACCGAGGCGTCCGGCAATTCCCTCACGATATCCGATAATTTTTTGGCATTAATCGTGATGCTTCCCTTATCAACCACCTCCGCTTGAACACTACAACGTATCCCCATATCCAGGTCCGTGGCGACGAATTCCAATTTTTTATCCCTGGCTTCCAAAAGAACATTGGCAAGGATCGGCATGGTGTTTTTCGCGGCGACCGCGCTCTGAACGGTGGAGATTCCTTTTAGAAGATCGGCTCTTGTTAACACCACTTTCATCGGGAAGCTCCTTCGTTATTCGGATTAACAACTTTTGCTTTAAAAGATTTTTAAAATTTAATAAAGAGAAGTAGTAGTGGGCTTTGAGGATATGTGTATGACCGTTGGATTCGCCTTTAAACACAACGTCAAAAACGATATCAAAGTATGGGATTAATTTGGGGGTATTATAAGACAAATCCACAGCCCCGCAACTCTTTTGGTTTATCCCGTCACTTACTCCCAAGCCATCCCGGACTTATGCCGAATCCTCTGTGGATATCGCTTCCCTCTCGAAATGATCCACAATACTTTGGGGAGATGTGGAGAAACTTTTGGGGATAGTTTCGGAGGTTTTGGAATGCGGGATCTTGAATGAACGCTAGCGGCTGATGAGATGAATGGGCCAGTTAGATGAAAGGGGATGTCACCCCAAAGGGATCAACGAGAGTAATTGCCTTCGGTCAGTTGTTTCTTGAGGCTATTTACCTCGGCCAAGAGCGTAATATCGGTCGTAAGGAGTTCCTCGATCTTCTCGTAAGCGTGGATGATGGTCGTGTGATCCTTACCCCCGAAAGCCGCCCCGATCTCGCTCAAGGAATGGGCCGTCAGTTCACGGGACAAATACATGGCGATCTGGCGCGGGAAAGCGATCTGCTTGGTGCGTTTTTTAGATTTCATATCGGAGAACTTGCAGTTGTAACGCTCCGCCACCACTCTTTGAATGGCATCCACGGAGATGCGTCTTTCTTCGTTCGGCAGGGAATCTTTAAGGACTTCCTTGACCAGTTCCAGGGTGATCTCTTGGCGGGTCAGGGAGGCGAAAGCGATCACTCGAAGCATGGACCCCTCGAGCTCACGGATATTGGCTTTGGCGTGATTGGCGATGAAAACGGTCACTTCGTTGGGGACCAAGATCCCCTCGCTCTCGGCTTTTTTGCGGAGAATGGCGATGCGGGTTTCCAAGTCGGGTTCTTGAATATCGGTGATAAGACCCATTTCGAAACGGTTCTTCAGGCGTTCTTCCAATTTGATCTCTTTGGGATGGCTGTCGGAAGTCGCGACGATCTGTTTTTGGGCCTCATAAAGCACATTAAAAGTATGAAAGAACTCCTCCTGGGTGGCTTCTTTGCCTTCCCAGAACTGGATATCGTCGATCAAAAGAACGTCCACCGTCCGGTATTTGTTCCGGAAATCCTGCTGTCGACCGGCTTGAATGGATTGAATGAAATCGTTCATGAACTTCTCGGAGGAAATATAGAGAACCCGGATATTGGGGTTCTGTTCGACCACAAAATTGCCGATGGCCTGTAATAGATGGGTTTTTCCTAAACCGACTCCACCATAGATAAACAAGGGGTTGTAGGATCGGGCGGGTGACTCCGCTACCGCTAGGCATGCGGCATGGGCAAAACGGTTGCTGTTCCCTACGACAAAGCTTTCAAAATTAAATTTAGTGTTTAGGATGAATTCCGAATCACCGGGTGTTTTGGTGGGTGTCGGCATGGTCAAGCGGGGTTTCTCGACGATCTCCACGGAGACTCCCGCCTCAGGGGCGCCCGGAACGGGAAGTAAACTGGCTTGATGCGGAAGACCGGATTCTATTTCGAATTGGATCTCCAGTTGTTCCGTGTGGACCAACTTGAGGGCTTTTTGGATCTGGGGTTGGTAATGGTCCCGGATCCAATCGCGGAAAAATTCATTGGGCACCCGAACCTTGAGGGTGTTGTTATCTGTCACAGAAGCTTTTGTCGGTTTGAACCAAGTCTCAAAGCTTTGACGATTTAGGTCTTTTTTGAGGTTTTCAAGACAGCGATCCCAAAGATCAGCTGAAGCAGTCATCCACAAACCTCCGATTGATAAAAAACGCCTTAAAACCCTTTAAAATATGGGTAAATGAGCTTTCTTAAAATCTTATCCCCTGTTTATCCCCATAACCGGGAGCGGGGTTTCTGAAGTAATTTCAAGAGACCGGGATTTTTTGGTTATTCACATCTGTGTATAGATTTGTGGATAACTCTTTTAAGCCCAATCTATTAAATCCCTGTTAAATAAGGGAAATCAAATCCTCTTATAAGAACCCTTTGAAGGGTTTCCTTTCAAGTCTTTGGACCTTCCCGGGATAAAGCCATAAAGGATAGGTCTTTTTAGATTCGAGGAAAAAGCCGCTCACAACATATCCACACGAATCCACAAAATCACATTCGAAAATTTCCCTAGAGACGAAAAAAATTTTTTCGGTTCTCGACAGAAGGATCGATGGCGAAAAAATTTTAGGGGACGTTTAAAGTTTTCAAAAAGTGAATTTGCTTTACCTCTTTTAAATCTTTTTTGGTTTAAGTCAAGAAAATTTTGGCGCGAAGAAGAAATAGTTTCCGGGCGGAAAAGCTTTTTGTTTCGGCCCCTTTTAACGCGGCTCAAAAATTTTATTTCGGATGAAATGCGCCCTGAAAAGACAACGAGAAGTGCTTGAGGAAAAATCAATTTTTTCTTCCGGAAGAAAGGCTTGACATTTGACTTCCCCAATCTTCAACTAACCTTCGATCCATCAACCATCCCAAGAGGACGCCGTGTCTTTCATCGAATTCCAGGATGTCTTCTATCGCTATCCCGCCTTTGGTGATTTTCAATTGCAGGCGATCCGCCTTTCCATCCAAAAAAAGGAATCGGTCGGGTTATTGGGGCCCAATGGCGCGGGCAAATCCACGCTCTTAAAGCTCATGGCCGCGCTTTTAAGGCCTTCGCAGGGGCGCGTGTCTTTGGGGACCGAAGACGTCCATCGGATCCCCGCGCGTCTTCGCGCCAAGCGGATCGCCTATGTTCCACAATCGGCGCGCTTTACTTTTCCCTTGAGTGTCGGGGAAATAGTGGAAATGGGGAGGCATCCCCATTTGGACCGGTTCCGGTCGCTGAGCCAAAAAGATAAGTCGATCTGCGAGAGAGCTTTGGCCCTTTGTGACGCGTTGGAATTCAGGGACCGGTCCTATGAGGAACTCTCCGGGGGGGAACGTCAAAGGGTGTTGCTCGCTTCCGCTTTGGCCCAGACCCCTCAGCTTCTTTTGTTGGACGAACCCACCCTTTCCCTGGATCTTTCCCACCAGGTCCTTCTTTTCGAGATCATTCAAAAACTTCACCGAGAAGAAGGACTGACGGTTGTGGTGGCGACCCACGAGTTAAATCTGGCGGGACGTTATCTCGATCGCCTTGTCCTATTAAACGAAGGAAAGGTGATCGCCGATGGAACTCCGGGAAAAGTTTTGACAGTCCGCAACATCAAGTCGGTGTTGAAGGTCGAGGTGGATCGATTGTCCCATAAAGGGGATTTTCCTTATTTTGTTCCCAAGAATAAAAAGAAGGTGAAGAAATGAATCACAGCGGGGTCAAAACTTCCGTGCTCCTTCTGACATTCCTGCTTTTCCTATTGGTCTTGTTCGGATCCCCTTTCATCGGACCCACAACCCTTTCTTACGATCATATTTTTCAATCTTGGCCTCCATCTCCCGATAACCAGGACGCCCAAATATTTTTCAGCGTCCGTCTTCCCCGTATCCTTCTGGCGGGTTTGGCCGGGGCCGCTTTGGCTTGCTCCGGGGTCATCTTTCAGGCGGTCTTGCGCAACCCCTTGGCCTGTCCCTTCACCTTGGGGGTCGCGGGCGGGAGTTCCTTCGGGGCGGTCTTGGCCATCTTGTTGGGCTTCACCACCGCCGCGCGCGGGTTTTCTTACCTGACTTTTTTCTCGTTTTTAGGCGCCCTGCTTTCCCTTTTTCTCGTTTATTCCCTGGCGGGATTATTGAGGTCCTCATCGGCGATCACCCTTCTCTTGGCGGGAGTGGCGATCAATTATTTTTTTAACGCTTTGGTCCTTCTGGCCTATTACATCGCGGATTTCACCCAATCCTATGCCATGATCCATTGGATGATCGGGAGCTTGGATGTGATAGATGAAAAAACCGTGGAACAGCTGGCGGTGGGGATCTTTTTGGGATTGGGGGTCTTGCTGACCTTGGCGCGGGATTTGAACTTACTTTCGGCGGGCGAAGAATTGGCCAAAGTGAAAGGGGTGCCCACTTCACTCGTCATTCTTATTTCGATATTGATGGCTTCCCTCATGACCAGCTCGGTCGTGGCCTTGACCGGGCCCATCGCTTTTGTGGGGCTCATCATTCCCCATATCTACAGGCTTTGGATCGGGAACGACCACCGCTTCCTGCTGCCTTGCAGCACCTTAGGGGGGGCCGCCTTTTTGATGATCTGCGATACCTTCGCCCGGTCCTGCTTTGGTCCCACCGAGGTCCCCGTGGGGGTCCTGACTTCCCTTTTGGGAGTTCCCGTCCTCTTGTGGCTTTTGTTCCGTCGAAAAGCCTATCTTCAATCCTGAGGTTTCTTGGAAGGCTTTTTGGGAGAGCCGGATGTTAAACCCGGCAAGGTTGTCTGGGTTTTTTCCTCCATCGCCGCCGGATAATACACTCGAGGAGGCTTGGATTTTTTATCCATCACCGCGAAAGAAGTCATTTCGTGGGCTTTCCGGGAAGCGGGACTCAAAAGATGCTCGACCCCAACCCCGCGAACGGTTTCGATATCCGCGATCAAGGACCGGTGACAGCGCCAGGGAACGGCTTCCGCACACATGACGGCGGTCCTCAAATCCGGGATCATCGCGTTCAGTTTTTCCAGTCCCTTTTCAAACTCCGGCGTAGCCATGTAATCGGCATATCCGCGGAAACTGTCGTTCTTCCAGCCCAAATTGATCGAGTCCTTAAGAGGATGCCGTAACCCGCCCAGTTCGGGAAGATAGGCATAGCGGATCTTGGCTTTGTTCAAGGCGGGTGCCAGGGATTCCTTGTTGAACCAGGGGACCCGGCGGGATTTGGGAACGGTTCGGACATCCACGATCCGCCCGATCGAATGGGCCCTGAGGAGTTCCATGAATTCATCAAAGGTTCGGTTGGAATGGCCGACGGTGTATAGGATAGGAGGATTCGTTTTGGGATCCATTAGGTTCCTTGCTCGATCTTGGCGAAGGCATCGGCTGGCCCTTTCCAAGGAAATAGTTCGGGGTGGATCAAATGGGCCAAAATTTTAACGCCTTGAACCAACCTTAAGCCGGGTCTGGCGAAATAAGAATTGGCGTCCACGGCATAAACTCGGCCTATACGAGTTGCGTTCATTTCTTTCCAACCGGGTCGAGACTTCAAAAGCTCGGCCTGTTTTACGGCGTCTTTCGTCTCATAGCCACAGGGGGACACGATCAGAACTTCCGGATCAAAGCGAATAACTTCCCCCCACGGAATCCTGACCGAATCAACGTTGGGTTTGGATATTTCGTCCATGCCACCCGCCCAATTCATCATCTCCGGTACCCAATGGCCGCCGCAATAAATCGGGTCCACCCATTCCATAAAAAAGGCTTTCACCGGTTTCAACTGGGTCGTAATGGAGGCGATCCTTTTCACCTCTTCTCGGGCTTCCGCTACCAGTTTTTCCGCTCTTGGAAGCGTGCCCGTTTTTTCACCCAAAACCAGCAAGTCTTTCAAGACGTCCTCGAAAGAATGAGGCGTCTGCCAGAGGATCTCCGGTTTTGGAACCATAGATCTTAAAACCTTTGTGGCTTCGTTGCCGGAAGGAGCGCAAACTTGGCAGAGGTCCTGGGTCACGATGAGATTGGGGGAGGCTTGGCGGATAGCTTTTTCGTCCACAGCATAGACACTTCCGCCCTGCCCGACCCTTTCACTGACGGCCTTGTCGATCTGATCCAAGTTAAGAGAGGCCAGGTCCATGGCACAATGAACGACCACGGGTTTGCCTTTCACTTCCGGGGGATAATTACATTCGTGCGAAATTCCCACCAGTTGATCGATGAGGCCAAGGGCGCAGATCATTTCGGTGGCCGCAGGAAGGAAACAGGCGATCCGTGGGTCTTTCATGCTTTAGCCTCTTGGATAGGGACTAGAGTAGCTTTACCCAGGCAATCGGAACAAAGACAGTCGTGAGCATCCTTCAACGGTTTTAAGGGAGGGTAAAGCTCGCACCAACATCCGCCGTGGGCCTCCCGGGTTTGGCACTGGAACACCTTGTTGCACCGGCCGCAGGTTTTGGGGGTTGGTTTATTTTGAAAAGTCATAGGCTGGATTGTACACTAGCGGGCCAAAGGATTCTTAGGTGACCTTCCAAAAAAAATTATTATTCTTTCTTGATTTGCATCTTTTTCTTTTCATCCCGCTTCTTTGGGCGCAAGAGACCGTTATTCATCCCCAACGGATCATTTCCATGGCGCCTAACCTCACGGAAATAGTTTATGACATCGGCGCGGGGGACAAATTGGTGGGAGTCACGGACTTTTGTAAATTTCCCCCGGAAGCCCAATCCAAGGAAAAGATCGGCGGTTGGATCAATCCTAATTACGAGAAAATACTTTCTTTGAAACCCGATTTGGTGCTGGCCCTGCAGTTCCATGGCAAAGCGGTCGATAACCTGAGGAAGTTGAAGGTTCCCCTGTTGGTCCTTGACTGCCAGACCGTTCAGGATGTCTTGGAGGCTTACGACCTATTGGGGAAGAGATTGGGCTTGGAAAAAGAGGCTAAAGCGGCCAAAGCCAGGCTGAAGGAACGATTGGATAGGATTAAGGATAAAACAGAGCGCTTCCATCATCGGCCTTCGGTGTTATTTGTCATTGAGCATGACCCAGGCAGCTTGAAGGAGATATATGGCGTTGGGCCCAAGAATTTCATCGATGAATTGATCCGCTGGGCGGGAGGCTCTAACCTGCTTTCGGACGCTCCGGTACCCTATCCCCTGGTTTCCAGGGAAACCCTTATCCAGCGAAATCCGGACGTGATCATTAACGCCCTGCCCATGTTCACAAAACCGCAAGATCTCATAACGGAAAAAGCCGTTTGGAAACAGATGCCGGTCCTGAAAGCGGTCAAGAAGGATCAGGTTTATTGTTTCAACAATGGTGACTATATGGTGCCGGGACCGACCCTCGTCAAATTGGCGGAATATCTTTCGGGTATTTTCCAGAAAGTGGAAGCGGGTCAATGAGGCCTTGCTTCCTGGTAGCGGGCACCCATAGCGGGGTGGGCAAGACCACTCTTTCCTTCACTTTGATGGCGCTTTTGAGACAAAGAGGTCTTAAAGTTCAGCCCTTCAAGATAGGTCCCGACTTCATTGACGGAGGCTATCACCGCCTGGCTACAGGTATGCCTTCGATCAACCTGGATCTATGGATGATGGGTTGGCGAGGTATTGAAGAAAGTTTTCAACATAACTCTTCGGTCGCCGATGTATCGGTGATTGAGGGTATGGGCGCGATCTTTGACGGCAAGAATGGGACGGTTTCGGGAAGCTCGGCCGAAATTTCCAAACGATTGAAAACACCAGTCATCCTGGTTGTGGATATCTGGGGGATGACGGTAACGACCGGGGCGGTATTGAAGGGGATCGTCCGGTTCGACCGCCAGGTGCCTTTGGCGGGAATTATCTTGAACCGCGCCGGGAGCTTTGGCCATTTTGAAATGGTAATGAGGTCCCTCGAACTAGGTTTAAGAAAAAAGGTCTTAGGATACCTTCTTCGTTCCCCGGCCCTTGAAATACCCGAACGGCATTTGGGCTTGAAGACGTTGGAAGAGAACAAAGAATCCTCCCGGATTCTAAAAGCCGCGACCCAGTCGGCCTCAAAAACTATCAATGTTAAAAAATTGATCCGTATCTTAAGGATTCGGAAAAATACGGGGACCCAACCCATTGCTCCCAAGGGTGTCGTCAACGGTATCCTTACAAAAAAAAATCAAGGGATCCGTATTGGTGTGGCGAAAGACAAAGCTTTTTGCTTTTATTACGACGAAAATTTGAGGATGTTGGAAGAGGCTGGAGCGAGATTGGTTTCTTTCAGTCCGGTGAAGGACAAGAGCCTTCCCAATGTGGAGGGTCTTTACATTGGCGGTGGTTATCCCGAAAGCTTTCTTAGGGAACTTTCGGGGAATGAAAGATTGAAAAGGGAAATCCTAAAAAAGATAAAGCAAGGTATGCCGGTTTATGCCGAATGCGGCGGGTTGATGTATTTGTCCCAAAGTCTCGCGGGTTTTGAAGGCAAAGCCTACCCCATGGTTTCGGCACTACCTTTAAAAGTAAAAATGGACCAGCGGCGCCTTGTTATCCGATATGTAAAGGTAAAGACCGCTCTGGATACATTGCTGGGACCCAAAGGCACATCGGCCCGGGGCCAAGAATTCCACCAGTCCCGGATTGTGGTCGGACGTTATAAAAAGAGTCCGGTTTTTCATGTAGTTACGAGCATGGACGAAAAAGGCCGGGAAGGTTTTAAGGTTTTCAATCTATTGGCGAGTTACATCCATCTTCACTTCAAATCCAACCCAACCATTCCGCCTTACTTTGTCCAACAATGCCGAAAGTATGCGGAATGGAAGGGTATTTAGCTTTTTCCGATATTAGATTGACAAGCTTAAACCATAAGAGTATTTAAGACCTCACAACTCAAGGTGTTCGGGAAGCCGGTGAAAATCCGGCGCGGACCCGCCACTGTAAGGGGCGAATTTTTTACCTTGTGCCACTGTTCGAGAGAACGGGAAGGCCCAAGGCGTTGAATGCCCCAAGTCAGGAGACCGGCCTTGAGAAATCTTCGAATGCTTCTTCGGGAATAAGAAGCGGCGAGTTCCTTCCCAACGGAAGTCCCTCCCGCCCCACCTCCCAAAAGCTTCGGCCTCGGGGAGTGGGCTCATGTATCAGATCTTTCGCAGGGTTTTATTTTATTTTTTTATTTTTGCCGCCGCATCATCCTCCGTTCTTTTGGCGGAGCCGCCCGCCGTCGAACCCTCCGCCAATAGTCTTTCCGCTCAAACGGACCTTTCGCTTCCGGAAGTGGTCGTGAGCACCAATCGCCTGGACACGCCTGTTTCCGAGGCGGCGAGTTCTTTGACCGTCATCACCGCAAAGGACTTGGAACAAAAACAAAGCAGGTCCGTTCTGGACGCTTTGGACAATGTTCCTGGCGTTGAGTTGATCAAAAGCGGCGGGCCTGGACAAATTTCTTCCGCTTTCATCCGGGGGGGTAATGCCGAACATACGCTGGTGATGATGGACGGCATCCCCTTGAACGATCCCCTTTCCACCACTCGTGAATACGACGATCTGGACCAATTATCGGTGGACAATGTGAAACAAATTGAAGTCGTGCGCGGCCCCGAAAGCCCTTTTTACGGTTCCAATGCCATGGGGGGGGTCGTGAATATCGTGACCCAAGAGGGAAAAGGCCTCCCCGGCGGGTCGCTCCTTTTCGAGGGAGGCGCCTATGACACCTTCCGGGAAACCGTTTCGTCCGGAGCCGGAAACGGGGAGGGCAATTTCTTCCTCAGCGCTTCCCGGTTGGATACGGCGGGGTTTCC
>Ga0070741_10015954_pt1 | contig 12626 bp, 8 predicted proteins | sample Coa_R1_4_FD_66440 | JGI IMG/M metagenome (GOLD analysis project Ga0070741, IMG submission 66440) | Surface soil microbial communities from Centralia Pennsylvania, which are recovering from an underground coalmine fire - Coalmine... | ecosystem: Environmental > Terrestrial > Soil > Unclassified ...
TACGTTGCACTCATTGAAGCCCCGAGGAGGGGACTGAAAGGTCTCCGGCGCCAGCGCTGGCGTCGGAAACGAAGCCAGTGTTGCACTCATTGAAGCCCCGAGGAGGGGACTGAAAGGGCGCCGGCGCAGGCGGTGTCGGCACGGTGGAGGCGCGTTGCACTCATTGAAGCCCCGAGGAGGGGACTGAAAGGTTAAGCCAACGAGCCAAGCAGCGCCGTCAGCACCGTTGCACTCATTGAAGCCCCGAGGAGGGGACTGAAAGTCGTTGGGCACCATCGCTGCATTAAGCAGAAGGTAGTTGCACTCATTGAAGCCCCGAGGAGGGGACTGAAAGTCAACCGGCCGGCCAGGAATTCCTGCTGGAGCGCTTGGTTGCACTCATTGAAGCCCCGAGGAGGGGACTGAAAGATGATAAGCCCTGAGGCCTGGGCGTACGAGTGCGTCCAGTGTTGCACTCATTGAAGCCCCGAGGAGGGGACTGAAAGGGAACGCACCGACCTGGATGACCTTCCCAAGCCACCGTTGCACTCATTGAAGCCCCGAGGAGGGGACTGAAAGACTCTGCCTCCGCGGCGCTTACGCGCTGCTGGTACAGTTGCACTCATTGAAGCCCCGAGGAGGGGACTGAAAGGGAACTGCCGATTCCCCGGGGGGTACCGGCGCCACTGGTTGCACTCATTGAAGCCCCGAGGAGGGGACTGAAAGGAACCTGTTCCTCTCGGCGGACGGCGCTGCCGGCGTGGTTGCACTCATTGAAGCCCCGAGGAGGGGACTGAAAGCGCTGGCCTGGCAGGGATGGCGCCCGTCGCGGGCTCGTTGCACTCATTGAAGCCCCGAGGAGGGGACTGAAAGTCACTAAAGGAAAGAAGTACTCTGGAAGGGGGAGAGCGTTGCACTCATTGAAGCCCCGAGGAGGGGACTGAAAGATACAGGTGCGTCCGGATCCCGCCTCGCCTGGGCGAGTTGCACTCATTGAAGCCCCGAGGAGGGGACTGAAAGCCAGAGCGGCGTGCAGCGTCTGGTGGATGCCCATGATGTTGCACTCATTGAAGCCCCGAGGAGGGGACTGAAAGCTCGTATCGACCACCACGGCAACCGCCGGCTCCGGCTGCGTTGCACTCATTGAAGCCCCGAGGAGGGGACTGAAAGAGTACCGCTGGATCCCACTGGAACAGGAGTCCCCTGGTTGCACTCATTGAAGCTCCGAGGAGGGAACTGAAAGGGAAACTGCCTGGAGGGATCCGATGACGATGGGGACAGCCATGAGGATGGGGCAGCGTCTCACCCGACGGTGGTTCGTGCACTCACTGGCCGCTGGTGGTGCTGGGGTAGCGCTGGCCGCCTGCGGAGAGGCTCGGCCGGCCGCTACGGGGCCATCGCCGGCATCGTCGCTGGCTAGCGTCGAGTGGATGGTATAGGATAGGGGGCCCGTTTGGGGCCGCGTCGCTGATCTCTATAACAAGCAGTCCGCCAAGATCACGGCCCACGTAACGCAGATGGGCGTCGGCGCTGATGTGTTTGCCGAAAAGCTCACGGCAGCTGCTGCTGCGGGCACGGCGCCTGACTTGGCCATGTCATCCCCAATCTGGGTGCGTCCACTGGTTGAATCTAAGGTGTATCGTTCTATCGATGAGCTGGCCAAGAAGGAGCATGGTTGGCTGGATGCCTATTACACCGCCGCGCTCGATACTTTTCGTGTTAAGGGGCGGCTCTACGGTGTATGGCACTACGCCAACCCTCAGGTCATCTTCTTTAACAAAGCACTGCTGGCACAATCCGGTGTGCCCGAGCCACCAGCCGATTGGACGTTGCAGCAGTGGGTCGATTATGCTAAGCGGATCGTTCGTCCCGGCGATCCAGCTACGGCTGTGTGGGGCCTCCTTGCACCAACAAGCTTCAACTACGTGTTCAATGCCGTGCGTGCGTACGGAGGATCGATATTCGATGACGACGAGGATCCCAAGAAGTTCACCGGTAACCAGCCCAAGGCGCTTGAGGGATTGCAATTCTTGGCCGATCTGTTGCTGACCCACCATGTCGCGCCCACCCCTGCTGAGAGCCAGGGCCAAGGAAATCTGATGTTCGCCGGCAGGGTAGGGTACTCAGAAGAAATCGCCGTTAGTATCGGCGACTACCGTAAGCAGATGAAGCAGCCATGGGATGTGGCAGAGGTGCCACGCGGTCCCGCCGGCCGCGCCTCGTTCTTTGGAGCCAATGGCACTGCCTTCACGGTGCCGAATACGCGTGACACGGCACCAGCATGGGATTTTCTCAAGTTCCTCGGTGGCTCGCCAGGGCAGAAGGAATACCTGGCCGAGTTCGGCGCAGTGCCAACACTCAAGGCTGTCGCAGAGGCTGACTTCATCCGTCAGTCTCCGCCACCAACAAATTATCGCGCGCTCACGGCGGCAATGGCGTACACCAAGCCGCTTCCGAAGCTCATCTCACTTGACCTCCAAAAGACGATCGATGGCGCGTTCCAGGCTATCTTCACCGGCCAGAAGAGTGCCAAGGCGGCAATGGATGAGATCGAGGAGCCGGTAAACCGGGCGCTGAAGGGGCAGTGAAGGGCGTTAGCGCCAGGGCAGCGGATAGTGGTTCCATGCTGCTCCATAAGCACCATGTCACATGGAAAGACGATGTCGTGACATTGCACGGCAGAACGAGTCTGCAGACTTAGCCTGCGGCGCGAGGGCACCGGGTAAATAGCGGTTCGTGATTCCGCGCGCTGTAGGACGAGGACACATGGGAACATTGGAGCACATCGCAGGACTTGCGGGTTTCATTCGCGAGTGGCAAGGGCAGCCACTGGAGCTCAGCGCAACCGGTGCCGCCTGGCGCCCACTACCGGTACGGAACGATTTCGGTCTTCGGCTGCGTCTGGATAGGCGCCTCCAGGAATGGCGCGACTCTGGCCTCCGCTTGCGCGCCCGCATCGCTGTGATGGAAGAGCGCGCCACGATGCTCGTGCTGAACCTGTTCTCCGGCTACCATCTCTTCCTTGATGGATGCTTGCTGGCAGCACCGCCTGTGCAGGCAAGCTATTGCTTTGAAGACTTGCGGCACCCGCTGAACCTCGCCCCGGGGGTGCATGAGCTGGTGATTGAGCTACTACCAGCGCAGGCGCCACCGGTCTTTGCTGCCCGACTGACCCCAGCGGAGGGAATCGAGATCCTGCCTGCCAGTGAAAGCGCAAGTGCCACCAAGCCGCGGCACGACACTTCCGGGACAGATGCTCTCGACGTTGATGCTGAGACGTTCCGCTACTACAACGCGCTCGCTGCGACCATGCCACGGCCAGCTGCGTCGTGGACGGATACCCAGACGTTCGCCGCCTGGCGCGATGCCTTCCGTCATGAGCTGCGTCGGCTGATGCCACGTCCGCCTGGTGCGGAGAGTTGCCCGCTAGACGCGACAACGCTGAGGAGCGATGAATTCGGTGATTATGTGCGTGAGACGGTGCGTCTCGCAGTTGAGCCAGGGTGGTTCACGGATGTTTATCTCTTTATCCCCCGCGGTCGGGGACATGGACCCTGGCCAGCACTCCTGTGCCTGCATGGTCACGGCCACGGCAAGGACGATCCCGCCGGTATTGACCATGGCGATCCCGAGCGACGCACGATGATCAATGCGCTCCACTACGACTACGCGCTGCGCTACGTGCGCCGTGGCTATGTAACGGCGACATTCGGTATGCGCCTCATCGGTGACCGCGGGCTGCCACGGGAGCGAGGGCGCCGTGACCCGTGTGATAACGGCTACTTCCAGGCCACACTCTTCGGCCGCGTGCCGGCCGCGCTTGATGTATCGGACGCGCAGCAGGTGCTGACCTACCTGGCCAGCCGGCCTGAAGTAGCCCGCGACGCCGATGACCAGGTGCACATTGGCTGCGTCGGACTGTCGTACGGCGGGCGGGCCACTATGTATCTCACTGCCCTTGATGACCGTGTTTGCGTTGCAGTCGTCAGCGGGGCAATGAATACGTTTCGTGAGCGGCTTACGTCCTTTGCCGGCTGCGGCTCGCAGTTTGTGCCCGGGCTGTTCGCCATCGGTGACACGGCAGAGGTGCTTGCCAGCATCGCGCCACGCCCGCTGCTCTTAGAGCTTGGTAGCCGCGACGGGACGAGCCCCGCCATCTTTGCGGAGGATATGGCGCGCACTCTCACTGCCGCCTACGAGGCCGCCGGTACGCCGGAGCGCCTGATGTTCGATCTTTTCGAAGGCGAGCATTGGTATAGCGGCCGGCTGGCTGATGCCTGGCTGGATCGCTGGCTCGGTACACGGTCGCTGGAGGCGGCCTGAACGCCGTGCGCGCCATCTCTCAAACGTGGCCCACTGGTCGCCTGAGGGAGCACGTCGCTGGGGGCGGCTCGTGCATCGCACACGATCAGCCTCGCCAGCCAGTAATCATGACTCATGACTTGCTAGGGACGAGCGCCTCGCTGGAGGTAGCGTATACGTCGTACGCCATAGCAGCCGTATCTGGCATCTGCTGCCAGCTTGGTTGAGGAGAGTTTAATCGTTTTCGGCGAAACCATCCTCGAAGCATGCAAGGGGCTCGCACAGCTTCCGCCTGCTCCCTGGCGATACAGTCATCAGCGTCGTGTGCCCAACAAGCTCAACTCGTCGGCACCACTCACCCTGCTGGCGAGTGAGGATGGTACAGTCATCTCTGGCGCCATGAGCCCGACGAGCCCACACGTTCCATCTTCCAGCACTCCCACCAGGCCGGCTTCCCCACCGCTCGCGTCAAGCGTGCTGGAGGCCATTGGCGCCACGCCCCTCGTCGCACTCGACCGGCTGACCGCCGGCCTCCCCGGACGCATCGCCGCCAAGCTCGAGTATTATGCGCCCGGCGGCAGCATCAAGGACCGCGCCGCGCTCGCCATTATCGAGGCGGCCGAGCGCAGCGGCCAGCTCCAGCCGGGCGGCACCGTGGTGGAGCTCACCAGCGGCAATATGGGCACCGGCCTGGCCATCGTCTGCGCCGTTAAAGGCTATCGCCTGATCGCCGTCATGTCCGCCGGCAATTCGGTCGAGCGCCGGCGCATGCTGGAGGCGCTGGGCGCCGAGGTCGTGCTGGTGCCGCAGGCCGGCACCCCGCGCCCAGGCCAGGTCTCCAAAGAAGACCTGGCCCTCGTCGAGCAGCGCACACAGGAGCTAGTGCGCGATCTGGGCGCCTTCCGTCCGGATCAGTTCCAGAACCCTAATAGCGTCGCCGCGCATGAGCTCACCACCGGCCGCGAGCTTTGGGAGCAGACGAGCGGTGCCATCGATGCCTTCGTCGCCTCCATCGGTACCGGCGGCACGTTCATCGGCGTCGCCCGCGCGCTCAAGGCACGCAACCCCCGCGTGCGCTGCTATGCCGCCGAGCCGGCTACCGCTGCCTTCATCGCCGGTGGCCCGGCCGCGGTGACAAACACCAGCCACAAGATCCAGGGCACCGGCTACACCATGATCCCGCCGCTCTGGCAGCCCGAGCTGGTCGATGGCTTCCTGCGCGTCACCGACGACGAAGCTATCCAGACGGCGCGCCTCCTGGCTACCCGCGAAGGGATCTTCGGCGGCTTCTCCGGCGGCGCCAATGTGGCCGCTGCGCTGCAGCTTGCCCGCGAGGCTGCCCCCGGCACGCTGATCGCCACAGTCATCCCCGATACCGGCCTCAAGTATCTCTCCACCGACCTCTACCCCGCCTAAGTCACCGCTGGTAGGTTCGTGCTCTTGACCCTTCGACGCTTGGCGGTGTCGCTCGGCACGAACCTACCGGCGGCTACTTAGCTCCCCGGCCCGGAGCAGCGTGGCTCTGGGAAAGCTGAGCCTGTTTCCGCTTGATCGGTGGGATGCGTGCTGGAGCGCGGGCGCTTGTCGCCGCCACAAGCGCGCGGCGGAGGCATAAGGCCCCGCGCTCCAGCTGTGAGCCCCACCGATGAGCTTGAAACCGCCTCTGGAATGCTCGGCCGGCTTGACACGCAGGCGCGGCTGCGCTAGGCTGGTGTAAACGTTTGCTGACCACAATCGATGTCTGCAGGCTCCCGCGCTAAGCTGGAAGACGTCGCTCGGGCCGCCGGCGTCTCGGTGGCCACAGCCTCACGTGCGCTCAATGGGCAGGAGACGGTGCATCCCGTTTTGCGCCGGCAGGTCATGGCGGCGGCCCGCAAGGTGGGCTATCGGCCCCACGCGCTCGCTCGTGGACTCCGCATGCAGCGCACCGAGACGGTGGGGATTGTCATTCCGACCATCACCAATCCCCACTTCACCGAAGCGGTGCAGGCCGCGCAGGATGCCTTGGCCGCAGCCGGCTATGCAACCATCGTTTCGAATGCCGCCCGCGATCCACAAGCGGAGCGATGGGACATCCAGGTCCTGTGTGCCGGGCGAGTCGATGGGCTGATCCTGAGCCCCACCCAGACGGCCGCCGGCCAGCTGCTGGCGCTGCTCCCCAGCCACCTGCCGGTCGTGCTCATGGACCGGCGCATCGAGGGGCTGCCCTGGGATGCGGTGGCCGTCAACGTCCGGAAGGGCGCGATGGCGGCGGTGGCCCATCTCGTGGCGCGCGGGCGGCACCGCATCGGCTTCCTCACCGGGCCGGCCGGCATCTCCACCGCCGACGAGAAGCTCGATGGCTACCGGGCCGGCCTGCGCGAGCAGGGGCTCGCCTTCGATCCGGCACTGGTGGCGCCGGGCGACTACACCGAGGCGGGAGGCTGGCTGGGGACGATGCAATTGCTAGCGCGCCGCCCAGCACCCGAGGCGCTGATCGCGGCCAACAACCTGAGCGCAATCGGCATGGTGAAGGCCGTGCGTGCCCGTGGGCTGCGCGTGCCAGACGACGTGGCCCTGGTCGGCTTCGATGACACCGTCTGGACGCAGCTCGTCGAGCCACCACTCACTGTGGTAGCCCAGCCAGTGGCCACCCTTGGGGCCACCGCTGCGCGATTGCTGCTCCGGCGCCTGGCCGGCCAGGCCCCACCGGAGCCACATCACGAGTACCTTGAGCCAGCACTGCTGGTGCGGGCCAGCAGCTAGAGCCCCTGCTCAGGGATTACTTGAGCTGGATGCGTTTGCGCACGAGGTCGATCCGAACGAGGAAGGGGAGATGGTCGATATCCGACATGGCGGGCGCCTCGGGAGCGCTCAGCCATGGAGCTGCTCAGCCATAGATGAGGAGGCATTCGATGAGCCGACAAAACCCAAGCTCTCGCCCGCCTAGCACGTCGCGTATGTCGCGGCGCAGGCCTTTCACCGCGTTGACCGGCGGAGCAGCCGGGCAGGAAGCGCCGCCGTGCTGCGCCAGGCTCACCCGGCGCCACCTGCTTGGCCCCACCGCAGCCGCCGGGGCGATGATCCTCGCCGCCTGTAGCGGGCGCGCCGGCAGCCGCGCGCTGCCGGTGACCACCGAAGGGAAGGTGCTCTTCTGGGCAGAGTCCGGTACCGATCTCTACCTGGCGACGTGGAAGGAGCTGACCGGCAGCTTCAATCAGTCGTTCCCCAAGATCCAGATCACCGTCGAGCCGCCCGGGCTAGCCCCCGGCCAGTCGCGGGACGATAAGCTCTTCGCCGCGCTCGCCGCCGGCACGGCCTGGGATGCCTGGCAGCGCGATATCCCACCCAGCTACCAGCAACCGCTCGTCGATCGCAAGGCGGTGCTCGCGCTCGACGAGTATTACGCCTCCATGCCCAATCTCCAGCGCGTGCTCCCCTGGGCGCGTGCCCGCAGCAAGCTCTTCGGCAAGACGTGGGGCGTGCCGCACGAGGTGGAGTTCATTCCCTTCTTCTACAACAAGGGCGTCTTCGCCAGGGCCGGCATCAAGGCGCCGCCCAAGACGTGGGACGAGTTCGTCACGCTCAACCGCACGCTCAAGACCAGCGGCGTGCAGCCAATGAATATCGCCAAAGGGCGCACGAACCCGGGACACAACTTCTCCATCTACCTGATGGGCCAGATCGGCAAGGATGGCTTCGAAGACCTGCTCTATCGCGATAAGCGCTGGGAGGGCCACGAGGGCGTGATCGCCGCGGCGCAGACGCTGGTGGACTTCCAGAAGCAGGGGTTTATCCCCCAGGACTGCCAGACCGGCGAGTACAACGTGATGGCCGACTTCGTCAACGGCAAGCAGGCGATGTGGGGCGATGGCACCTGGGACTTTGCCAACTTTGAGAAGAATAGGGCCAATACGCCGGGCTTCGATTACGAGCACTTCGTGCCGCCGCCGCAGAATGCCAGGCTCAAGCCCACGGTCACCGGCGGTATCGGCGGCGGGTTCTCGGTCTGGTCGGAATCGAAGAACCAGCCGGCGGCGGTGCAGTGGCTCGACTTCCTAATGAGCCCGGCCGCGCAGAAGCTCTGGATCGAGCGCCTCTATCTCGTGGCCCCGGTGCCGTTCAAGCCGGAGGACTACACCGTGCCTCCCTCCTATGCCACCGCACTGCGCACGATCGCCGCTGGCCAGGAGATGGGCTATAACGTCTCGGTCGTCGTGCCGGCAAAGTTCGTGGATGTCTATTGGGATGGCCTCGTCGATATCCTCAACGGCAAGCTGACGCCGCGCGAATGGACGGCCCGCCTGCAGCAGGAATGGGACGCGGCCAAGCAGGAAGGAAGGACGCCAAAGCCATGAGCCGGATGTGCCGGCCAGAAAGGACGCCAAAGCCATGAGCCGGATGTGCCGGCCAGAAAGGACGCCAAAGCCATGAGCCGGATGTGCCGGCTGGAAGACAAGATCTACGGCTGCCTGCTCGGCGGCCTGATTGGCGATGCCATGGGCGCGCCGGGCGAGGGCAAGACGTACGCCCAGATCCAGGAGCGGTTCGGCCCGGAGGGGATCGTCGACTTCGAGGGCGTGGGCACCGACGATACCGCCATCCGCGAGCAGCTGATCGACGCGATCCTCAAGGCCCACCAGGCCGGCCGCGATGTCACCTGCGATGACTTCGCCCAGAGCTTCCTTGACCACAAGGCCAGGAATTATCGCCTCTGGTACGTGCCGGTCAAGAATGCCTTTCACAAATATGAGGCCGGGCTGCGCCTGCCAGCCTATGCCGGCTGGGATAACATGCAGAGCTCGTCCACGGCGATGAGCCTCTCGCCCCTGGGCATCATCAATGCCTGCGATCCCCGCCGCGCGGTGCTGGAGACGCTGGACGTGGCATCGTTCATCCACCACGGCGCCTCGGGCTTCTGCCGCGACGCCGCCTGCGCCATGGCGGCGGCGGTGGCAGCTGCCTTCGCGCCGGACGCGAGCGTGGAGCGGATTCTCGATGCCGCTACCGCCTTCCTCCTGCCGCAGAGCGCGCGCGAGCTGCGCGGGCGCATCGAGGAGTCGCTTGCCCTGGCCCGTGAGACGGGCAGCTACGAGGCCTTCCGCGCCGCCTACTACGCCCGCCACCTCTATCCCACCGCCTCCGATTCGCGTGAGACGGTGCCGGCCACGCTGGCCCTCTTCTGGCTGGCCGGCGGCGATCCAGAGCGCGCCATTCGCTATGGGGCGAACTTCGGGCGCGATGCCGATACCATCGGTACCATGGTGGGCGGCCTGTGCGGCGCGTTCCGCGGCGCCACCGCCCTCCCCCGGCGCTGGGTGGAGCAGGTGGAGGCCAACCCGCAGGTGCCTTACCGCGACCTCACCGCGCAGCTCGCGGCTATCGTCCGCGAGCGCGCCGCGCGCGCCCGCCACCACGCCGCGCTGGTGGCGCAGCTAGGCTAGCTGCGCCACCAGCGTCGGGACGCGCGGCCGGCGCGGCCAGCCCCCGGCCCCGTACAATCGCCGCCGGTATGGATGCGCTCACCGCCCGGCTGGCCTATCCGCAGATTCAGGAGGTCGCTCTCGCCCCGGATGGCCAGCAGGTCGCATTCGTGCTCCGCGAGCCGCTGCTCGACGACGACCACAGCGAGTTCGTCACTCACCTGGTAGTGGCCGGGGCCGGCCGCTCCGCGCGCCGATTCACCTGGGGACCACACCGCAACCGCGCGCCCCAGTGGTCGCCCGACGGCACCCGCCTCGCCTTTCTCTCCGACCGCCACGGCCGGAGCAACCTCTATGTCATCGCCGCCGCCGGTGGCGAGGCGATGGCCCTTACCCGCTACGAGCACGCTGGCGTGCGCGCCGCCCGCTGGTCGCCCGATGGCCGCCGGCTGGCCTTCCTCCTCACCGAGCCGCCATCGCCGGAACGCGCAGCCGCGCAGCGCCGTAAGGACGATGCCTTCGTCTGGGGCACCGAGCTTCCCGGCGCACACCTGTTCGTCGTTCCTGCCCCTGCGCTCGACGCCCTGCAGCCGCCGCCGGCCACAGCCCCGGCGCGCCGGGCCACCTTCGGCGCGTTTACCGTCCTCGATTTCGACTGGCTCCCAGATAGCCGGCGCCTTGCATTTACCTACCGCCCCATGCCGGAATGGGAGCACTGGACGGAAACGCGCCTGGCGGTGGTCGACGTCCCCGAGCCTGCCGCCGGCCACCACGACGCTGCCGGGCCACCTCCGGGCGGCCAGGGCACACCCGCTCCCAGCGCCGGCGCCGCGGCCGGCAGCGAGCCGCTGGCGGCCAGTGGCGGGAGCGAGCGCGAGGCTGCGCCTGCCTGCCACCCGACGATCCACGAGGTGGCACTCGTCGGGAGCTGGACGGCGCGCCCGCTCGTCTCGCCAGATGGGCAGTGGATCGCCTGCGCCACCGCCGATCGCCCGGGCCGGTGGGCCATCTCCTCGCGCGTCTGGCTCTATCCGGCCGATCCGCTGCCCGGCGTCCAGCCGCACCCCCTCGCCGAGACATTCGATGCCAAGTGCGAGCCGGTCGGCTGGTCGGCCGATGGAGCGGCAGTGGTAGTGCTCGAGCAGCAGGGCGTCACGTCGCAGCTCTGGGCACTGCCGGCCGATGGCGGCCCCGCTCGCCGGCTCACCGATACTCCGCTCTACAAAACCGCGCCCACACGCGGCGAGGGCGGGCAGATCGCTTTTGTCGGCCAGGACCTGGCGCTTCCCAACGGCATCTACCTCCTCGATGCCGCCCTGCGCGAGGTCACGCTCGTCTACCAGCCCGCCTGGCCGCCCGCAGCGCCCGAGGAGGCTGCGCTCTCTCAGGCGCAGGACCCTTCTGCGGCCACTGCAGCCACTGGGGCCACTGCAGCCACTGGGGCCACTGCAGCCACTGGGGCCACTGCAGCCACTGGGGCCACTGCAGCCACTGGGGCCACTGGGGCTGGCGGAGCGGCACCAGAACAGGCTGCGCTGCCTCAGGCACCGGCTGCCTCGCACGGCGCCGCCGCAAGCCCGCGGCCGGCTCGCCACGACGCCGCCGCTCTGCCTCAGGCAGAGGTGGTGCAGTGGCGCGCCACCGATGGCGTGTCAATCGAAGGCATTCTGATCTACCCGCTCGAGTATCGCTCGGGCGACCGCTTTCCCCTCGTGGTCGATCTCCACGGCGGCCCACCGATGGCGCATAGCCGCACCTACCTGGGTGCGCTCTCTCGCGCCGCCGATGCGCTGCTGCTCGCCGCGCGCGGCTTCGCCGTTCTGCGCCCCAACCCGCGCGGCTCGAGCGGCTACGGGCGCGACTTCCGCTTCGCGAACTACGGCGAGTGGGGAAGCCTCGATTACGCCGACGTCTTGGCCGGCGTCGACGCCCTGATCGAGCGCGGCCTGGCCGACCCGCAGCGGCTGGGCATCACCGGCTGGAGCTACGGCGGGTATCTCACCGCCATGGCCATCGCGCAGAGCAGCCGGTTTCGCGCCGCCTGCGTCGGCGCCGGCCTCACCGATCTCATCAGCTTCAACGGCACAAGCGACGTTCCCGACTTCGTGCCCGATTATCTGGGCGCCGAGCTCTGGGATGATCTGGACCGCTACCGGCAGCGCTCGCCGCTCTTTCAGGCGCGCGCCATCCGTACCCCCACCCTCATCCTCCACGGCGAGCGTGACGAGCGCGTGCCGCTGGGGCAGAGCCGCGAGCTCTACCACGCCCTCCGGCGCCTGGGTGTGCCCGTCCAGCTGGTGGTCTACCCGCGCGAAGGCCATGCCATCGATGAGCCCCGGCACCTGCTCGATCGTGCCCGCCGCGTGGCGGATTGGTTCACGCGCTGGTGCGCCCTCTCATGAAGCGAATGGGCTGAGCGGCCGGATCACGTAGAGCTACCAGCTGCCCCAGTAGAGCAGGATCGTTGGACCGGAGAGCATGCCGAGCGAGCCGGTGGATCAGGCCGAGCCAGCCTGCGCCAGGATCTGATCGATCGCCGCCTTGGCCGCGCGCATGCCATCCGGCACCGGCTTATCGCCGTCGAATGCCGGACCCATCTCGCGCGTAAACGCCGCCAGGACGTCGTTCCAGCGGCGCGTCACGTTGAACGACCGTGCCAGCTTGAGCGCATCGCGCCAGGTCTGGCCGTAGCGCGGCGGCATGCCGGCGCCGGAGAAGACGTCCGATTCGGTAACGCGGATCAGCGCGGGGATCACCAGCCCGCGCGCCGCGTAGAGCTTCGAAGCCTCCTCGCCCGCCAGCCATTTCACCAGCTCCCAGCCGGCCGCCGGCTGCTTGCTGGCGCGGGTCACCCCATGGCCCGACGACGCCTGCGCGTAGGCCTTCTGCTTGTTCTTCGGCACTGCCACCACGTCCCACTCGAACGGCTTGCTCTTCTGCAGC
>Ga0070741_10015955_pt1 | contig 12625 bp, 17 predicted proteins | sample Coa_R1_4_FD_66440 | JGI IMG/M metagenome (GOLD analysis project Ga0070741, IMG submission 66440) | Surface soil microbial communities from Centralia Pennsylvania, which are recovering from an underground coalmine fire - Coalmine... | ecosystem: Environmental > Terrestrial > Soil > Unclassified ...
CTGGTTTTCACCGGCGGCGTGGGGGAGAACTCGCCAGAGGTTCGCATGGCGGCCGCGGCCGGCCTGGGGTTCCTGGGCGTGCGCATCGGCCAGAGTCTCAACTCGGCCGCGGACGGCGATGCCGACATCAGCGCTCCCGGCGCCGCGGTGAAGACGCTCGTCGTCAAGGCACGGGAGGACGTCGAGGTCGCGCGCGAGGTGCGTCGAGTGCTGGCGCCGGCCGGCTAGGAGATCGCCCGGGCGATCAGAAAAGCCGCGCCGGCGGCGAGGCCGCCGATCACGACCGTCTGGACGGCGCTGATCAGCGGAACCGCGCCCGTGAACCGGCCCTTGACGAAGCCGAAGATGCCGAGCGCCACGACGGTGAGCGCGGCGGAGACCACCAGTGCACTTCGCGCGTTCGCAATGGCGATGTACGGGGCGAGCGGGATGATGCCGCCGAGCGCGTACGAGCCACCGATCGTTGCCGCGCTGATGAGCGCCCGGCGGCTGTCCGGCTTCTCGAGACCGAGCTCGAACCTCATCATGAAGTCGACCCACGCGTCGGCTCGGTTGCGCAGGCTCTGGATCACCGGCCGCGCTTCGTCCGGCGTGACACCGTAGGCGCCGAAGATGTCCTCGATCTCCTTGGCCTCGGCTTCGGGGATGGTGCGGACCTCGTCGTGCTCGCGCCTGCGCTCGCTTGCGTAGTGGTCCACGTCGCTGCGGCCGGCCAGGTAGCCGCCGAGGCCCATCGCAATCGAGCCGGCGGCGATCTCGGCGAGCCCGGCCGTGACGACGAGGTGGCTGACGGCGATGGCGCCGGAGATGCCGGCGGCGAGCGCGAAGGGTACGGTGAGCCCGTCGGACATCCCGACGACCACGTCGCGCACCGACTCGCTCGCGGTGAAGTGCTTCTCCGCGTGTTCCGGGTGCAGGTGCATCTAGGCCACCTTCGGGATGCCGGCATCGAACCGGACAGCGACGCCGATCAGGAGTAGGCTGCTTGCCTGAGGCTGCGTGCCGGATTTCTCCCTCGATCCGCGCGTCGGCGAGCGCCGTGTTCGGCGCGCCATCGTCAAGGTGCCGTCCGCATGCGTCGCATTGGACCGGACGCCACGCGCCCGGACGCTGGAGGACGTCATCTTGCCTCGAGCATCGCAGCAATCGACGACCCGGTGGGCCCCATTGGTCCCTACCGAGGCGGGCCGTCCGGCCCTAATGGTCGGTCCGAGCCAGCTTGGACACTGATGTCAGTTCCCTTAAGCCAAAGGAGGAAGTGAATGGATTCGCCGGCGACCTATTTCCACTGGGGATTCATCCTCATCTCGATGCCCAACTTTCTGGTCATCGTGGCGATGATCGTCCTGTTCGCGGTGGCGCTGTTCGCGCCCTTCCCTCACGGAGGTGAGAAGGAAGATGGACGCGACTAAGCCCGCCGTCGCAACCGATCCCGCACCAGGAGCGCCGAAGGCCGCCAACTGGACGCTGCGGGTGCGCCAGGCCATCGACCGCGGCCTGCCGATGGACCACCTGCTGCCCGACAGGCAGCCGTATTACGTCGGTTCGTGGGTCTACGTTTTCGGAGTCATCACGATCGCGGCCCTCGCCTGGGTCGTGGTCAGCGGAATCGTGCTTGCGTTCATGGGCCCGCAGTGGTGGCACGACTCGAGCCTCGGCCTGTTCTTCAACAGCCTCCACTTCTGGTCGGTGCAGCTGTTCTTCTTCGCGATGGTCCTTCATCTCTGGGGCCAGTACTTCATGGCCAGCTGGCGGCACGGTCGTGCCGCGACATGGATGATCGGCGTGGTCATCTTCGGCATCAGCGTTCTCACCGCCTTCACCGGATACCTCTCGCAGCAGAACTTCGCTTCGCAGTTCATCGCGGTGAACGCCAAGGACGCCATGAACGGAGCCGGGATCGGCGCGTTCTTCAACGTCCTCAACTTCGGCCAGATGTACGGACTGCACATCATGCTGCTGCCGGTCGGGGTCACGTTCCTGGTCGTCGTGCACATCGTCATGGTCCGCATGCGCGGCGTCGTCAAACCGATCGACGCCGAAGGAGGTGCGCGGTCATGAGATCCACCGGCCTTTCCCAGGAGGAGTACTACCGCGGCATCCGCACGGTGCCGTACGACCTCGTCAAGGAGCTCGTGCTGGCGCTTGCCGGCGTGGGCATCGTCGCGCTGGCCGCTGCCGCGTTCTTTTCGTCGCCCGACGTCGCGCCGGTCACCGTCGCGGCCTGGGCCCAGAGCGATCCTGTCGACTTCGTCACCACCGCCACCGGCGAGCTTGCCGGAGCCACGACGAGCGCCGGATACGGCTATCCCTACAACGCCAACTCGGACGGCCAGTCCTGGGGCCCGATCGCCCCGTCGAGGTGGCTGGGCGTCCGCATCCCCATCGACTCCGCCAACACGTTCGTGATCCAGCCGCTGCAGCGCGCGAGCTACAGCAACACGGTTCTCGGAGGTGCGCTGAACACATGGCAGTCCGCGAGCGCGGACCAGCAGACCAAGTGGACTGATGCATACACCAAAGCTCTCGCCGACGCCAAGGTGGTCAACGGCGGAGTGAGCGTCGCGGACGGCGATTACGGGCCGCTGCCCGTGATGATGTCCAACCTGCTCGGCGTCGCGCAGTCCGGCGGCCTGGACGGCCTGCTTCAGATCAACGGACGCTTCTACCAGACCGACTACACGCCGGCCCTGCTGTTCATGGGCGACGGAAGCTATCTGTCGGGCCTGGCGCAGCAGTGGAACCTGTCAGGCGACCTCTGGGGCATGATGAACGAAACCGGCCAGTACCCCGGCCAGACATGGCTGTGGCTGTACACGATGTGGTACCAGGTACCTCCCTTCACGAGCGACACGGGGATCCTGGGCGTCAACGCATCGAACGCGGACCTGGTGGTCATCATCCTGATGACCGTCCTGACCCTCGCGCTCGCCCTGGTGCCGTTCATCCCGATCCTGCGCGACATCCCGCGGTGGACGCGCATACATCGACTCATCTGGCGCTCGTACTACGCGAGCAAGGCTCACGCCTGAGACCAAGAGGTATCTAATCCCCCCAAGGCGCCACCCGGATCGCCGGGTGGCGTCCTTTCTTTTGGGGGACTGCCAGGCTCAGCGGAGCCGGGACTCGACCCAGGCGCGGAGCTCCGGAGCGGGCATCGCGCCGGTCACCCGGTCCGCCTCTTTCCCGTCCCGGAAAAGGATGAGCGTGGGGATGCCGCGCACCTCGAACCGCGACCCGAGCTGCGGCTCCTCGTCGGTGTTGATCTTGGCGACCTTGAGCCTGCCCGCGAGGTCGACGGCGAGGCGCTCGACGACGGGCTCGACCATCCGGCAGGGCGCGCACCAGGGCGCCCAGAAGTCCGCGAGCACGGGCACCGGGCTGGTCTCGACGCCCTCGCGAAAGCCGGCGCCCGTGATCCTTGCGAGCCATGGAAGATCGGCGCCGCAGCTCGCGCAGCGAGGGGTTCCGGACGCCGCCGCGCGGACCCGGTTCTTCTGGCCGCACGACTTGCAGGCTCGGACGTCCGTCTCGGTCACGCTCTGTTGATTCCCGGCCGCCGGGAAACGAAAACCTGCGCTCAGCCCTCGTCGCGGTACTGGCGCCGGCCTGTCGAAGGATCCTCGTAGACCCGCGTCATCCGGCCCGTGGTCGGGTCCTTGAACACCTCGTCCGTCGGCTTGAAGGCGCCGTCGCGCTGCCCGCGGTAGCGGTGGTCCCACAGGAAATACCCGACCACCGCGAAGACCGCGACGATCACGAGGAAGATGCCCTGGAGGGCGATTCCCATCAACTGGAGACGGGCTCGATCACGGCCGCCGTTCCGTAGGCGACGACCTCCGTCATCGTCTGGCCGAGCTCGGACGAGTCGAATCGCATCATCACCACCGCGTTCGCACCCATCGCGCGCGCGTTCTCGATCATCCGGTCGATGGCGTGGCGCCGCGTGTCCTCGACGAGCCGGGTGTACTCGACGATCTCCCCGCCGCCGAGCGAGCGCAGGCCGGCCATGATGTTGCCGCCCAGTCCGCGACTGCGGACGACGACTCCGAAGACCTGGCCGAGGGCACGCTTGACCTCGTAGCCTGCAGGGCGCTCCGTCGTTGTGACGAGGACTGCTGATCCGGAGGACGCGGCCATCTGGCTCACCTCAGCGTGCAGTATGCGGCGGCGCCCAGAACACCAGGACGCGCAGGTCTTCTTCGATGTCGTGGAAGTGATGAGGAACCTGGGCGGCGACGAACACGAGGCTGCCCTCCTTGACGGGCCGGTCCTCGTCGGCGACCCGGATCACGCCGCGACCGCTGATCACGTAATAGACCTCGTCTTCCTGGTGTGGCCGCTGGCGGTCGGGCTTGCCCTTCCGCCAGACGGCGAGCCCGACGCTCAGCTTGTCCGACGCCAGGAAGTCGACGTAGCCATGGCTGTCCGAGTCCCGAGTCTGCGGGTCGATATCCGGGATCTCGTGCGCCTGCATGGTCCGCTCACCATACCGTCAGGCGCGACCGGCCGGTCGCCGGCCGCCGGCGCTCTTCGCGCTACCGGCTTGCGACGATCGGCTTGCTGCTGAACGTGTACTCGACCCCAGGCGGCTGGGTCAGCATCTTGCGCGCCGGACAGGAGAGCATCGCCGCCTCGACGGCCGTCACATCGCTGTCGCTCAGGTCCGGCGGCAGCGTGACGGCGAGCTTGACGGTGGCCACGCGCTCCGAGGCCATATCCCATGTGAAGTCCGCTTCCACCGCGAGGGGCTGGAAAGGTAGACCCGTGCTCGTCAGGTACCGGAGGCCTTCCTCGGCGGCACACGCCGCGAGGCCCGCGATCATCAACTCGGTCGGGGTCGGGCCCTCGTCTTCACCACCGAGCACGACCGGCTCATCCGAGAGGAGCCTGATGCCCCGAATGTCGATGTCGAAAGACTGTGCGGTTCGGTGCTTGACCGTGATCCTTGCCATAACTCAAGAGTGACGCAGAGCCAGGACTCGACACAGTGACGTAAGGCCCCCGCCCGCGGGTTCCTTCGACCCTACTGACGCCGCGGCGTCGGGCACAGACTGCGTCAGGGAACATGGCACTGGATCTCGTCTGCATCGGCGACCCGACGGTCGACACCTTTCTCAAGATCAACGACGAGCACGTTGCGCTGAAGGTGAGCCCTCAACACTCGCAGCTGCAGATCGACTACGCGGAAAAGATCCCCGTGGACGAGATCCACCGCATGCCGGCCGGCAACTGCGTCAACGCCGCGATCGCAGCCAGCAGACTCGGTTTGCACGCCGCGCTTTACGGGGTCACGGGCGCCGACGTCGACGGTCGATGGATCAAAGAAGACCTCGAGTCGGAGGGGGTCGACAGCTCTCTCATGGCGGTGGATCGAGCTCGCTCGACGAACTCGAGCACGGCCCTGGTGTTCCGCAGCGAAAGAACCCTGTTCGTGTGGCATCAGCCGCGCGTGTACCACCTGCCCGTGCTGCCGGACACCGCCTGGGTCTACGCCACGTCGGTCGGACCTCGAGGACCTCAGGTCGTGAAGCTCCACAAGGACCTGTGCGCTCAGCTCGCCGACCGGCCGGTGCGCCTTGCCTTCAGCCCCGGCACGCACCAGCTGCGAATGGGCGCCCGCGCGCTCGCGCCGCTGCTGCGCCGCACCGACGTTCTGCTCTTGAACCGCGAGGAGGCGGCCGGGCTGACCGGCCTCGAAGGGGCGAGCCCCAAAGACCTGCTGCGTGCGCTCAGCTGCCTCGGCCCACGCACGTGCGTGGTGACGGACGGGATCCGCGGCTCCTTCGCCTACGACGGAGCGCGATTCCTCCGGGCGGGGATTCTCGACATGCCGGTCATCGACCGCACGGGGGCCGGAGACGCGTATGGGGCGACCCTCGTCACCGCGCTGCTTCTCGGCTCGTGCCTGGAATCCGCGATGGCCTGGGCGAGCGTGCAGTCGGCCTTCGTCGTGACGGTCTTCGGCGCGACTCCCGGACTGGTGTCGCGGCGCCGGCTGAAGTCGATGGTCCGAGACCATCCGGAGCTGGTCGGCAAGCCCTTCTGAGTCTCGATTCCCCGGCTCGCCTCGCGGCAGCCGGCCGACTAACCTCTAGGTGAAGGAGTCGGCAACCACAAAGGGGGATTGAGATGGCGGCGATCAGCAAGGCGGACGCGGTGTGGGAAGGCGATCTGATCGGCGGCAAGGGCCGCGTGAAGGTCGCCAGCGGGGCGATCAACGAGTTTCCGGTCACGTGGGCCTCGCGCGCCGAGCGGCAGCACGGCGGGACGAGCCCCGAAGAGCTCATCGCCGCGGCACACGCGGCCTGCTACTCGATGGCGTTCTCCAACGGCCTGGCCAAGGCCGGCCACAAGCCGGAGCGCCTGAACACGAGCGCCGAGGTGGAGTTCGTGCCGGGGACCGGGATCACGACCATCACCCTCACCGTGAAGGGGCACATCCACGGCCTGGACGCGGACGAGTTTCAGAAGCTGGCGCAGGCCGCCAAGGACGGCTGCCCGGTGTCCCAGGCGCTCAAGGGCAAGGTCGACATCAAGCTCCACGCGGCGCTCGACACCGCGCACTAGCGGCCGGAGGCGACTCCCGTCACGCTCGGGAACTCCACGACCCCCTGGAGGCGGAGGTCGCGGAGCCGCCGCGCCAGCCACTTCCGCGGGTCCGCGATCGGCGTGCCCCCATCCGAGCAGTCCCAGCAGCGGCCGGAGACGTCGCGGCCGACAAGGAGCAGGAGCTTCGGCTGGGCGGCCCGCTGCCACGCTTTCATCACGGGCGGAAGAGAGACGGGCCGAGCCGGCGACTTCTCGGGGAGCGTGAGCTCCCCCGCGTAAAGGTCATCGCCGCTCTGCACGATCACGCCCCCGCCGGCCAGGATTCCACCGAGGTTCTCGACCTGCACGTCGATCGGCTGTCCCGGGGCCGCGCCCGCGCCGAAGCTCAGATGCGGAACGGGCTTGACCGACGCCTCCCACCGGCTCTCGGCGAGGCGGCTCGCGCGCCGCGTCGCCTGGTCGGCCCGCATCGCGAACACCGCGGCCCACAAAGCGGCAAGCGCGGTCACGGCGGCGAGGGCGACAAGCAGCTGGGGCGAGCCCACTTCATGTCATGACGTGATCGGGTGCCGTTTTCCGGTGCCGTTCCGTAACCGCCGAGGGGGCGTGGCGTTCAAGCTGCATGCGCTGGCCGGTGTTGCTGGTTGCCGCGACGATCGCGGGCTGCTCAGCGGCTCCGGCCGCCTCCCAACCCGCCGCCGAGAGAACCACAGCCACCGCCGCCGCCGAGACACTCCAGCCGGCCGCGTCGCCCGTGGCGGGGGCCGCCCAGGGTTCTCCCGTGCCACAGGTTCCGCCGCCGACAAACATGGCCGTGCTCGTCGACCTGTTTCCAGCCGCGGGCGGCTATGACGTGGCGCTGGTCGGTTACGACGGGTCCGTCGCCGCGAAAGCCCACGCGGGGCTGAGAACCAAGATCGACGACGCCGCGGAGCTGCCATACGTCAGCACGTCCACCTCCCGTCTTTACTTTCTCGACGGAGACCGGACGGTGCGGTGGCTCAAGCCGGATGGGACCAGCGGTGTCGCCGGCACGGTTGCAGGCGGCCCGGAGGTTCACGCCGCGTTCGCGGTTTCGCCGGACGACACGAGGATCGCCGTGGCGCTTCTCGACTATTCCGTGAACCCTGTCGCGCTGACTCTTTACGTCGAGGACCTCGGCGGCGCGAACCATACGGTCATCTTCACGTCGACAAGCCGCTACTTCTGGCCGGTCGCGTGGCGCGGCGGACGACTGGTCGTCGCTTACATGGGGCCGTCGGGCGCACCGTTCAAGAGCAAGGAGATCGTCTATTCGAACCGCGACCTGGACCACTACCCTCTCGGGCCCAATCCCTACGGCGGCGTCAACGTCCACCTCATCGACGCCGTGACAGCGCAGCGCGTGGCGATCGTCGGAGGGGGTGGCAACAGCGGCCTGCTCATGCCGGCTGGAAGCGCGGACGTCCAGGGCGGGATGGTCGACTGGTCGGGGAACTACGTCTGGACCACGACCGCCGCCTACGGCTCCATCAGCGCCGCCGCCGCGCTGTCGCCGGACGGCCAGGCGATCGAGGCGTGCTGCTCGACGCTTGGCTCGGACACCGGGTCTTTGATGATCTGGTATCGGAACGGACGCACGCGGCAGCTGCCGGTCTCCGGGGACAGCGGCGACTGGACCGGCTGGTTCGACAACAACCACCTCATAGCGGGCTTCTACCAGGCGTCCGACGGAAGCCCTACGGTGGTCGACCTCGTCACCCTCGCGACCCATCGGGTCGAGGCGCGGGGCTTCGTCGCCGCCATGCTGCCCGACGCCTTGTCAGCCTAGCTCCCGAGAGCGCCGGGCTCCGGCGCGCGAAACGTCCGGGCGTCGTACAGGCGCAGCCCCGGCAGCAGGACCGCGCACAGAAGACAGCCCGCCACGCACAACACTCCGCCCGAGACGATCGACACCCGCACACTGAACACAGACGCGACGAGGCCCGCCTCGAAATTGCCGAGGGTCGGGCCGGTCGAGTAGCTCAGAAGCTCGATCGAGGCGAGCCGTCCGCGCAGGGCGTCGGGGATCGTCTGGTTCCAGATGACCTGGCGGAACACTCCGCTCATCGCGTCGGCGGCCCCCGCGAGTCCGAGGAACACCAGCGCGGCAGCAAGCCCGGGGATGACGCCGAAGCCGACGATCGCGACACCCCATAGGGTCGCGGCCACGATGACGCCCATGCCGTGACGGTGGACCCGCTTGGTCCATCCGCTCGTCACGGCGAAGACGAAAGAGCCTGCGGCAGGCGCCGCGTAAAGAAGGCCGAGCACGCCTGGTCCGCCAAGCCCCTGCGCGACGGCGGGAAACAGCGCCATGGGCATGCCGAACAGCATCGCCACGATGTCCACCGCGTACGTGCCCAGCAGCTCAGGCCGGCTACGCGCGTATCGCAGCCCCTCGACGACGCGGCGCAAGCTCGGCCGGGCCGCCCCGACGGGAGGCGGCACGGCACGCATCATGGCCAGGCATACGAGGCCGACCACAAATGTCGCGACGTCCACGACGTAGGTCGCGGGCAGGCCGGCCGTGGCGATGAGGACACCGGCCGCCGAAGGGCCCACGATCATGCCGAAGGTCCCTCGGACGCTGCTCAGGGCCGCGGCGGCGGGAAGCTCGTCACGCTCCACCAGGCGGGGGATCAGGGCGTCGAGCGAGGGCCGCTGCAGAGCATCGAACGCCGCCTGGAGCCCCGCGATGGCGAACACGATCCACAGAACTGGCCTTGGGGCTGCCGAGTTGAGCGCCAGGACAACGCTTCCGGCCATGAGCCCGATCTCGCTGAGGAGCACCATCAGCCGCCGATCGGCGGCGTCCGCGAGCGCCCCACCCAGCATCGCGAACAGGAGGAGAAAGGCGAGCTCGACGAGGCCGAGCGTGCCGACGAGCAGCAGGTTGTGCGAGAGCCGATAAACCTGGAAGGGGATCGCGACCGACGTCATCATCGTGCCGAAGAACGAGATCAGCCTCGCGACGAACAGGAGGCGGAAGTCGCGATGCCTGCGCAGCGGAGCGATGTCGACGCTTGCCGCGCCCAGCCAGCGCCGCCACCTGGCCCTCTTCATGGAATCGACATGGAAAGCCGTCATCATAAAGTCGAGATGGAAAAGGCAACTTTCGCGGGCGGCTGTTTCTGGGGGGTCGAGCATCTCTTCAACGAGATGCCGGGCGTGATCGAAGCGGTTTCGGGCTACGAGGGCGGTACGGTCTCCAACCCGAGCTACGAGCAGGTGTGCTCAGGGCGCACGGGACACGCCGAGGCGGTCGAGGTGACCTACGACCCGAGCAAGGTCACATACGAGCAGCTGCTCAACGCGTTCTGGAACATGCACGACCCGACGACACTCAACCGCCAGGGCCCGGACATGGGACATCAGTACCGGTCGGCGATCTTCTTTCACGACGCGGCGCAGGAGGAGGCGGCCCGCAAATCGAGGGACGAGGCGCAGCGTTTCTTCGACCGTCCGATCGTGACCCAGATCGTCCCGGCGAGCGATTTCTGGCGGGCCGAGGACTATCACCAGCGCTACTTCGCCAAGCACCCGGGGCACTATTCCTGCCATTTCATCCGCGGCTGGGTGCCGTCGGACCAGGCTCCGGAGGCCGCCAAGCAGAGCTGAGCGCCGGTCGTTAAACAGGGTCGCAACGGCGGCGCCGGGAACTATCCTTTGGCCCGAACAAGGCATCCCGGCTGCTGAGGAGGTAGTCCGTTGCGCTGCGACCACTGCGCTCACGACGTGCCCGACGGCGTCTTCTGCACCCTATGCGGTGCGCACCAGGGCACCGCCAGCGCCCCCGGCGACCCGAAGACCCGCCTCCACCGCTACGCCGCCCATCCCTCCGAGCACGTGGCCCAGCCCGCCATCTTCACGACCCTTTTTCCTCACCTCGGCCAGCAGAAGGTCCACGAGTTCCGGTGGGCGTTCGCGGTGGGCGCGGCGGTGATCCTGGTCCTCTACGTGACGGGCCTCATCACGGCGGCAATCCTGGTCGCCGCGTTCCTGGTCCCGGTCCTTTACCTCATCTATCTCTACGAGGCGCAGGTGTACCGCGATGCGCCGGCCACGGTGCTGGGCTTCACGCTGGGAGGCGGGGTCGTCGCGGGCATCGTGCTCACGGTGCTGGAGCGTGCGATCTACAACCCGTTTCAGACCGTCGGCAACCCTCTCGCCGGCGCGAGCCTGAACCTCGGCGCGCTGTTCTTCCTGGGTCTGCTCGTCCCCGTGGTTCAGGAGGCCGTGAAGCCGCTCGCCGCGATGTTCCTGCCGAACCGGAAGGACTTCCCAGAGACCGTCGACGGGCTCGTATTCGGTGTGGCCGCCGGTCTGGGTTTCAGCGTGGCGCAGGCCGTCATCGGCTTTGCGAGCGTTGTCACGGGACTTCCGGTCCACGTCGAGCCCGGGAACTGGATCTACAACCTGACCACGCTCGCCGTGCTCGAGCCGCTGATGCAGGGCACCGCGACGGGCATCATCGTGGCCACCGTCTGGCGTTACCGCCGCGGGAAGCTCGCCGGACGCGAGATCGGGGGCGTCGCCATGGCGGTCATCGCCCACGTCGCATTCGCTGCAGGCACGCAGGTCTTGCGTGAGACCTCGATCAGCCCGCTGTTCATTCTCTTCTGGCAGGCGGTCGTGGTGGGGGCGCTGCTGATCTACATGCGCTTCCTGCTGCATCACGCCCTGATGCAGGAGGCGTCGCACATGGGGTTTGCGGAGACCGTGTGCGCGAACTGCCACATGCACATCGTCGCGGCCGGCTTCTGTCCCAACTGCGGCATGGCCCTCACCGCGGCGCCGAGCTCGATCAAGCGCTCGCGCAAGCCGCGCAAGGAAACGCCGGCGTCGGGAGGTGCCTAGAAGATGCCGGTAGGTTGCGCGCGTTGCGGCACCGTGAACCCTGACGGCAACCAGTTCTGCCAGGCATGTGGGTCCCCGCTCGCGGGCGCGGTGCCGGCACAGTACGCGGCACCGGCGGCGATCGCGCCGCCCGGACCACCCCCGGGGGCGCCGCCACCGGGACCTCCACCAGGGATCCCGCCTCCGTTCTCCACCCCTGGCGGCTACCAGAGCCCTTATTACGTGCCGCCGGCCCCGGTGGCCCCGGTGCACCGCACGCCCTGGACGATGATCATCGCGGGAGTCGTGCTCCTGGCCATCCTGGCCGTCGGCATTGGCACCGGCATCTCCATCCTCAACAGCAACTCGAACAACTCGGCCAACGCCTCACTGCCGAGCCCGACGCCGGCCGGCACTCCCAGCCCGGTCGCGACGGCTAGCGGCAAGCCGGGAACGCCCGGCGTGGTGACCAACGTCGGCGAATCGGTGACCGTGCCTCCGGGGTGGTCGGTGGCCAACCAGGACAGCGAGACCGTGACGTTGACGGACCCCAACGGCTCGGGTGCGGTGACCATCGCCAGCGGACCGTCCAACCCGAACCGCAGCGCCCAGCAGAACATGGACGAGCTCAACGCGTCCCTCCGCTCGAAGTACCCGGACACCAAGATCTGCCAGGGGACGACTCCAAGCAACAGCTCGTTCAATGGAGCCAGCGGGATCTTCTACGACCTGTGCTTCACCCTGACGTCCGGGAACCAGTCGGTGCCCGCCGTCGCCTGGATGTTCGCCGGGGCCAACTCCGACGGCAGCGTCTATTACGTGGTGATGGCGCTGACCGCGGCCGGCAACCTGTCCACCCTGCTCAACGAAGCCAAGCCCGTCCTCGAGGGAATCCACTGGAAGCTGTGATCCTGACCCTGGGAGGGGGGTGGCAAGGGGGGCGCTAGGGTCGCCCCCCTCACCTGGGGGAAAGGCCTGACTGTGGTGGCATCAGGCTTACGTGGGTAAGGATGCCGGCGTCGCCTGAGAGGAAGGTTCGGGAAACCTTAGAGGTTGCTCATAGCCGCTATTTGGAGCTGCCGCCGATCGGTGCTTGGATTCCTGCCGTCGGCTAGCGTGAACAGCGCACGAGATGTCGCGACAGTCGCGGCTCATCGTGGGCGCATTTTCCGAGCACCATAAACCAGCTCGGCCGGCGGTCGACCGAGATTGCGTC
>Ga0070741_10015956_pt1 | contig 12625 bp, 14 predicted proteins | sample Coa_R1_4_FD_66440 | JGI IMG/M metagenome (GOLD analysis project Ga0070741, IMG submission 66440) | Surface soil microbial communities from Centralia Pennsylvania, which are recovering from an underground coalmine fire - Coalmine... | ecosystem: Environmental > Terrestrial > Soil > Unclassified ...
CATCGACTGGCTCACCCGCTACGCCAGGGCGCCAGACCACGCTCTCGTCCCCCTCTTCACGCAATAGCCCCACCCTCATTCACCCGAATTCGAGGCAGACCCCCCCGCTATCCAAGTACGATTCATTGTGGCCCTCGTTCATATCGGCGTCCGGTCCTTTGGAGGCCGGTCTGTCCGACAAAACGCCCCAAATCCCTTCATATGACGCGGCCGGCCGCCGGCCTCTTCGAAACCCACGCTGCGTGCACTCGGGCCTCCCAGGGTGTTCGGGACGCCGTCCAGATACCGTGAGGCGATGAAGCTCGTTCCGCATCTGTCGCACTACAACTGGCCCGTCCCCGCCGACGAGCTGGCGGGAACGCTGACCGACATCGCCGCTTTCGCTGAGGACGGCGGTTTCGACGGCCTCGCCACCGCCGACCACCTCTGGCAGCACCCGATCATGGGCGGGCCGGAGCGGCCCTGCCTGGAGGCCTACACCACCTTGGCCTTCCTCGCCGCCCACACGCGGCGGCTGCGGCTGTTCACGCTGGTGACCGGCGCCCACTTCCGCCATCCCGGGGTGCTGGCCAAGACGGTCACCACGCTCGACGTGCTGTCCGGCGGACGGGCGTGGCTCGGCATCGGCGCCGGGCACTACCGGGAGGAGTGCGACGGCCTCGGCGTCCCCTTCCCGCCGCTGGCCACCCGCTACGAGCTGCTGGAGGACGCCCTCGAGGTCTGCATCCGCATGTGGACCGGCGACCACGGCGAGGACGGGCCGTTCACCGGACACCACGTCCAAGCGGAGCGGTTGGTCAACTCCCCCCAGGCCCTGCACGGGCGCCGGCCGTCGATCCTCATCGCCGGTGACGGCGAACGGCGCACTCTGGCGCTGGTCGCCCGCTACGCCGACGCCTGCAGCCTCCGGCCCGGCCCCGACATCCCCCACAAGCTCGACGTGCTGCGCCGCCACTGCGACGAGGCCGGCACCGACTTCGGCCGGATCGAACGGACCTGCGCCTGGGCCTTCGCCCCCGACGACGGCGGCCCGGCCGCCAAGGACCTGATCGAGCGGCTGCGCTGGCTGGCCGACCTCGGCATCGAGACCGTCATCGGCCGCCTCGACGGCGACGATCCCCGCCGCACCCTCGACCATCTGGCCCGCCACGTCCGGCCCGTCGCCGACGGCATCGAGCCGCGGCACTGACCGGGGCCTTCCCCGGTCAGCCGTCGAGATCGACCACCGCCACCTTCGTGGTGTGCGCCGCCAGGGACCTGAGATCACCGGGATCCACCGTGGCGACGACGGCCCCGCCGAGGACGTCGCCCGCCGCGATCAGGAAGGCGTCCACCGCCATCTCGGACCCCGCCCCGACCGCGCCGAGAAGCTGGCCGGCCCGCACGCCTGTCCGGGTATCGACCGGGTGGACCTCGACCCGCTCCCGTCGCAGGCCGGCGAAGACGCCGGCGTCACTCGGGCGACCCCGCACGACCTCAGGCAGAACGGCGGCGACGGTGGCGATAGGCAGCCGGCGGGCCCGCATCGCCGTCGCCAGCGCCCGGACGCGGTCGCGGCGCCCCGCCGGGCCGTGGGCCACCGCCGAGATGGCCTCGCTGTCGAGCAGCAGCATCAGCCGGCCTTCCGGCCCGAACGGCGCTTGGGAGCGGCGGCCCACTGGTCGACGATCTCCGCCGCCCACTCCAGCGTCTCGGGCGGAATCGGGCCATGCTCCCGCTCGAGTTCGGCCAGCCAGTCGTCGACCGCCCGCAGGTGCGTGAGCCGAGCCACGTAGGCGGCCACGGCCTGGTCGACCGCCGCCGACAGGCTCCGGGGCCCCGACCAGCGACCGCAGCTCCTCCAGCCCCTACGCCGAGTGCCGTCAGAGCCAGTGGATCCGGTCGGTGAAGCCGTCGTCCTTCGGGTGGTCGCCAGCCAACGAGGCGAGGGCGTCGACGTAACGCCCGATCGTGTCCCGGGCGCGGGGGAGGCTGGCATCAGAGGTGAAGATCAACCCGCAGTGGGAACGTCCCTCGAGGGCCCACGCCCGGGCCAGCGGCGCGAAGTCGGCGACGTTGTTGGTGACCAAGGCCCGCTGCTCATCACCGCACAGGGCCAGGAGCGGCTCGTCGTCTTCTTCCTGCCAGGCACGCTCGGCGACGGCGATGACGTCGAAACCTCGCTCCCGGAGCACTTCGGCGATCAGTGGCGAGTAGTGATGGTCGAGCGCCAGCTTCACGCCAGAGCCCGCTGCTGGCGCTCCCAGCGGTCCCGCTCGGCCCGGGCGGACTGTTCGGCCGCCGCCGCATCGGCGTCGACCTCGTCGCGGAAGTCGGCGTAGTAATCGAGCGCGGCGCGCACCTGCCGGGGGCTCACCCCGAAGTACGAGGCCGTCTCCTCGACGTCCCCGTCGTGGGCCCGCAGGGTGGCAACCACCTGGTGGACCGCGAGGCGGGTCCCGACGACCAGCGGCTGACGGCGGCCTCCCGCTCCCTGACGGAACCGGATCAGCGGGTGGTGCTCAACCCGCAACGCCTCACCCAGCAGGCGGTCCGCCAGGGCGTTGCGCGAACCTCCGGCGGCCGCCGCCTGTTCGTCGAGCAGCTCAACGGTCCGGGCGGACAGCCGGAACGACCGCTGCACACTCTCCCTGTCCGTCCGCATGATGATTCAGTGTATCACTCCTGATCACAACCGATAGCTCCGTCGGGGACAGGGCACTCGAGGCCGGGCGCCGCTCGTCGCTTCACCGTTCCAGGACCAGGCCGGGTCGCCGAAGGAACCGCTGGTCCACCTATTATAGATGTAGTTATATATATATCTGTGTGGCCGAAGCCGTCTTCCGTATTTGACCGTGAGTTCGAGTGGGGGGCGCTGACGCGCCTCGCCGGTGACGACCGGCTCGGGGCGGGGCTGGGGCTGGTCTATGGACGGCGCCGGCAGGGCAAGACCCTGCTGGTGGAAATGCTGGCCGAGGCGGCCGGCGGGCTGGTGGTCGCCGGGTTGGAGCAGTCGGGGGCCCAGAACCTCGCCGCGGTGGGGGAGCGGTATGCCCGGTTCCGGGGGCTGCGGGCGCCGGTCGCCTTCCCCGGTTGGAGGGAGGCGGTCGACGAGCTCCTGGCCCTCGGGGAGGGCAGGCCGGGGCCGGTGCCGGTGGTGCTGGACGAGTTCCCCTACCTGGTGGCGTCGGCGCCGGAGCTGCCGTCGGTCATCCAGGCGGCGTTGAGCCCGCGGGGGCGGGCGAAGCGGCGGTCGCGGGCCCGGCTGGTGCTGTGCGGGTCGGCGTTCTCGGTGATGGAAGGGCTGTTGGGCGGGACGGCGCCGTTGCGGGGTCGGGCGTCGATGGAGTTGCTGGTCCACCCGTTCGACTTCCGGACGGCGGCGGCGTTCTGGGAGGTGGCGGGTGAGTGGGACCTGGCGCTACGCCTCCACGCCCTCGTCGGCGGCACCCCCGCCTACCGGGGCTTCGCCTCCGACAGGCGGCCGGTGTCGGTCGGCCAGCTGGGCCGCTGGGTCACGTCCCACTTGCTGAATCCGGCGTCGGCCTTCTTCCGGGAGGGCCGGGTGCTGCTGGCCGAGGAGATGGGGGTGGGGGAGCCGGCGCTGTACCTGTCGGTGCTGGCCGCCATGGCCGGGGGGGCGACCCGCCGGGGTCAGATCGCCGCCGCCCTGGGCCGTAAGGAGACGGCCCTGGCCCATCCGCTGCGGACCTTGGAAGAGACCCGGCTGATCAGGCGGGTGGTCAACCCGCTCCACGAGCGGCGCTCCACCTACCGGATCGCCGAACCGATGATCCGCGCCCACCAGCTGCTGATCGCCCCCAACGAGGCGCGCCTCACCCGCCACCAGGGGGCCGTCGTGTGGGAGGAGGCGCAGGCCACGGTGGAGTCCCGCATCTACGGGCCGCACCTCGAGGACCTGGCCCGGGAGTGGACGCTGCTGCACGCCGCCCGGGACACCCTCGGCGGCGAGCCGGCCGAAACGGTGGGCGCAGCCGAGGTGCCCTGCCGGGCGCACCGCGGGCACCACGTCGACGTCGTGGCCGTCCACGGCGGGCGGGTGGTTGCCCTCGGTGAAGCCAAGTGGCGTCCTGTGGGCCCGGCCGACGCCGAACGGCTCCGCCACATCCGAGACGTCACCGTCAACGCCGGAGGAGCGCGGCTGTTGCTCTTCACCGCCGGCCCTCGGCCCAAGCAGCAGCTGCTCGGTGGTGTGGAGGTGGTCGACCTCGAACGCCTCTACACGGGTGCCTGACCGGAATTCGACTCTCAGGCCTGTCGATGTCCCGACCGGGTCGCCTACGACCAGGCCCGCTCCGCCGTCCTGTCCCTGCTCTCCCCCAAGCAGCCCTCCGCCCTCCGCCTCCACCTCGACGGCCACGACGGCCCCGAGATCGCCCGCAGCCTCCACATCACCGAAGCCGCCGTCCGCAACAGGATCTTCGACGCCAAAGAGACCTCCGGGCCGCCCGTTCCGGCGACCTGATCAACCACGCTCCAGGGCCACCTTGAATTCCGATCATGTCGTGACAGCTTTTCAAGGTGACGGTGCGGTCGGTCCCTTCGCCCGGCGGAACCAAGCCGCGGAGGAGCACTTGGGCGGTGAGGTGTGGGCCAGTGACGGGCAGGTATGATGGTTTTATGAAGAAGCGCCGCGTCACGCTGAACCTCGACGCTGATGTCGTCGCCGCCTTGGAGGCGGTCGGGGGGCGGAGCCTGTCCGACACGGCGAACAGAGCGCTACGGGAAGCGACGGCCGCCCTGGCGCACCGGAAGGCCCTCCTGGCCTGGCTCGACGAACTCGACGCCGCTGATGGCGTACCGGCACCGGAGGACCTGGCGGCGGCGGACCGGCTCCTCGACGACGTCTTCGGTCCCGAGTCGTCGGCGGCGTGACCGTCGAGCGGGTCGTCCTTGACGCCGCCGGCCTCGACGAGATCCCGACGAACGCGCCGCTGCGGGCGTTGCTCCGCCGTACCGCGGAACGCGGCGGCCAGGTGTGGTGCGCGGCGGTGACGATCGCCGAGGTGGCCCGGGGTCCGGCCCGGACCGCCCGCATCCACCAGATCCTCGGTCGGCGCTTCGGAGGGAGGCGCATCCTCGTGCAACCGACCGACGAGCGGCTCGCCCTCCTCGTCGGGGCGCTCCTGCACGACAGCCGCCGGGACAGCGCCAACCTCGCTGACGCTCACGTCGTCGCTGTATGTGCGCCAGCGGCCGTGGCGCTGGTGGTCACGAGCGACCCCGATGACATCTCGTCGATCGGTGAACACCTCCCAGGGGTACGCATCCGCTGCGTCCGACCGGATCGGATAACCGGCGGGACAACGTGATCGCTCCGACCTGAGGACCGGTGGGGAGGAGCCGCCCAGCGTCGTCTCGCTCAGGCCGGGAGCCAGACGGCGTCCCAGACCGTCCCGACGGTGGACACACCGACGTTGCGGGTCTTCCCGAGATCGGTCGTTTCCACGACGGCGAGGGTGGTGCCCTTCGCGGCGTCCCGCACGAGCAGCTGATCACCGGCGGGCGACCAGGCGAGCGGCAGCCAGCCGTCGAGCGTGGATCGTTGTCCCGAGGTCGGATCCATGAACAGCGTGGCGGTCGGCGGTTGTTCTTTGGCAGCGAACACCGCCATCGCGATCCAGCCCGCCTTGCCCCACTGGGTGTCCCCGACGTCGGCGACCTGAGGGTCGAGCTCCTGCGACGCTCCTCCGGGTCTCACGACGTCGAGTCTCGGGCCGGAGGGCTCCCGGCGGAGAACCAGCACCTGACCGTCGGGGCCCCACGAGCCACCGCTCACCGTCGGCCCGGAGGCGACGACCGTCGTGGTTCCGGTCTCCGGATCGTAGGTCTTCACCTCGTTGGTGATGTTCGACGCTTCGCCGTGGGTCTGTTCGAAGAGCAGCCGGCAGTCCGGGGTCAGGTCGGGGCCGAAGGCGTGCTCGGGGCCAGGCTTGTCCAGCGGGACCAGCCGACCACCCTTGAACTCCTGGAGGGTGTCGAGATAGCCGACTTCCCTTTGCGCGGCGGCGACCACGATCTTCCCCGGGCAGCCGCCGACGGTGGAGACCCGGGCTCCGTTGGTCAGGCGCCTGAACTGCGAGGGGAGGACGACGTCGTACAGGTCCGAGTTGAGGTCGTCGGCGCCGATCTTGGCCACGAACCGGCCGGCCGGGCTGGGCCCTTCGACGGCTACGAGATCGCCGGGGCGGACCGTGGCCGGCGGGCTCGCCGCCCGGTGGGTCCGGGAGCACCCGGCAAAGGTGAGGGCTGTCGCCGCGACGAGCACGAGGGCTCTGGTCACGGCGGCAACCCTACCGGTGAGCGCCATCGGCACCTCAGCAGCCGAAGGGATTGGCGCAGAAGTGCTCCATGTATGCGGCGTACTTGAAGCCCCGGCTCAAGGCCTCGTTCTTGTACGCCTGCGGGAACTCCCACAGGCCCTCGCCGACGGAGCCCTGGTAGTCGGCGCTGCCGTTCCAGCGCCGGCAGTGCGGTCGACAGCCGTCCTCCCACCAGGCGTTCACGGCGTTGTCGTGGAACTGGGCCATGTCGCCGTACGCGTAGGGCGGGACGACCGAGCCCTTGAGGTAGTCGGCGGGGTTCTGCTGGATGCCCCCGGTCACGGTCACGCCGTTCACCGGCACCTGGAACCCGAGCGACACCGAGTAGTCCTTGGGGGTCTTCCCCTCCTTCCACGTCCGGCCGATCTGCCGGGGAGTCTGGGCGTCGTTGAAGGCGACTCCCGGCCCGCTGACCGTGATGCGGGAGCCGTTCCCGGCGTCCACTCCGCCGGCGGCGCAGGAGAGGACCTGGACGGTCGACTGGCCGAACTGGTTCTGCCGGGCGTTGTCCTGGCTGTAGAAGTTGAACTGGAAGGAGCCCTTCTCGTTCTTCTGGTCGATCGAGTACACGACGGGCGGGAGGTAGGCGGTGAACCCGTCCCGTCCCTTCGTGTCCTGGAGACAGGGCATCGGGGAGATCGTCTGGCCGAGCGGGCGGTCGGCGGCCTTGGCCTGGAAGGGGATCCGGTCCACGACCTCGCCCAGGGCGTTCACGACCGCCTCGATGCCCACGACGTCACCGGCGTGGGTGAGCCCGTCGGGAGTGAGCGTCACGAGGCCGCTGGCCTGGAGGCGGTCGTAGCGGTCGACGGTGTCGGAACCGGAGTCGGCCCGGGCCGGCAGGGTGACGGCGGCCAGGGCGAGGCAGGGCAGGGTCACGAGCAGGATGCGGCGCACTGGAGCGCTCCTTCTCCCCGATGGCACCTCGGGGTTCTCAACCGATGCCAGAGCAGCGGCGAATCGGCCCAACGTCCCTCGAAACGCCCGAAACCCCGTCTCATGACGTCAAACCGCCGATCCCGCCCAAAGTGGCACTTGATGACACGTGCTGTGCCGGCCCCCGCGACCTCGCTAGCGATTTTGCTAGCGGTCTTGCTAGCCTTCACTGGTGACCCAGATCAATATCCGACTCGACGACGCAACCGTCGCGGCTCTGGACGACATCGCCGCCGGAGAGGGCGTCACCCGGGCCGAGATGGTGCGGAGAGCCGTCCTTCGGCTCCTGCGGGCGGCGGAGAAGGCCTCCGCCGCGTCGGCCTACCGGGCGGCCTACGAGGAGCACCCGGAATCGGCCGGCGACGTCCGGCGGGCCGAGCGGGCGGCCCGCCGCCTCACGTCGGAGGAGTCGTGGGAGCGGTGGTGGTAGCCCGGGGCGAGCTGTGGTGGCTGGAGACCCCTGACCAGAAGGGCCGCCCGGTGCTCGTCATCACCAGGGACGAGGCGATCGGAGTGCTCCGGCGGGTCATGGTGGCTCCGGTCACCCGCACGCTGCGGTCGGCGCCGAGCCAGCTTCCGCTCGGCCCGGACGAGGGCCTGCCGGTGGAATCGGTCGCCAACTTCGACGACCTGGCCAGCGTGCCGAAGGGAATGCTGGTCCGCCGCCTCGGCGACCTCGGGCCCCGGCTCAGCGAACTGTGCGACCGGCTGCGGGGCATGTCGGGTTGCTGAAAAGCCGGGACCGGCCGTGCCTGACCGGTGACCCTCGCCCCGCATGCGGCCCCTTCGAATTCGGTAGCGTCTCGGGCATGTCCGGACCGACGACGTCGGTGTCGCGAACCCCACGAGCCCCCGGCTCCCGTTCCGGCCATGCCTGACAGCTCGCCCGGCGGGTTCCCCTCCCCCTTCCTGGCCATCCTGCCGAGCGAATGGATCGCCAGCAACCGTTCCGGTTATGCGGTGTGGGACCGGTTCCCGGTCAGCCAGGGCCACGCCCTCGTGATCTCCCATCGGCTCATCCCGACGTGGTGGGAGGCGACGAGCGAGGAACGGGCCGATCTCCTGGCCCTCGTCGACGAGGTCAAGAGGCGGATCGACGACGCCCACGCCCCCGACGGCTACAACGTCGGGTTCAACGCGGGCGCCGCCGCCGGGCAGACGGTGGCTCACCTGCACATCCACGTCATCCCCCGCTACGACGGCGACGTGCCCGACCCCCGAGGCGGGATCCGTCACGTCATCCCCGGCCTGGGCAACTACCTCGTCCCCGGTCCGGTGACCCCACCCGGCGCTGAACCGGCCATGGCGCTGCGCCTCTACGAGGGCCTCGACGGCTTGTTTGAACTCGAGCTCGTCCGCTGCCTCCTCAACCCGAGCTACGACCAGATCGATCTCGTCGTCAGCTTCATCATGCGTTCGGGACTGAACCGCATTCATCACCGACTGGAGGATGCGCTCGACCGGGGCGCCGTCGTGCGGATCCTCACCACGGACTACCTCCACATCACCGACGCCGACGCCCTGGCCCGTCTCCTCGACCTGGCCGACGGCGACGCCCCCGGCCGGCTCGAGACCCGGGTCTTCTCCGATCCGGCCGTCAGCTTCCACCCCAAGGGCTACCTGTTCACCTCGTCGACCGACGAGTCGGCGGCGGCCTTCGTCGGCAGCAGCAACCTCAGCGCCGCGGGCCTCGACGGGGGAGTGGAGTGGAACATCGGCGTCGACCGGGCCGCCCCGATGCGGGCCGCCTTCGAACGGCTCTGGACGGACCCCCGCACCCGCCCCCTCACCGCCGACTGGCTCCGGACTTACCGGCGGGAGACGCCCCCGGCCGACGTGATTCCGCTCGAGGTGGAGATCGAACCGCCCGTCCAGCCCGCCGTGCCCCGGCCGGTGCAGCGGGAGGCGCTCGACGCCCTGGAGGAATCGCGCCTGGCCCGGTACCGGGCCGGCCTCGTCGTGATGGCCACCGGGCTGGGCAAGACCTGGCTGGCGGCCTTCGACACCGCCCGGCCCCAGTTCCGGCGCATCCTCTTCGTCGCCCACCGGGAGGAGATCCTCCGCCAGAGCCGCGACGTCTTCCGCCGGGTCCAGCCCGACGGCGACTTCGGCCTCTACTACGGACAGGAACGCCGGCCCGACGCCCGGATCGTCTTCGCCAGCGTCCAGACCCTGGCCCGCCGCCTCGACGCCTTTGCCCCCGACACGTTCGACTACATCGTCGTCGACGAGTTCCACCACGCCGCCGCCGCCTCCTACCGCAGGGTCCTCGACCACTTCACGCCGGCGTTCCTCCTCGGCCTGACCGCCACCCCCGACCGGATGGACGGCGCCGACCTCCTGGCGCTGTGCGGCGACCACCTCGTCTACCAGTGCGACCTGGTCGAGGGCATCCGGCGCCAGGAGCTCGTGCCGTTCACCTATTGGGGCGTGGCCGACTCCGTCGACTTCACGCCCATCCCCTGGCGCAACGGCCGGTTCGACCCCGAGGCACTCACCCGGGCGGTGGAGACGACGGAGCGGGCCCAGCAGGCGCTCGACCAATGGCGGGCCCGGGCCGGGGGGCGCACGCTGGCCTTTTGCGTCTCGACCCGTCACGCCGACTACATGGCCGAGTTCTTCACCGCCAACGGCGTCGCCTGCGCCGCCGTCCACAGCGGACCGACCTCCGCCCCCCGCCACCAGGCCGTGGACCAACTCCGCAACGGCACGCTCCAGGTCCTCTTCTCCGTCGACCTGTTCAACGAGGGCCTCGACGTCCCGGAGATCGACACGGTGCTCATGCTGCGACCGACCGAGTCGCCGGTCGTGTTCCTCCAGCAGCTCGGCCGGGGGCTGCGCATCATCGAGGGCAAGCCGGAGCTGACCGTCATCGACTTCATCGGGAACCACCGCAGCTTCCTCCTCAAGCCCCGCACGCTCCTCAGCCTCGGAGCCCGCACCGTCCCGTCGACCGCCCGGGTGCTCGAGGCCATGGCGGCGGGCGAGTTCGGCCTCCCGCCGGGCTGTTCGGTGTCCTACGACCTGACGCTGGTCGACATGTTCCGTGGGCTCGTCCGGATGTCCGGCCGGGACAACCTCGAGGAATACTGCCGGGCCCACGTCGCGGAGGAGGGCCTGCGTCCGTCGGCGGCCCAGGCCTTCCGGGCCGGCTACCAGCCGTCAGCGGCGAAGGCCAAGCACGGCAGCTGGTTCGGCCTACTCTCCGACCTCGGGTTCCTCGGCGCCGACGAGGAGCGGGTCCTGGCCGGCAGCGGCGACGTCCTCGCCGGCTTCGAAAGCGAGCCGATCACCAAGTCCTACAAGCTCGTGACGCTGCGGGCTCTCCTCCTCGACGGGACGCTGCGGACGGGCGACACCGTCGACGGGGTGGCCGCCACCGCCCGACAGATCGTCCTCGGCGACCCCCGCCTGCTCCGCGACGTCACCAACGAGGAGTTCCCCGACCTGGCCACCGCCGCCCCCGACCGCTGGACCGCCTACTGGCGGAAGTGGCCGCTGGCCGCGTGGGCCGGCGACCTCAAGGGCGCGCCCGGCCGTTGGTTCCGCCTTGACGGCGACCGGTTCATGCCCGTCTTCACCGTGGATCCGGCCGTGGGCGACACGTTCGACGCCATGGCCGCCGAACTCGTCGAATACCGCCTGGCCCGCTACCTGGTCGGCAAGGAGGAGGCCGCCGCCGGCGCCTGGATCTGCAAGGTCAGCCACTCCGGCGGCAAGCCGCTGCTCTTCCTCGACCGCCAGCGCTATCCCCAACTCCCCGAAGGCGAACTGGAGTTCGTCGCCGAGGGCCAGACCTACGTCGGCCACTTCGTCAAGGTCGCCCTCAACGTCGCCACCCGCCCCGGCGAGCCCGGCAACGCCCTCCACGCGCTCCTCCGTGGCTGGTTCGGCCCGTCCGCCGGCCACCCCGGCACCAGCCACCAGGTCACGATCGAACAAATTGCCGGGAAGCTGGTCATGCGGCCCCTCGCCAAGCCCTCTTCGGAGTCCGCTACGGGCATGTGATCCACCGTCCGCAGCGTCGTACCTACCTCGACCTGCTCTCACAGGTGGCGCCGGGGACTTGTCTCCGATCCGGTCAGGAATCACGTGGCATCCGCCGCCAAGAGCGGCACGCAAGCGAACTGCGAGTCTCCGAGAAAGGGTGGGCCTGGGGACGGCAATGAGTCAGTCCGAATCGACCCAGACCTCCGGTTCAGCTCCTGATCATCCGGCGAGCACTTGAGCCCGCTCGAGGAACGTTGCTGGCATTGGATGGTCGAGGCGCCAGGTGATGGCAATTGGCCTGCTGCCACGATGCGACACGTAACGGGCCGGCCCCAGGAAGAGAAAGGATCGGGTTCCGATCTCGTCCTGGTCGGTCTCCCGAGCAAACAGGAGCACGTGTGATCCGAGTTCGCGGTGGTGAAGGTAACGCTTGCCCGTTGGGGACTCGACGGAGGTAGTGCTTTGCGACTCCCAATGGATCAACTCGGCGTTGATGGCGTAGTCCCGGTACATGGTCGTCGGCGAGTAGTCGCGTTCTGCCTTCTGGAGCGTAAAAGTGAAGACATCTGTCCGCAGCTGCTCGATGTAGCGGACCCCTTCTCGATCGATCGACGGAGGGCGGCCGATGGTGGCGCGGCCGAGCCCGGCGAGAAGCTCGTCGATGCTGTAGCGGCAATGGATCGACAGCGGGACGTCCGCGAAGGCCGGCGGCAACGGGAGGGGAACGTGTTCGATCCTTTCCGCCATGATGTCCAGAATCTCAACGGCTTCCGAGAGGATTCCTGGATGTAGCCACAGATGTTCGAGGCCAGCCTCGATTGAGGCGTGGTTCCCTCCAGTTCGCCAGAAGATGAAAAAGAGCATCGCCGCAAGGCGTTGGCGCCGGGCGGGAAGGGAAGCGAAGGTCGGCGGTCGCGGTGAGCGAAGCCATTCGCCCCACGTTGAGATCCGTTCCATATCGTCGACGCTGGCGAAGCGATGAAGACGTTTGCGCAGACCTTCCTCGTCAGGACCGGGAGCCTTCGTTCGAAACCCAGCCGTGGCCCGAAGGGCTGCCCACGAACCGTTGCTCCGGTAGACATCGGCGAGATCACGCCCGCTCTCCGCAAGATACTCCGCGAGAGAGATGTCTCCGTACGAGCGAATGTCTGCGACGAGCGCCCGGCGATCCATCCGCAATTGGGCCCGAATGTTCTCCAAAACGGTCCGCTGCGCGACCCGGTCGAGTTCGAGGTGGCACCCGCTGGGTAGGAATGGGGGGACAACTGATCTTGTCGTGGGTTGAGGGCGCTGACGCGTGATGGTCGTCTGGGTGGGAGGGGTGCCATGCCTTCCAGGTGGCGTCAACCCCACTCCGCTTCGCTTCGTGTCCCAGC
>Ga0070741_10015957_pt1 | contig 12625 bp, 8 predicted proteins | sample Coa_R1_4_FD_66440 | JGI IMG/M metagenome (GOLD analysis project Ga0070741, IMG submission 66440) | Surface soil microbial communities from Centralia Pennsylvania, which are recovering from an underground coalmine fire - Coalmine... | ecosystem: Environmental > Terrestrial > Soil > Unclassified ...
GGAGGCGCTCTCCGACTCGTGTCGGGGCTGCCCGTTCCTGATGGTGCTGGCGGAGTTTCCCGACCCGAGTCATCCGGCGCACAAGGCGGCCGTCGCGCACAAGGCGTGGGTGCGCGACCTGCTGTACGGCCTGGTGTGCGAGCTCTCCTCCGAGAGCTCGATCGCCGATCCGGCCGGGGTGGCCGACGAGCTGGCACTGATCGCCGAGGGGATCTACGGATCGGTGCAGTCGCTCGGCGCGTCCGGTCCGGCGCGCCTGGGACGGGTCTGTGCCGAGATCTTGCTCGACGTGGCGTCGATCGCGTCCCACGCGGCCGATTGACGACGCTCCTCGTGTACGTGATGTCGGTGCCCCTGATCGCCGAGTCCGTCTTCGCACCGGTCAATCTCTGGAAGGGACGAACGACGGCGAACTGGGTTCGCTTCACCGGCCTCTCGCCGCGAAGTGCTCAGGTGGCCTTCATGCTCTTCGGCGGTCTCGGTGCCGCCGTGTTCGCAGTCCAGCTGGTGCGTTGACCGCGCCATGTCGAAAGGAGCAAGGATGAACTGGAAGCTCGAGCTGGTGACGATCCCCGTCACCGACGTCGACCGGGCAAAGGCGTTCTACGTCGAGCGGGCCGGCTTCGTTGCCGACCACGACCACACCGTCAGCGGCGAGCTGCGATTCGTGCAACTGACACCGCCCGGATCCGCCTGTTCGATCGCGATCGGTACGGGCCTCACCGAAGCAGCGCCGGGGTCGGCCACCGTTCAGCTCGTCGTCGACGATGTGCAGGCCGCGCGTGAAGAGCTGAGTTCGCGCGGGCTCGAGGTTGGTGACGTGCAGACGTTCGACTGGGGCTCGTTCGTGTTCTTCACCGACCCGGATGGCAACCGGTGGGCCGTTCAGCAGTTGCCGCCGCGCCCTTAGCTTCGATCGGGACCGTACGCTGCGGAGGTGATCGACCTCCTTCCCGGTGAGCGGCTCGTGGACGTGCGCGAGGTCGACCTCGTCGACCCGCCGATGCTGCCCGACGCGCTTGGCGAGCTCTGCAAGCTCACCGGCGTCGAGCGGCCGGAGGAGATCGGCGAGAACGGGCCGGCGGTCGCTGCGCGCGTCACCGACGCGAACGCCGACGAGCCTTCGCTGCGCCTGTTCGAGGTTGTGTTCGGCCGCGACTCGCTGACGACTGCGCTCTTCGTCGCCGCTCTCTTCCCGCGCCTGCTCGAGACGACGCTGCTGCACCTGGCGAACGCACAGGGCGCTGTCTACGACGCGCGGCGCGAGGAAGAGCCCGGACGCATCGCGCACGAGATCCGCGAGGACGACCCGCACGGCCTGTGGGGGTTTCCCTATTACGGCTCTGTCGACGCGACCGCGTTGTTCGTCCGCGGCGCGTACCGCGCGATCGCGCGACGACCCGAGTTCCGCGCGGAGATCCAGCCGGCGCTCGATGCTGCGGTCGCGTGGCTCTTGCGCCGGCTCGCCGAGGACGAGCTGGGACTGCTCAGCTTCCGGCGCGCGAACCCGCACGGGCTCGAGAACCAGGTGTGGAAGGACAGCTGGGACAGCATGTCGCACGCCGACGGCGCGATCGCGAACCACGCGGCGCCCGTCGCGTCACTCGAGGCGCAAGCGCTCGCGTACGACGCGCTTGTCGAGGCCGGTGCCGCGGATGCCGCATCGCGACTCGCCCGCGCGGTCGAGGAGCACTTCTGGATCGACGACGCCGAGGGCGGGTTCTACGCGATCGGCGTGGACCGCGATCCGTCATCCGGCGCGCCCCGGCAGCTCGCGACGCGCGCGTCGAACATGGGCTGGCTGCTTGGGTCGCGGCTGCTCGACGGCCGCGACGACCGCCGCCGGCGAATCGCCGAGCTGCTGTTCTCCGACGAGCTGCTGGCCGACGCCGGCATCCGCACACTGTCGAGCCGCGAGGCGCGCTTCCGCGCGCGCAGCTACCACAACGGCACCGTGTGGCCCCACGACAACTACACGATCAGCCTCGGCCTCGAGCGCTGTGGCTTCGCCGACGAGGCCCAAGAGGTGAGGCGCCGGCTGCGCGCAACGTGCGCCGCGACGAACCGCTACCCGGAGTTCGTCGCAGGCGTGCGCGCCGAAGATCCCGTCACGCGCCGCGTCGTCGACGTGTACGACGAGGTCAACGAGCGGCCGAACCGGATCGAGCAGCCGCCGCAGGAGATCATCGCCTGGACGGTCGCGGCCGCAGTTGCGATCGAGTACTAGACGTCGCGCCACTCGGGGGCGAGCAGTCCCATCACGACCGCGTCGGCGAACCCGCCGAGCACCCACGCCGACTGGCGCAGCTCGCCCTCGCGCCGGAAGCCGGCCCGCTCGGCGGCGCGCAGCATCGGCTCGTTGTCGCTGAGCGTCTCCAGCTGCAAGCGATGCAGCCCGCGGACGACGAAGCCGTAGCGGCAGACGAGCCGGAGCACCTCGACGCTCCAACCTCGTCCGCGGAACGCCGGCAGCATCGCCAGCCCGACGCTTGCGAGCCGGTTGTGGACGTCGATGCCGTAGAGCAGCGTCTCGCCTACGAGCTCGCCGTCGCCGGTGGTGACGATCGAGAAGAAGGCCGCGTCGTCGCTCGCGCGGTCCACCGCGTACGGCGAGAGCGACAGGTCGTCCGGGATCGGGCGCCATGGGCGCGTGTCGCCGCGCGATCGCGTCACCAGGTCCTCGTAGAGCTCTGCGTGCAGCTGAGCCACGTCCTCGGCCTGCCGCGCGCGCAGCGCGACGTGTTCGCCCGCGAGATACATGGCGACGAGGGTATCGCGCAACGCAGGTCACTCTTTCGGGGATCCAGGTTTGTCGGTTTGAACCGATGTTGTGGGATGTGAACGTGCGGCGCCTCACGGTCGGCCTCGGCCTGGCGGCGGCACTGGCTGTCGCCGTGCCGGCCGCGCGCGGCGGCGGGGGGACGACGTACTACGTCGGCTCGCTCGCCGACGACGGCGCGACCGCGGCCGACTGCACGAGCTCGGCCAACACGGACTGCGAGCTGCGCCAGGCAATCGCGCTCGCGACCTCCGGCAGCGACACCGTCCAGTTCGTGTCGACCTTGCACGGGACGGTGACGCTCACCTCGGGCGCCGGCGGGACGCTCCTCACGAACGCGTCGATGGACATCGTCGGGCCCGGCGCGGACCTCGTCGCCGTCGACGGCGGCGGCTCGTCAGCCGTGTTCCAGAACGGCCCCGTCGACCTCACGATCTCCGGGCTCACGATCCAGAACGGCAGCTCCGGCAGCTTCGGCGGCGGCGTCAACAACAACGGCGGTTCCGTCACGCTCACCGACGACACGCTCAGCGGCAACACCGCCGTCGACGGCGGCGGCGCCGTCTTCAGCAGCGGCGGCAGCATCACGCTCACGGATGACACGCTGACGGGAAACAGTGTCAGCGCCGGTGACGGCGGAGGCGTGTACTCGAACGGCGCGTCGGCGACGCTCACCGGCGACACGCTGTCCGACGACAGCGCAAGCGGCAACGGCGGCGCCGTCTACAGCGACGGTGGCACGGTCAATGCGAGCGTCGACACGGTGACGTCCAGTAGCGCCACGAACGGCGGCGGGATGTACGTCGAAGGCGGCACGGTCACACTCGTCAACGACACGCTGTTCGACAACAGCGCCAGCGGCGACGGCGGCAGTGTCTACGACGACAACGGAACGGTGTCGCTCACCGACGTCACCGTCGCGCACGGCAGCGCGGCGAGCGGCGCAGGGCTCTTCAACAACTCCGGCACCGTGAACCTCGCGAACTCGATCCTCGCTTCGGCCGGGTGCGTCGGGACGATCGCCGACGGGGGTTACAACGTCGAGTCCGACAACTCGTGCGGGCTCGGCGGTACCGACGTCGTGAACAGCTCGACGATCGGGCTCGATTCTTCGCTCTCCGGCAGCGCGCCGCAGACGCTTGCGTTCAGCTTGCCCAGCTCCGCGTTCGAAGCGGTGCCGTCGGGTGCATGCACCGTGACGACCGACGAGCGCGGCGCCTCGCGTCCCGGCGCGGGCGGGCAGACCGCGTGCGACGCCGGCGCGTACGAGCTGCAGACCACCAGCTACACGCTTGCGTACAGCGGCACCACGGCCGAGGGGCCGGCCGCGACGTCCGGCAACCCGCCGGCCGGCGGCTCGTTCGTCCCGTCGCAAACGGCGTCGGTCGCGGGCAACACCGGTGCGCCGCCGCTCGCGCTGACCGGCTTCGCCTTCGCAGGTTGGTGCACGACGGACGACGGCTCCGACCCGACCGACTGCACCGGCACCTCCTACGCACCCGGCGACACGTTCGCGATGCCCGCGTCCGATGTCACGCTCTATTCGCTCTGGTCGTCGTCCGAGCCGCCGGCGGTGACGAGCGCGAACCAGACCACCTTCACCGTCGGGTCGACGGGAACCTTCACCGTGACGACGACGGGTCTTCCCGCGCCCGCGCTCTCCGAGACGGGCGCGCTTCCGACCGGCGTGACGTTCACCGACAACGGGGACGGCACGGCGACGCTGGCCGGCCGCCCCGCCGCCGGCACGGGTGGCACGTACCTGTTGACGATCGGCGCTGCGAACGGCGTCGCTCCGGACGCGTCGCAGGACTTCACGCTCACGGTGGTCGAGGCGCCCACGATCGCCAGCCTCGACCACGCGTCCTTCGGCGTCGGCGAAGCGGGCACGTTCACGTTCCACACCACCGGCTCCCCGACCCCGACGGTGTCGGAGACGGGCGGCCTGCCGACAGGCGTGAGCTTCACGCCGAACGGCGACGGCACGGCGACCCTGGCCGGGACGCCGACTGCGGCCGGCAGCTACCCGCTGACGATCGGCGCCGCGAACGGCGTCGGGCAGGACGCGTCGCAGAGCTTCACGCTCACGGTCGCCGACGCGGTGACGTTGCCGCACGAGAAGAGCTTCGCGCCGACCTCCGGCGTCGCCGGCACGAAGGTGACGCTCACCGGGACGAGCCTGCTCGGGGTGACCGAGGTGGACTTCACCGGCTCGTCGGCGCCGGCGACGATCTTCAGCGACGCGGCGACGAAGGTCGTCGTGCTGGTGCCGTCGGACGCGACGTTCGGGCCGCTCACCATCCACAGCGCGGTCGGCTCGTTCACGACGCCGGCGTCGTTCAAGCCGCTGCCGAAGGTCATCTCGCTCAGCGCGTACGACGGCAAGGCCGGCAACACGGTGACGATCGCCGGGACGAACCTGACCGGCGCGGGCGTCGTGAAGTTCGGCACGGTGCAGGTCACCCCCGGGACCACGGTGACGCCGGCGACGTCGATCACCGCGACGGTGCCCGGCGGGACGTTCTCGAGCGGCAAGGTGAGCGTGACGACGCCCACCGGCACCGCGACGTCCACGCAGGCGTACGCGATCACGAAGGTCACCGGCGCGACCGTGTCGGCGGCCGCGGGCAAGACCGTGTCGATCGCGGGCCAGGGGCTTGGCTCCACGACGGCCGTCGACTTCGACGGTCACGCCGGCGTCGTGCCGAGCTCGGTGTCCGCGACGACGGTGAAGGTCGTCGTGCCCGGTGACGCGATCCCCGGTCAGCTCACGATCCATACGCCGAACATCGACGTCGCCGGGCTGACGACGCCGAAGCCGTTGAAGGTGACCCCGACGATCTCGAACGTCTCGCCGGTCGACGGCGCGGTCGGCACGCCGGTGACGATCACGGGAACAGGGTTCTTCGCCGACCCCGGCACGGCGGTGAAGTTCGGGAAGACGGCGGGCTCGGTGAACGTCGTGTCTGCGACCGAGATCGACACGACGATCCCGAACGGCTTCTCGAGTGGGAAGGTGACGGTGACGACCCCGGGCGGCGGCACCGCGGTCTCGAAGCAGACCGTGCAGATCACCGTCGTCAAGGCGTTCTCGCCGGCGAAGGCGGCCGCAGGCGGCACGATCACGATCACGGGGCAGGGACTCGGCTCCGCCACCGAGGTCGACTTCGCAGGCCCGGCGACCGGGACGATCCTCGTGAAGACCGCCACCGCGTTGAAGGTCAGGGTGCCGATGGGCGCGACCACCGGCGCGCTCACCGTGCACACGCCGAACATCGACGTCGGCGGGATCCAGACGCCCAGCTTCACGCCGCTGCCCGCGGTGTCCCCGCTGCTTCCGACGAAGGAGGGGACGACGGTCACGATCGACGGCGGAGCGTTCGAGCCGGGCGGCGTGCCGCCGACGGTGACGCTCGGGACGCAGCAGCTCACGCTGACGTCCGACAGCGACACCGAGTTGCAGGCGACGCTGCCGGCCAACGCGATCACGGGCGTGCTGACGGTGACGACGCCGACCGGGACGGCGAAGGCGACGCTCAAGGTGCCGCCGACGATCACCGGCGGCCCGACGCCGGGGAACGCCGCGCCGGGAACGCAGGTGACGCTCACGGGTCTGACGTTCACCGGCACGACGAAGGTGACGTTCGCGAACGGCGTCGCGGCCTCGTTCAAGCTCTCGGGGACGCTCGGCTCGACACAGACGCTGACGGTCACGGTGCCGCTCCGCGCGGTCTCCGGGCCGATCACCGTGACGAACGCCGGTGGCAGCACGGCCACCGCGAGCTTCACCGTGAATCATTAGCCCTCGACCGGGCCGGGTACGCATCGGTCCACGATGCGTGACCGTCCGCGGATCGCGGTCGTCCTCCTGCTCGCAGCCGTCGCCGGCTTCGTCGACGCGGCCGGCTACCTGCTGCTCGGCGGCGTCTTCGTCGCCCACATCACCGGCAACGCGAGCCACGTTGGCCAGCGCGTAGGCGTCGGCGACCTGCACGCGGCGCTCCCGGCGGTGGCGATGATCGGGCTGTTCGTCGCGTCGATCGCAGTGGCAACGGCTGCGATCGACCGCCTTCCAGGCCCGCGTCCCGCGGCGCTCGGAGCCGAGGCGGTGCTGCTCTCGGTGCTCGCCGCCGTGCCTGCGGGCTTCTGGGTCCGCCTCGCGCTCGCCGTCTGCGCGATGGGAGTGCAGACCGCGGCGGTGACGAAGCTCGGCAAGCGCACGATTCGCACCACCTACCTGTCCGGCATGGCGACGCGGCTCGCGCAGAGCGTCGTGCGCGCCGACCGTGCCGGCGCGGCGATCTACGCGGGGCTCGTCGTCGTCTTCGTGGCCGGCGCAGCGGCGGGGGCGTTCGCCTTCACCCGTCTCGGTGTCCCGGCATTCGGCATCGCCGCCGCCGCCGTCGCCGTCGGCCTGGCAATCGAGGTTTCAAGCTTTACGGGCCCGGAGAGATGAACATCGTATGGCGATGTACCGTCCGGAAGCGCGCATCATGCTCCAGCCGATCGCGGCGCCGTCGGTGCTCGGCAACTTCGCGCTCGGCAGCGCGCTGATCATCTACGGCAGCTGGTTCGCGGGCGGCTGGGGCACCGAGCAAGACGTCTCGTCGTTCTTTCCCTTCCTGCTCTTCTTCGGCGGGCTCGGCCAGCTCGCAGCCGCGCTGTGGGCATACCGTGCGCGCGGCGCTGCGACAGCCGCGTTCCACGGGTCGTGGGCTGCGTTCTGGCTCGGCATGTCGCTGATGTTCCTGCTCGTCACGACGCACAGCATCACGACGCCGGCGCGCGGCGACGCGTGGCAGTCGCTCGGCCAGTGGATGATCTACATGGCCGTCGTCTCGCTGACGACGGCGTTCGCTGCGCTCGCGCACAGCGGCCCGACGTTCCTGACGCAGGCGACGCTCGCAGTCGGCGCTGCGATCGCCGCGGCGGGGCTACTCGCGCCGAGCATGTCCGCGCAGCACGTCGCCGGCTGGTTCTTCGTCGCGGCCGGGACGCTCGCGTTCTTCGCCGGCGCGTCGCTGATGCTCGGCGCCGTGTCCGGCAAGGTAGGGGAGCCGGTGCAGTTCGCGCACGGCGACCCGGGCGTGAAGGTGGGTCAGTGAACGACGGGACGGCGATGAAGGCCGAGGTCTTCCTCACGCCGGTGGCGCCGCCCGCGACGCTCGGGCTCTTCGGCTTCTTCGCGTCGACGATGGTCGTCTCGACGTGGCTCCTCGGTTGGTGGGGGTCGCCGACCGGGTCTCCGCCGACGATGTTCGAGATCGCCGCGATGTTCGGCGGCGTCGCGCAGTTCGCCGCCGGGCTCTGGTCGTTCAAGGCGCGCGACTACATCGGCTCGGCGCTGCTGACGATGTGGGGCGGCTACTGGATGGCGTGGGGGCTGCTCGAGCTGCTCGCGGCGCTGAAGGTGGTCAAGATCCCGCCGCTCGACGTCGCGCAGCCGGGATTCGCCGTGTGGTTCATCCCACTCGCGCTGTTCACCTCCTGGGGCGCGATCGCGGCGCTGCGCGAGAACCTGCCGCTCTTCCTCGTCCTCGCGACGGTCGGCAGCGGCAGCGCGTTTGTGTGCGCAGGCTTCTGGGCGGGTAGTCCCACGTGGATCAAGGTCGGCGCATGGTTGTTCGTCTTCGGCGCATGTTTTGCCTGGTACACGGGCGCGATGGTGCTCCTGGAGTACGCGTGGGGCCGCGTCGTCCTCCCGCTCGGCGTCATCCCCGGCCTTATGAAGCTGCCCGCGTCGGCCAACCGGCCGGGGACGGTTCTCTCGAACCCGATGGAGTACCTCGCCGGCCAGCCGGGCGCGCGCCGCGCAACCTGAGCTCGAAAGGAGTCACCGCATGGCGGAAACCGTTTCCGACGCGCTGCTGCAGCGCCTGATCGACTGGGGGGTCGACACGATCTTCGGTCTCCCCGGCGACGGCATCAACGGGTTCATGGAGGCGCTGCGCACGCGCAAGGACGAGGTGCGCTTCGTGCACACGCGTCACGAGGAGACCGCCGCGCTCGCCGCGTGCGCGTATGCCAAGTTCACCGGGCGCCTCGGCGTCTGCCTCTCGACCGCGGCGCCCGGTGCGATCCACCTCCTGAACGGCCTCTACGACGCGAAGGTCGACCAGGCACCGGTGCTTGCGATCACCGGCATGACCTACCACGACCTGATCGGCACGCACTACCTGCAGGACCTGAACCACGACTATCTCTTCGACGGCGTCGCTGCGTACAACCAGCGGCTGATGGGGCCCGGGCACGTCGAGAACGTCGCGAACCTCGCGTGCCGCACCGCGCTCGCCAATCGCGCCGTGAGCCACATCTGCATCCCGATCGACTACCAGGTGATGGAGATGGACGAGAGCGACCGCTTCAAGCGGAACGTCCCCGGGCACACCGCCGGGCCCGAAGGATTCGTGCAGCCTCGCGCGATCCCGCCGCGTGCGCACCTCGAGCGCGCCGCGGAGCTGCTGCGCGGCAAGACGAAGCCGGCGATCCTCGCCGGCGCCGGCGCGCGCGGCGCGGGCAAGGAGCTCGAGGAGCTCGCGGAGAAGCTCGGTGCCGTCATCGTCAAGGCGCTGCTCGGCAAGGACTCCGTCCCGGACGACAGCCCGTATGTGGCGGGCGGAACCGGCGTCGTCGGCACGCGGCCGTCGCAGGAGGCGTTCCAACAGTGCGATGCGCTGATCATCGTCGGCTCGTCGTTCCCGTACATCGAGTTCCTGCCGGCGCCGGGACAGCCGGTGTGCATCCAGATCGACGACAAGCCCGAGCGCATCGGTCTGCGTCATCCGGCCGACGTCGGCCTCGTCGGCGACGCGCAGTCGACGCTGCAGGAGCTCGTCCCGCTGCTCGCGCGCAACGACGACCGGTCGTTCCTCGACGGGATGCAGGAGTCGATCCGCGAGTGGTGGGCGCTGATGGAGGAGCGCGGCACGCGTGACGACGTGCCGATGAAGCCGCAGGTGCCGCTCTGGCATCTGCACGAGCTGCTCACCGACGACGCGATCGTCTGCGGCGACTCCGGCACGGTGACGACGTGGGTTGCGCGCTGGAAGCTGCGCGCGCAGCAGAAGTTCAGCTTCAGCGGGACGATGTGCTCGATGATGGCCGCGGTGCCGTACGCGATCGGCGCGCAGGCTGCGTATCCGGATCGCCAGGTGATCGCGTATACCGGCGACGGCTCGATGACGATGATGCTCGGCGAGCTGGCGACGCTGGCGCAGCACAACCTGCCCGTCAAGGTCATCGTGAACAAGAACAACACGCTCGGGCTGATCAAGTGGGAACAGCAGATCTTCCTCGGCAACCCGGAGTACGGCGTCGGGTTCAACGACGTCGACTTCGTGAAGATCGCCGAGGGCTGCGGCCTCCGCGGCGTGCGCATCGACGACCCGTCGCGCTGCCGCGACCAGCTCGCCGAGGCGCTCGAGCTCGACGAGCCGGTGCTGATCGAGTGCGTCACCGACCCGAACGAGCCGCCGCACCCGCCGCAGGTCACGCTCGAGCAGACCAAGCTGTTCGCCGAGGCGCTCGCCCGCGGCGAGGAGCACCGCAAGCAGATCGCGCTCACCGTGGGCCGCGACATGCTCGAGGAAGCCGACTACAGCGCGAGCCCGTACGGCGTCGTCGGCAGGCTGAAGGACAAGCTCACACCATGAGCGCCACGGAATCGCTTCGCGCCGCGCCGGCGGGCGTCGGCGACGTCGACACACGCACGCTTGCGCGCGAGCTGACGAGCGCCGTCGACGGCGAGGTGCGCTTCTCTGCGGGCAGCCGTGCGCTCTATGCCAACGACGCGTCTGCGTACCGGCAGGTGCCGCTCGGCGTCGTCGTACCGCGGTCGGCCGAGGACGTCGTGGCGACGGTCGGCCTCTGCCGCGAGTTCGGCGCGCCGGTGTTCGCGCGCGGCGCCGGAACTGGCCTCGCCGGGCAGACGGTGAACGAGGCGGTGCTGATCGACTTCAGCAAGTACATGCGCCGCCTGCTCGAGCTCGACCCGGACCGCATGCGCGCCCGTGTGCAGCCGGGGCTCGTGCTCGACCGGTTGCGCGAGGCGGCCGAAGAGCACGACCTGACGTACGGCCCCGACCCGGCGACGCACAGCCGCTGCACGCTGGGCGGCATGATCGGCAACAACTCGTGCGGCGTGCACTCGATCCTCGCCGGCGTGACTGCCGACAACGTCGAGTCGCTCGACGTGCTGCTGTACGACGGGACGCGGCTCACGGTCTCGCGCGGCGACGACGCCATTCGCGGGCCGGGCGCCGACAAGCTCGTCGAGCAACTGCGCTCGCTCGCCGACCGCTGGGGCGACCGCGTGCGCGACGGGTTCCCGCAGATCCCGCGGCGCATCTCCGGCTACAACCTCGACCGCCTGCTCCCCGAACGCGGCTTCGACGTCGCGGCCGCGCTCGTCGGGACGGAGTGCACCTGCTGCTTCGTGCTCGAAGCCGACCTCAAGCTCATCCCGAGCCCGCAGCACCGCTCGCTCGTGCTGCTCGGCTACGACGCGCCGTGGACGGCGGCCGACCACGTGCCGGAGATCATGGAGTTCGACCCGATCGGCCTCGAGACGTTCGATCGCAAGCTCGTCGACAACGAGCTGAAGAAGGGCTTCCAGCGGCACCCGGAGCTGCTGCCCGGCGGTGACGCCTGGCTGCTCGTCGAGTTCGGCGGCGACACGAAGGACGAGGCGGACGCGAAGGCCGAGCGGCTGACGTCCGCGATGAAGAAGAAGAAGTCGAAGGACTACCTCGACCTGAAGCTCTACGAGGACGAGGACGAGGTGAAGCAGGTCTGGGAGATCCGCGAGGGCGGCGTCGGGCACTCGAAGGTCCCGGGCGAGCACCCAGGCTGGCCGTCGTGGGAGGACGCTGCCGTCGCGCCCGAGCGGTGCGGCGACTACCTGCGCGACTTCGACAAGCTCGTCGGCGAGCACGACCTGCACGTGTCCTGCTACTTCGGTCACGTCGGCCACGGCTGCCTGCACACGCGGCTCGACTGGGACTTCTCGACGCGCGACGGCATTCGCCGCTACCGCGCGTTCATGGAAGACGCGGCCGATCTCGTCGCGAGCTACGGCGGCTCGCTGTCGGGCGAGCACGGCGACGGCCACGCGCGCGCCGAGCTGCTCGACCGCATGTTCGGGCCGGAGCTGATCGGCGCGTTCCGCGAGTTCAAGGCGATCTGGGACCCGGACAGCCGCATGAACCCGGGCAAGGTCTCCGACCCGTACCCGCTCGACACGAATCTCCGCATGGCGCCGCCGTACGAGCCGAGGCAGGTCGACACGTACTTCTCGTTCGTCGCCGACGACGGCTCGTTCGCCGCAGCAGCCGAGCGCTGTTTCGGCGTCGGCGCATGTCGCGACCAGGAAGGCGTGATGTGCCCGAGCTACCAGGCGACGTGGGAGGAGAAGCACTCGACGCGCGGCCGTGCGCGGCTGTTGCACGAGCTGATGCGCGGCGAGGTGCTCGAAGACGTCTGGCGCAACGAGGAGGTGCGCGAGGCGCTCGACCTCTGTCTCGCGTGCAAGGGGTGCAAGAACGAGTGCCCTGTGCGTGTCGACATGGCGACGTACAAGGCCGAGTTCCTCGCGCACTACTACGAGGGTCGACTGCGTCCGCGCCAGGCGTACGCGCTCGGTCTGATCATGTTCTGGGCACGCATCGCGTCGAAGGCGCCACGCCTTGCGAATGCGTTCGCCGGCAATCCTTTGTCGAAGCTCGCAGCCGGCATCGCCCATCAGCGCACGCCGCCGCGTTTCGCCGACGAGCCGTTCACGGAGTGGTTCGCGCGACGCGGCGGCACGCGCGTGACCGGTGGTCGACGCATCGTGCTCTGGCCGGACAC
>Ga0070741_10015958_pt1 | contig 12624 bp, 10 predicted proteins | sample Coa_R1_4_FD_66440 | JGI IMG/M metagenome (GOLD analysis project Ga0070741, IMG submission 66440) | Surface soil microbial communities from Centralia Pennsylvania, which are recovering from an underground coalmine fire - Coalmine... | ecosystem: Environmental > Terrestrial > Soil > Unclassified ...
GCAACTGCTCCCGTTCGCACCGCGGCCGCGGCGACGGCGCCCGCCACCGCGCCGGCTGCTGCATCGCCGTATGACGTTGTCGTGATCGGCTCGGGCCCCGGCGGCTACCACGCCGCCATTCGTGCGGCGCAGCTCGGCCTGCGCACCGCCGTGATCGAACGCGAGTGGATCGGCGGGGTGTGCCTGAATGTCGGCTGCATCCCTTCCAAGGCGCTGCTGCGTAACGCTGAGGTCGTGCGCCTCTTCAAAGACGCGAAGACGTATGGAGTGGAGTGCGGCGAGGTACGCGCCGATTATGGCGCGGCGGTCGATCGCAGCCGGGAGGTGGTCAACCGCATCGTGCGCGGCCTCGAGTTCCTCTTCCGCAAGTACAAGGTGGAGGTCATTCGCGGCGAGGCCCGGCTGGCAGCCAGAGATACCCTCGTCGTCGGTGACCGTGAGGTCAAGGCACGGAACGTCGTCATCGCCACCGGGGCGCGCCCGCGCATCTTCCCGGGCATCGAGCTCGACGGCGAGCGGGTGATGCACATCTGGCAGTTCATCGTCGACCGCACCCTGCCACAGCAGATCGTGATCGTTGGCGGCGGCGTGATCGGCGTCGAGATGGCGACGGTGCTGCGCTCCTACGGCGCGACGGTCACTATTCTGGAGGCGCTGGAGCGCCTGCTGCCTCGCGAGGAGGAGCGGATCACGACGGCGCTCCAGCGCTCATTCGAGCGGCAGGGGATTAGCGTGCATACCGGCGCGAGGGTAGAGAGCGCGAAGCGTGAGGGCGACAAGGCACGCATCGTCTTCAGCAAGAACGGCGAGCGGCAGACGATCGAGGCCGATCGGTGCCTCGTCGCGGCGGCGATGCAGCCAAACGTGGAAAACCTTGGCCTCGAGCAGCTCGGCGTGCGGGTCGATCGCGGCGGTATCGTGGTGGACGCGCGGATGCAGACCAACGTGCCGGGCATCTATGCCATTGGTGATGTCGCCGCCACGCCGCTCGGGCTTGCTCATGCAGCCTTCGCCGAGGGCGTCCAGGCGGCCCACGCCATCGCCGGCAAAGAGGTGCGCCCGCTGCGGTATGAGTACATGCCGCGGCCGGTCTTCTGCCACCCGCAGGTCGCGGCGGTGGGCCTCACCGAGGCGCAGGCGCGCGAGGCAGGGCACGAGGTCAAGATTGGCGAGTTCCCCTTCAGCGCTCTCGGCAAGGCTGTGGCCGAGCACGAGACGGAAGGGTTCGTTCGGATCATTGCTGACGCCCGATACGGCGAGATCCTCGGCTGCCACATCATCGGCCCCCAGGCGACCGAGCTGCTTTCACAGATCACCCCGTACATGGTGCTGGAGGGCACGACGCAAGAGCTGGCCGAGACGGTCGTCTCGCACCCCACCCTTTCCGAGGCGGTTCGCGAGGCCGGCCTCATCATCGAGGGCGAGGTAATTCACCTCTGAGCCGCCCACGCCGGCTCAGATCCGGAGCCGGCAGCACGCTACTGCAACGATCGGCGTCGGTGATTCCTCCTAAGCCGCCGGTGTCGGCTTAGACCCTACAGGTAGTGTGCTTATTGGCATCGGGCGCTAATCGTAGGGTATGATGCGCGGCGGCAGGGGTTCCCGGCCGCGCGCTCGCCGTTCGCCCGGCACTCCACCAGGGAGTGCTGCCATTGCCAAGCGAGGCGCGCTTGCGCTCGCCGGGGAAATCCCACCCCTCTGCCGCAGAGCACCGTGCCCGCTGCCGGGCGCTAGTGCCGCTTCCGACGACCGCTTTGGGAAGACGACGGCGCCAGCCGGGAACGCCTTCCCAAAGCACTGGTCTGAAGGTGCACTAGGCACGACGAACGACCAGGATGCGTGTGGCGGGAGCTCTCCCTCCTGCGCCTGTGGCCGTCGGCACACCTGCTCTGCGCAGGGCAGCAGGAAGGGCGGCCGCACTGCCTCCCGCCTTTCCTCGCGCCGATCACAAGGAGGCGCCATGCGCGACCTGCCTCACTCGCCGCCCGCCCCATCACCGGTTGCCGGTAATCCCGCGGCTCGATGTGCTCGATACGGACACTCCATCGCCACGGCCATCATTGCTCCGTGGGGCAAACCGCGGCCTGAGCGCGGCTGCTATGCCCGACATGGGTACTCCATCACCACGGCCATCATTGCTCCGTGGGGCAAACCGCGGCCTGAGCGCGGCTGCTATGCCCGACATGGGTACTCCATCGCCACGGCCATCATTTCCAGCCTGGTGGCCCTCATAAGCCTTGCTCCGCGCCCGGTCTATGCCTATAACTGCGTCAACGTGGTGCTTCGCGATCCCTACTGGGGCCAGTATCGCGCCGTCATCGAGCGGGGACAGAACGCCGCCGGCATTGGCAACGCCTTTGCTCGCTCTGGCTTCACCGTCGATAACGTCCCCCTGCCCGGCGACATCATGGTCTGGCCGGCCGGCTACTACGGCGCCAGCAGCACCGGGCACGTGGGCATTGTCGTGGCCATTGAGGGCAATGGGACGGTGCTGGTGCGCCATGAGAACTGGCCGTATGGCACGCCCGAGCACCTGCAGACCTTTACCGTCCGGCCAGCACACCAGTTTGTTCACCGCCCCATCATCGCGGCCCCCGCCGACGAGCCGGCAGCGGGCATGGACGGAGACGAGCCCTCGCCAGCGTAAGCGCCGCCGGCGCTGACTACGAACGAGCGTTCGTTTCGGCCAACCAGTCCTGGGGCGTGATCGCGCCCGCGCGTGTGATCAGCTCCCGGTCCCAGGAGAGGAGCGGTGCGGCGAACGCTTCGGCGGCCGCAACATAGAGCGCGTCGGCGCCGCGCAGAAAGGCGTGTGCTCCACGCTCTCGGGCTCTGGCCAGCAGCGGCCCCTCCAATGGCAGGTGAGCAACGAGCGGGCCATTCAGCATGGCAGCGGCCAGTCGCTGGCCCAGCTGTGGGTCGTGGAGTCTGCGCGCCAGGGCACACGCGACTTCCACGAGCGCGAACGCTGGAATGACGATGCCGCGGCCGCTGCGGGTGATCGCGGCGAGGCACGCGCGGCTCTGCGCACAGCATGCATCGGTCGGATCGGCGGCAGCCACCCAGACACTAGCATCCACTGCGATCAGCACGCCGACCTCTCCAGCCGATCACGGCTCTCCTCAAGGAGCTCTCGCGCCGTCGGGCCCGGGGGCACGCGTTGCATCGCCTCATCCGCCAGCCGAATCCAGCCCTCGAGCCAGGCTTCAGGTGTTTGGGCAGGGGAGTAAGCTTCGGTCTCAGCCAGCCAACGGCGATAGAGCTCAATGGTGACGTCTCGGATGCGCTTGCCTTCCAGCGCGCTCTTCGCCTTCACCCGACGATAGAGCTCGTCGGGAATGTCGATAGTGGCTTTCATGCCAGCAGGGTAGCAGTATTTCTGTATTTCCGCCAATACGGCCTGCGCCTTGTCCCAATTGCGCCATACTCACCCCGGCTAGGCTTTCAGGTGGACCGGTGCAGGCCGGCAGCTGGCGGTTTAACCACTGCCGGAATCCCTATCAGCGTGTACTAGACTTTCCACCTGATGACCGATCCATCCTCATACCCCAGATCCGCTACTGATCCAGACGACCTGCCGGCTGAGCCGCCGGCGCCCGGCCGGAGCGCCGAGTGGTACCGGCGCGACGACGTGGCCGGCTTTATCCACCGCGCCTTCACCAAGGCCATGGGCTACGACGACGAGGACCTGCGCCGGCCAGTGATCGGCATCTGTACTACGTGGAGCGAGCTCAACCACTGCAACCACGGGCTGAAGGCAATTGCCGAGGCGGTCAAGCGCGGCGTGCTGCAGGCAGGCGGCCTGCCGCTGGAGTTCCCCACCATCTCCATCGGGGAGGTGTTCGTCAGCCCGACCAGCATGCTCCTGCGCAACCTGGCGGCGATGGACACCGAAGAGATGATCCGCGCGCAGCCACTCGATGGCGTCGTACTGCTCACCGGCTGCGATAAGACCACTCCCGCTGCGCTGATGGGCGCCGCCAGCGCCGACGTACCGGCGATCCTGGTCACCGGGGGGCCAATGCTCAACGGGCGCTACGAGGGCCAGGATCTCGGCGCCTGCACCGACTGCCGGCGGTACTGGACGGAGTACCGCGCCGGCACGGTGAGCTTCGAGACCATCTGCGCGCTCGAAGATGCCCTCTGTCGCTCGGCCGGCCACTGCATGGTGATGGGCACCGCCTCGACGATGGCCAGCCTGGCCGAGGCGCTGGGGATGATGCTCCCCGGCGGCGCCGTGATCCCTGCGCCCGATAGCCGCCGACTGCGCTTCGCTGAAGCCTCTGGGCGGCAGATTGTCCGGCTGGCGCGCGCCGGTATCCGCCCATCGCAGATCATGACCCGCGCCGCGTTCGAGAATGCCATTCGCGTGCTCCACGCCATCGGCGGCTCGACCAATGCCGTGGTGCATCTGCCGGCCATCGCCGGCCGGCTGGGGATCGAGCTGCCGCTCGACCTCTTCGACGAGCTCTCGCGCACCACGCCGTGGCTGGCCAACGTGCGGCCCTCAGGGCAGTATCAGATGGAGCAGCTCTTCGAGGCCGGCGGCATCCCGCAGGTGATGAAAGAGCTCGAGCCGCTGCTGCACCTGGATTGCCTTACCGCCACCGGCCTGACGGTGGGCCAGAACCTCTCGCAGGTGCCGCCGGTGAGCGCGCGCGGGCCGTACGCGCGGCGCATGCGTGAGGTGATCGCGTCGCTCGACGAGCCATTTGGCCAGGAAGGCGGGCTGGCGATCCTGCGCGGCAACCTGTGTCCAGACGGCGCGGTGATCAAGCAAACAGCGGCCTCGCCGCAGCTGCTCCGCCACCGCGGGCGAGCGGTGGTCTTCTCCTCCCCAGCCGAGCTGCGCACGCGGATCGATGATCCCGACCTCGATGTTACTCCCGACGACGTGCTCGTCCTCCAGAATGCCGGGCCGATCGGTGGCCCAGGCATGCCGGAGATCGGCAATCTGCCTCTTCCCAAGAAGCTGCTGGCTCAAGGAATCCGAGATATGGTGCGCATCTCCGACGCGCGCATGAGCGGCACGTCGTATGGCACGATCGTGCTGCACGTCGCCCCTGAGTCGGCGATCGGCGGGCCGCTGGCCGCCGTACGTGACGGCGATTGGATCACGCTCGACGTTCCAAACCGGCGGCTCACCCTCGAGATTTCGGATGCGGAGCTGGCGCGGCGCCTGGCGGCATTCATGCGGCCGGCGCCGGCCTATCGGCGTGGCTACGGCCGGCTCTTTCTCGACCACGTCTTGCAGGCGCCGCAGGGCTGCGACTTCGACTTTCTGCGCGGCGATCCTGAAGAGGCTGCCCGAGCCGCGCGCCTGAGCCGTGACCTGAGAACCTGAGCGCGATCAGCTAGCTACAATCTGTAGTGTGGCGAAGCGCGTGACCAAAGGCAATCTCTGGGGATTTATCCAGAGCCGGCCGTACGCCACGATTGCCGACATCCGTCGCCTCTTCCAGCTCGACGTTGAAGGCGTGGCGCCGGTAGTGACCAGTGAGGGCACGTACTACGTCGGCCTACCGCCAGAGGCGGCCAGCCTGCTGCGGCAGCTGTGGCAGGAGGGACGCATCGTCTTCGACGTCAATCTGGACGTGAAGGGCAAGGTGGTGCAGGGCGTCTATCCGGCGCGCGTGCCCCTTGGCCGTCAGGCGGCGAGTGCGAACGCGGCTTCCCCGGCCCGGCTCGGCGAGGCGGCGCCTGGGCCGTCTGGTGCTGCTGCCGGCACGGCCGGCAGCCAGGAGGCCACCGGGAAGCGGCGCCGACGGCGCCGGCGGCGGCGATCAGCGGCGTCTCCAGAATCCAATGCAATCGCAATCTCCAGCAATACGGCCATGCCGGCCGGGGACGATGGTGCTGCCGCGAGCGCGACCGTCGGGCAGAGCGAGACTCAGGAGAGAGGCAGCAGCACCCGGACGATACGGGACGATGGTGCTCCGGCCGGCGCGGCCCCTGGAGCACACGCTGCCGGGGCGCTCGCCGCCGGCGTACCGGCCGTGGCCACGTCGATTGCGCCGGGCGCCAGCGCGTGATAGTGTTCGCACAAGCAAGGGATCTCTATGGTCTCCAGCCAGAGCCAGCGCCAGAGCCAGCATCGGGGAGAGGCAGCCAATCCAGCGGCCGATTCCTCCGCGCGCGTCGAGCCGGCGCCCGGTGAGGCTCCGGCTGCCAATGGCCATACTCCGGCAGCGCTGCCCATGCCCGCACCGGCCGCGGCGGTTGCGGGTCCGGCCGCCTCGCGCGAGCCTGCGCCGGCCGGCCTTAGCTCGCTACCCCGAGACGCCCACCAGGTGGAGATCGAGCGAGAGCCGCTCGGGCCAAGCCTGGTGCAAGCACCGTGGTGCCGGCCCGGCGGCTCGCCGGTGCAGCTCAGCCCGCGGGCACGCGTGCTCACCTTCTGGGCGTGCGTGGCGATTACGCTGCTCTTCCTCTGGGCGGTGCGCAGCATTCTGCGCCCATTCATCATCGCCATCATTCTGGCTTATGCCCTGAATCCCATCGTGGCCCGCATCTCGGAGCGCGCGCGGCTGCCGCGGGGCGTCACCGTGGCTGGTATCTACGTCATTCTGGCCATGCTGCTCACCTGGACGGTGCTGGTGATCTTCCCGGTGACCACGCGTGAGACGCGCGAGCTGGCGGCCACGCTGCCGCGGCTCGTCGTCCAGCTCCAGAATTCCCTGGCTCAGCAGCAGACGATCACCGTGCTGGGGGTGGAATATAGCCTGGCGCCGCTCTCAGACGAGCTGACCAGCTCGCTTGGGGGACTGGTATCGAGTGCCTCTCACAGCCTGCTCGCCACGGCCGTGGCGACCGTCGAGACGCTGCTCAAAGGGATTCTCGCCCTGGTAGCCACCTTCTATCTGCTCATGGCGGGTGATCACATTCCGCGCGCCGTCCGCGCGCTCACGCCGCCGCGCTACCGGCAGGAGTTCAGCCCGGTGGTGGCGGAGATCGATCGCATTCTCGGGCGGTTCGTACGGGGCGAGCTTCTGCTCATTCTGATCATGAGCTTCGCCACGTGGCTCGCCCTCACCATTCTGGGCATTCGCTACGCCCTGCTGCTGGGCATCCTCGCTGGCGTGCTGGAGCTCATTCCCTTTATTGGCCCCATCACCGCCGCGGTGCCGGCAGTGGCACTGGCGCTCTTCCAGCCATCTCCCTATGGCTGGTCGCCGCTGGTCAACGCCGGCCTCGTCGCGCTGGTCTACTTCGTGCTTCGCCATGCTGAGGATTACCTGATCATCCCGCAGGTGGTGGGGCGCGTGGTGGAGCTCCATCCGCTGATTGCAATGTTCGCCGTCTTTTCCGGCGCGGCGATCGGTGGCGTGCTGGGCATGTTTCTTGGCGTACCGGTGGCGGCCGTGCTGCGGGTACTCAGCCGTTACGTCTATTACAAGCTGGTCGAAGAGCCGAAATGAGGGCGTGGTGCACTCGGCCCGCAATGCGCCCGGCTGATGACGTCTATTACCAGTACAAGCTGGTCGAAGAGCCGAAATAGCCGGCGATTCCTCCCAGGAGCAAGCATGTCATCCCAACCCGCTCCCCGCCGGATACGACGCGCGCCAGGACAGCCGAGCGAATCAGGGCTCCCCTCGCCCCCGTTGACCCGAGGGAGCAAGCCAGGGCTCCCCTCGCCCCCATTGGTCCGAGGGGACGGGACAGGCTCGCGCGGGGCCCCGCCGGTCGCGCCACCACCGCTTCCGCGGCCGCTGCAGCCACTCCCGCGAAGCCGCCCGCGCAAGGAGCTTCGCATTCGCGTGGCCGGTGAGGCCGACCGCGCTGCCTGCATGGCGCTCGATGCCACCTATACCACCGAGTACATCTGGCAGCTCGATACTCGCCTGGAGGCCGACGAGTGGCGCACCAGCTTTCGCCTGGTGCATCTCCCGCGCAGCCTGACGCTGAGCATCGAGCACCACCCACCGGCAATGGCGCGCGGGAGCCTGCCGCGCGCGGACCTGCTGTGGCTGGTGGCCGAAGAGGTCGAGGGCGCGGAGAGCGCGGCGTGGGGCCAGGAGCCTCAGCCGCCCGAGCCACCGGCCGGCCACGGAGGCTCCTCCTGGAGCCACGAGCTGCGGCGCACCCGCGGCGCCTCGGTGATGCAGCTCAGCCTGCCGTCGGCCCCCTACACCGCTCGGGCGGCGGCCACGACGGCCGGCCCACCAGCGGCACCAGCGGCAGGGAGCGGCCCGACTTCAATGGATGGGGCCGGCAGCCGTTCCGGCAGCTCCGGGCGCAAGCCGACGGGGGAGGCGCCGGGCGGGGGGCAGGAAGGCGAACCGGGCACGGGTGCTAAGGCCGTCGGATACGTGGTGGCCGTGGCGTCGCCGCGCGTGGCGGCCACGCCGGTACCGGTGCGGCCGCGGCCGGCCACGCCGGCGACATCGCCACGTGTGGTGGCCACGCCTCCGCCCGGCCGCCATGTCTATCTGCGTACCCTGGTCGTCGATGGTGCCTACCGGCGGCGCGGGATCGCAGCGCGGCTGCTCGCCGAAACGCTTCGCTGGGCAGCCGCGCTCGGCGCGGAAGACGTGATGGCCGACGTGCCGGCGCGCAACTATCCGGCGCTGCGTCTGCTGCAGAAAGCTGGCTTCACCTTCTGTGGCTTCAACGATCGCTGCTACGACGACGGCGAGGTGGCACTCTTCCTCAGCACGCGCCTGCGCTGAGGCCTTCACCCCTTCGGCCTGGCGGCCACGGGCGGGGCCGCCAGGCCCCCTCGCCCCACCGTGGGATGAGGGAGAGCGCGACGCAACGACATCGCACTCGGCTCCTGTGCCTGCTCGTGCTCATGCCCTTGGCACCGTGGGGTGAGGAGAGAGAGCGCGACACAACGACACGGTACACTCACCGGCGCGGTGTGCCACCATGGCACGCCGCCGCTCGTTGCGTAGAGGACCTATGGCCGTATCGCATCCAGTACAGGACCATCCCCGTTCCAGAGCCCCGGCAGCCACTGCCACACGCGCGCTGCGCCTTGCCGGTTCGACCGAGCCCATCAACGTCGGCATGCTCGGCTTCGGCGTTGTCGGCGGAGGCGTGGCCAGCCTGCTAGAGCAGAAGGCCGGCGCGATTGCCGGCGAGATTGGCCGGCCGATTACCCTGCGCCGCGTGCTGGTTCGTAACCCGCGGCGGCAGCGGCGGATCGATCTACCCGAAGGGCGTATCACCACCGACCCGGCCGCTGTCCTGGACGACCCGGAGATCGACATCGTCGTTGAGGTGATGGGCGGCACCACTCCGGCCGCCGACTATATCCGGCGCGCGATCCGGAACCGCAAGCACGTCGTGACCGCGAACAAGGAGGTCATGGCCACGCAGGGTGTGGAGATCCTCAAGCTCGCACGCGAGCACGGGGTAGACGTGTACTTCGAGGCCAGCGTCGGCGGCGGGATTCCGCTGATCGGCGTCTTTCGCCAGGACCTCGTCGCCAACGAGGTGCATCAGATCCATGCCATCATCAACGGGACGACGAACTACATTCTGACGCGCATGGCCCAGGATGGCTGCGACTTTGCGCCGGCTCTGGCCGAGGCACAATCGCTCGGCTACGCCGAAAGCGATCCAACCAACGATGTGGAAGGGATCGATGCCGCCTATAAGCTGGCCATCCTCGCCTCGCTGGCGTTTCGCACCGAGGTGCCGCCCGATCGCATCTACCGTGAGGGCATCACCCAGCTCCGCGCGGCCGACTTCCGCTACGCGCGCGAGCTCGGCTATGTGATCAAGCTGCTGGCCATCGGCAAGCGGCACGACGTGGACGGCCGCCAGGAGATCGAGGTGCGGGTGCATCCCGCGCTCGTGCCGCAGGACTTCCTGCTGGCCGGAGTCAACGGCGTCTTCAACGCCGTGCACGTGCAGGGCGATCTCGTCGGCAGCGTGCTCTTCTACGGCCGCGGCGCCGGAGCAGAGCCGACCTCAAGCGCCGTCGTCGCGGACATCATCGATATCGCCCACAACCTGAATGCCGGGGTTGCCAACCGCATCCCGTTCCATTACGCGGGGCGCCTGCCGGTGCGGCCCATGCACCAGCTGGAGACGCGCTACTACGTGCGCCTCTGGGTCGCCGATCAGCCGGGGGTGCTGGCCCAGATCGCTCGCATCTTCGGCGATCACCAGATCAGCATTGCCTCGTGCATTCAGAAGGAGAGTAACCCCGAGGCCGGCTCGGCGGAGCTGGTCATCGTCACCCACCCGGCACGCGAGGCGGATATGCAGGCTGCGCTCGCCGAGCTTGCTGCGCTCGAGGTGGTGTATGAGCGCTCGAGCATGATCCGCATCGAGACGCCCTAAACCAAAGCCATAGTGAACCCCGCTGTGTCGCTACCGGCCGCCAAGGTGGTTTCCAGCGTGGGTTCGGTTTAGCTTCCCCGCACGCGGGCCTACCTGCGCCTCCCCGGGCTTATCGACGGGCTTATCGAGGAGCGAAGCCGATGGCGCGCGTCTCTTGCTCGGCCGACTCGCGCACCACCTCCTCGATGTGGCGGTAGATCGTCTTGAAATCGGCGCCAATCTGCTCCGCGCTGCGCGTGTCGTGCCTGGAAGCGGGCGGCTCGATGGCGGTCGAACGCGCCTCTTCGGCCGCGGCCGAGACGGTGCTTTCGGCTCCGACTGCGCCGCGAGCTTCGGCTGGCTCTGAGACCGCCTCGCCCGGCCGCCCCGCCGCGCCGGCCGCGGCAGCCGTGCCGGCCGGCCCACTGGACCCAGTGACCGGCGCACGCCCGCTCGCCAGGCGGGTAGCCGCCTCGATCATGGCCACGATCACGGTATCGCTCAATGTCCTCGCCATCGACGTGGTCAGCTCCTCGTGGGGGCTACCCTGGCCCCCCATAATTCCACTGGGCAGATTCTACCGAGCCTCGGCAGGCCGGCTGCCCGAGCCGTCCACGGGCTTGTGATTCGAGCGCGCAGCCGGGATCGTGAAAGAGAACGTAGAGCCTTTCCCCAGAGTCGAGCTCACCTCAATGCGCCCGCCGTGCGCTTCCACGATTCGCTTCACGATCGCCAGCCCCAGACCGGTGCCGCCGATCGCCTGGCGCTCCGGCCCCGGCACACGGTAGAAGCGCCGAAAGAGGTTCGGCAGCGCCGCCGCAGGGATCCCCAGCCCTTGATCGCTGACCGAGATGCGCACCAGCTCCCCCGCCGGCCGCGCCTGCACGCGCACCTCGCCCCCTGCCGGCGAGTACTTGATGGCATTGGAGACCAGATTCTCGAGCACCTGCCTGAGCTGGTTACGATCGGCCCAGAGCAAGGGCAGATCCGGCGACAGATCGGCCACCAGCCGGTGCCTGGGGCTACGGAGGTCATACAGCTCGAAGACCTCGGCCACCAGCGGCGCAAGCGCTACCGGCCCGGGGCGGAACGGCAGCGTCCCCGCCTCGAGGCGCTCGATATCCAGCACGTGATCCAGGAGTGTGGCCAGGCGCAGCGATTCCTGCAGGATGAGCTGGGCACACTGCTGGAACTGCTGGGGCGCCATCTTCCCGTTGGCCAGCAGCTCCGCGTAGCCGACGATGCCAGTGAGCGGGCCGCGCATCTCATGCGAGATCATCGACGTAAACTCCTCGCGCGCCCGCGCGAGGCGGCGCTCTAGCGTGACGTCGCGGAGCAGCACGCCGATCTCGAGCCCGCTGCGCCGGCGGCCAGGCGTATCAATCGGGAACAGGCTGACCTCGATCGTCCGCTCATCCTGGCCATCGGCCAGCACGACGTCGAAGCGAGGATGCTCGCCCAGGCGCGTGACCGCCTCCTTCCACGCCGCCACGACCGATTGGGGATCGGCAAGGCGCGGCTGAAGCAGCGCGAGCAGCGCCTGAGGCGAGGCGCCGATCGCGCTGGCAAGCGAGAAGCCGAGGATCTGGGCGGCTCGTCCATTGCCGTAGCGCAGCTGGCGCTCGGTGTCGAACACGAGCAGGCCATCGCCCATGCTCTCCACCACCGTCGACAGAGCGGCGCGCTCGGCTTCGTCACGCGGCAGGGGCGGCGCTGGTTGTGGGGTCTCACCCCTGCCTCCGGCGGGCGGCGAGCCGCTGCCCGCCGCGCCGGCAGGATCGCGTTCGACAGCCATCATCGTCATTGGTAGCCATTGGCGATCAGAAGCTGATGATCAGAAATCGGTGCACCAGCACGCGGCGCCGCCGCCAGCACCAGCACCATCCCGCCGGCAATGAGCACATCGCCGGCGCTGAAGCTCCCGGGCCGGCCGGGCATGCTGATGCGATCGGCAAGGAACGCCAGGCGGATCTGCTCCTCCGGCAGGATGATGTCCTTCGAGCGTGGCAGCGGTGCCCCTACCGGCACGCGGGCCAGCACGTGCGCATTCCCGGAGTGCTGCAGCGTCTCGGGGCTGATCGGCATCAGCCCGCCGTTCGCCACCATCACCAGCGTATTGAGGAGCACCCCGGCCAGCACGATCCAGATCCAGCGCAGGTGCCGGTTGGCCGCCACCACCGCCGCCACCAGCACCTGCGCGGCCACGAGCAGGCCAATGCGCCACGGCGAGTCCCAGCCGGGGCCGGGGGTGAGCGTGAGCGCGAGCTGCAGGGCGAATCCCGCTAGCGCCAGCCACCACCAGCGCAGCGGCGGGATGGCCATCGTCTGGCCCCGGCCAAGGCGAGCCACCAC
>Ga0070741_10015959_pt1 | contig 12624 bp, 11 predicted proteins | sample Coa_R1_4_FD_66440 | JGI IMG/M metagenome (GOLD analysis project Ga0070741, IMG submission 66440) | Surface soil microbial communities from Centralia Pennsylvania, which are recovering from an underground coalmine fire - Coalmine... | ecosystem: Environmental > Terrestrial > Soil > Unclassified ...
GTGATCGGCGGGATAATCATAGGTGTAGGTGTTGCTGGCATAGAAGTGTTCGAACTGGACCCAGTAGAACCGCTCAACGGTGCCGTTTTTTGCGGACCTGGCAAACAAATGTTGTTCGGCGTCGGCGGTGCCATAGAGGTTCAGGCGCTGGCTGCCCACGTACCGGAACTCTTTGCCGAAGGTGAATTGGGCGGCGGGAAGTTCACTCGAAATAATGGTCTGGCCCTGGACGGGGCGGAGGGCCGCGCCGGGAGTTCCTTGCGCTGCCGCGAAGACCGGGGCGAAGCTCATGACTGCGGCGGTCACAAATCCAACCAGCTTGAACATTTGCGGTATCTCCGCTTAGCTTGAGAGTCGGAGCGGGGTGGCCGGCGCGCATGCGGGCGCAGCTTGCCTTTCCAGCTAAGCTCCTGCATAATAATAGTTTGTCTTGACCTCACCGGACTCTTCCGGAAACAAGGATATACGTCTCGTGTTAATGATTCGTCTGGCGCGCATGGGTGCGCGCAAACAACCGCACTATCGCATTGTGGTCATTGAGAAAGCGCGCGCGCGCAACGGCCGTCCCGTGGAGATCGTAGGGACGTACAATCCCCGCACCAACCCGGCGACGGTGGAACTGAAGCGCGATCGCGTGGAATACTGGGTGTCGAAAGGCGCGCAGATGTCGGAGCGGGTGAACAAGTTGTTCTCGAAGACTCCGGCCCCGGCGACCGCCGGTTCGGCTGCCTAGAACGCCGTCGCGGCGCTCCTCGAATTACTTTCGTCCACAGCGAGAAATTTATGACTGAGTCCACCGGAGATGTGCGCGTGCTCGTCGAACTGGTTGCGAAACAGCTGGTCGACGCTCCCGATGAGGTCTTCGTCGAGACCTTCGACGATGGCATGATCGAACTGGAGGTTGCGGAGAGCGATGTAGGCAAAGTCATCGGCCGGCAGGGACGCACAGCCCGGGCCCTGCGCGCGCTGGTCAATGCCGCCGGGCACCGCGCACGCCGCCGATATACCCTCGAGATTATCGAGTAAAGCGTGCCGTCCCAAGGCAAGGACGAATTCATCACGCTGGCCCGCATAGTGAAGACGCAAGGGCGTCACGGTGAAGTCGCGGTTGAGGTGCACAGCGACATTCCGGATCGGTTTGCCGAGGGCATGAAGCTGTTGGCGCTCGGAAAATCCGGGGAGGCACGTGAGGAGTTGCGGGTTGAGAGCCTGTGGCCGCACAAGGAATTCCTGGTCCTGAAATTTCGCGGCGTGGATTCGATTTCGGACGCAGAAAAGCTGGTGGGCTCTGAGCTGCAGGTTCCGCGGGCGGAACGCGCCGCCCTGCAGCAGGGCTGGAATTACGTCAGCGACCTGGTGGGCTGCAGGGTCTTCGATCAGGACCGGGAACTGGGCAGCATTGAAGATGTGCAGTTCGGCACCGGCGAGGCGCCGCTGCTGGTGGTCAGCGACAGCGCCGGCAAAAAGTTCGATGTGCCATTTGCGGAGGCATATCTGAGTGCGGTGGACGTCGCGAGCCGGCAGGTGCGCATGAATCTTCCGGAAGGCATGCTGGAGATCAATGCCCCGATGACTCCGGACGAAAAGCAGCAACAGAAGAACCAGGGCAGGAAGCGGAGCTAGGGCATTTGTTCTTCCGCGCCTATGGTGGTGAAGATGGATCCCGCAGATGAAGGCCGACATCGTCACGATCTTTCCGGACTTCTTCCGCGGACCACTGGATCACGGCATCACTCGCCGGGCCGCGGAGATCGGCCTGGTGAAAATTGAGATCCACGATCTGCGGCAGTTCGCGCATGACCGGCACCGTACCGTGGATGACCGCCCTTTCGGCGGCGGCGAGGGCATGGTCCTGAAGCCGGAACCGCTCTTTGAATGTTTAGAGTCGCTAAAGCTGCCGTCGCGCGAGGAACGCCTGGCCGGGGGCGCGAAGCAGAGCGTGATTGTGCTATCGGCCCAGGGTCAAAGGTTCACGCAGAAAGTCGCGGCGGAATTGGCGGGGCTCGATCGTATCCTGCTGATCTGTGGCCGCTACGAAGGCGTAGATGAACGGGTCACGGACTTTCTCGCCGACCGGGAGATTTCTATCGGCGACTACGTGCTGAGCGGCGGCGAACTTGCGGCAGCCGTCGTTCTGGAAGCGGTGACGCGATTGCTGCCCGGCGCGTTGGGAAACGAAGCGTCGGCCAAGCAGGAGTCATTCACGGCTCACATGCCGGAGGATACGGACGGGCCGGATTCAACGTGCGGTTCGGGTGGGTTGCTCGATTACCCGCATTACACGCGTCCCGCCGAATTCCGCGGCATGGCGGTACCCGAAGTGCTGGTAAACGGCAATCATTTGCAGATCCGGCGCTGGCGGCGCGCGCAGGCTTTGAAGAAGACATTGCGCAATCGCCCGGACCTGCTGCAAGGCGCGGAACTGAGCAAGGAAGACAGAGAAATCTTGGCACAACTGCACAACAGTGCCGGAAAGATTCAGAATTGAGGATAACAACATGTCAAACCTGATCATCGAGAAACTGCTGGCAAAAACTCAGCGCACCGATCTCCCCGCATTCCGGCCGGGCGACACCGTACGCGTCCATGTGAAGATCAAGGAAGGCGACAAGGAGCGGGTGCAGGCCTTTGAGGGCGTGGTCATCAAGCGCGACAATGGACCGCAAGCCAGCTTCACCGTGCGCAAGATCAGCTTCGGCCAGGGAGTGGAGCGCATCTTCCCCATTCATTCCAAGGTGATTGACAAGGTGGATCTGGTGCGTTCGTCCAAGGTGCGCCGTGCCCGCCTGTTCTATTTGCGCGGACTGCGGGGGAAAGCCGCCCGCTTGCGGGACGTCGAGAAATCGGCTCACGCCTGAAGCATTGGGTGAGCGGCAACCGCCCGGTTGCCGCTTCGCTACTTCGGTCATTTGCGCGAATGGCGTTGCGGCCTCACTGAGTACACGATTTTCCCGATTCCCCGGCGTCCCACTTCTTCGGTAGCGTTTAGGGGTCAGATGATCACCGAACGCAGGCCCGGAACACGGGCTCCCATCTCCAGTTCATCTTCATGGCCAATCCGGTATTTCGCGATCGCATTCCTGATTCTGCTTTTCGCGTCACTGGCGGCACGGGCGCAGCAACCACCGAGACCGCAGCGTAAAGGCGACAAGACATCTGGTCCCTCAGTTCCCGCTACTCAAGAGGAAGTCACGCGCGGCAAGTATATTGTGGAGAATGTCGCCATGTGTCCGCAGTGCCACACCCCGCGGAACGGCGATGGCACGCTCGATCACGCGCATGAACTGGAAGGAGCTTCGGAATTCTTCCAGCCTCCTCATGCCGACGACAACTGGCCGCTGAAGGCGCCGCGAATCGGCGGCACTCTTCCCGCCAACGATCAGGACATGATCAAGCTGCTCACCACGGGGATTTGGACCGACGGCAAGCCGCTGCGCTTGCCGATGATGCCGTTCCGCATGAGTCAGGCCGATGCGAAGGCCGTATTGGCTTACCTGAAGTCCGTGAAGCAGCAGCACTAAACCTGCTCATTCAGACGTTTGCAGGATCTCCCGCGCTGCGCGAAATCCCGTCGCCAGCGCCGCGTGCACCGTGCCGTTATGACCCTCGGTGTCGGTCGCCTCTCCGGCAAAGAACAGTGCGTTCTCAAGGGGCGCGGCAATCGCCTCCTGAGCTCCATCTGCGCCGACTTTGCCATAGCTATATGCACCCAGCGAAAAAGGATCGCTCTGCCAGTCGTGAACATAAACGCGCTCCAGCAGGTTCTGAAGTTCCTTGATACCGGGTCCCAGCAAGGCACTGAGGGTTTGCAGGCTTCGCTCGGTCATAAATGATTCGCTCTGCCCAGACAGCCGCTCGGCGGAACGGAACGGCGCCCAGGCGGTGAGTACCGGACTCTTCTCCGGCATCGTGGTCCACCATGTTGGGAACCATTCGCTTTTCGAGAACAAGAACGCCATATGAGACAAATTTTTTCGGGAACGGGCTGAGGGCTTGATGCTCTCCCAGAAGCGCTCGCGAAATCGAAGAACAACCCGGATGACTTTTCCCATCTCCATGCGGTTGAGGGCGTCGCGTTTTTGTTCTGGGAGTTCCGGGATGAACCGAACCGCGCCCGCTTGCCCGGGCGGTGTCTTCAACAGTGAGAGTGGCACCGTTACCAACACTCGCGGAGCCTCCAGCAACAACGTGCCGCGGGCATCGCGGGCCGACACCTTTACATTCCCGGCGCGCCAGCTCACCGATTCCACCACGGTATCGGTGCAGACATCGACGCCGAAATGTGCGATCTGCTCCTGAAACGCATTCAGCAGGGTGGTGTATCCATCTCCCGGCCGGAAGGCGCGGTCTCCTTGAATCTTTTTTTCGGCCCGCATTTCCCGTACCAGCCAGTGAACTCCGACTTGCGCCGGATCGGCCGCATTGAACCCGGAGACATAACTGAGGGCGTGCTGCTGCGCCTCACGCTGGCGGTTTGTCTGAGGCTCCCCAAAGCGGCGACTCAAGAACGCAGAAAAGGATTCGTCGGGAACCGAGTCATCCATCTTCTCGAGAATGGAATCGACTTCCTCGAAAAAATCGCAAGAGGAAAGCTTGCCGTCGGAAATGCACCAGGAATCTCCGTGCACTTCTGTAATCTTTGCGCCGGCGTTCTCCAGAGGATCCCAGATCTCGCGGGCACGCCCGTGGATGAACTCCGCGCCTAATTCGATGGGGACATTGCAGGCTGGATCGTGAAGGGTGAAGACGCGCCCGCCGATCCGGCCACGCGCCTCCAGGAGGCACACCGAAAGACTGGCGCGGCCCAACTCGCGGGCCGCGGCCAGTCCTGCCATTCCGGCACCGATGATGATCACGTCTGGATCCCGCGCCATCCCGTTCCACTTACTTTCCACTTACTCTTTCATCAGAATGGCTAAGCCGCCAGAGACGTTTCCGCGGCGGCGGGCTCGAGCTTCACTTTGATCCATCCCGGCTGGCGCTTGTCGAAAGCCTTGTAGGCATCAATGACGGAGGTCAACGGTTCCACCTGCGTCAGGACTTCGGCAGGATCAAGCGCGCCGGTTCGCACCAATTCGATCAAGTGCGGCAGGTAACGCCGGTGATTGCAGTTGCCCATCATCAGGGTAAGATTCTTCTCCATCGCCATGCCGAGCGGAAACGTGTCCATCTCACCATAAACGCCGACGATCGAGATGGTCCCGGCCTTGGCGACGGCCTGCACCGACCAGTCGAGCACGATCGAGGGAGCATCGCCTGGCTCCCAATTGCCGTTCCTGGGTCGGGCATCCGGAGCCACCTTGTGCTTTTCCTTGGCGTGCTTTTTAGCCGCCGGCTTAGCCGCGGGCCCGCTGTGGGGCATGTTGGCATCCACGCCTACCGCGTCGATGACGCGATCCACGCCGATGCCATCGGTCAGATCCATGATGGCCTCGATGGGATCTTCCCGGTTGAAGTCGATGACTTCCGCTCCCTGGGCGCGCGCCATCTCCAGACGCCCGGGAATCGTATCTATGGCAATGATCCTTCCCGCCTCGAACAGCTTCGCGCAGGCAACGCAGAATTGCCCAACTGGTCCCGCTCCGAATACGGCAATCGTATTGCCGGGTTTAATCTGCGCATTGTCGGCCGCCATATAGGCAGTGGGAACGATGTCAGAAAGAAGAATGGCCTGGTCGTCATCCACCTCCTCCGGGAGTTTCACCAGTCCGATATTGGCGAAGGGAATGCGGGCCTTTTCTGCCTGGAGGCCGTTGAAAGAACCAGAGTCCTTGGGGCCACCGAAGAACGCCGTGCCTTTGCCGGCCGGATTCGCGTGGTCGCACTGCGCGTAATACCCCGCGCGGCAGTAGGAGCAATTCCCGCAACCGATTGTGGAGGGGATGACCACGCGATCTCCGGCGGAAAGGTTCCGCACATTCTTGCCAATCTCCTCTACGATGCCGACTCCTTCGTGACCGAGAATCGTTCCCTTCTCCATTCCCGATATCGTGCCGCGAATCATGTGCAAGTCGGTCCCGCAGATCGCGCTGGCTGTGAGGTTTACGATAGCGTCAGTCGGTTCTTTGATTTCGGGGTCGGCGACCTCTTCCAGCCGAATATCCCCAATTCCGTGGAATACAACTGCTTTCATGACATGCCTCTTCACTCTAGTGGAGTGCTGCAATTTGGATGCGCGAAGGATGATGAGGTTGTGAGGACAAATCGACGACGCAGGCAGGCGGCGTCTTGCTTCACGATGTAACCGAAGGGCGGGGCGTACCGATTTAAGTAAGCACCGCCCTGATGCCTTGCGGCGTCGCGGGCGACATTGTTCGCGCGCCTACGCCGCTTTCTTTCTGGGAACCTTCGCGCCCTTCTTTCGCGCCTCGGACAGCCCGATCGCGATTGCCTGCTTGCGGCTTTTCACTTTCCCGCCCTTGCCGCCCGGCCCCGACTTCAGAGTTCCACGCTTCTTGCGCCGCATGGCGCTCTCGACCGTCTTACCCGCGGATTTGCTGTAGCGCCGGCCCGATGATTTCTTTCGCCCAGACGATTTCTTTGTTCTCGCCATGAGTCCCTCCTGAAAATTAGAGGGAGATTCGCGGCACGAGGTTGTGAGTTTTTCAATCGGGAATACCCAAGCGGAGGCTAGGCGGCGCGCGAAACATTCCTGGTATTCAGAAGCTCAGCCACTTTCTTGAGATCACGCACGAACTCTACGCGCTGCTTCTCTCGCTGGCGGCTGTCGGGAGCACGCAAGATGGAGGATGGATGGGCCGTCGCCATCACGTGCGGCGCCAAACCGGATGGAATCAGTTTTCCCCGGTCGCGGGTCACGCGAAAATCTTTTCCCAGCAAGCCTTGCGCAGCGCTGGCTCCGAGACAAACGAGCACCTCCGGTTGCACCGCTTCCAGTTCGGCATCGAGCCATGGACGGCAGGCTTCAATTTCCGAATGACGCGGCTTTTTGTGAATCCGCCGCTTGCCGCGTTGGGCGGCTTCCCACTTGAAATGCTTCACTACATTGGTGACATACACCTGGGAGCGGTCGATCCCAACTTCGAGAAGAACTTCATCCAGCAGCTTGCCCGCGGGGCCGACGAAGGGATGGCCTTGCCGGTCCTCCGAATCTCCGGGCTGTTCGCCGACGAACATCACCCGCGCCGGGGAAGGTCCTTCGCCAAAGACGGTCTGGGTTGCGTTCTTCCACAAGTCACAGCCCTTGCACCCTGCGGCCGCCCGCTGCAGGTTGGGGATCGTGCGGCGCGCTGGCAGAAAGGGAGTAGCGGTCAGGAAGCCCTCACGCGATGCCTTGGTGCCGCGCCTGGATTTTTCTTCGGTGAATTTGGCAGCAGGACGCATATGCGGTAACCAAGGCGAGTCGAATTGACGAAATCAACGGCCGCGAACTATCGAGCGGTAGAAATCAAGTTGGTCCTCGTCATTTCGTTGCCGGACCAAAGGGCGGAGTTGGCGTACAAAACCGTTTCCCCAGCAAAGTATCCGCCGTGATTTGACGACCCATGAGCGCCCGGAACCCAAGCCGCCGGACCGCGCCCCTCGACCTCTGTTTCTGATGTGCGGATCAGCCGCCAAGACTCCTGCATTGAGCCACTTACGATGTATGACCCCTCCGAGTTTCGTGCTAGACTACGCAACCAAAGTGGGCGCGCGCATGGAATCGCAGACTCAGGCCACATCCAGGTACCGTTTCGGCCTCTTCGAAGTCGATGCAGGATCGGGGGAACTCCGCAGACAAGGCAGCCGGGTCCGGCTTCAGGAGCAGCCCTTCCAGATCTTGCTGGTCTTGCTGGAGCATGCGGGCGAGGTAGTCACGCGCGATGAGTTACGGGCGCGGCTCTGGGCTTCCGACACGTACGTTGAATTTGACGGCAGCCTCAATGCGGCCCTGAAAAAGCTGCGCTCAGCCCTGGGGGACTCCGCGGATAACCCGGTTTTTATCGAGACGATTCCGAAGCGTGGCTACCGCTTTGTCGCGCCGGTGTCGCGCCAGGAATCTGAACCCGGGGGCCCACAAACTCCCGGCCTCGTGCCGCAGAAGGAAGAACCGCTGGCTGCGCCGCCGGCGCCCTCCACATTCTGGAACGCCAGGCGCACGCGGACCCTGGTGTTCACGGTGGCATTCGTGACGCTGATTTCGGCGCTGGTTGTCTCTTACCGGGTGAGCCGATCTGGCGAGCGCAACAAAATTGCTTCTTCTGCGGCGCCCGTGAAACCGCGTACATCGGTCGCCGTGCTGGGATTTAATAATGCCTCCGAGCGCGCCGAAGACGCCTGGCTTTCGACCGCGGTCTCGGAGATGATCAGTACGGAACTCGCGGCCGGAGACCGGTTGCGTATCGTTTCCGGCGAGGATGTGGCTCACCTGCGCATGACCACGCCCTGGACGCGAACGGGGACGTTGGGCCAGGACACGACTTCACGGATTGGAGCTGCGCTGAGCGGCGATGCATTGGTCCTCGGCTCATACACGACCATCCCCAGCGGGAAAAGCCGCCAGCTGCGGCTCGATGTCCGCTTACAGGAAGCGGCGACCGGCAATACGCTCATCGAAGTGGCGGAAAGCGGAAAAGAAGAAGATCTTTTCCGCATGACCTCGCGGATCGGCGAAAAGCTGCGCCGCAGCCTGGGAATTTCCGAGGTCAGCCCGACCGAACAGGCAGGGACATTGGCCTCGTTACCGGTCAATCCGGAAGCGGCACGATTGTATGCGTTGGGACTGGAACGATTGCGGGACTACGATCCCTTGGCCGCCCAGGGATTATTGGAGGAGGCGGTCAAAGCGGACCCGAAGTTTCCGCTTTCTCATGCGTGGCTGGCGCGAGCCTGGGCGCAGCTCGGATTCGAACAGAAACACAAAGAGGAAGCCCGGCTCGCCTTCAACCTATCCGCGAACCTGCCCCAGACCGAGCGCATGCTGATCGAGGGTGATTACTACGAGAGCCTGGCGAAGCACGATGAGGCGGCGTCGGTTTATCGCGCCCTGTTTAACTTCTACCCCGATAGCATCGATTACGGGGTGCAGTTGGCGAACACTGAGATTCTTGCCGGGCACTCCAGCCGCGTGGCCGAGATCGTAAGCCGGCTGCGCAAGCTTCCCCCGCCGCTCTCGGACGATCCGCGAATCGACCTGACCGAAGGCAAGAGCCTCTCCAATCGTCCCGCACAACTGGCGCTCATCCGGCGCGCCCTCAGCAAGGCATCCGCCCAGGGAAAGAGACTGCTGTATGCGCAAGCCCGTAAGCTGGAGTGCATCAACCTGGTTTACAACGAGAAGCCAGAAGAGGCACTGGGCATATGTGAGGACGCCTACCAGATCTTCTGGGCGGCAGGAAACCGCCTCGAGGCCGCCGATTGCCTGCGGGTCGTCGGAGACTATCAGGGTACGCAAGGGCACATGGAGCAGGCGATCGCAACCTACCAACGCAGCCTGAACATGCTGCTCCAGCTTGGAGAACACGAAAAAACCGGGGCTGTACTCAACAACATGGCGGTCAATTACGCCAACGAGGGCAAGCTGGACCGAGCCGAGCAGCTATACCGGCAGGCCGAATCGCACTTCCAGCAGGCAGGCGATAAGGGGAATGAGAGCACGGCGATGAGCAATATCGCCGATATCATGTACCTGCGCGGTAATCTCGCGGCCGCGGCGAAGACTTACCAGCAGACCCTTGATATGGCAGCCTCCGACGATCCCGGGGCTGACGCCTATTCTGAATACCGCCTTGCGGATCTGGAACTGACGCAAGGGAAAGTTAAGAGCGCTCACGACCGGGCGCTTGCGGCAGTTCGCTCGGTGCGCCCCAATAACGGTGACTACACGATGCTGAGCGGCGCCCTCATCGTGCTGGGGGAAGCCATGCTGCAGGAGGGCGATTTCAAGGGAGCAAGACAAAGCTACGAAGAAGCTCTCCTGTTGCGGCAGAAGCGCGGCGAAGACAACTCGGTGGCGGAAAACAAGGTGTCGCTGGCCGAACTCGCGCTGGAAGAGGGACATCCGGAAAAAAGCGAACCCCTGTTGCGCGAAGCCATTTCCGCTTTTGAAATTGAGAAAGCCGATCCCGACGCCAGCAGCGCCTACACGGTGCTCAGCCGAACGCTGCTGTTGATGGGCAAGGCGAGTGAGGCTGAAGAGGCGATTCGTCATGCCCTGGAATTGAACAGGAAGCTCACCGACCCGGGATTGCGCTTTCCCGCGGAAATTCAATATGCCCGCGTATTATCCGCGCAAGGTAAGTTCTCGTCGGCCAGAGCGCTGCTTCAAAGCGCGATCTCGAGTGCGCAGAAACTCGGCTATTACAGGCTGGAATGTGAAGCCAGGCTGGCGTTAGCAGAAACCGAGATGCAAACTGAGTCTGCGGCTGCGTTGCGCCAGGCCTCGACGCTGACCAGTGATGCCCACGCGCACGGACTGGAACTCATCGCGGCCAAGGCGGCACGACTGCAGAAGCATCCTTAGGGACTCCATCAGCGGCTGCATTAAATGCCGGATGCCAAAGCGGCGCCCGCCTCAGGCTAAGTTCCCGTCCCGCCGAGGTTCAGCGCCTGCGGGCTGCCGCCGCCATCGTCGCTGATGGAGACGCTCGCCGACCGCGCACCGGTTGCCGACGGTGTGAACGTCACCCCAATCGAACAACTCGCCCCCCCCGCGATGCTGGCGGGGCAGTTATTGACCTCAGAAAAGTCGCTCGAGTTCACCCCTGTAATTGCAATACTCGAAATATTTACGGCAACGCTGCCTTTGTTGCTCAGGGTGATCAGCTTGCGCAAGCTAGTGGTTCCCACCTGCTGATTGCCAAAGTTCAAGCCCGAGGGCGTGAATTGGACGTAGGTTCCGGTTCCGCTGAGCGCGACCGTCTGCGGGCTAAGCGGCGCGTTATCCGTAATGGAGATCGAGCCGGACAAAGTGCCGATGGTGGTTGGCTTGAACTTCACTGTCAGCGTGCACGATGCGCCCGGATTCACAGTGGCGCCGCAAGTGCTGGTCTGAGTAAAGGGGCCGGTGATGGTTCCCCTGGTGATCTTCAGAATCCCAAGCCCTGAATTGGTCAGAGTGATGCTTTGAGCAGGGCTGGTGGTGAACACAACTTGTGTGGGGAAAGTCAGGCTGGCAGGAGCCAGCGTGACTGCCGGAAGCACACCGGTTCCAGTCAGGGAAACTGTGTGCGGGCTGCCGGGAGCGTTATCGGAAATGCTGACGGCGGCGGTTCGCGCGCCGGTAGCCGTGGGTTTGAAAGTCACGGTGATGGTACAGCTGCCACTGGCTGCGACCGATGTGCCGCAGGTGTTGGCCTGGGCAAAATCGCTGCTGTTAGTTCCGCTCATAGCGATTGAGACGGAGAGCGCGATGTTTCCGGTATTGGTCAGCGTGACAGTTTGGGATGCGCTGACTATCCCCACGGTCTGGTTGCCGAAGCTCAGACTGTTCGAAGAAAACTGGGCAGTGGCGCCCTGCACCAACTGGCTTATTACGGACGAAACGCTAAGCGCGTAATTGGAATCTCCGTTGTAGGTGGCGCTGATACTGTGGGTGCCGACCGACAGCGCGGAGGTCGTCAATGTGGCTACAGCAGTGCCGTCAAGATTGGAGGTTCCCAGGTTCGCGGCGCCGTCAAAGAAAGTCACGTTTCCGGTCGGAGTGACCTTAAATCCCCGGGAATTGGTGGCAGCCGTGAAAGTCACCGCCTGCCCAAAGTTGGATGAACTTGGCGCGGAGGTGAGTTCCGTAGCGGTTGTCCCGAGGCTGGTATTGATGAGCACGGCGACGCCACCAGGGGATTGTCCGCAGACATTGCTGAAGCAGTTCGCGACCACGACATCCGGCTTGCTGTCGCCATTCAGATCCGCCACGGCCACGCCGAAAGGAGTATTGCCTCCCGGGGGAAAGGTGGTCACCGGCTGTAAGGTGCCGTCGCCATTGCCCAACAGCACTCCCACATTTCCGCCACCGCCATTACAGTTGCCACTTATGCTGGAACAGTTCACCACCACGACGTCGGCCCGGCCATCCCCGTCTGCGTCAGCAACCGCGAGCGACGCAGCTCCGAATTCACTTGCGGGGTAGGCAACGGCCGTCTGGAAGCTTCCATCGCCGTTCCCCATCAATACGCCCACATCGCCCTGATTGATCGTAATACTGGTGCTGCTGTTAGCGAGAATCAGGTCCGGCTTGGAGTCCCCGTTAATATCTGCGATTACGACCCAGTCAGGATAGATTCCACCCGCGTCGTAGGCGACGGGCGTCTGGAAGGTGCCGTTGCCATTACCCAACAGAACGCCGACGGTGCTGGTGGCGCAGATGCTGTCCGCGCACTGGTTGCCCACCACAATGTCGGGCTTGCCGTCTCCATTCACGTCCCCAACAGCCATGCCAAAGGCAATCAAGCCGCCGGTTGAGGCGAAAGGAATCTCCGGCTGGAAAGTTCCATCGCCATTGCCCAACAGCACGCCGCCACACCCGCCACTCGAGCAATCGCCGGCAACGATGAGATCAAGCTTGCCGTCTGTGTTGACATCGGCGATGGCCAGCCCTATGGCGCCAAAACCGCCTCCGCCCAGGCTGATTGTGACCACCGGCTGGAACGTACCGTCGCCGTTGCCGAACAGCACGCCTGCATTGCC
>Ga0070741_10015960_pt1 | contig 12624 bp, 12 predicted proteins | sample Coa_R1_4_FD_66440 | JGI IMG/M metagenome (GOLD analysis project Ga0070741, IMG submission 66440) | Surface soil microbial communities from Centralia Pennsylvania, which are recovering from an underground coalmine fire - Coalmine... | ecosystem: Environmental > Terrestrial > Soil > Unclassified ...
TCTACCAGCCCATTGGCGGACTGCAACTCGGAACCGACGCCGCCTACTCCACCTACCACTCTTTGCAGGTCACGTTCCAGAAGCGCTGGGGTCACGGATTCACCGTGCTGAGTAACTACACGTGGTCGAAATCCATCGATCCGACATCCTGGAGCGTGGCGAACGGTGCGGGGAACGGCCCAGATCCCTTCAATTACGGCCGGAATCGCGGACCGTCGGATTACGATCTGCGTCATCGACTGGTGGTTTCCGGCCTGTGGCAATCGCCTTCGTTGCGCGGCCACTCGACGCTGCTGCGCGAAGTAGCGGGTGGCTGGCAGAACAACTTCATCTTCACGGCGCAGACCGGCACTCCGATCACGATTTTGAGCGGGGTCGACAATGCGCTGGTGGGTGTGGGCGGGAACTTCGCCGACGTGACGGGCGTGGATTGGAAGCTGCCGGACCGCAGCAAGCAGGCGGAGATTCAGCAGTGGTTCAATACGGCCGCGTTCCGCGTCAACGCCCTCGGCACTTATGGCACGGGAGGCCGTAACCAACTCCGAAACCCCGGGCTGTGGAACCTGGATTATTCGCTGTTCAAGGATTTTCCGATTCATGAGCGGCTGAAACTGCAATTCCGGGGCGAGCTATTCAACGCGTTCAACCATGCGAATCTCGGGACGCCGGTGGTGAGCGTGGTAACTCCAAACTTCGGGCGGATCAACTCTGCCCGAAGCCCGCGCATTGCCCAGCTTGCGCTTCGGATGGTCTTCTGATAGGGAGCGACCTTGTCAAGTTCCTGTTTGACCGTTTCCGGCTACTGAGAGACTGAACCGGCAGAGGGCGGATGCATGCGGGTGACAGGGAAAGAGGCAAATGCGAGATTAATCACTCTGATATCCGCGGGTCGAACCACACAATCGTGATCCGTCGGGAACTGTCCACGTCTCTACTCCACCGGATCGGCGGCTTCGGTACGACCAGAAGCCACGACCGATGACCTGGCCCGTAGAATTTGGGTTAAGGCCAAAACGCCCCGGCTACTTCTATGTAAGTTCGATTCATAGATTTCGTTCCCGTCCTTTTCTGAAACCAGTCGTCCCTCGATCCGGCGTCCCTATCGAAGTTGGTTGTATCGCGCGTGTTCCGGACGCTGCGGAGCACGCGGATGGATCTACTGACCTTCGCAACTTACCCGGTTATTCCAGTCCACGAAGGCGCCGCTCGGGTTGTCCCGCCAGGCCCACACGTGCAACTCGAAGTGTGCGGGAAGTCCGTACCGGTTCGGGCTGTTCACCAGCTGAAATACCTGACCCTCCAGCACCGGTGCGCCGCTGTGACTTTGCAGCCAGGTGGCCGCATCAACCAGATACTCAACTCCCACCAGCTTCATGCCTTCGCCCGAGGGCTCGTAGATCAGCACTTCCGGCTGTGAGGCATCGATCAGGCCGTCACCCACCAGCGGGCCGTTGACGTAGTGCACGCCCATTGCCCCGTGATCCGGACCGGTTACGCAGCCAAGAAACGGCTGGTAGCCGGCAGCTGTGGCCGCATTGACATCGGTGAATTGCCGCGTGACGTCGCGGACGAGTTGAACGAGCTTGGCAGGGACGGCCCGTCCGTGACCGGCATGTGCTTGCGCGGAGACTTTGGTGGCCGTATCGTCTGCTCCGGGTAGGGGAGCCGCAATCAGACAACTCAGGAGCGTTAGAGGAAGGACGCTCGTGTGCAATCTGTCGATGAGAGTGTAGGTCTGTGTTTTCATAGTCATGTCCTTTCGATTTACCTGTTCTAAATGCCTCTTCGTAACGCTCTTGGTCACTGAGGCTCGGGCCACCGCATCTTTCCTGAGTGGCATGTCCAGAATGCCACGCGCATATTTGCGGCATAATGGGACTTGGTCAGAAGCTTGCATGAATTCGGTCTGGATTTCCGGACCGTTGACATACGCCGGGACCTGCTCATGCCCTTTTCGAGCGTCGTGCTTCCAGAAGCACGGTTGGAGATCTGACGCCCATTTGCGCCTGCGGGTCGCGCCGCTCAGGCGACCGGATATACAAAAGTGTGTTGGAGCGTGCCGCTTACTGCGATCCGGCCGGGAGTCGCCTGCGTGTGCTGAATACAAGAGTCGCTGAGTCTGACAAGATCATCTTACTCAGCGCTTCGGCGCGCGCGGGACAAAGTTTTCCAGCGTCCAAAGCTCGCCACCGGTGGGGTCGAACGAATTGACGATGAGTTTACGCCCATCCGCGCTGATCTCCATGCCGCAGCAGGTCGACCTCATGGGAAAGTCGCCCAAACGCTCGGGCGAGCCGCCGGCCATTGAAACCCGGAAGAGGCTCTGGTTTCCCGCGGAATCGATGTCGTGATACAGCAGCCATTTGCCGTCTGGTGTGACCGCGAAGTGATTAACTCGGCCGCCGTCTTCCCCGGCCGCCGGGCTCCTGACAGTTACCAGCCGCTTCCACTCGCCGCCGGAAACCGGGCGTACCTCTATATTCTGCTGATTATGCCGGAACAGCCAGCGCTCATCCAGCGACACCAGCGCAGGCCCAACCAACGCCGTGAGCGGGTCCTCTTGTAGAGTCGTTTGCTGCCCTGTTTCGATGTCCCACCGCACCGTAGCCGACTTCTCGGCGCCGGTGCGAATCCCGTAAAGAACCCGGCTATCGTGGCCGGCCAGTCGAATCCAGTGCGCGGCCGCGATGCCGAGCTGTTCGGTTGCGCCCGAGTCGATTGCGATCGAGAGCATTTCGGGCTTATCGTTCATTTCGACACAGAACACCTTGAGCTGCTGGGCTGCCCAGACGCACGAGATGCGAAGCCCAAGTATCTCGGCGCGGTTATCCGGGCTGTGGTAAATCTCGTGGTCGTTACCGGTGGATAACTTGAGTATCCGGACGACCCCGCGGCCGTTGCGATCCAGCGTCTGATACACGATCTGCTCGGCGTCAGGCGACCAATAGGTTAGCGGGTTGAGCCTGTTGCCATTATCGCCACGCAACTCCAACCGCTGCCAGACTCCCGGCCGGCTGTTCTGATCGAGAGACGTAACATGCACAGCCCACATCCCCCCAGGATTGAACGACCAACATACCAATGCTCCGCTGCTTGATGTCGAACCTGTATAGAAGTTGCCATAGCGGACAAACACGGGTTCGCCGGCCGGGCGGCCATCCTTTACCGGAACCAGGTGCAGCGCATGCCTGCCGGTGCGCGCGCTGCCAATCGCCACGAAGCGTCCATCGGCAGTCCAATCGAGCAACCGCAGCGCTTGCGCTTCGCCCCAAGGCTCCTCATAGAGGACCCGCGCCGCTCCACTATTTAATGGGAGCACGAAGATCCGCGAGAATGAGTCTTCTTTCGACTCGGGTAGTTGGGATACCGTGCCGGCTGCCGGCAGTTCTTCGTAAGCCACGAACTTACCGTCTGGAGAGAATGCGCCCCAGTTGACTGACCGCCCCGGTCTTACCCTCACCACTTCGCGCTGCTCGCCGCTCGCAACCGAAACGGTGAGGAGGCGGTCACGGTTGAGAACCAGCAAATGGCGGCTATCCCACGACCAGTTCAGTATCTCGATGGGCCATCCCACCGTGCTTCCATTTTCCTCTTCGCGCATCAGTTCGCGATATCCCGTGCCGTCGATCTTGATGACGGCGAACAACCCGGGGCGATTTGCCTTTGCATGATAGTGGAGTGCAAGCATCGAAAAATCCCGGGAAGGCGCCCAGATCGGCAGATCATTCGGTTTAGCCTTGAAGACCACTCGGCTGGTCTTTGCGGCACGGTCGCTATAAATAAATTCGCCGGATACACTGTTCCGGTAGACTACTCGGTTGCCGTCGGTATCGGAAGAGCCAAAGTCGCCGCCCGGGATCATTTCGATGCGGCGCTCCGTCAGTGTGACCGGCGCCGACGCCTGATCCGCGCGTTTCAGCGCCGCGAGGCGGGTGCGGGCCTGGGCTGCGGCCGGCTGCTCGCCAAATTCGCGCACAATCTGCTGATAAACTCCCTGGGCCTGCCGGCCAAGCTTCTCATAGCACCCCGCCAGGTGCAGCAGCGCCTTCGCCCGTACGCTCCGGGAAGCGGAAGGATCTGCTGCGATCTTGTGATAGGCCACGATCGCGCTTTGGAGATCGCCGTTCACCTGTTCCCGGGCAATAACGCCTTCGAGTTCCACCTCCGGTTTCGCCTGGGCGAATGCTGCCGGCGCAAGAACCTGCGCGGCCAGGCCCATCAGCACAGCTCCCTTCAGGAGTCTGGATCTCACGCCAGGCCGCCTCCAAGCGACACACTTTGTATTCCCGAATGTCATCCCGGATCTCGTGGTTGCCTTACCAGAATGCCGCGCCAATGTTTGTGACTTGGCCGAATTCCGTCAGGCCTGTGAATGAAACCGGTCTGGACTTGCCTACAATGGCGCATTAGCCATCGAACCGGTATCCGACCCCGCGAACACTGATCAAGTAGCGCGGCGTTGCTGGGTCGTCTTCTATTTTCTTTCGCAGCGCCACAATGTGGTTGTCTACCACGCGGTCCGTCGCGTACACGCCCGAGCCCCACACCTCCTCCAGCAGGTGCTCGCGGGTGAGCACGCGTCCCCGGCCGCGGATAAAAGCAGCCAGAAGTTTAAGCTCCGTATGGGTGGCATCCAGGTGGCGACCGTCGCGGCGCAGTTCGAACCGGGCCAGGTCCAGTTCGAAGCGGCCAAACGGATGCACTTCGCTTCCGGCGCCGGCGGCGCCGCGCCGAAGCATCGCCCGGATGCGCGCGCGCAGTTCCCGCGGGCTGAATGGCTTGGTAACGTAATCGTCCGCGCCCACATCCAGCCCTAAGACCTTTTCCGCCTCCTGTGCCTTGGCTGTCAACATGATAATGGGCGTGGTCAAACCGCCGCGCCTCAGCTCGCGGCACACCTCGTACCCGTCTTTGTTCGGAAGCATGACGTCCAACAGAATCAGATCGTACGAGTCGGCGCGCGCCCGCCGTACAGCCTCTATACCATCGCCGACGGCAGTTACCTCGTAACCCTCTGTTTCAAGATCGCTCCGCAGGGCAAAAGCGATCCCGGGTTCGTCCTCCACGATCAGGATTCGGCTCATGCCGGCATCCCCGCAACCCCGGCCAGCGCGAATCCGGCGCGCGGAAGAACGATGGTGAAAGTGCTCCCCGCGCCTTCTTCGCTCTGGAGACGGATCTGCCCTCCATTGGCTTCCACGATCTGCCGGACCATCGAGAGTCCGATGCCCGTGCCTTTAATGCCTGCCCTTTTCGCCGCCCTGCCGCGGACGAATTTCTGGAAAATCTCTCGCTGCTCCCGCCGTTCGATACCCATGCCCCGATCGCGTACGGAAAGTTCCACCTCGCCTCGATTCGCGCGGCCCTCCACCCACACGGTACGGCATTCCAGCGAATACTTCACGGCGTTCTCGAGCAGGTTGCGGATCGCTCGCCGCAGCGCCTCCTCATCAGCCTTGACGGTAGCCGTCGGTGCATCCAGATAGAGTTCCACCTCGAAGCCGTCCGGCAATGATTCTTCGCGAAACTCCGTCACGGCCGCACGCAGCAGCCCATACACATCATGCGGCTCCATCCGGTACTGCTTCCGGCCGGACTCCATACGCCCGAAATCCAGAAGGTCCTCCACGAGTCGCTGCAGACGGCCCGTCTCTCGCTCCAGGAATGTGTAGCTCTGCCGGCGACGGCTTTCCTCCGCGATACGGCCACTCGATAGTAGTTCGGTGATGCTGCGGAGCGTCGTGAGCGGCGAGCGGAATTCGTGCGAAACGGCGGACACGAAATCCGACTGAAGCTGTCCGACGCGCAGTTCCCGATTGACGCCGCGATGCATAGCGTAAGCGCCCGCCAGCACCAGCACCAGCATAAGCATTACCGCGGCGAGCCATAATACGCGGCTGAGCCCTGACCTCGGGACGCCGGAAATGCTGTAAAAAACGATCTTGCCGGCGAGTTGCGCCTCGGCTAGCGAGCGCTGTGCATATTGCCCGGCGCCGGGGCGCCCGGAGCTCTCGATCCCAGGAGCGGCCAAGCGCCATTGGATGTCGCCGGCGTTGGCAGGCAGCTTCAGGCTGGCCGCCAACCAGCCGGCAGGCGCGAATAGAGCCATGAGCCGGGAGGTTGTCGAATGCCAGATCAACAGCGATCCGTCCGGCCGGGCTTCCCGGCCGCTGGAACCCGGCGCCCTCGTTTGTTGCCACTGCTGGTGGAGCTGTGACACCAGCGTGGAGAACTCCATGGAATCTTTCGGCGGATCCTCTGTTAAATGACGGAGCCGATTGACTTCGCTCCAATAATATTCGAAAGTTTCACGCCGTAACGGCCAGCGCCCTTCGATCAATTCCGCGCGCAGCCGCTCCACTGCTTTCACACCGCCATTTTGCCCGGCCAGAAAATCACAACGGGCGCCAGCCGCCAACAGCGCATACGGCACGCCCTCCGGGCTCGCTGCAGTTTCACCGGACATTCGTTCGTAGGCGGCAAGCGCCGCTTCTGTATGATTGAGCTTCCGCTCCAGGCGGCCAATCCGCAGTAGCGCCTCGGCTCGGGTTGCAGGGCGTTCAGCCAGGAGTTGCAAACCCTGGAGCGCTTGACCGTAGCTCCGTTCGCGGAATTCCAGATTTTCCGCCGTCTCGAACGCGTCGGATACCGGAACGGCCGCCGGCGGGTCAGGCACAAACAGTAGCGGCTGCTCAGGATATGTGCCAATAACGGACGGCGACCCGAGCAGGATCAAGGCGCCGTGCGGCGGAATCTTGGCCTTCACCGCCGCCGTAGGCGGTAGAGCTTCCATCTCCCGCAGGCTCAGCTCCCACGTGGCGAGCATGCCGGTGAGTTGTGCCAAGGCTAAGTCGGCAATCTGTTCCAGGCGCTCGCGAGATCGCTGTGCGGCGAGGTTGCGGTCCTGTTCCAGCAAGCGCCAGGTGAGCCCCACGTGCCATATTGCAAGGCCGACGACCACAGCCAGAAATACCGGTAAGCTACGGCGCACCGAAAGCAACCCTCTTTTGAGCGGACGCACAGTAAATTGAGTATACGCCCTGACAGTCAAGGCCGGATGTGGGATGCGTCAGCTCTTTGTCAGGACCGCCCGGTGCCGAACCTGCGTTACTAAAAACGGTCAAAAAATATTCGGCTCATTCCGGTTGTACGTACTATGAAGGACGTTCGGGAGTTGAACCAGGATGTCGGTCAGACGTCCGCCGAGTCCAATTACACACCGTCGGCGTGGAGATATAGCCGTTGCTCGCCATGCTTTCTCCACCCCATGTGCTCGTAGACGCGCTCCTGCCGAGCGGAGGAGTGAACCACGATATAGCGAGACCAGTCAGGCCGATCTCGTTATTGCACCTCGTGTGTGGGGCATGGGCGCGGCCGGGTTCAGCGTTCGACAGCAGCCCGGAACGAATTCCGGCGGCAGAATCCGTGTCCATACGGGGAAGGTGACGGGTGCCTGCCCTGGCTACGTAATCGATCACGTGATCCTGCTAAACCGCGGCGGTGCCGACGAGCCCAAGAATATGCATTGAAGACGATTGCTGAGGCGAAGGAAAAGGATCGGTGGGAATAGCTCGGCCAGCGATGGAAAGGTGAGGGGATCCTCGTTCTTTCGGATAGAAACGGAGGCGATGGACCTCCCAGATCTCCATGCGCGGAGCGACCTTCTGCGAAGCATGATTCTGCCTCCCTTTTGGGATTGGAGGCGTCTTTCCAAGGGTGCGCTTTGCGCCGGCCAGTCGAACAAGCTTACCGTTGATCATTTATTCCGTGAGAACGCCGCAGCCGAATTGGAAATGCATGCGGTCGGCAATCTCGGCGACGAGTGCTACGCGACGCTCGCCACCGTGGACAATCGAATTATCCGAGGAGGCGCTCGACACTTTTCTGTTTTGCAGAATAGCCCGGCGTTGTTCGGCGCGTGAGGTTCCATTGATCCATTGCGGCCACCTTGGCTTTTGCTCATCAGGAGTGACGAGATCTTAAGGCGTGCGCACCCTAATCGCGAGATTAAAACGAGTTATATTCATGCAATCTGGAGGTGCTGATTGTGACCATAGGTGAAATCGTAGCGCAACTGGGTGGCTCCGGAGTGATAACCGCAGCCCTGCTGATCGGCGCGGTAAAGTTCATCAGGGACAGGGCCGGTAACTTCGTTGAAGCTCATATAGTCGAAAAAATCAAAAAGGATCACGCACAGGCGCTGGAGAAACTCAAGGCCGAGCTTGCTCGGAGCACGGAGCTGTACAAGGGAAACGTTACAAAAAACATCGAATCGTTCAAATTCGAGCTCCCTAAGTACGGGGAGTTGTGGAATTCGCTATGCGAATTGCAAGCCTCTGGGGACACGCTTTGGGCAGACGCCACGATATCGCATTTAGTTTCCTTTCAGGCGCACCTCCGGAGCGCGGAAACACTTGTGCGCAAGCACTCGTATTACCTCCCAGAACACCATTTCAATCAACTGCAGGAGATTATTGAGGCGTTCCAGAGTTTCAACGTTGGGAAAGAAGAGCTGATCCGCCTCAGAGATGCGCAGATCGATCCACTAACGAGCGTCCAGGAGGCTATCAATTTAGTACAGCAGAACGGTGCATCTTGGCAACGATACACGAGACTACTAGGCGAAATGCGACGTGAAGTGCGCTCATATTTGCATGGCCCCTTGGAAATCCCAGCGTCCTAAGCTAAAAACCTCGAGCGATCAGTGCCGGATAACTCTCGCACGACGCACTATCCCGCGTACCCTGCTTTCAGCGTGTTCAAAGCAATTCGAGCCGCTGCTGCGTTGGGCGCGAAGGAGGATTCTCTGATAATTCCCGCCGCTGGTTCCGCAGCATGGCCGCGACCAATTGCCACGTCGGTCCGGGCGTGTCCCGCCAGGGCGCAGGGATCGTGACCATGCAGTATGTCCGCGCCTCGGGATCATAGTTGAAGAAACCTGCGTGTCGGCCGATCAACCGCTTCCATTCCTCGAACGTGGCGTGGCCTGCTTCCACGAGTCCGCATTCGGCTGGGATCTCAGCAGGACTGACGAGTGCGGCCGGCGACACGAAATAGAACTCGTTGGAGTATCTCATACCAATGCGGCGCTTTAGCGGGCGCTTCAGTTCCGACAAGAAATCGGCCCGCGATGTCTTTACCTCGTAGCAGACGCGCCTCATGGCTGTGTGCGGGAGCGTGTTAAGCGCAAAGGCATCGAGGCGCTGAGCACCACCATTCTGCCGGCCCGTTCCTACGCGCAGTTCACGAAAGAACAGCCACTCGGAGGCCGAGGAATGCATCGCATGCGCTACGATCTCGATCAGCGTCGCTTCATCCGGCTTCAATGACGGCGACACCGATGGTGTCAGGACTGCAGCAGTGCCCATTCCGCGGATTATGCCACACCCGGGAACTCCCGGCGACATGTGCGCTCGTGGTCGGGTGTATTGCCTGGCCCGCCCTTTAGGAGCGCAAAACAGCGCGCGCGTGCGCGAACGGTGGCCGTTGCGGCGGCCCTTGCGTATTCCCGGGCAAGAAAGTTATCGGTGGCCGTCGCCTTTCCATTGGCAGAATCTTGCCCCGAGATTCTGTTTGCTCGTGTGGCGAACCAGAGCAGAAATGTGTCTGGAGGATCCTGCTTGCCCCTCGTGGCACTCACAACACGTCCTGCCTGGGCGCTTCTTGCTCCGCGCGGCCTCTTCGGTTTGAATCATGTGCGGAACGGCGAATCGGTATCGCGCCATCGTTTTACAAAGTTTTGACACCGCTTCAACTAACCGCCAGGCGAGAAAGAACGGAACGCCCGATACCTACTGTGGGAGCTAACTGGTCGTAACTGGTCAGACGAGCTCGAAAGTGAAATGTGAAAAGGAGATTACCGATGTCTACTACAGTAAAAACAGCGCACACAGCAACAACCGCTGGTGCCGCCCAGGGGTTTGAACCGATGGTCAAAAACGTTACGCCGCAGGTTGCGGACCAAACAACAGGTGGAATCCCGCAGAATATTCTGGTTGCGCACCAGACAGCGAGTCTGCAGGGTCTTCGCCCCGGCATCCCACCAGCCAGCACACAGTCGCAACCAACCAGTGCAGAGAACCCGCTATCTAATCCCGTGGTCCATCGGGTGCTCCATAGGACGCTTGATCCGAAGGCCCCATCTTCCGGGCAAACGACCACCGGCGCTGGGGCAGGTGACCCCATAAAGATACATCCCGATGGAGTTGCTGGGGTGATTGGGCGCGCCGGGATCTGGTGCATGGGAGGCGCACTTGCTGGTTCTCCCGGTGGCTTGGAGGGTATGGGAATCGGCTGCGCCGGCGGAGCGGCAGCTTCCCTGGCCAGCGACCTGTGGACCGCGATATATGACTCCGGCGACTCCGGGAGCCCCGTACAAGAAGATCCAATTGCGCCGATCGACATACCCCCAAGTCCGGAAGACCCCTTGCCGGACCAACACACGGCTCCGGACGATCCGCCTCCATCCCCCACTGACGGGCCAGACGATCCGTCTACATCCCCAACTGACGGGCCCGATGATCCGTCAACTTGTGACGGGTCGGATTCCGGTAGCGGCCCCAGGCTGGACGACGACGACCCGGTGCATGAAGAGGATTAGACGACCGCAGGCGGCGGCGCAACCGCTTCGGTCGCGCCGCCAGCAAGATCCCGCGTGCCCGGCCGTCACCTTTCCATCGTGCCGCCCTATTTGGCTGGCGTGTGTCTCCGAACGGAGTTATGAATGTGTCAGGAGCGAAGCAGATCGCAAACGGAAAGACGATTAAGATCAAAGACGACGCCGACCTGGGAATCGCGATACTGATCACTGAATTCGGCGGCGGCAGCTATCAGCCGGTCGCAACGGTGGTGAGCATCAACGAAGCGCGCGAGATCGCCGCGAGCAACATGTGCGCCCTGGCGAACGAACTTGAGCATGGCGGCGAGCCAGCCTGTCCGGAGCGCTACGTCGTAGGGGCACAAGGAGCAAGAGGCTGCTACCATCAATCGAATATGCTCTCCCCCTCGCCCGCCCGGCACAGGCGGGCTTGCGGTCGTGAAGTACCACCATTTCCTAAGGCAGCAGAATGAATGGTTTTCACGATCGAAACCGACAACAACATCTCGGGTTCACGAATATGGCCGCCGCTGGCACCATCGTGGTCCGCAGCGAAAAGGAACTGGCTAACGCTGCCGTGGAGTCGCCGGCCAGCCGCTTGGTTGATCTTTGGAACCGCTTCGCCGGCGTCGCGCCGTTCACGGCGGCCCTTGCGTATTCCCGGGCAAGGAACTTATCGGTGGCCGTCGGCTTTAGGAGCGCAACACAGCGCGCGCCTGCGCGAACGGTGGCCGTTGTGTCGCCTAGCCCCACCCGATTCTCTTCCGCGACGCGCGCGATCAAGGCTTCGATCTCGTTGGCGGCCGGCGAACGCCCCGTCCGGCGCCGTCCGGAAAGCATCGTGTTTCTGAGCGATCGGTTGGCGATGCTAAGCGAGCAAAGTCTCCGGCCATGATGGCGCCTTCGATGTGAAATAATCACATCACTTCGACCACGGCGGTACGACCCCATTCACCCGTGCATACGCGATCATCTGCCCCAAGTGCTCATTAGCATGAGCCAGCGCCCGCAGCAGCACCCCTGCGCACGTCGCGTCGTGCCCCAGGAATTTCACCGTCTTCTGCTTATCGATCTTAGGATAATTCTCCTGCGCCGCTTGGAACGACGCCTTGAGCCATCGCACCACGTCCGCCTTCGCCGTCACACTCTCTTCCGGATTCTTCGGCAGATCATCGCCGGCCTTCACACCCATAGATTGGAGAAAGAAGTAATTCCCCGACGCCGTATGCATCAGCACTTCGCTCACGCTACGCACGCCCGGGCCCGGACGCCACCCGTACTTCTCCGCCGGAATCGCCTCCGCCAGCGCGATGATCTGCCGACCGGCCATCTTGAACTCCGGTGCCCATCCCGCGCCCGCATCCATCATCGAATCCTGCGCGGCCGCCAGCCCAGCAATCGCGCCCATTATCAGTAAGAAGTTGGTGATCTGCATCTGCACGCGATCTTATCACTCGTTTTGTGCCACGCTGCGCTGCCAGATGCTTTGTGAACACCTTCGCGAGCGCCAGCTTGAAGAACCTGACTAAGGAAGACAAAAAACGAACCCGGCATTGAGGAACATCCCTCGGTGCGGTGGGGAGTGAACTGCATTTTTTTCCAGTTGGCCACCCGGAAGCAATCCAGATGCGCGAGAAGTCGCCCATGCTGACATTGGCTCGAAACGGCGTTCGAGAAGTTTGCCGGATCAAAGCCGGGGAAGAGGTTGCCTTCCTTTCCTCAGCCATTCAACCCCCACCGTTAGGGCAACGGCTTCGGAATCCGGTCTTGGTGCCGCTGACCCGGGTTTGTGTGCCAGCAGGGCCTTCCTTCCCGACCAGTCCCGCCCGGGCGCAACATCGGGGTTGCCCCCCTTTTTGGCGTACAGCCAACTACCGTCAACGAGTGCAGGTGCTCTGTGCTTAACTATGGTTCTTGGGATCGGGGGTGCCCCCGTTTTTGGCGTACAGCCCAAAGAGGTAGTTGGTCGGGCCGCCGAGATTTGAACTCGGGACCTCTTGCACCCCAAGCAAGCGCGCTAGCCAGGC
>Ga0070741_10015961_pt1 | contig 12623 bp, 5 predicted proteins | sample Coa_R1_4_FD_66440 | JGI IMG/M metagenome (GOLD analysis project Ga0070741, IMG submission 66440) | Surface soil microbial communities from Centralia Pennsylvania, which are recovering from an underground coalmine fire - Coalmine... | ecosystem: Environmental > Terrestrial > Soil > Unclassified ...
CCCCCGATCTGACACTGATCCGGGACCAATCGGTGGAATCTCAAACCTTAAAGCAGCATCTCGCCAAAGATATCCAAACAGAAATCCCCCTGCTCCATTCGGACCAAGCCACTGCTCAGATGGTGGAGCAGGCTACCGATGAGGTCGAAACTCTTCACGCCTCAATTAAGGCCGGGACCATCGCCCAAATCGTGGTGGCCGTGATTGCGACCATCGGCCTGATCTACCTTTTAAAACTCGTTCTGGTGACGGCCCTCGCATCAATGCTGATCGCTTACGTTCTGGAGCCGCCCGTAGCTGGATTAGCCCGCCTTCGCGTTCCGCGCTCGATCGGTGCTCTGGTGGTTGTCACTGCCATTGTCGTTCTGGCGGCGGGCGCTTGCTATTTTTCCTATAATCGCGCTCTCGATTTCACCAGTGAATTGCCGCAGTATTCTGCGGCTCTTCGCGACACGGTCGGCACGTTCCGTGCGAAGGCGGACAAACTCGCGGAACAGGCTCGCGCCGTCGTTGAACCCAAGACCCGCCAAAAACCAATCCCTGTACAGATCGAGCAGCCCCAAGGCGTCACGAAAGTAATTTCTGAGAACAGCGAAACCATTGCCGACGCCATCCTGGCCATTGGTTTCGTTCCATTCCTTGTGTATTTCATGCTCGCGTCGAAAGACCACGTTCATGTCAGTACTGTCCGGCTCTTTCCCAAAGAGCATCGTCTCGTTGCCCATCGCACCGTCGGGCGCATTTCGGGGATGATCCGCACCTACATCCTCGCTAACTTCATCGTGGGACTCGCAACCGCCCTCGTCTGCGGAATCGTCTTCTGGTATCTCGGTATCCAATATTTCTACTTCATCGGCGTAATCAGCGGATTCGCGTCCCTGATTCCTTACCTAGGCGTATTCCTCGCTCTCGTCCCTCCACTTGCGGGCGGCCTCGGGACGCTGCACAAAACTGGATTTCTCACCGTCTTCATCACCGTCGTGGGCATGCACATCATCACGATGAACTGGATTTATCCCAAGGTAATTGGATCGCGTCTCAGCCTGAACCCGCTCGCAGTCAGCTTGTCTCTGCTCTTCTGGTCCTGGATCTGGGGTGCCTCCGGATTGATCCTCGCCATTCCGCTTCTTGGCGCATTGAAGATCATCTGCGATCGTATCGACGCCCTTCAGGGTCTTGCCTCTTGGCTCGGCGAGTCGGAGCGCCCCATCTGACCTGCTGACGAAGTATCCAAGCAACATTACGCTCCTTGACGTCATCTTCCACTTGAACATTTCCTGACTTGGCAGGAAGCGGCCGTGCCGCTCTGGTTTTCAAGTCGATACGCAACCAGACCGGCGCGCAGACCCCGGTCAAGGAATGAATGGTCATCCAAACGCAGCCAATCGTATGGCCCGGGCGTCCCTATCCGTTGGGATCGACTTGGGATGGCGAAGGTGTGAACTTCGCAATCTTCTCCGAACACGCAACGGCCGTTGAACTCTGCCTGTTTGATTCTGCCGGCCGTCGCGAACTCCACCGGATCCGCCTCAAAGAACAAACGGACCAGGTGTGGCACTGCTACTTACCGGAAGCTCGCCCTGGCCTCATTTACGGATATCGGGTCCACGGTCCATACGAACCCAACAAAGGCCATCGCTTTAATCCGCAGAAGCTGGTGCTTGATCCTTATGCGAAACAAATCGTTGGCGACCTGAAGTGGAGCGACTCCCACTTCGGATACCGCATCGGTCACCGTAATGCGGACCTCTCCATCGACCGGCGCGACAGTGCCCCCGGCATGCTCAAGGCAATGGTCGTCGACTCCGCCTTTACCTGGGGAATCGATCAGCCTCCGCGCACCCCATGGCATAAAAGTGTGATCTATGAAACCCATGTGCGTGGATTCACGATCAAGCATCCCCGCGTCCCCGAAACCTTGCGCGGTACCTATGCTGGCTTGGCGACTGGAGCTGTGATCGACCACCTGCTGAAGCTTGGAATCACCGCAATCGAGCTGATGCCGGTCCATTACTTCATCGACGACCGTCAGCTCATCGAGCGCGGCCTACGTAATTACTGGGGCTACAACACTATCGGATTTTTTGCTCCCATGTCGCGCTATCTCGCAACGAACTCCATCAACGAGTTCAAGACGATGGTGAAGACGATGCACTCCGCCGGGATCGAAGTCATTCTCGACGTCGTGTACAACCACACCGCCGAGGGCAACCAGATGGGACCAACCCTGTCCTTCCGCGGCATCGATAACTCTGTTTATTACCGCATTTCGCCAGACAATCCTCGCTATTACACCGACTACACCGGAACCGGCAACACGCTGAACATGCGCCATCCCCGCGTGCTGCAGCTCATTATGGACAGCCTTCGCTACTGGGTTCTCGAGATGCACGTCGACGGATTCCGTTTTGATTTGGCGGCCACTCTCGCCCGCGAGTTGCACGAAGTCGACAGGCTCGGGGCCTTCCTCGACATCATGCATCAGGATCCGGTCCTCTCCCAGGTGAAGCTCATCGCCGAACCTTGGGATTTAGGAGAAGGCGGCTATCAGGTCGGTAAATTCCCCGTCGGCTGGGCCGAATGGAATGACCGATATCGCGACGCCGTCCGCTCCTACGTCAAAGGCGACGGCGGCCAAATCGGCGAACTCGCATATCGCGTCACTGGCTCGAGCGATTTGTACGCGCGTAGTGGTCGACGTCCCTACGCCAGCATCAATTTTGTGACAGCCCACGATGGTTTCACGCTCGCCGATCTCGTCAGCTACGATCACAAACACAACGAGGCTAACGGCGAAGAAAATCGCGACGGCACCGACAACAATCGAAGCTGGAACTGTGGTGTGGAAGGACCAACCGACGATCCGGGCATCAACGCGTTGCGCGCCAAGCAGAAACGTAATTTCATGGCTACTTTGCTCCTGTCGCAAGGCGTTCCGATGATTCTCGCGGGAGACGAATTGGGACGAACGCAAAACGGCAACAACAATGCCTACTGCCAGGACAACGAGATCAGCTGGATCGATTGGAACAATCTCGATGCCGAAAAGGAGATGATCACTTTCGTAAAAAAGCTCATCTTCTTGCGGCAGAATCATCCCGTATTTCGTCGCAGAAACTTTTTTCAGGGACGCGCCATTAAAGGAGCCGGCGTGAAAGACATCCTTTGGTTGCATCCCGATGGCCGTGAAATGACCGATGACGAGTGGAATACACATTATGCTCGAACTCTCGGCGTATTCCTGTCTGGCTCATCCGTCGATGAAATCGACGAGCGCGGACAGCTCATCACCGACGATAATTTCGTTTTGCTGATGAATGCGCATCACGAGGAAGTCCCTTTCTGCCTTCCCACCGTTGCTTCGTCCATGACATGGATGACACTGATCGACACATCGCTCGATTCTTCCCATACCCCAGGAACCACTCACGAAGCTATGACTCGTTTTCCTCTGCAGGCCCGGTCTCTGGCTCTTCTAGTGGAGCGGCAACGCGACCAGGTTCGACAGGATCGCCGCAATGTTTCGTAAACACTCCATGCCTTTTGGAGCCGAACTTCTGGACGATGGCACAGTTCGCTTCCGCCTCTGGGCGCCCGCCGCCAAAGAAGTCACCGTCCTGCTGGAATCCGAACAGCCCGTCTCTCTTCCCATGAGCAGCACAAACAGCGGATGGTTTGAACTCATCGCCCAGCAAGCCTTCGCAGGATCGAGATATTATTTCCAGATCGACGGTGGAACGAAAGTCCCCGATCCAGCTTCGCGCTTTCAACCCGAAGACGTACACGGTCCAAGCGAGGTCATTCATCCGGATTCTTTCAACTGGGCTGATACACAGTGGCGTGGCCGGCCGTGGCACGAAGCCGTTATTTACGAGTTACACGTCGGAACCTTCACTCCTGAAGGGACATTCCGCGCCGTTGAACAGAAGCTCGATCATTTGCGCGATCTTGGAGTTACAGCAATTGAGTTGATGCCAGTCGCCGATTTTCCTGGTTTGCGCAACTGGGGCTACGACGGCGTGCTTCCCTACGCGCCCGACAGCATTTACGGCCGGCCGGACGACCTCAAGCATCTCGTCCAGGCCGCTCACCAAAAGGGCCTGATGATCTTCCTGGATGTCGTCTATAACCACTTCGGCCCCGAAGGCAATTACCTGCATCTGTATGCCCCACAGTTCTTCACCAAGCGCCATCAAACACCGTGGGGCGATGCCATCAATTTCGATGGCCCTGAAAGCCGTGTCGTGCGCGATTTCTTCATCCAGAACGCTCTCTACTGGCTTGAGGAATATCACTTCGACGGACTACGCCTTGATGCAGTCCATTCCATCGTGGACGACTCCGCTCCCGACATCCTCACCGAACTTGCTGATGCGGTTCATCAAAACCAGGGCCGCGATCGCCATATCCATCTCATCCTTGAAAACAATGACAACGGCGCTCGCTATCTCAGTCGCGAATCCGATAATCAGCCGCAACTGTACGACGCCCAATGGAACGACGACATTCACCATGCCGTTCACGTACTCCTCACCGGCGAAACCGATGGCTACTACTCTGATTACACGAAGGATCCGGTACAACATCTCTGCCGCTGCCTGCGCGAGGGATTCGCCTATCAGGGCGATTATTCCGAATATCACTCTGGTGAGCGCGGAGAGCCCAGCAGCCATCTCCCTCTCTCCGCCTTCATCTCTTTCCTCCAGAACCATGACCAGATTGGAAATCGCGCACTCGGAGACCGTATCTTGCAACTCGCGCCTGCTCACGCGGTAAAAGCTGCCATGGAGCTTCTTTTGCTCGCTCCGTCTCCCCCAATGCTGTTCATGGGAGAAGAATTTGGTGCCGCCTCGCCTTTCCTCTACTTCTGTGACTACCACGGTGATTTGGCAGCGGCAGTGACGAACGGCCGACGCAGCGAGTTCGCGCGCTTCGCAAAGTTTAGTTCTCCCGAACTTAGGAACTCTATTCCAGATCCGAACAACGAGCAGACATTCCTCAAGTCCAAACTGGATTGGACAAGCCTGGCGCAGCCACCTCACAGTAACTGGCTCGACTTGTACCGTCATCTGCTGTCCATTCGGAAATCAGCAATTGTCCCGCATCTAATTGGCAAGTCTGAGTCGACCTGCCAATCTTCTGAGAACCCGCGCGCGCTTGCAATCGATTGGAAATTCGCCGACGGTGCCAGGCTTCAGTTGCGGGCAAATCTCGGCGACGTACGGGCCGAAAACATTCCTGCTTACTCAGGAACAATCATCTACTCGAGCACTCCGCAAGTCGATTCGGCAAGCACTGTGTTACCTCCATGGTCCGTAATCTGGACGATGCAGGACTAGCTCACGTACCGGGAATCCATCGGTAGTTTCCCCTGCATTTCTGCAGAACATCACGTATGGAGCAAAAGTCCCTCGGCCACCTATCGTTGATTGAGGTTCGTATTCCACAAGGGATCAATATGCAGCGGCGGGACCAGATACCCACATCGACTTACCGCTTGCAACTGAACCAGCACTTCACCTTTCGTGACGCTGCTGCCATCGTTCCCTATTTGCATGCCCTCGGCATCAGCCACTGCTACGCTTCCCCCTACCTGCGCGCCCGATCCGGCAGTCTCCATGGATACGACATCATTGACCACAACTCGTTGAACCCGGAAATTGGTACTGCCGAGGATTACGAGCACTTCGTCGAGGTCTTGCACAGTCACGGCATGCGCCAGATCCTCGACATCGTTCCCAACCACATGGGAGTAATGGGTAGCGACAATGCCTGGTGGCTCGATGTCCTCGAAAATGGCGAGGCTTCCGATTACGCGGACTTTTTCGACATCGACTGGAATCCGATCAAAGACGAGTTGCAAGGGAAAGTTCTCGTACCCGTCCTCGGAGATCAATATGGCACGGCTCTCGAAAAGGGAGACTTGAAGCTCACCTTCGATTCCGAGCATGCTGAGTTCAGCATCTTCTACTACCAGCACCGTTTCCCCATTGCACCCAGGGAATATCCGCGCATTTTGGGTTTCGAAATTGAGCGTCTACAGCAGACGCTTTCTTCAACTCATCAAGATGTTCTCGAACTCCAAAGCATTATCACGGCTTTCGGACATCTGCCGGAACGTATAGGACTGACCGATGAGCAGCGCGCCGAACGCAACCGTGAAAAGGAAGTTCAGAAGCGCCGCCTGGCTGCACTGTGCGCGCGTTCGGCGGAAACGCTGCGATTCATCCAGGAGAACGTTGCGCGGTTTAACGGAACTCCTGACGATCCGCGCAGCTTCGACAATCTTCATGAACTGATTAAGACTCAGCCTTATCGGTTTGCACAATGGCGGGTTGCGGCGGATGACATCAACTATCGCCGTTTTTTTGATATCAATGATCTCGCGGCTTTGCGCACGGAAAATGATGCCGTCTTCGACAAAACTCACGAATTTATTCTGCGCCTTGCCGCACAAGCCAAAATCGATGGACTCCGTGTCGACCATCCAGACGGACTTTATGATCCGGCGGCATATTTGAGGAAGCTTCACAGCCGCCTGCAGGCCGCCCTCGAACCCGAGCACCGCGAAGCCTATCTCGTCGTCGAAAAAATCCTCACCGGCAACGAGTACCTTCGCGACAAATGGCCCGTCGACGGCACCACTGGATACGAGTTCACAAACCTCGTGAACGGTTTGTTCGTCGATCAAACCTCCCGCGACCGGCTCGACCGCATCTACCGTTCGTTCACCGGGAACATAACTGAGTTCCACGATCTCGTTTACAACTGTAAGAAGCTGATCTTGAAGGTTGTGCTCGCCAGTGAATTAACGGTGCTCGCGAACCTGTTGAGCCGCATCGCCCTGGCAGATCGCCATACCTGCGACTTCACGCTAAACTCTTTGCGGAGTGCGTCAGCCGAAATCATTGCCGAGTTCCCTGTCTATCGCACTTACGTCAGCCCTCGCGGCGTTTCGGAGGAAGACCGCCGCTACGTACAGCGGGCCGTCTCCGCAGCCAAGAAACGCAGCAACGCCGCCGACCTGAGTATTTTCGACTTCATACAGCGCATTCTTCTCGCTGACGTCAACGGCAGCACCTCTGGATGGTACAAGCAGGCCGTTCTCCGTTGTGCCATGAAGTTCCAGCAGGTTACTTCGGCAGTTATGGCCAAGGGACTTGAGGACACTGCGTTTTACCGCTACAACCGCCTGACTTCCCTCAATGAGGTGGGAGGAAATCCCAACAAGTTTGGTACGGGAATTGACGAATTCCATCGGGCCAACGAAGAGCGTGCTGCCCGCTGGCCCGACTCCATGCTTTCCAGTTCAACGCACGACTCCAAGCGATCGGAAGATGTTCGGGCGCGTATTAATGTGCTTTCTGAGCTTCCGGTGGAATGGCGGCTCCATTTAAGCCGCTGGCGTGATTGGAATCAGGACAAGAAGCAATCGGTCGAAGGCTTGCCAGCGCCCGCTCGCAATGACGAGTATCTTCTCTATCAAACTCTGATTGGCGCATGGCCGCAGCCTGTCATCGAAAGCGATTGGGACAAATTTGTCGGTCGCATCGATCAATACATGCTCAAAGCCGTCCGGGAAGCCAAGGAACACACCAGTTGGGCCAATACGAACGCTGACTACGAGAGTGCTGTCAGCAATTTTGTCCGCGCAATACTTGCGCGAGATGGCAACAACAAATTTCTGCACGACATCGAGGAATTTCAACGGAGGATATCTCGAATCGGAGCTTTCAATAGCCTTTCGCAAACTCTTCTTAAGCTCACTTGCCCGGGCGTGCCCGACATCTACCAGGGAAATGAACTGCTGGACTTTAGGCTCGTCGATCCCGACAATCGGCAGCCCGTCGACTACGATTGGCGAAAGAGCAGGTTAGATGATCTGACCAACTTCACGCCAAACCCAGACTCATTATCCAACCTTGCCAGGGCCCCGGAGCAGAGCCTATCGAAACTTTTCCTCACCCACAAGACTCTCTGTGCGCGCAACCAGCATCCTTCTTTGTTTCAACGCGGCGAATACGTTCCGCTCGTGGCGCAAGGCGAAAAAGCCAATAATATTGTCGCCTTCGCACGGAGCTTTGAAGGTAGAACGGCCGTCATAGCAGTACCGCGCTTTTGCGCCAAGCTTCTGGGCGACCAGCATCAGACGATTTGCGAACCATCAATCTGGGCCGATACATCGCTCGAACTGCCAAACTTTCGCGCATCCTGCTACCACAATGTTCTTACCGGCGAATGCATCGCCGCAACTCAGGAACCCATTCAACGCCTCTCGCTCGGAAAGCTACTCCGCCAATTCCCCGCGGCGTTCCTGATCAGTGAACCTCAACGGAATAACGCATCCGACTGCAATTAATCTTCGGTTAACCGCGCGTTAAAACGTTCTCCTCGCCATTGAAGGAACTTGCCTCCAGGCATACGCTATTCAGAAGGAGTCTTTATGAGTACGATTGAAGCCAGTCCCTCCTCTGAAATTCAGGAACTCACCCCTTACTCGGCTACTCGATCCACCGTAGAAGGCAAGCCGCTTAGCGCGGAAGAGCTGCGCAATATCGAAACGTATTGGCGTGCCTGCAACTATCTCAGTCTCGGCATGATTTACCTGCAAGAAAATCCCCTCCTCGAAGAGCCGCTCAAACCTGAACACATCAAGAATCGCCTTCTCGGTCATTGGGGATCGAGCCCAGGACTTTCCTTCATCTACGTGCACCTGAATCGTCTCATCAAGAAATACGATCTTGACATGATCTTCCTCGCTGGGCCTGGACACGGAGCGCCTGGCGTTCTCGGTCCGACATATCTCGAAGGTACGTATTCTGAGATATACCCCGAGAAATCGCAGGACGTCGAAGGCCTGCACGAGTTCTTCCGGCAGTTCTCGTTTCCCGGAGGCATCGGCAGTCACTGCACTCCGGAAACTCCCGGTTCGATTCACGAAGGCGGAGAACTCGGTTACGTTCTGTCACACGCCTGCGGAGCAGCATTCGACAATCCAGAACTGATCGTCGCGGCGGTAGTGGGCGATGGTGAATCCGAAACGGGTCCCCTCGCGACGTCCTGGCATATCAACAAGTTCCTGAATCCTGCACGCGACGGCGCCGTACTTCCCATCCTTCACCTCAATGGTTACAAGATCGACAATCCCACGCTGCCGGCGAGAATCTCGCACGAGGAAGTTGAAAACCTGTTTCGCGGATATGGCTGGACGCCGTACTTCGTCGAAGGGTCAGAGCCCGATAGCATGCATCAGGCAATGGCTGCAACGGTGGAACGATGCGTCCATGACATTCATGAGTACCAGACTGCCGCTCGCGAGCACGGGATCCTTCGGCGTCCACGTTGGCCAATGATTATTCTTCGGTCCCCGAAGGGTTGGACCGCTCCGCGCAAAATCGGAACGCATTTTCTCGAAGGGTTCTCCCGCGCTCACCAGGTTCCGCTGCCAAACGTGAAAAAGGATCCCGCTCAACTACGGATACTGGAAGAGTGGATGAAAGCCGAGCAACCGAAAGAGTTCTTCGACGGAAACGGACGTTTGGCTCCCGTGTTCCGCCAACTCGCTCCAACTGGCGATCGGCGAATGAGCGCGAATCCTCATGCCAACGGCGGCAGGCTGAAGAAAGCTCTGCGGATGCCAGATTTCAGGAACTACGCACAGAAGGTCGATAAGCCAGGAACGATTCAGGCAGAAAATACGCATCCGCTCGGAGCAATGCTCGCCGACGTGATGAAGGTCAACATGAGCAACTTCCGCGTGTTTGGACCGGACGAGACCACTTCCAACAAGCTCGATGCGTTATATACCGCAACAAAGAAATTCTGGATCGAAGACAGTTTCCCCGAAGACAGCGATGGCCTCAACCTTGCAGCCGATGGCCGAGTGATGGAGATGCTGAGCGAACACACCCTTGAGGGCATGCTTGAGGGCTACGTCCTGACGGGACGACACGGCTTTCTCTCCACCTACGAAGCATTCGTGCACATCATCGACTCTATGTTCAACCAGCATGCGAAATGGCTGGAGATGAGCCGTCACGTCACGTGGAGGCAGGCTGTCGCGTCATTGAACCTGCTGATCACCTCGACGGTCTGGAGGCAGGATCACAACGGTTTTACCCACCAGGATCCTGGATTCCTCGACGTTGTCATCAACAAGAGCGCGAATGTGACTCGTATCTACTTGCCGCCTGATGTGAACTGCCTGCTCTCTGTCGCCGACCACTGCCTGCGGAGCCAGAACTACATCAATGTGATCGTCTGCGACAAGCAAAAGCACTTGCAGTATCTCAGCATGGACGCGGCCATCACGCACTGCACAAAAGGCATCGGCATTTGGGATTGGGCCAGCAACGATGAGGCGGGCGAACCCGACGTGGTCATGGCATCGGCTGGTGACATTCCCACGCAGGAAGCCTTGGCGGCGACCGACCTTCTGCGCAGGGAATTTCCCGACCTCAAGATCCGCTTCATCAATGTAGTGGACTTGTTCAAGCTTCAGCCATCGAGCGAGCACCCGCACGGGCTGTCCGACTACGACTTCGATTCCCTGTTCACGGTTGATAAACCGGTCATGTTCAACTTCCACGGGTATCCGCAGCTGATCCATCGGCTGGCGTATCGCCGCACGAACCATCACAACATCCATGTCCGCGGGTATAAGGAAAAGGGCAGCATCAACACGCCGCTCGAACTGGCGATTGAAAACAATATTGACCGTTATAGCCTGGCGATGGATGTCGTCAATCGCGTGCCGAAGCTACTGAGAATCGGCGGGCACGCGAAAGAACGATTCCTGAATCAGCAGATCGAATGCCGCAACTACGCGCACAAATACGGCATCGATCAACCCGAAGCCACAGAATGGACTTGGCCATACTAGGAAACGTCACGACGGATGCGGAACGCCTTTGATCACGCGGACTGTGTCGCGCGCAATCAACAGTTCCTCATCCGTCGGAATGGCATATGCCTGCAGCTTTGAGTCCGCAGTGCTGATAATGCCTTCGCGCCCAACGGTCTGCTGATTCTTGTCGGCATCGATGCGAAGCCCTGCCCATTGCATGTCGGAACAGATACGGGCGCGAACATCGGGCGAGTTCTCGCCAATTCCGCCGGTGAAGACGATCGCGTCGGCTCCTCCCATCGCGGCAAGGTATGCGCCAATATATTTCCTTGCACGATAGCAGAAGATCTCGATCGCCAAACGCACGCGACGATCCTCGTGCTCTTTCAACTCCGCCTGCAATTCGCGCATGTCATTGGTCAGACCTGAAACGCCTAGCAAGCCCGACTGCGTATTCAGCAGGGTGTCGACCTCCGAAGCCGAGATGGCTTCCTTGCGAGCAATCACGCCAACAATCGCGGGGTCGAGATCTCCAGACCGCGTTCCCATCACCAGGCCTTCAAGGGGGGTCATGCCCATCGAGGTGTCAATGGACGCGCCATTCTTGATCGCTGCGGCAGAACATCCATTGCCCAGATGAAACGTGATGATATTGGTCTGCTCTCGTGCAATGCCACGCAGGGCGCGATAGCGGAAAGCAACATAGCGGTGCGAGGTGCCATGGAATCCGTACCGGCGAATGCGGTAACGGCGATACAGATGGTACGGAATCGCGTAGAGATAAGCCTGATCGGGAATGGAATGGTGGAAGGAGGTGTCGAAGACTGCAACCTGCGGAATTCCGCTGCCGAATGATTCGCGGGCTGCCGCGATTCCCTTCAGATTATTCGGATTGTGCAACGGGGCAAGATCGATGCACTCCTCAATACCTTTGAGCACGCGGTCGTCGATGAGCGTCGATTCCTTAAATGTTTCGCCACCATGCACAACGCGATGTCCAACGGCATGAATGTCACCGGTGCTCTTGATCTCGTTCACACCGGAACGGTCGGATGCGATATAGCGCAGCACGTAATCGAGAACCGCGGTCATATCGCGCAATGGCGCGGTCATAGTACGAGCCGAGTCTTTCCGGTATTGCAGTTTGACGATCGCTTCGCCGCCGATGTCCTCGACTTCGCCACGGAGGATGCGATCGTCTTTGTCGTTCTTGATCTGATCGAGATCGGTGGCGATGATCTGAAACTTCAAGCTGGAACTTCCGGCATTCAGAACCAAGACATTCATGTCGTCCTCAGGACTGTCTTCTTGAAGATATGCGGTCTGTGCGGTGAGGGCAATTGCGGGCTTTCGAAAAAGTTTCTGAACCATTCCGCAGAACGGATCGAGATTCAATTTGCAGACGATGGGAGCGAAACCGGTGCGGAGTAATTCAAATCGGTCGAAGATTTTGCTGGAATTGTCGAATAGAGGAACAGTACACAGCGAGTAGCCAGCGAACTGAAATTCCCAAATTGGGAACATCCGCATTCTGAGGGAGGCACCCCCCCTCCCCCCTAATCTCTAAAATCAGAGACTTAGCGCCAAATTGCAATTTAATCTATGGGGCACAATCACTTACGGGCAAAATCTTGATTTCAAAGAACTTGCGACGGTACCCAGCCGGGCCGTTTCCCAAAATGGGATTCGCCGAGTGGTGCTCACGCCGTGCTCTGGCGGGATGATCGCTCTTTTGCGCCGAGCCGCGCAAGGACGGCCGTCACAACGTCCTGTGGAA
>Ga0070741_10015962_pt1 | contig 12622 bp, 9 predicted proteins | sample Coa_R1_4_FD_66440 | JGI IMG/M metagenome (GOLD analysis project Ga0070741, IMG submission 66440) | Surface soil microbial communities from Centralia Pennsylvania, which are recovering from an underground coalmine fire - Coalmine... | ecosystem: Environmental > Terrestrial > Soil > Unclassified ...
CGTTTGACGTGAGTGCGCGCGACGAGATTGAAGAAATCGGCCACGGAACGCACGAGCGCATGGTCGTTGACCTCGCGCGCCTTGTACAGCGACTCGAGGCAAAGAAGCGCTAGCTCTTAATGGAATCCGGCCGTTGCATGGCCAATCTGCAAAGGGTGGTCATGCAGTCAAGATCTTTCAGCCTGCCAGATATCCTTTCGTATGAGTGAACTCGACGAACATAGTATCGCGATCAACCATCGTTCGATGGAATGCCCGTCGGCTTTGCAACAGTCTCAGGGATACTGAGACGTTCACCAAATTAACCGAGATCACAGGCAGGAGCGGTGCAATGACCGACATCACGGCAAACGCTGAAGACGTACTTTTTTTCGACATTTCCGACGAAGCACTGGAACTCGCCGGTGACACATCGGAGGGGCACCGTATCTACACTCTGGGTGCTTGCACCGGCCTGTCCGAGTGTCCGGCTTGACCATGTTCAAGAAGGGCGACCGCCTGTCCGGCGACTGACGCGGCTGATGGCGGTCGCGCCGTCTGTAATTTTCAAACACCTTCCCCCGGCATCGCCAGGTTCTAAACGACACGTCGCATGGCTGCAGAAAGGCGAGCGCCATGAGTTTTGCGGTTAAAGTCAACGGAAACACGCACAATGTGGACGTCGACGGTGACACGCCTCTCCTCTGGGTGCTGCGCGACGTGCTCGGGATGACTGGAACGAAGTTCGGATGCGGGATGGCGCTCTGCGGAGCCTGTACCGTGCACATTAACGGCGAGCCGACCCGTTCATGCATCACTCCGATTGACAGCATCGGCAACTCCGAGGTCACAACCATCGAAGCGATCGGCAGGACGGCCGCCGGTGCCAAGATCCAGAAGGCGTGGCTCGATCTGGAAGTCGTCCAGTGCGGCTATTGTCAATCGGGCCAGATCATGTCGGCAGCAGCCCTCCTCGCCAGCAAGCCGCATCCGACCGACGCCGACATCGACGACGCAATGTCAGGAAATATCTGTCGTTGCGGAACTTACGTACGCATTCGTGAAGGAATCAAGCTGGCCGCGTCGGGCTGACAGGAGGCGGCGACCATGATCAGCGACGAGCGCGCGTGCCATCGCACCAACAATGGCCGTTCGGGTTTTTCCCGGCGCGGTTTCCTGAAAGCGGGGGCAGCCGCAGGTGGCGGCCTGATGCTGGGCTTTCGCCTGCCGTTTGGGAACAGCGAAGCGGCCGCTGCGTTCGCGCCGAATGCATTCATTCGCATCGGCACTGACGGACAGATCGTCCTGACGATGCCTTACGTCGAGATGGGTCAGGGTACCTACACCTCCATCCCGATGCTGATCGCTGAAGAGCTTGAGGTGAACCTGAATCAGGTTCGGCTCGAGCATGCCCCGCCCAACGAAAAGCTCTACGCCAACCCCATGCTTGGGGTACAGGAAACCGGCAACTCGAACGCGATCCGCGGAGCGTGGCAGCCGATGCGTCAAGCGGGCGCGGTGGCCAGGACCATGCTGGTGGCGGCCGCGGCAAAAAAATGGAACGTCGAACCGGCGACATGTCGCGCGGCAGACGGCCAGGTGCATCATCCGGCGACCGGAAAAAAAAGCACATACGGCGCACTTGCCGCGGACGCCGCGGCGATGCCCGTTCCCAATGACGTGTCGCTCAAACGGCCGCAGGATTTCACACTGATCGGCAGGCCGGCCAAACGGCTCGACACGCCGGCGAAGGTCAATGGCACCGCAGTCTACGGCATTGATGTCCGCCCGCCGGGCGTGAAAATCGCGACCCTTGCGCAGTCGCCCGTCTTCGGTGGGCGCGTGAAAAAAGTTGACGATGCGGCGGCAAAAACCGTCAAAGGCGTCCGCCAGATTGTGCGGCTCGACGACGCCGTCGCGGTCGTTGCCGATCACATGGGCGCCGCGAAGAAGGGCCTGGCGGCGCTGAAGATCGAATGGGACGATGGTCCACACGCCGGGCTCAGCACCGAGAATGTCGCGCACCAGCTCGAGCAGGCAACGCTGCGCCCGGGCGCGGTGGCACAAAATATCGGCGACGTCGGCAACGCAATGGCAAACGCCGCCGTAAAAATTGAAGCGACCTACCAGCTTCCGTTCCTCGCCCACGCAGCCATGGAACCGATGAACTGCACGGTTCACATGCGCAATAACGAGTGCGAAATCTGGATCGGCACCCAGGCTGTTGCGCGTGTGCAGGCGTTCGCGGCGAAGGCGGCCGGTCTGCCGACGGACAAGGTCATCGTCCACAATCATCTGCTCGGCGGCGGCTTTGGCCGGCGGCTGGAGGCCGACGGCGCCGTCCGCGCCGTCGAGATCGCCCGGCATGTCGATGGTCCCGTGAAGGTTGTCTGGACCCGCGAAGAGGATATTCAGCACGACATGTATCGCCCCTACTGGGTCGACCGCATCTCCGCCGGCCTGGACGACAAAGGGAAGTTGATTGCCTGGAATAACCGTTTTGCGGGTTCCTCGGTGATTGCTCGACATCTGCCGCCGGGCTTCAAGGACGGGCTCGATCCCGACTCGACGGAAGGCGCGATCGATCTGGCCTACGATGTGCCGAACTTCCACGTCGAATTTGTGCGCGTGGAGCCTCCGGGCATTCCGACCGGTTTCTGGCGCAGCGTCGGCCCTTCGCACAACGTCTTCGTCACCGAAAGCTTCATCGATGAGGTTGCAGCCGCCGCCGGACAGGATGCGGTCGCATATCGCCGCGCGCTGCTCGGCAAATCGCCGCGTGCCAGGGCCGTCCTCGATCTCGCCGCGGAAAAGTCCGATTGGGGCAAGCCTTTGCCCGCGGGAAGCGGCCGCGGCATCTCCCTGCAATCGGCCTTTGGCAGCTACATGGCGCACGTCGCCGAAGTTGAGGTCGCAAAAAGCGGCGCCGTGCACGTCCGCCGCGTGGTCTGCGCGGTCGATTGCGGCATCGTGGTCAACCCCGACACGGTGCAGGCGCAGCTTCAGAGCGCGGTTAACTTCGGCATCACTGCCGCGCTCTATGGCGAGATCACGCTCAAGAACGGGCGTGTCGAACAGGGCAATTTCGACACTTACCAGATGTTGAGGATCGACGAGGCGCCCGCGATTGACGTTCATATCGTGAGAAGTCTCGAGCCGCCTGGCGGCATAGGCGAGCCGGGAACGTCGGCAATCGTGCCAGCCGTCGCCAACGCGATCTTCGCCGCGACCGGCAAGCGCCTGCGCAGGATGCCGATCGATGTCGCGGCCTTGAAACAGCTTCCGTGAAAGCCTTTGCCGGCAAACGGAATGAACAATAATCAAGGGACGGCGGTACGAAAGCCGGCCTGACAAATACGCGCCATGGCGGCTCTCGGCGATGGAGGCAATCTTCAGACGTGCGTCGACGGACTCGGCAACAGATCCAGGCAGAAGATTCGACCATGTCCCGGCGCAGCCCGGGCCGCTTATCCAGGAAACGGAAAGTGACACTTAATCATCCAATTTTCACGCGCTGGCCGGCGCAGTACCCCGATCGGCTCCAGCTCTTTTCCGCGCCCACGCCCAATGGGGTGAAGATCGGCATCATGCTTGAGGAAACGAACCTCGCCTACGAGCCGCACCGGATCGATATCATGGCGGACGAAAACCACGACCCGGCTTTTCTCGCGCTCAACCCCAACGGCAAGATTCCCGCAATTTACGACCCCGACGGGCCGAACGGCACGCCGCTGGCGCTGTTCGAATCGGGCGCGATCCTCCTTTATCTTGCCGACAAGACCGGACAATTTATCTCGGCCGATCCGAACACCCGTTACGAAACGATCCAGTGGCTGATGTGGCAGATGGGCGGAGTGGGGCCGATGTTCGGCCAGGTCGGCTTCTTCAACAAGTTCGCCGGCAAGACCTATGAGGACAAGCGCCCGCGCGACCGCTACGCAACCGAATCCGCGCGGCTGCTCGGTGTCCTCGACGAACGGCTCGCCAGCCGCGACTGGGTGATGGGCGCCGACTACAGCATCGTCGATATTTCGCTGCTCGGCTGGGTACGTAATCTGATCGGCTTTTACGAAGCGCGCGAGCTCGTCGGCTTCGACCGCTTTCTTCATGTGCAGGCGTGGCTCGACCGCGGCCTCGCGCGTCCGGCGGTGCAGCGCGGGCTGCAAGTGACGGCGGCCGAGTGCGCGTCCGCTTGAGGTTGAATTGATGTTGCGAGGAGTGACCCGCGAACGGACACGGCGGTTCGGCTTCAGGCTGCTGGCCAATGAGCTCGCGCGCCGCGAATCGCTCGACCTGACCTGAGGGATTAGGTCGTGAGCAGCGCGCCCCTGATCCTGACCGACGGCGGCCTGGCGCTCTCCGAGCCTAAGGCCGTCGGCGCGCAAGGCAGCACCAAGGTGCTCGCCGCGTCGAGCCTGGGCAGCTGCCTCGTGTTCGTCAGCAGCGCCGTCGTCACGGTCGCGCTCGCGGCGATTGGCCGAGACATGCGCCTGTCGCCGCTCGACCTGCAGTGGGTGATGAACGCCGAGCTCCTGCCGCTCGCGGCCCTGACCCTGGTCGCCGGCGCTCTCGGTGACCGGATCGGACAGAAGCGGGTCTTCCTCGCCGGGATCGCTCTCTATGGCGTCGGCACGACCGCGATTGGTTTCGCACCGAGTTTCGCGCCGCTCATTGTCGGGCGGTTCCTGCAAGGCTTGGGCGAAGCCCTGATCCTGCCCAACAGCCTTTCCGTGCTCGGACAGGCCTTTCCCGCCGACAGGAAAGCCCGTGCGGTCGGCATCTGGTCCGCCGCCACGGCTGCCGCCAGCGGCGTCGCGCCCGCGATCGCCGGCGCGATCCTCGATCACGGGTCCTGGCGGACGACCTTTCTGATGCTCCTGCCCGTGGTTGCCGGCGCACTGGCCGTCGGCGCCTTGTGGATACCCAGGGACTCCCCGACCAGCAACGCCCGGGTCGACATCGGTGGCGCGGTCCTTTCGACAGTCGGGCTCGGCGGGCTGGGCGCGGGCTTGACCAGCCTGACCAACGGTTCCGGTTTGAATCTTTGGGTGCTCGCCACCCTGCTCGTCGGTCTCGGCGGGTTAGCCGGCCTCATCGTGGCCGAACGGCGATTGGGCGACAACGCCATGCTGCCCGCGTCGCTCTTCGCCTCGCGGTCAATCGTCGGCGCAAACCTGTTCACGGCGCTCCTCTACGGGCCGTTCACGGTCATGCTGACCTTGATCCCGTTCGTGATGATCCAGGGCGCGCACCTTCCGACGATAGCGGCGGGGCTGGCCTTCATTCCCCTGCAAGTGCTGATTACGGTCGTCTCGCCGCTCGCCGGCGTACTCTGCGGCCGGTTCGGCCGGCGCTTGCCATTGTTCGCCGGCGGCGCCGTCGTCGCCCTGGGATGCGCCATGGCAATCCGTATCGGTTCGAACGCGACCTATTGGGCGGATATCTTCCCCCCCATCCTGTTGCTGGCGCTGGGCATGAGCCTGGCGATCGCGCCGTTGACGACCCTCGTCCTCACCTCCGTCGAGTCAGATCGCGCCGGAACCGCGTCCGGCGTCAACAGCGCGGTCTCGCGCGCCGGCTCGCTCTTCGCCATCGCCCTGCTCGGCGGCGTCCTGCAGCAGGGCGGTCCTCAGCTGTTCTCAGGATTCCACATGGCGATGGCTGTCGCCGCGGGCGCCTGCGTACTCGCCACGCTCGCGGTGTTCATTATCGAGCCGGGGCCTCACGTCGACTTCATCCCGCGAAACTGATCCATGCGGTGTCCATAATCAGCAGGCCGGCAAGCCGCGGGGATACAATGAAGAACGAAGACCAACCTCAGTCTATGACCGGACGGGCTTGCGCCGGCGGCCGTTTCCGGAGGCGCGTCAAGCGTCGGCGATCAGCGAGGCGATGTCCTCGAGCGGCCGCCGGCTGAAATCCTTGGCAAGCTCTCGTATAATCTTGCCTCTCAGGTCGCGATGGAAGTGCTTGCGCATCTCGCCCAGCGTCCGGGGATCGGAGACGAGGACCAGGTGCTCAATGGTCCCGTCCAAAGTGAGCCCGTTCAGGAAAGCGGCGGCCGCCGCCGCGAAGTCGTCTTCGACGAGCCGCCTGCCGTCGGGATTGGCAGAGCCGGTGTGGTGGCGTGCGCCCGAGCCCGCGCGGGCGGGTGCAGGCGAAGCCGGCGTGATCTCGATCAGGTGCACACCACGCTTCACACCCGAATTGCGGAACAGGCGGACCGTCTCACCATCAGTAACTGCCACTGTCGCGCCGGTAGGCAGAATCATCGAAAAAGCTCCTCTGCGTGGCATCGACCCCGGAATGAGGCTGCGCGTCACTTCGTCAGCGGGCAACCGCTTTCCTTGGCGGTGAAGAACGCCTGATCGCCCGGCACCACCGCGAGCTGCTTGTAGTAGTCCCACGGCTTCTTCGACTCCGAGGGCTTCTTGACCTCGAACACGTACATGTCGTGCACCATGCGGCCGTTGGCCAGCACCTTGCCCCTGGCAAAGGCGTCGTCAACCGGCAGCTCTTTCAGCGCCTTGGCGACTGCCTCGGAGTCCTTGGTGCCGGCGGCCTTCACCGCCTTCAAATAGCTCAGCGTCGCCGAATAGGTGCCGGCATGGATCATGCTCGGCATCCGTCCGGTGCGCTTGAAGAAGCGCTCGGAGAAAGCGCGACTCCGGTCGTCGTGATCCCAGTAGAAACCTTCGGTCAGCACCAGGCCCTGCGCGGCGTCAAGACCGAGGGCATGAACTTCGGAAATCGTCATCAGGAGGCTGGCAAGCTTCTGGTTCTCCCGGAAGATGCCGAATTCCGCCGCCTGCTTGACTGAGTTGATGGCGTCCTGGCCGGCATTGGCGAGGCCGACGATTTTCGCCTTCGAGCTCTGCGCCTGCAGCAGAAATGAGGAGAAGTCCAGCGAGTTCAGCGGCACGCGAACCGAGCCGACCACCTTGCCGCCGGCATGGGTGACGATGTCGCTGGTGTCCTTTTCCAGCGCGTAGCCGAATGCATAGTCGGCAGTGAGGAAAAACCAGGTATCACCGCCCGCCTTCACCAGTGCACCGCCGGTGCCGACCGCAAGTGAGTGGTCGTCGAAAGCCCAGTGGAAGCTGTACGGCGTGCAGGCCTCGCCGGTGATGCGCGAGGTCGCGGCGCCGACCACGATATCGATCTTCTTCTGCTCGTTGGAAAGTTCCTGTACCGCCAGCGCGACCGTCGACGTCGTCAGCCCGGTGATCATGTCGACCCCGCCGGCATCATACCAGCGCCGCGCGATCGCCACGGCAAGATCGGGCTCGTTCCGGTGATCGGCGGTGACCAGCTCGACCTTGTGGCCGAGCACCTCGCCGCCAAAATCCTCGATGGCCATCCGCGCGGCTTCGACCGAATATTTGCCGCCAAAGTCGGCATAGACGCCGGACTGGTCGTTCAGGACGCCGATCTTGACACCCTGCGCCAACGCCGGTGCCGCGAGCAACAGGCTGCACGCCGCGACCGCGGCGAAAATTGCCGATTTCATTTTTGTCTCTTTTCGTATTCCCATGCCCGCTCTTCTGTTTCGGTTAAGCCGATAGAATTACCTCTCCGGGCTTGCAACTCATTCCGCCGCGGCCGCCGCCGTCGGGGGCAGCTTGCCCTCGTTCCTGCCTTCCGCGAGATTGCGCACGACCATGTAGAAAATCGGCGTGAAGATGAGGCCGAACAGCGTGACGCCAAGCATGCCGAAGAACACTGCGACTCCGACCGCCTGGCGCATCTCCGAGCCGGAACCGGTCGACACAACCAGCGGCAGCACGCCGAGGATGAAGGCGAAGGAGGTCATCATGATCGGGCGCAGGCGGAGCCGGCAGGCCTCGATGACGGCCTCCAGCCGCGACTTGCCCTCAAGCTCAATGTCGCGCGCGAACTCGACGATCAGGATGGCGTTTTTGGCGGCAAGTCCCACAAGCACCACGAAGCCGATCTGGGTCAGGATGTTGACGTCCTGACCCATGATGCGTACGCCTGTAGTCGCTGCGAAGAGACACATCGGTACGATCAGGATTACCGCGAACGGCAGCGTCCAGCTGCCATATTGCGCCGCCAGCACCAGATAGACGAACAGCACACAGATCGGGAACACATAGAGGCCGGCATTGCCGCCCGTCACCTGTTGATAGGACAGATCGGTCCATTCGAAGGAAAAGCCGCTCGGCAATATTTCGTCGGCGAGTTGCCTGACGGTGTTGATCGCCGTCGTCGAGCTTACGCCCGGCGCCGGCTCACCCTGCACCTCGGACGCCGCGTAGAGATTGTATCGCGCCACGCGGTCGGGTCCCGAGATGTCCCTGAAGTCCACGACGCTGCCGAGCATCACCATGTCGCCGGCGGCGTTACGGGTACGCAGCCGCGCGAGATCGGCGGTCTCCTTGCGAAATCGCAGGTCGGCCTGCGCGGTGACGTGAAAAGTGCGCCCGAACAAGTTGAAGTCGTTGACATAGGTCGAGCCGAAATAAGTCTCGATCGTGTCCGTGATGTTGCCGATCGGGACACCAAGCTTCTGCGCCTTGACGCGATCGACATCGACGAACAGCTGCGGTGTGTTGGCCGAGAACGGCGAGAACACCGAGGTGAGATTCGGTGACTTGCGCGCGGCTGCCACCAGTTCATCGGTCACGGCCGCCAGCAGCTCGGGCCCGCGCCCCTGCCGGTCCTGGACGCGGATGGTGAAGCCGCCGCCAGTGCCGATGCCGGGCACCGAGGGTGGAGGAATGACGACGACGAAAGCGCCCTGGATCACCGACAGTCGCTTGCGCAGATCGGCCGTGATCGCGTCGGCCGACAGGCCCTTCTTCTGCCGCGCTTCCGGATCGTCCAACACCGGGAACAATGCCGCGGCGTTGCCGGCCTGTGTGCGCGTCGCGCCGGAAAAGCCGCTGAAGGCCGCGACACGAACGACACCTGGCGTATCCAGTGCAATCCGCTCGATTTCACGCACCAGCGCTGTGGTCCGCGCAAGCGATGCGGCGCCTGGCAATTGCGCCGAGATGATCAGGTAACCGCGATCCTGAGCGGGAATGAAGCCCTGCGGGGTGCTCACCAGCAGCCAACCGGCGCCGCCGATCAGCGCGAGGTAGACCACAAGCATCACCCTCGTATGCCCGATCACAAAGTCGGCCGCGGCCGCGTAGCCCCGCGCCAGGCGATCGAAGATGCGGTTGAACAGCGCTGTGAAGCTGTTCCAGCCGCGCGCGATGAGGTTCCAGCGCGCCGGCGGACTTTTCTTCTCGTGCGTAACGAGGATCAGCGAAGCCAGCGCCGGTGACAGCGTCAGTGAGCAGAAGCACGAGATCGCGGTCGCGACCGCGATGGTGACGGCGAACTGCCGGAAGAATTGTCCGGAAATGCCGCCGAGAAAGGCCGTGGGCACGAACACCGCGCAGAGCACCAGCGCGATCGAGACCAGCGCACCACCGACCTCCTCCATGGTCTTGAGCGCCGCCTCGCGCCGGCTCGCACCGAGCTGGAGGTGTCGCTCGACATTCTCGACAACGACGATGGCGTCGTCGACGACGATACCGACCGCGAGCACTAGCCCAAACAGCGTCAAATTGTTGATCGAGAACCCGAGCGCGGCCATAACCGCGAAGGTACCCACCAGCGATACCGGGATCGCGACGATCGGAATGATCGCAGGGCGCCACCCCTGCAAAAATACAAGCACCACAATGACGACAAGCGCCATCGCCTCGTAGATCGTCTTGATCAGCTCGCGAATCGACTGGGCGATGAACTCAGTGGGATTGTAGCCGATATTGTAGTCGAGGCCCTTCGGGAAGCGTGTCTTGAGCTGCGCCATCGTGTCGGATATCTGCTTCGCGGTGGCAAGCGCGTTCGATCCGGGCCGTTGGGTCACCACCAATGCGACCGCCGACCTTCGCAGGATGAAGCTGCTGGTGGCATAGGACAGCGCACCGAGCTCGACGCGGGCGACATCGCGCAGCCGCACGGTACGGCCGTCGGAGCCGGCCTTCACCACGATGTCCTCAAATTGCCCGATATCCTTGAGGCGGCCAGTGAAGACGAGATTCGGCTGGAATGCGCGATCGGCGATCGGCGGCTCCGCGATCTGTCCGCTCGTGATCTGCAGATTCTGCGCGCGGATCGCCGCCACCACGTCGCTCGATGTCAGACCGACATTAGCGATCCGGTCGGGATCAAGCCACAACCGCATCGAGTAGTCGCGGGCGCCGAACATCTGGATGTCGCCGACACCGTCGAGCCGCAAAAGCTGATCGCGGACCTGCAGCAAGGCGTAGTTGGAGATGTAGAGCTGATCGAACGTGTCGTCGGGCGACAATATGAACACGACCATCAGAATGTCGGGCGAGTTCTTGCGGGTAACGACGCCGTTGCGCTGCACCTCCTCAGGCAACCGCGGCTGCGCGATCGCAACGCGGTTCTGCACCAGCACCTGGGCCTTGTCGAGGTCGGTGCCGAGCTTGAAGGTGATGGTGATGGTGAGCTGCCCGTTCGAGGTCGCCTGGCTGTAGAGATACAGCATGTCCTCGACGCCATTGATCTCCTGCTCGATCGGGGCCGCGACGGTATCGGATACGGTCTGCGCCGAAGCGCCCGGATATTGCGTGGTGACGGTAACGGTCGGCGGCGCCACCTGCGGATATTCCGAGATCGGCAGCGTTTGGTAGGCGATCACACCTACAATAAAAAGCACGATCGACAGCACCATCGCCAGGATGGGTCGGTTGATGGAAAGCTTTCCGAGATTCATGGCTTGGCACCTGGCTCACCGCGTGCCGGAGCCTTGTCGCCTGCGGGCGCCTGCGCCATTTTCGGTGTCACCTTGGCGCCGATGCGGACGCGCTGCAGCCCGTCGACGACGACGTGATCCTCGGCCTTGAGGCCCTCACGAATCACGCGCATCCCTTCATCGAGCGGCCCGAGTACAACCGGCCTTGCCTCGACCGTGTTATCTTCCTTGACCACGAACACGATCTTGCGCGACTGGTCGGTGGCGACAGCGGTGTCCGGGATGAGCAGCGCTTCGTAGGGCGAGGAGGCGACGATCCGAACTCGGCCGAACTGCCCGGGCAGGATCGAGAGGTCCTTGTTCGGGATGATTGCACGGCCGCGCAGCGTCGCGGCCGAAACGTCCAATCGATTGTCGAAGAAGTCCACCTTCCCCTCATGCGAGGGTTTTGTCTCGCCGGTCAGCGTCACCTGGACCGGGTTCGGCTGCGCGCCCGGCTGCTGGCCTTCAAACCACAGCCGGCTGTTGCGCTGATAGGTCGCCTCATCGACGTCGAAATAGATGTAGATCGGATCGAGCGATACAATCGAGGTCAATAAGGTCGCGCCGCTGTCGCCGCCTTGCACGAGATTGCCCGGCGTCACCAGATGGCGGCTGACGCGACCGGTGATCGGCGCCAGCACATGGGTGAATTCGACATTGAGCTGTGCGGCTCTCAGCGCGCCTTGGGCCTGGGTCTCGGCGGCACGCGCCGCCTGCAGGGCCTGTCGGCGCTGATCGACGACTTGGTCGGAGACCGTGTTGTTCTGCACGAGCTTCAGGCCGCGTTCGAGATCGCGTTTGGCAAGCTCGACCTTGGCGCGTGCGTCGGCAAGCTGCCCCTCGGCTTGCAGCGCGGCCGCTTCGAACGGGCGCGGATCGATGATGTAGAGCAAATCGCCGCGGTGGACGATCGCACCATCCTTGAACTCTACACTATTGACGAAGCCGCCTACGCGGGCACGGACGTCAACCTCCTGAATCGCATCGAAGCGACCGGTGAACTCGTCCCAGTCGGTGACAGTCCGTTTAACCGGTTGCGCCACCGTCACCAGTGGCGGAGGCGGGGCCGCCTGCGACTGCGCCTTCCGGTCGCAGCCAACGAGCGCGAGCGCGAGCAGCATGCCGATTGGTGCGGCACCGTATCGGGCAAGACGGCGAAATGAACCACGGGTTGCCGGAGCCGGATACTCCGTTTTGTCAGTCGCACTCACTCCCGTCTCCGCAAAGAACAATGTTCCAATCGAATTGGACAGGTCGACGCTGTAGCCGTCGACCTGTCTCGAACCAGGCAGCAGCAGCATTCGCACTGCCGTTCCGACGTCCTCGGACCTGATTTCAATTGCGCCGCCGCTCTCTTGGCCAAATTGCTGGACCTGACCGAGACTGAAGGAATGGCCTCGTAACGCCGGCGAGGGAAATCACCTCTCGCCATGGAATCGATAGACGATCGCTGTCGGAATGGCCGGGCGCTCGATGCACACGTTGTTCGATCCGAGTTTTGTCCATCGCCCTCAGATTCTACAGGGACGCATCCGTGCATTCGGCAAAAGGCGCGGAGGCGCAGCTGCGGTATGGTGCATCACGACCGCGAGCGAAGCATCGCATCGGTTGCTTCCGTTTGGCCGTTCTTGCGGGAATTTGTGGTCGTCGTCTTCGAGTTTCCTCAAGACGCGGGTCGACAATTGTGAGCAGGCGCACAATATCTGTTTGCGCGGAAGCTCCGCAACAAACCGCTTGACCGTCGCCCTTGCCTCCTGTGGCAACGAACTGGAACGGTCCGAACCGCAGCAAAATTTTCGAGCATGAGTATGCAGCTGCAGCTTTATCAGGTGCGATATTTCTTAGTCCTGTGGCGGCGCT
>Ga0070741_10015963_pt1 | contig 12622 bp, 10 predicted proteins | sample Coa_R1_4_FD_66440 | JGI IMG/M metagenome (GOLD analysis project Ga0070741, IMG submission 66440) | Surface soil microbial communities from Centralia Pennsylvania, which are recovering from an underground coalmine fire - Coalmine... | ecosystem: Environmental > Terrestrial > Soil > Unclassified ...
ATCTGCAACTATCGTAGCATTCCCCGCGGCGCACGCGCAAACTGTGCCCGCACGCCGGCAGCGCCGACGCCGCACACCGATGCATCCGGAATGTTCAATCACCAGACTTCGAGGAGGGCAAAGTGATCAAGCGCAGTTCGGTAATCCTGTCCTTGGCGTTCGCGTTCGCGGCCGCGGCCGGCTGCGCGTCGGCCCAGAACGTCGTCACCATCTACGCCGCCGATGGCCTGCGCGACGGCAAGCCCAACTGGTTCGACACGCAGTTCGATGCCTTCACCAAGGACACCGGGATCAAGGTGCAGTACATCGAAAGCGGCTCCGGTGAAGTCATCAACCGCGTCGAGCGCGAGAAGACCAACGCGCAGGCCGACGTGATCGTCACTCTGCCGCCGTTCATCCAGAAGGCCGCCGCCGACGGCATGCTCGAGGCGTATACCCCGGCCGATTCGGCAGCCATTCCGGCCAACACGCGCGACCCGCAGGGCCGCTTCTATCCACTGGTCAACAATTACTTCTGCTTCATCTACAACGGGTCGGCGCTGCAGGCGGCGCCCAAGAGCTACGACGAGCTGCTCGATCCAAAGTTCAAGGGCAAGGTCCAGTACTCGACGCCGGGCCAGGCAGGCGACGGCACCGCGCTGATGGTGCTCACGTTCCATGCCATGGGCAGCAAGGATGCGGCGTTCGATTATCTCAAGAAGCTGCAGGTGAACAACGTCGGCCCGTCGTCCTCGACCGGCAAGCTCGCGGCGAAGGTGAACAAGGGCGAGCTGCTGGTGGCCAACGGCGACATGCAGATGAACTACGCGCAGATGCGGGACAATCCGAACCTGCGCATCTTCTGGCCGGCGGACGCGAAGGGCCAGCGCACGACGCTGTCGCTGCCGTACTACATGGGGCTCGTGAAGGGCGCTCCGCATTCGGCGAACGGCAAGAAGCTCATCGACTTCCTGGTCTCGAAGCGCGCCCAGGAGAGCGTCAGCACGCTCGCGCGGGGCCTGCCCGCACGCAACGACGTGACGCCGACGGACGACAACTACAAGCAGCTCCACAAGTTCATGGAAGGCGTGACCGTCGTGACGCCGGATTGGGACGCGGTGCTGCGCGATCTGTCGAAGGACGTCGCGCGCTGGCACGAAGTCACGGGTACCTGATGGCGAGTCCGCTGTTGAGCGCAAGCGCGCCGCAGGCCGCGGCGCGCGAAGCTGGCCCGGCGGTGGCGCCGCGGCGCCCGCCGGGCATCCGGTTCGAGAACGTGACGGTGGCTTACGGGTCCACCGTCGCGCTTGCCGAGTTCAGTCTCGACATCCAGCCCGGCGAGGTAATGGCGCTGCTCGGCCCTTCCGGGTCGGGCAAGACGACCGCGCTTCGCGCCGTCGCCGGGTTCGTCACGCCGACCCGGGGGCGCATTTACTTGGGCGACCTCGACGTGACCGACGTGCCGCCGTTTCGGCGCGGGATCGGCATGGTGGTGCAGCAGTACGCGCTATTCCCCCACATGCGCGTGGGCGAGAACGTGGCATTCGGCCTGCGGGCGCAGCGCGTTGCCCGCCCTGAGATCGACGCTCGTGTGGCCGAATGCCTGCGGCTCGTGGGCATGGCGGCCTTTGCGCAGCGCTATCCGCAGGAGCTTTCCGGCGGGCAGCAGCAGCGCGTGGCCATCGCGCGCGCGCTCGCGATCCGGCCCAAGGTCCTGCTGCTCGATGAGCCGTTGTCGGCCCTGGATGCGCAATTGCGCAGCGGCATGCTGAACGAGATCGCGCGCCTCCATCGCGAGCTGCCGGACGTCACGATCCTTTATGTCACGCACGATCAGGTGGAGGCGCTGACGCTTGCCGATCGCATCGCCGTGATGAACGACAGCAAACTCGTGGATGTCGGCACGGCGCGCGCGCTGTATCAGCAGCCGCCGTCGCGCTTCACCGCTTCCTTTGTCGGCAACGCCAACCTCCTGCGCGTGACGGTGGAGCGCTGCGACGAGCCGCGCAGCGAGGCGTGGGTGCGACTCGGCCCGCGCGTCCTGCAGGTCACGAGCCTGGGCGAGGCGCGCCAGGGCGAGACGCGCATGCTGTGCATACGGCCGCACGCGCTCACGCTCGAGGCGCATGCCGACGGCAATGTGGTCGAGGGCACCATCACCGAAGTGCAGTGGCGCGGCTCGGTGCACCGGCTTTATCTCGATGTCGAAGGCGCCGAGCTGTGCGTCGACAGCAAGCCATTGCGCCACCCGCCGGCGCGTGGCGAGCGCGTGTCGCTCCATTTCTCGCCGCATGACGCGACGCTGCTCGGAGGCGGCGAGGAGGCGGTGCGGGCACACTCGCCGGGAGTCGCGTCCTGAGCGCCGCAGCGCCCGCGGCGGCAACGTTTTCGCAAGGGCCCGCGGCCGCCGCCCGCGCCGGCCCGCGTGCGCCGCGCTCGCTGTGGGTGCTTCCGCCCCTGCTGGTGCTCGTGGGGATCTTCTTCTATCCGCTGTTTTTCATCGTGCGCCAGTCCCTGATGGGCGACGCCGGACCGCCGACGTTCGCTCATTACGCGACCGTGATGACGTCGACCGTTTTCAAGGCCGCGTTCGTACGCACGATGGAGATCGCCGTGATCTCCACACTGGGGTGCCTGTGCCTGGGCTTCCTGCTTGCGCTGATCGTCTCCTTCGTCCCGTTTCCCGGCGCACGCGTGGTGAGCGGCTTCATCGATACCATCCTCGCGTTTCCTTCGTTCCTGATCGCGCTTTCGTTCTCGTTCCTGTACGGCTCGGCGGGCGCGTTCAATTTCCTGCTGATGGACGTGCTGCACCTCAAGGAGCCGCCGCTCGATTTCGTGTACACGATGTGGGGCGTCGTGCTCGCCGAGATCACGTTCTATACGCCGTTCGTGATGCGGCCGCTGCTCGCGGCCTTTTCCCATATCGATACCGCCCTCATCGAGGTTGCAAGCAGCCTCGGCGCACGGCCGATGCGCATCATCCGCGAGATCATCTTCCCGGAAGCCGTACCTGCGCTGCTCGCGGGCGGCAGCCTCTGTCTCCTGCTCACGCTCAACGAGTTCGGCATCGTACTTTTCATCGGTGCCAAGGGCGTGATCACGCTGCCCATGGTGGTTTACGGCAAGGCGATCCAGGAGTTCGACTACACCGCGGGATGCGTTGCGGCGGTGATCAACGTGCTGCTGTCGGTCGGACTCTATTCGCTGTACCGCTACGTGCTGTCGCGCACCGGAGGGGGCCGTGCTTCTGTCCTCTAGGCTCGCGCGATGGCTCGCCTGGATCGTGTTTTTCGTGCTGTTCGTGTTCGTGTTCGGCATGCCGTTGCTGATGGTGGGAGCCGCGAGCATCGCGGGGCAATGGAACGACGTGCTGCCGAGCCATCTCACGCTGCGTCATCTCGACGACGCCGTGAACGGCAGGGCCACGCACGAGCTGCTGACGAGCCTCATCACGGGCCTGGTCGCGAGCGCGATTTCGCTCGTGCTCGGCACGTGGGCGGCGCTCGCAGTGCGCCGGCTGCGCGGGCGTGCGCGAAGCACGGCGAGCGTGCTGTTCCTGCTGCCGATCGCCGTGCCTTCGGTATCGGTCGGGCTGGGCCTGCTGGTCGCATTCAGCCGGCCGCCGCTGCTCCTCAACGGCACGCCGTACATCGTGCTGCTCGCCCACGTCGTGCTCGTCTCGGCCTACGCCTACGGCAGCGTCTCGGCCGGTCTGGCGAGATTGCCCGCGCATTACGAGCAGGTCGCAGCCAGCCTTGGAGCGCGCCCCTGGTACGTACTGTTGCGCGTGACGCTGCCGCTCGTCACGCCATCGCTCGTCGCCGCCACCGGCCTCTGCTTCGCACTTTCCATGGGCGAGCTCGGTGCGACCATCATGGTGTATCCGCCGGACTGGGTCACCCTGCCGGTGGGCATCTTCGCCTTGACGGATCGAGGCTCGATCTTCGAAGGTGCTGCCATGACGATGCTGCTGCTCGCCGTCACCGTGACGGTGCTCTTGCTGGTGACGCGCATCCGCACGCGCGCGAGCTTCCGCTGAACATGAGACCCGCGCGCGCAGGGTCCGACAGCGGGGTCTCCGATCGCGAGCAGGGCGATGTGAACACGACGGCGCATCGCCAGGCGTACTGGGACCGCAAACTGTCGCCGACTGCGCGCCACTGGTTCGAGGAGGACCGCAGGTATTTCCTGCACCAGAGCCTGTCGACCCCGGTGCTCAACGTGCTGGCACGCGCGGAAGGCGCTTGGATCGAGGATCTCGACGGGCGCCGCTATCTCGACATGCACGGCAACGGCGTGCACAACGCGGGCTTCAACAACCCCGCCGTGCTGGAGGCCGTGCGCCGCGCTCTGGACGCGAAGCTCACGTTCACGCCGCGGCGCTACACCAACATCCCGGCGATCGAGCTCGCGCGCAAGCTCGCCGAGATCACGCCCGATGGGCTCTCCCGGTCATTGTTCTGTCCGGGCGGGTCGGAGGCGATCGAGATGGCGCTGATGCTCGCGAAGCAGCTCACCGGGCGATTCAAGACGATCTCGTTCTGGGACTCCTATCACGGCACCACGATGGGCGCAGCGTCCATCAGCGGCGAGGAGCACTTCACCGGCGGCGCAGGCCCGATGGTGCCCGGTGCATTCCGGGTCGAATTCCCGAACTACTATCGCAATCCGTGGGGCTTCGATGATCCCGACGACGTCGATGCCGAGTGCCTTCGACAGATCGAGGTGATCTTCAAGCGCGAGCCCGACATCGCGGCGATCATCGGCGAGCCGATCTCGGCCACGCCGGTCGTGCCACGCAGGCAGTACTGGGAAGGTGTGCAGGCGCTGTGCCGCCGCCACGGCGCGCTGCTCATCTTCGACGAGGTGATCGAAGGCTTCGGCCGCACCGGCCGCATGTTCGCCTGCGAGCATTACGTCACGCCGGATGTGCTCGTGCTGGGCAAGTCGCTGGGCGGCGGCGTGGTGCCCTTTGCCGGCATCGTCACCCGCGAGGAGTACAACGTGCTGCAGCATCGCTCGATCGGCCACTACACGCATGAGAAGAATCCACTGTGTGCCGCCGCCGGTCTTGCCGAGGTCGAGTACATCGAGCAGCACGGTCTCGTGCGCCATGCCGCCGAGCTCGGCGATTACGCCATCGCGCGTCTCACCGAGCTCAAGGAGCGCCATGCACTGATCGGACAGATCGCCGGCAAGGGATTGCACATCGGCATCGATCTCGTGAAGGATCGCACGACGCGCGAGCGCGCCATCGACGAGGCCGAGCGCATCATGTTCGCGGCCTTCGACCGCGGTGTCGCCTTCAAGGTCATCGAGGGCAACGTGATCACCCTGCGGCCCTCGCTCGTGATCACCCGCGAGGAAATGGATGTGGTGCTGCAGGTGCTCGACGAGAGCATCACGGAAATCGAGCGCAGCCGTTGACGAGGAGAAATTCATGAGCCTTTTTTCGCGCGATCCCATCCTGCTGACGCCGGGTCCGCTCACGACCTCGCTGCAAACCAAGACGGCCATGCTGCGCGACTGGGGCTCGTGGGATGCCGGCTTCAATGCCGTCACGGCCGCCGTCCGGCGCAAGGTGATCGAGATCGTGCACGCGCAGGGCACGCACGACTGCGTGCCGTTGCAGGGCAGCGGCACGTTCTCGGTCGAGGCAGCGATCAACACGCTCGTGCCGCGCGATGGTCATGTGCTGGTGCTGATCAATGGCGCCTACGGCACGCGCATGGCCAAGTTGACGCGCATGATGGGGCGCAAGGTCAGTGAATTCGCCACCGCGGAGGACGTGCCGACCACCGCGCAGGACGTCGAGCGGCTGCTCGGAGCCGACCCGACGATCACCCACGTCGGGCTCATCCATTGCGAGACCTCGACCGGCATCCTCAATCCGCTGCCGGAGATCGCCGAGGTGGTCGCGCGTCATGGCAGGAGCCTGATCGTCGATGCGATGAGCTCGTTCGGCGCACTGCCGATCGATGCCCGGTCGACGCCCTTCGATGCACTGATTGCGGCTTCGGGCAAGTGTGTGGAAGGCCCGCCGGGAATGGGGTTCGTGATCGTGCGGCGCAGCGTGCTCGAGCAGTGCGCGGGACGCTGCACCTCGCTCGCCATGGACCTGCACGACCAGTGGACGTACATGGAGCGCACGACGCAATGGCGCTTCACGCCGCCCACGCACGTGGTCGTCGCGTTCAATGCCGCCCTCGATCAACTGATCGCGGAGGGCGGGCCACCGGCAAGGCTCGCGCGCTACACGCGCAATTGCGACACGCTCCTGCAAGGCATGCGCGAGCTCGGCTTCCGCTCGTTTCTGCCGGCCGCCATCCAGGCACCGATCATCGTCACCTTCCATGCGCCACCGGATCCGGCGTACACGTTCAAGGCGTTCTACGATCGCGTGCGGGAGAAGGGCTTCATCCTCTATCCCGGCAAGCTCACGCAGGTCGAGACCTTCCGCGTCGGATGCATCGGCGCGATCGGGCCGGACGAAATGCGCCAGGCGGTGAATGCCGTGCGCGATACGCTCATCGAGATGGGCGTGCGCCAGGTGCGCCCGCTGGAGAACGCCGCGGCGATCGCGGCATGAGCGCAGGCGTGTTAGTCGATCGGCTCGCGCTGTTCGTCGCGATGCTGGCCCTCGCCGTGGCCACGTTCATGTCTTCGCATCACGCGATCGGCGCCGAACGCGGCACCGCTCGCGCGCCCGCGGCGATGGACTTCAGCGGTCCGCGCGAGGCGTGGCAGCGCCTGGCCCAGGCCTTGCGGCGCGGCGACAAGGATGGCGCGATGAAGCAGCTGACGCCCGCCGCGCAGGAACGATACGAAAAGTCGATCGACGAGTGGCTCAAGATGAAGCCGTTCGATGAAGCGCGCTTCGGTCGCGCGACGTCGGTGACGCTGACCGGCGCGCAGTTCGCCACGGTGACCGTCAAGCGCAAGAAAGAGGACGGCACCTATTCCGGCCAGATCATGCTGATGCGCGGCGACGACGGCAGGTGGCGCGTCGACCGGATGTAGCCTACCGCCCACGCGCAGCACGCCCTGCAACGCCTCGCAACGCCGGCGGAATGGCATCGCGCCCGCAGTTGACATAAGACTCGCACCGCTGCGCGAAAGAGCCTGCGCGAGCCAGAATCGTGCCGAGCCGGTGAATCAGGCACTTGTCGGCGCAGCGCGCTGCGGCTTGTAAACGTCGTCGACACTCCCTGTGCAAGTAGATTGCGCAGCACAGCGTGGCGTGCACGCTGTGCTGTCTTCAATTTGTACTGCGCGATCTTGCAATTGATCGATGATCGGCGCAACGTACATTCCCCCGATCACGGGAACGTCCAACGAGGAGGTTGAACATGAAACGCCCTGTCGCGATCTTCGTGCTGTCGTCCTCTGTTGCCGCACTGACTTGCGTCGGCGTGGCGCACGCCCAAAGCACCTCGGTAACGCCTGCGAACAACGTCATTGCGCACGCCCTCGATGTCGAATTGGGACGCGTCGCGCCGCGCCCGAAGGAGGCGAAGCTTTCCTCCGGCGTGGTGTATGCCGCATTGTTGGCGACGGGCGCCATCGACCAGCGCGTGAACTCGGTGGGTGGGCTCGGTGACGTGTTCAACGTGCTCCGATTCGGCGCGACGCAAGGATGCCCGAACACCTACACCGGATTGAACCTTACCGGGTTCATTACCAACACGCGGGTCAATCAGGATTGCTCGCTCAGGCGTCAGGCGGAGACTGTCGTTGCGATCAATCCGACCGACTGGAACAACCTCATCGCCGGCCAGAACGATTCCCGCCTTGGTTTCAACAAGTGCGGCTACGACTGGTCCAACGACGGCGGCAAGAGCTGGGGCGACCAGGTGCCGCCGTTCTATCAGTTCATCATGCGCGACGGTCACACCGCGGACGCCTGCAGCGATCCCACCGCGACCTTCGATTCGCTGGGCAATGCCTATATCGCGGGCGTGCTGTTCCAGATCAACTCGGCGGCGAGTGCCTTGGTCGTGGCGAAGTCGAATGCCGGCATCAAGGGCGCGTACTATCACACGCCCGCGAACGTGCCGTTCCAGGAATATCAGGATCTGCCGCTCGGTGTGGTGGCGAGCGACAACAACCCGAACATCATCCACGACAAGGAATTCATCGTGGCGGACGCCGGGTCCAACAGCCCGAAGAAGAACAACGTCTACGCGACGTGGACTCGGTTCGACGTCGGGACCAACCAGGGCGTCGGCGGCCACTCGCCCATCTATTTCAGCCAGTCCAGGGATGGTGGGGCGACGTGGTCGCCGGGCATCGAGATCAGCGGCTCCAACAACGCGATCTGCAACATCTTCAGCGGTGAAGCCGATCGCTTCGCGTGCGACCAGGACCAGGGCTCGCATCCGATCGTCGGACCCGACGGCAACGTTTATGTCACCTTCGGCAACGGCAACACGCCAACGGCAGGCATCAACCAGGTCCTGTTCGTCTCGTGCCCCGCCAACAAGGATTGCTCCAACAGGGCCAATTGGACCGCGCCGGTGAAGGTGGGCGATCTCTTCGACTACCAGCCAGTCGGACCTAATACCCTCACCGGATGCTCCGGGGGCCGGCAGTGCCTGCCGCCCAACGGTTACCGCATGGACGACTTCGTCGAGATCAGCGGTGCGGTCGACAACGCCGGTCGCCTTTACGTGACGTGGGCCGACGGGCGCAATCTGGCGCCGAACTGCATGGGTTCTGCGGCCACCGCGACGCCACCGTGCGACAACGACGTGTTCTACGCCTACTCGACCAATGGCGGTGTGACCTGGAGCGCCACCAAGAAGGTGACCCAGCCAGGCAGCGCGCAGTGGATGCCGTGGAGCGCGGCGGCACCGGACGGTTCGGCGTTGTACATCGCGTACTACGATCGCTCGTATGGCAATTGCGAGTTCACGGGTTGCAACGACATCACGCTCGCGACCGTGCGCAACGCTGCCACAGCCAGCCCGACGTTCACCTACAAGCGGATCACGACCTCGTCGATGCCCAACCTCATTCCGAGCAACAACCCGGTCCAGGCGGGCTTCCTCGGTGATTACATGTGGGTCGCGACCGATGGTGGCGGCACGCCACACGTCGTGTGGTCGGATACCCGCGGCCAGAACGGGGCGGTCGAGGAGGACATCTACTTCTACAAAGGCAAGTAGTCGCGACCATTCGGTCACGAGGCGGAATGCCGGCGACCGGCATTCCGCTTTTTTTAGGTTCTTCAGCGAATTCCGGGGGCCGAGTTCCTGTCACGCGGGCAGGGCCGCACGTCGTTTCTGGATCACGTGGCCCGACCTTCGGTGCTTCAAATGAGCCCCGTTACCAAAATTGCGAACTCCCACCATCGATCATCCGGGCCCCCGTTTCATGCGAGCTACCGCTCAATGAACGACCCCGGCGTGCGGTTCCGCAGTCGTCGCAGCGACGCTCGTCGGGGCGACATGACTTAATTCCGGGCGCCTCCCGCAGGCTTCTAGACAGCTCTGCCAAGAGCGTCATTTGAGCGTCAGTTCGTCAAACTGGATGATGGGCCGGCGCCGATGTGGCAGTTAGCATTTTTGCAAACCACCTGCGAAAACATCTCGGCACATCAGCGAGCGCCATTGGCTACTGGCAAGGAATCTCGGAGTGACTGAAGCCGCCCGGCGGCATCAGCACACGCGATCACCCTGGCGCGTTCAGGCGAGCGCAGGCTGCATCGTCGGCCAGCGCAACCCGGCCAGTGCAAGGTAATACGGCTGATCGGGGTGGATGACGCCGCGGCGAAGGAGCCAGTCGACGATCACCAGGCTTGCGTCGGCGGTCGCGACGTCGGCACCTTGCGCATTGGCGATGAGTGCGGCGACTGCATCAACGGTGACGAGGCGGTGCTCCATGACCTCGCCATCCACCCCCGCTGGCGTGAAATCGGGCGGCAGCACGAGATCGTGCACGTAGATCATCTCGCGCTGCAAGCCGTCGCGCTGTGCGCGGCAGATGCGTACAGCGCCGGCCGGGCGCGCGCGGCGCGCGAGCACCGCGTCGATGCCTGCCTCTTCGGCGCTTTCGCGGGTCACGGTTTCGCGCACGCTTGTACGAGCACGAATGCCGCCGCCCACCAGATTGTCGAGCAGCCCCGGATCGATCGATTTGGTCGCGCTGCGGCGAGCGATCCACATGCGCACGTCGTCTTCACCTTCGACCACGCCGTTGACGTGCGCCGCGTACGTCACGATGCCGAAATAGCGCGCGGCGGCACGCTCCAGCTCGAACAGCGCGGGTCCGCGAAACGCGGTGGCGATCTCGTAGCGCTCGTCGCGCCACGCCGTGAGCAATCCTTCGTCGGCGAGATGGTGCGCGACGTCCACCAGGGCGTCCGTGCGCGTGAGTGCGTTGTCGAGCGCGCGCACGAATACGATGCCATCGCCGCTCTGCTCGAATACTCGATCGAAGGCGAGGACGCGTGCGGCGCGATCACGGTCGAGCCATCCGACCGCAGTACCCTCCACGCGCAGCGCGACATATTCGCCGCGCGGCGGCGCGAGCGCGACAGACAGTCGCGTGTGAATGGCTTCGAGCAGGCGATCGTCGATCACGCAATCATTCTAAGCGGTGCGGCCGATCGGTTAGACTGCCGGCGATCGAAGGCATGCAGGGGCGGCAATGAGCGCGCGCATCATCGACGGCAAGGCCCACGCGGAGCGTCTGACGGCGGACGTGGCCGAGCGGGTGCGGGCGCGCGTTGCGGCGGGCAAGTCCGTGCCGGGTCTTGCCGTCGTGCTGGTCGGGGAGAATCCCGCGTCGCAAGTCTACGTGCGCAGCAAGCGGCGCATCACCGAATCGACCGGCATGCGCTCCTTTGCATTCGATCTCCCGGCGGAGACGACCGAGCAGGACCTCCTGGCGCGCATCGATGCCCTGAATGGCGATCCCGCGGTGCACGGCATTCTGGTGCAGCTGCCGTTGCCGAAGCATATCGCCGACACTGCCGTGACGGACCGCATCTCTCCGCTCAAGGATGTCGACGGATTTCATCCGTACAACATCGGCCGGCTGGTGCAAAAGCGGCCCACGCTGCGGCCTTGCACGCCCTACGGGTGCATGCAGCTCCTGGCAGCGACGGGCGAGGACCTCGTCGGCAGGCATGCGGTGGTGATCGGCCAGTCGAACATCGTCGGGCGCCCGATGGCGCTCGAGCTGCTCATGGCGCGCTGCACGGTCACGATCTGCCATTCCGCAACGCGTGATCTTCCCGATGTTGTGCGCAGCGGCGACATCCTGGTCGCCGCAGTCGGCAAAGCCGCCTTCGTGCAGGGCGACTGGATCAAGCCGGGTGCGATCGTGATCGACGTCGGCATCAATCGCAACGCGGAAGGCAAGCTCGTCGGGGATGTCGACTTCGCGGCTGCGCGCGGGCGCGCGGGATGGATCACGCCGGTGCCCGGAGGCGTCGGCCCGATGACCATCGCAACGCTGCTCGCCAACACGCTGCACGCCGCCGAGCTGCAGGAGTCGGGTGCATCGAAGGGCATCTAGGCCCCGCGCAGATGCCACGCCTTCGGGCGCGTGAAGGTCTGGATGCCGTACGTCGACAGCGTGAGGCCGATGCCGGAATGACCGATGCCTGACCACGGCAGCCTCGGGCTGACGCGGTCGCAGCAGTTCCAGTACACCGAACCGGACCGGATGTCGCGCAGAATGCGTTTCGCGCGTGCTTCGTCATGCGTGTACACCGCTGCGGTGAGGCCATATTCGGTGTCGTTCATGAGCGTCGTGGCTTCGCGATCGTCGGCCACTTTCTGGATGCCGATGACGGGACCGAAGCTTTCGTCGCGCATCACCCGCATCGTGTGATTCACGTTGATGAGCACGGTCGGCTCGAACCAGTTGCCCTTGCCCTTGATGATCCTGCCGCCGGTCAACAGCGTGGCGCCGCGTTTTGCCGCATCGCCCACCTGTGATTTCAGCACGTCGAGCTGCGCGCGCCGCGTGATCGGGCCGATGTAGGTGCTCTCGTCCAGGGGATCGCCGACGCGATAGCCCTTGACCTCCTGCACGAATGCGTCGACGAACGCGTCGTGGATCGACGCGTGCACGTAGATGCGCTCGACCGAGCAGCACGACTGGCCCGTGTTATAGAAGGCGCCGTCGGCCACACCCGCGGCTGCGGCCTGCACGTCGACGTCGTCGCACACGTACACCGGATCCTTGCCACCCAGCTCGAGCTGCACCTTGATCATGCGCTTGCCGGCCGAGGCGGCGATCTTCGCGCCGGTGGCGTAGGAGCCCGTGAAGAACACGCCGTCGACGGCCTGCGCGAGCAGCGCGCCACCGGTACTGCCATCACCGATCACCGGAATGAACACGTCCTGCGGCACGCCGGCGTCGTGCATCAAGCGCGCGATGTGCATGCCGGTGAGGGTCGCGAACTCCGACGGTTTGTAAAGCACCGCGTTGCCGGCGATCAGCGCCGGCACGAACACGTTGCTGCCCACGAAATACGGATAGTTCCACGCCGAGATGTTGGCGACGACGCCGAGGGGCTCGTGCGTGATGCGCTCCTCGAGCGTCTCGTCCGCGAACACCTTCTCGTCCTTCAGCGTGCGCGCGGACTCGGCGAGGAAGAAGTCGAGCCGCCCGACCAGACCTTTCA
>Ga0070741_10015964_pt1 | contig 12621 bp, 11 predicted proteins | sample Coa_R1_4_FD_66440 | JGI IMG/M metagenome (GOLD analysis project Ga0070741, IMG submission 66440) | Surface soil microbial communities from Centralia Pennsylvania, which are recovering from an underground coalmine fire - Coalmine... | ecosystem: Environmental > Terrestrial > Soil > Unclassified ...
CCGTCCGCTTCGCGGACACCTTCCCCTCCAGGGGGAAGGAGAACTTATACCGATGCTCGCGCCGCTTTCTCGGTTGAATCGCTCGATCTCTTCGAGCTCGATAAATGCGTGATGTTCTGTCCGGGATAGCGTAGTCGTGCGCCGAAGTAGCGATCTCCGACGATGCCTGCTCCCGCGACGACCTGTGCTTGCGAAATTCTTTCTTGAGGTCCATGTCGAGTTGACGAAACGCAGATGGCTTCGACGATGCCTGTCATGGATGTGTCTGCGCGCAGAAGAACGTTAGCGCGACGCTTTATCCAGAAACTCCAGTACGCGAGCTGGCGCTGTTTGCTCCGTCTGAGCGTCGACGGGCACGTCCCAGTACTCCGCTTTGGGCAGGCATTCTTCCAAGTATCTCGCGGCCGAGGTTGCGTGCGACGCGTCATGGCCGGGCACGACGAGGGCGGGGATGTCGAGGCGCAGCAGGTCTTCCGGTTCGGCGCCGGGCGCGGTGTCGCGATCGAAGAGGGTGCGGACCATGCCGGCGACGAGGAGCTTGTATTTCTCCAGGTCGTGCTTCGCGTACGAGGCGGCGAAGGCGGCGTCGTTCCGGATGACCGACGTCCACGGCCCGCCGCGCGGGTCCTGGCTGAACGTTTTGTCCTGGCTCCTGACCAAGTCGACCACTTGCTGTAGCCCGTGCTCATTCGCGTACGCCAGGTGTTGGGCGAATCGCAGATGTGAATTGATGCGGTATTTCGCGCCGCCGACCGGCCACCAAAGAATCATGCTCATCACCATTTCCGGATGAGCGACGCCGAACGCGACGACGGGACACACGCCCATGCACCCGCCCATCAAATGCGCGCGCTTGACGTTCAAATGGTCCAGGAGTCCTTTGCCCTGAGCTACGTAGTGCGCCCAGGTAATCCGCTCGACGCGCCCGCCCGATTGGCCGGTCTCGCGCCGATCGAACACGATGCAGGTGTATTTCTTCGGCAGGTGATCGAGGAACTTCACCTTGGCGTACACGCCCTGCGTCTTCCACTTGTCCAACGTGGCATCGAAACCCGCGGGCGAATACATGAGCAGCGGCGGGCCCGAGCCCACCACCTCGTAGCGTGTATTGATGCCGTCGATGATGGCGTTAGGCAGGGCGCTGTCCTTTGAGGTGGCGCCCGCAGCGCACATCCTCGGCATAAGCCGTTAGAGCATCGAGCGTTATCTTCGCGACGTTGGCATACATCTCGGCTTTGGAGTCGATCGCGGACGCTGCGTAGCCGATGGCGGCATGCGCCATGCGCATGCGCCCATCGAGCCACGGACCGCCGCCGAGTCCGCCGATCACCGGGATCGAAACGGCGTTCACGACCACGGGACCGGCCACCGGCCCGGAGTGCCGGAAGTCGAGCAGCGCGGCGCCGGCCGCTTCCAGCCGCTTCGCTTCCTCGACGAGCTTGTCGGGCGGCAGCTTCTCGCCATGGAACTCGGCGAAGACCGGGATTCCTTTACGAGCGATGGCGCGTACCATGTCCGTGTCGCCGTACACCTTCACCATGTCGGCGCCGCCTTCTTTGACCAAGCGCATCGCCGCGTTTACCGTGGCATCGACGCCCGCTTGTACCGGCGCATAAGGAACGTCGCAGCTGACCAAGGCGCGCTTCGTTCCTCGACGCACTGCCTTGCACACGATGAGTATTTCATCCAGAGTGACTTCCGTTTCCGTCGGCTGGCCCCAGAGATTCGCGCCGACCGAATCGCCGACGGAAACCATGTCTGCACCGGCACGGTCGGCGATCAGCGCCATCTGATAGTCCCACGCGACCACTCCCACGATCTTGCGTTTGTCGCGCTTCATCTGCTGAAGCGCGGGAATGGTTACTTTCTCCATCGTGTTTCTCTTTGTTTTCTACGTTCCATTACCACATCGGTGGTCGATGATTCTGGTTTGGCTTGCGCGTCTCGGCTTGGTCCGAGCGGATTCTTGCACAGTCGCGGCGCTCGCCGCCAGACGGGCGACGCGCACTGCAACGGATTCATGGCTCGCGTACAGTTCGGCCACCGAACCGCGTTCCCGTTGCTTCGAAGGGCGGCGCTGCACTAACATCCGCCCGGCATCGGTTTCGTCGTCCAACCAAGGACTGTCATTCCATGATTATCGATATTCACGGCCATTACACCACCGAGCCACAGGCGGTCCATCTCTTTCGCGACAAGCAGCTCGCCGGCCTCGCCGACGCCATGCGCAAGCCGGCCTCGACCGATCTCGGTATCACCGACGAGCAGATCATCAAGAGCGTCGAGCCGCAGATGAAGCTGCAAAAGGAGCGCGGCAGCGATCTCACCATTTTCTCGCCGCGCGCGGCCGGCATGGCGCATCACGTCGGCACGGAAGCCGTCAGCATGGAATGGACGCGGATCAGCAATGATCTCATTCACCGCATTTGTAAGTTGCTGCCGGATAATTTCGTCGGTGTCGGCCAGTTGCCGCAGTTTCGCGGCGCGCCGCCGAAGAACTGCCTGCCCGAGCTCGAGCGCATCGTGAAGGAGCTCGGTTTCGTCGGCGTCAACTTGAATCCCGATCCTTCCGGCGGCTACTGGACCGATCCGCCGTTGACGGACAAATGGTGGTACCCGATCTACGAGAAACTCTGCGAGCTCGACGTGCCGGCGATGATCCATGTCTCGTCGTCCTGCAACCCGAATTTCCACCACACCGGCGCGCATTACATCAACGCCGACACCACCGCCTTCATGCAGCTGATCCAAGGAAATCTGTTCAAAGATTTTCCGACGTTGAAGTTCGTCATCCCGCACGGCGGCGGGGCGGTACCGTTTCACTGGGGCCGCTATCGTGGCCTGGCGCAGGAGCTGAAGAAGCCGTTGCTCAGCGAGCATCTGCTGAAAAACGTCTTCTTCGATACCTGTGTTTATCATTACCCGGGCATCGAGCTGATGACCAAAGTCATTCCGGTCGACAATATTCTGTTCGCTTCGGAGATGCTCGGCGCGGTGAAGGGCGTCGATCCGCAGACGGGCCACAATTACGACGACACCAAGCGCTACATCGATCAGGTGCAAGCCCTGAGCGACGCGGACCGCTACAAGATCTTCGAGGGCAATGCCCGCCGCGTGTACCCGCGCCTGGACGCGCTGCTGACAAAACGGGGCAAGCCCGGCAAGAAGGTTTAGGAGATTGCAAATGAGCGACAAGACCTCGTTATCCGACATCCGCCGCGACGTCGAGCGCGTCTCTCCGGAAATCGTCAAGCAGGCGTCCGCCTTCGCGGCCTCGATCCTGGCCGACGTGGCCGGACGCCGCGGCGCGCTCGACGGCCGCATCGCGCCGCTTTCGCCGTCCACGCGCCTCGCCGGTCCGGCGCTCACGATCGAAGTGCGCCCGGGTGACAATTTGATGATCCACGCCGCGATGTTTCTCGCCAAGCCCGGCGACGTCCTCGTGATCGACGGCAAGGCGGACCGCACGTGCGCCTTGATGGGCTCGATCATGATCAACGCCTGTAAAAAACTCGGCCTCGGCGGCGTGATCCTCGACGCCGCGTGCCGCGACACCGAGGAACTGCGCGAGCTCGGCTTTCCGGTCTATGCCGTGGGATCGAATCCGAACGGCCCGACCAAGAACGTGCCCGGCCGCATCAACTGGCCGATCTCATGCGGCGGCGTCACGGTCAATCCCGGCGATCTCGTCGTCGGCGATGCCGACGGCGTCGTGGTCGTCGAGCGCGAGAAGGCGGCGGCGCTGCTCGAGCTGGCGGCGAAGAAAGTCGCGGACGAACGCGCGCGGATCGCCGACATCGTTTCGGGAAAGAACCTGCGGCCGAAGTGGCTCGAGGCGTCGCTGCGCACCGCTGGCGTATTGAAAGAGGGCGAGACACTGTGAAGGTAAAAGAAGTTCCATGAGCGAAAAAGTATTAGCCGCCGTCGCCGTCGATACCAAACGCACCGAGCTGCGCGAATTCGCGATGCCGGAGGTTCCGCCCGACGGCGGACTGCTCAAGGTGGAAGTGGCGGGCGTGTGCGGCAGCGATTGGCCGCGCTATTTGAGCGTCGCGCAGGAACCGTTGATCTTGGGCCACGAGAATGTCGGCTACATCGCCAGGCTCGGCAGTATCGCGGCGAAGCAGTGGGGCGTGAAGGAGGGGGATCGCGTCGCGCTGGAGGAGTACTTGCCGTGCGGTCATTGCGAATACTGCCGTAGCGGCGATTTTCGGTTATGCGATGCCACCGACATCTGGGGTGGGATGACCGGGATCCGCTACGGGTCCACGCCTATTAATATGAAGCCCGCGCTGTGGGGCGGATACAGCCAGTACCAATATCTGCACCCCAGCTCCGTCTTTCATAAAGTGCCGGATCATGTGCCCGGCTCGGAAGCGGCGTTGGCGCTGCCGATGGGCAACGGCATCGAGTGGACCTATTTTCAGGGCGGCGCGGGCATCGGCAAGACCGTCGTGATTCAGGGCCCGGGGCAGCAGGGGCTGTGCTGCGTCATCGCCGCCAAAGAAGCGGGCGCGGCGTGCATCGTGGTGAGCGGCTTGACGAGCGACGCCAAGCGCCTCGAGCTTGCGTGCAAGTTCGGCGCTGACTACACCATCGACGTGCAGCAAAAGGATCTCGTCGACGAAGTACGGAAGATCACGGGCGGGAAAATGGCTGACGTGGTCATCGACTGCGCTTCCGGCGGTCCGGCGACGGCGGTCTCCGCCGTGCGGCTGGCTAAAAAACGCAGCACCGTGGTCCTGGCGGCGGCGAAGCGCAAACCTATTCCCGAATTCGATATGGATCTGCTCATCGCGAAATTCGTCACCGTGAAAGGCACGCGCGGGCACAGCTATGCATCGGTCGAGCGCGCGCTCGAAATCATCGCCTCCGGCAAATATCCCTTGCACGAGATGTGCACGCATAAATACGGTTTGAGCGGCGTGGACCAGGCGCTGAAGACGGTGGGCGGCGAAGGCGAGCCGAATGCCATCCACGTGAATGTTCTGCCGTGGAGTTGAGTTGGCCGTACCGCTCGATAAACGCGCCCGGCATCTCAGCGCGGTTTGCTTTTACTTCCCGGCATGCGTGGGTCGCGTCATTCCCGCGGAAGCGTGAATCCCGTTTCTTGGATCCCCGTGTTCGCGGCGACAGCCGCCGGATTCCCGCCCGGATTAAAGCCCTCGCGGGACGATTAATGAATTAGCCAGACACCTCTCGAGCATGGAACATGAAACGAATCGATATCTTTCCGCACATCTTCCCGCCCGCGTTCTTCACCAAGATGCTCGAAATCGCGCCGGATAGAAACGCCATCAAGCGCTGGCTCAACATCCCGGTGCTCCACGATCTGCACGCGCGCCTGCGCATGATGGACGAATTCGGCGCGGGCTATCAGCAGATCCTGACGCTGTCGTTGCCCGCCATCGAGTATCTCGCGCCGCCCGAAAAATCGCCTGCGCTCGCGCGCCTCGCCAACGACGGCATGGCGGAGATCTGCGCGAAACATCCGCAGCGCTTTCCGGGCTTCGTCGCGTCCGTGCCGATGAACAACGTGGCGGCATCGCTCGAGGAGATAACACGCACGGTCGAACAGCTCGGCGCGCGCGGCATCCAGATTTTCACCAACGTGAACGGCCGGCCGCTCGATGAGCCGGAGTTCGCGCCGATATTCGAGCAGATGCACGCGTACGACCTGCCGATCTGGATGCACCCGACGCGCGGGCAGAAGACGGCGGACTATGCCACGGAGCAGAAATCCAAATACGAAATCTGGTGGCTGTTCGGCTGGCCCTACGAGACCAGCGCCGCGATGGCGCGCATGGTGTTCGCGGGGTTCTTCGACCGTTGGCCCAATCTCAAGATCATCACGCACCACATGGGCGCGATGGTCCCGTACCTCGAGGCGCGCATCGGCATGGGCATGGATCAGCTCGGCTCGCGCACCGCGGACGAGGACTACACCGTGATCCTCAAGCACATGAACGCGCGCGGCCGGCGGCCGCTCGACTACTTCCACCAGTTCTACGCCGATACCTCGGTGAACGGTTCGCGCTCGGCGATTCGATGCGGGCTCGATTTCTTCGGCATCGATCACTGTCTCTTCGGCACCGATTGCCCGTTCGACCCGCAAGGCGGGCCGCTCTTCATTCGCGAGGGCATGCGCGCCATCGACAGCCTGAAGCTATCGGACGCCGATCTTGAGAAGCTCTACCACGGGAATGCCGAGCAGATGCTGCGGCTGTCGGAAAAAATCGCCCGGCGCCCACAGGCGCACAAGTAAGACCTGAACGCATCGCGCAAGCAACGCCCGTGCGGCCGAGTGGTTTTACCGCGCGGAATGTCTCGGGACGGTCATTGCGAGGCTCGCGCAGCGGGCCGACGTCATCTCAGCGAGATTGCGTCGTCGCCTCCGGCTCCTCGCAACGACCCAGACATAGTGGACGCGAAGCGCATTGCGCCGCATGCATCCGGCGCATTACGGCCTGCGGCCTACTGGGACTTAGCGCCGCTACCGGTCGATCTTCCACGGAATAATCCAGCGCTCCAGCTCGTTCAGGATGAGCGTGAAAACGAAACCGAGCACCGCGATCACGAGAAGGCCGACGTACATCATCTCGACGGCGAGTATTTCCCAGGCGTTCCAGATCATGTAGCCGAGGCCGCTTTTCGCGCCGACCATTTCGGCGATCGCGATCAGAATCAGGCCCATGCCGACGCCGAGCTTGATGCCCGACATCACGATCGGCAGCGCGCCGGGCAGCGCGATGGTGCGGAACATCTGCCAGCGCCCGGCCTGAAAATTCTTGCCGACGTCGAGATAAATTTTATTGATCTCGAGCACGCCGGCCACCGCGTTGATGCAAACCGGATAGAACACGCCGATCGCGACCATCACGATTTTCGACGCCTCGCCCAAACCGAAGATGAGCAGGATCAGCGGCAGGATGGCGCTCTTCGGCACCGGGTAAGTCGCCGCGATGATCGGATCGAACACCGCGCGTAACGGCCGATAAAGCCCCATCGCGAGCCCGAGCGCGAGGGCCGGAATGCCGCCGAGGAGCAGCCCCCAGAACAGACGCTGCAGACTGGCCCAGGTATGCGTCCATAGAATGCCGGACTGCACGGTGGAAACCAGCGTCGAGAATACGCGGCTCGGCGCCGGGAAAAAGCGCGCGTCGAGCAATCCTGTGCGCACGCAAACCTCCCACACGACCAACAGCAAAAGCGGCGACACGATACTGATGATGCGGTCCCTGCCGCCGGCGCTGATACGAAACAACCGCCGCGCGCGCGGCCCGCGCAACACGGTCTGCGGGGACGGTCTCATGGAATTCGTCGGCGTGCTCATCGTTGCACCTGTTTCGCTTCGTCACGCGCCTTGGCCGCCTGCACTTCTTCGCGCAGATAGCCCCAAATGCGATAAACCAGCTCGCCGTACTCCGGCTGATGGCGCAGCTCGAGGACGCTGCGTGGCCGCGTGAACGGGACATCGATCATCGCCTTCGTGCGGCCGGGTTGTGCCGTCATGATCATGATCCTGTCGCCGAGCGTAACCGCTTCATCGACGCTGTGCGTGATAAAGAGCACCGTCTTCTTGGTCTCGTCCCAGATGCGCAGCAGCTCTTCCTGCAGCAGCGTCTTGTTCTGCTCATCGAGCGCGGAGAACGGCTCGTCCATCAAGAGAATTTCGGGATCATTGGCGAACGCGCGCGCGATCGACACGCGCTGTTTCATCCCGCCGGAGAGCTGATGCGGATACGCGCGCGCGAAGTGGGTGAGCCCGGTGCGGTCGAGATAGTGCCCGACGATCTCCTTGATCTGCGCGTCGGGCACTTTGCGCATGTGCAGCCCGTAGGCCGCGTTGTCCCACACGGTCATCCAGGGAAAAATGGACTCGCCCTGGAATATCATCGAATTGCTGGGCTTGGTGTGATCGGTTTGCGTAATCTCGATCGTGCCGCTGCTCGGCGTCTCGAGATTGGCCATGATGCGCAGCAGCGTCGTCTTGCCGCAGCCGCTCGGTCCCACGATCATGAAAAATGTTCCGGGAGCGATGTCGAGGGAAATATTATCGACCGCGGTGAAGCTTCCGTTCTTGGTGTGGAACTGTTTGGTGAGGTTGCGAATCCGGATCTTGGCGTCGACGGCAGCCACGCGAGAAGCACTGGACGATGCGATCTTGTTCACCCCGGTTCCTCGTAATTATTTGTTATTTAGTTTATCGGTTGGCGGAGCTCGGCGCTTGATCCCGCCGCCTGCCCGGCACGCTCGCGCCGCCGGCTGACCGGCGCCGCTGCGCCGCGCCACGGTCCGAGGGTTGACCTCAAGACACCATTTCGTTGCACGTATGTCCCCGCGTCGGATGTTCGAGGCCACAGTCTTGCAGTCATTCGAAACTTTTCCCAGCCTGTCGTGAGTCGTGTTCGTAATACGCACCTCGTATCACCAGACGGACGTACTGTCGAAAAAAATGCACGTCCGACGGTAGAATCACTCTCGCCGATGATTTCGGCCACGTGCCGGGATTATATTCAGAACGTTCGGCGTACTATAACCGGCGCCTCTGCGCGGCCGCTAGGTTGAGGGAACGTAAAGAAAACCCATGTTAACGCCTGCACAACAGGAGCTACTCGTCCGCACCGGACCCGGCACTCCCATGGGGGAGTTGTTTCGTCGCTACTGGATTCCGGCGCTGCTCGCGGAAGAATTGCCCGAACCTGACTGCCCGCCGGTGCGGGTAAAGCTACTGTCCGAGCGCCTCATCGCCTTTCGCGACACGCAAGGCCGCCTGGGGCTCGTCGATGAATTCTGCGCCCACCGCGGCGTGTCGCTGTGGTTCGGGCGCAATGAAGAATCGGGATTGCGCTGTCCGTATCACGGTTGGAAGTACGACGTGACGGGACAGTGCATCGAAGTCCCGTCCGAGCCGGCGGAGAGCGGTTTCTGCCGGAAGATAAAGCTGAAGTCTTATCCGTTGGTCGAGCGCGGCGGCGTGCTCTGGACCTACATGGGGCCGGCGGAAGCGCGCCCGGAATTGCCGGCGTTCGAGTGGACGGCGCTCGCCCCCGAGCATCGCCATGTCACGAAATGGCTGGAGCAGTGCAATCACCTGCAGGCGATGGAAGGCGGCATCGATTCCTCGCATGTCTCGTTCCTGCATCGATACGACGTCGGGCGCGACCCGCTGCACCGGGAGAGCAAGGGGCCGGCCTACACCGTCGCCGATCCGGACCCCAAGCTCGAAGTATCCGAATCGCCCTCGGGTTTGCTCATCAAGTCGCGCCGTAACGCCGACGCGCGGAATTACTACTGGCGCGTCACCCAATGGATCATGCCGTGGTACACGTTGATTCCGCCGTATGGCGGGCATCCGATCACCGGCAATGCGTGGGTGCCGATCGACGACGAAAGCTGCTGGGTGTTCGTCATCGGCTACCATCCCACGCGACCGTTGACGCAGGACGAGCTCGCGGGCATGCGCGAAGGGAAGGGCATCTTCGTGGAAAACGTCGACGGCACTTACCGCCCACGCGCCAATAGAGACAACGACTATCTCATCGACCGCGCCGCGCAGAAGGCGAAGCTCACGTTCAGCGGCGTGCACGGCATCTCCGCGCAGGACGCCGCGGTGCAAGAGAGCATGGGACCCGTTCAGGACCGCTCCAAAGAAAACCTGGCGTCGACCGACAACGCCATCGTCATGGCGCGGCATCGCCTGATGAAGGCGGCGCTTAACCTGCGGAAGGGAATCGCTCCGCCGGCATTGGATCCCGGCACCCATCAGGTCCGATCCGCCTCGGTGGTCCTGCCCAAAGACGTACCGTTCGAGCAAGGCATCAAGGACGCGCTGATCGGGCGACCGGACGTAGTACCGATGAACGTCTAAGTGAACCAATCGAATACTAACGAGGAGACGCAATGCGTATAACGCGAGGTTCGGTGTTTGTTTGGCTGACGATGGCGGTCATGCCGGCGGTTGTCGGCTTCCCACACGACAGCGCGGGGGCCGAGACCACGGTGCGCATCGGCACGACGAACAGCAGCAGCGACGTCGCTTTCTTTATCGCCGACAAGAAAGGTTACTTCAAACAAGAGGGCATCAACATCACGCTGACACCCTTCGACTCGGCCGCGAAGATGGTGGCGCCGCTCGGCGCGGGTCAATTGGATGTCGGCGGTGGAGCGCCGTCCGCGGGGCTTTATAACGCCGTCGCCCGCGGCATTAACATCAAGATCGTCGCGGACAAAGGCTCGAGCCCGCCGGGCTATGGCTACAATCCGTTGCTCGTGCGCAAAGACCTGGTCGACAGCGGCCGGTTCAAGAGCTTCAAGGATCTGAAGGGGTTCAAAGTCGCGGGGGTGGCGAAGGGCACCAGCCCGGACGCGCTGCTCAACGAAGCGCTCAAAAAGGGCGGTTTGAAATTCAGCAACGTCGAAATGGTTTACATGGGGTTCCCGCAGCACGTGCTCGCACTGCAAAACAAGGCGGTGGATGCCGCCGTGACGACCGAGCCTTCCGCAACCCGCGCCGAACAAAGCGGCGCGGCGGTGCGCTACGCCAACGATGAAATTTACCCCAATCAGCAGATCGCGGTGGTGCTTTACGGCGGAAGCTTCATCAAGGAAAACCCCGAGGCGGCGAAAAAGTTCATGCGCGCATACATCAAGGCGGTGCGCGACTATAACGATGCCCTGAAAGACGGCCGGCTGGCCGGCGCGAACGCCGAGGAGATCATCGGGATCTTGACGGAATACACGGCGATCAAGGATCCGAAGGTGTACTCCACGATCGTGCCCAACGGTTGCAATCCCGACGGCGAAGTAAATGTCGCCAACATGAAAAAGGATTTCGAATTTTATAAGAGCCAAGGTCTCATCGAAGGCAAAGTTACCGTCGAACAGACGGTCGACCGTTCGTTCGCCGACGCCGTGGTGAAGGAAATCGGGCGCTACAAACCGAAAGGATGAGAGATGACCCGCGAGGAAATGGCCGCAGACGTTCGCGGCGAACGAGCCGCTGCGATGGAGGATAAATGACTGCCGCTAACCATTTGTGCCGCGCGCCGCGAGGGCGCGCCTATCGCCTGCCAATGTGTGCGGCTCGCCATGCGCTTGTCGCGCTGCTTCTGCTCGGAATGGGGGAAAATTTCGCGTGGGCCGTCACGACGGTGCGGATCGGCACGACGAACAGCAGCAGCGATGCGACGTTTTATATCGCCGAGAAAAAAGGGTACTTCAAGGAAGAGGGTATCGAGCCGGTTTTTATGGCCTTCGATTCCGCCGCCAAGATGATCGCGCCGCTGAGCAGCGATCAGCTGGACGTGGGCGGGGGATCGTCGTCGGCGGGGCTTTATAACGCCGTCGTCCGCGGGATCAACATCAAGATCGTCGCCGATAAAGGTTCCATGCCGCCCGGTTATGGCTTCTTGGCGCTGGTCGTGCGCAAGGACCTGGTCGATAGCGGCCGATTCAAGCGCTTCAAGGACCTGAAGGGACTCAAGGCGGGAATCTCGGCAAACGGCTCGGGCGGAAGCGTGGTCTTGCACGCTGCGCTACAGAAAGGCGGGCTGACGTTCAAGGATGTCGAGCAAGTGTTCATGGGCTTTCCGCAGATGGTGCTGGCGTTGCAGAACAAAGCCATCGACGTCGGTTTCATGCCGGAGCCGAACGTCACCCAGGCCGTTACCACGGGAGCGGCAATTCGTTTCGCCGGGGGCGATGTCATCGATCCCAACCATCAGCTCGCGGTCGTGCTTTACGGCGATGGCTTCATAAAGAAACAACCAGAAGCGGCGAAGAAGTTCATGCGCGCCTACATCCGTGCGGCCCGCGACTACAACGATGCGTTAAAGGACGGGAAGCTCGCCGGGCCGAATGCCGAAGAGATAATCCACGTTCTTACGCAATCGACCAAGATCAAGGACGCCGCGCTTTACCGGGTCATGGTTCCGCATGGCTGCAATCCCGACGGCAAGGTCAACGTGGCGAGCCTCAAGCACAATCTCGACGTATTCAAAGAGGAAGGCCTCATCCAGGGGGACGTCAGCGTGGATCAGGTCGTCGACCACTCCTTCGCCGATGCAGCGGTCAAGGAATTAGGCCCGTATATCCCGAAGGGTCGACATTGAAGTGCCGGCGAATTTCGCCTTGAGCGTCCGATCGTAGGTAAAAGGAAGCACAGGAGTTCCCCATGCTAACCACCGCCCAACAAGAGCTGCTGACCCGCACCGGCCCCGGCACGGCGATGGGTCAGCTCTTTCGCCGCTACTGGATTCCGGCGCTGCTCGCCGAGGAGCTCCCCGAACCCGATTGCCCGCCGGTGCGCGTGAAGCTCCTCGGCGAGCGGCTGATCGCCTTCAAAGACAGCGACGGACGCTTGGGCCTGATCGATGAATTCTGCGCGCATCGCGGCGTTTCGCTCTGGTTCGGGAGGAACGAAGAGCGGGGCTTGCGCTGTCCGTACCACGGCTGGAAATACGACGTCAGCGGACAATGCGTGGACGTGCCTTCCGAGCCCGAAGAGAGCGGCTTCTGTCACAAGATAAAGCTCAAGTCCTATCCCCTGGTGGAGCACGGCGGCGTGTTATGGGCCTACATGGGACCCCCGGAGCTAAAACCCGCGCTCCCGGCGCTCGA
>Ga0070741_10015965_pt1 | contig 12620 bp, 12 predicted proteins | sample Coa_R1_4_FD_66440 | JGI IMG/M metagenome (GOLD analysis project Ga0070741, IMG submission 66440) | Surface soil microbial communities from Centralia Pennsylvania, which are recovering from an underground coalmine fire - Coalmine... | ecosystem: Environmental > Terrestrial > Soil > Unclassified ...
TGGGACGGGCCGACTCCGTGCCGTTGCGCGATCAATTCGCCTCGGTTGTCATCTGCAACTGTGTTCTTCTATTAGTCCCTGAGAGGCAGATGGGCCGGTGCCTGTCCGAGATCGCGCGAATCTGTCAGCCTAACGCACGGGTTTTGCTAGGGGAAATTCCTGCCGCACAAGAACCCCCAAATACTCCCAGGCATGAGACCGTCCCGGAAATGCTGTGGTGGTTACTTCGTAAACGCGGTCCAAGGAGCTTCTTGGGAATGTGTCGGCGTTTGCTCACCGGGACTCAGCGCGGGCCGATTCTGGTCAACCCTTTGGCGGCTGTTTACTGGGCCTCGCCGGATACGTTTATCCGAATGGCGCAACAAGCGGGCTTGAGATGCGAGGATCACTGGCCTCATCAAACCCTGGACCTGGATCTCAAACCATGTCCGCATCCCACCCGCCATGACTACTTGTTCAGACGAGAACCGGTCTAGCAGTCGATCCCCGTACTGAGCGCAGGACCCGTTTAGGGGTTCTGCTGGGACGAGGAGTTACACGCGACGCGAAGAGGTTTGCCCCAGGCTTGATCTCCACGGCCCGGTGGGTCTCTCTCTTATGGGGAAGAGAATGACTATGTCTTCCTTTATGAAGTGAGAAATCTCGTCGAAGTCCACAACAGAGTGGCCGATGTTAATTTTTACCTCAGCATCGTCGATTTCCGGATAGCCCTTATGCAGCTCATCGACCATGCGTCGCAGTTCTTTGAATTTCATTTTTCATTCCTCCCCAACCTCAACATACCTTCCGATCACGTTTGGTCTGCCCGGCGTGCTGTCGGGGTTCGGGCTCGGCGACGATTTGGCAGACTCGCCTCCGAGGCAGGATACGCGCTGGCTTGTAGGTGTGCAAGGAAGCCTTGATTGTTGCGAGAGGAACGGTTCTTGGAGTGAGGGAATCTACGTGGGAACGTTCCAACTCGCTAAACCGTTGTACGGGCTAACACGTGTGCCGGGGGCTCGAATCTCCTCGGTTTGATTTCTAACAGGTTATTCGGAAAAACAGCTTCCGATCGAGCATTCTGAAAGCGCCCCGAAAGGACTCACAGCATTAATCGATACGCCTCCTCCTCAGCGTCCCCTGCAAAGCTCGCAGCGGCGTGGATTATCCATCTGATGCGTAGCGCGCGAGTCTACTGGTACGGGCGGATCGTGCAAGAATGGAATTGCGGATCGCAGCGATTCTAACTAGTGCCTATCCGGGAAGGCGCTCAGAGCCGACCCACAGTTGCGCGAGATCTTTGAGATTGTCTTTGTATGTACGCGTCACCAGGTATTCCTTTCCACCCTTGGCGCGCAGCCTGTACTCTCCCGTCGAGAGAGGTTGAATTTCCTGCACCGCCGAAATGTTGACGACGACGGAGCGGTGGATGCGAATGAAGCCGTAAGGCCTAAGTTTCTGCGCCATCGACGAAAGCGATTCGCGTAACAAATACGGGTTAGGCCGTAACCACACGTAATTCCCTTCGGCCTCGACCGCCACGATCCCGGCTAAATCCAGGAACAGGATCCTGCCTTTTGCCTTGAACGCGATTCGTGGCGCCTGTCTTTTTGCGATAGCCTCCAGCTGTCGCAAGACTCGGACCAGGTTGGCAGCGTCCACTCGAGTCACCGGAGGCAGCGATGAATCAGCAGGTTTATAGAAGCCGGCTTCTCCCGCTGATTCGAAGATGTAATTGCGCCTTTTCAAAAAGCCCGCCGCATCCCCGCGCACTACGCTCGCCGGGAGTTCCGTTTGAGCCGCCGGTTGTGCAAACATCTCTCGGCCCTTCCGATCGGGAATTCCGCGGGAGCTCATGACAAGACCTTCTGCGTTGATAATTCTTTTCGATCCGTCCGATCGGATTCAGCCGGGACTACGTTACACGGTGAGCAAGACGCCCTACATCACCGGAGCGGCCGTGCCGTCCGACCAGGTGCCCACCGGAATCACGAACACGTCGATGGGTTGAACGCCCTTGAATTGTGGATTCAGCATCACCGGCGATTTTGGTAGATCGGCACCCCAATCCTTGCCGTCGAGTGCAGGGGTATAGAACATCAAGTGCGCAAGATTGTGATCGCCGCGATCGGTAAGAAAAGCCGCCTTCGACATCATGTAGCTCATCGCGCCGGGTTCCAGTGCCGGCAACTCTCCTTTCTCAAATGCTGACTTGTTGCCCTCGATGATTTCAGCTTCAGTTCGCCCCGCTAACGCCATCTCCGTTCTCCTGTAAGTGACCGGCAACACCGAACGCGCCGCCGGCGGATTGAAACAAATTGGGCCTCGTATTTTAGGATTCCAAAACTCCGGAGCATCCGCGGGGGACATCCACCCTCGTTCCACCACGCACACAAAACCATTTTTTCCGTCGACGGCGGTTTCATATCCATGGCGTCCAAGGACAAGAATCTTGGCGTCGTGGGAAATGGATTCGGGCGCGGCACTGCGAGCTAAAGCAATCTCGGCATCCCGGTCGGTCATCAGGTATTGATCAACAGACGCCATATTGGGATATGACGATTTTGAGGTCTGGGCTTGGGTTATTCCTGTCAGCCCCAGGGTGAGGATGAGAGAAATTAGCGCTTCAAAGGTTCTTCCCTTCATGAGTTGCTCCTGCGTCAGAATCACAGCCTTCGCTTGACAACATGCTTTTTCGACACGGAATGGCGCGGGCTATTGCGCGCTTGACGGGGTGCGCGAAGAGACTTCAACCATCCCACGATATTTCTGATGCCCACATTCCACACTTCCGCGTCCTGAGCGTTCTTTGCCAGCAAGGTGTAGCCCTCGTACATCGCAATCAGAAAGCCGGCAGTCTCTTCTGCGGACAGGTCGCGGCGAACCATGCCCTGCGCTTGTCCTCTTCGCAGAGCCATCGCAATGCCGTCTTGCCACTCGCGAAAAATGTTCTCCAGCTGTTTGCGGAATTGTTCGTCCAGGGGAGACATTTCTTGCGCAAGGTTGACCAGAGGACAACCGCCATTTACATCTTGCGGCCGAACCGATGTGGCCTCGACAATCGTGATCAGAGTATCGACAGGATTCTTGCCGCGCTGCAGAGGGCCCAACCACTTATCCTGAGTCATGTGGGCTATGATCTCTTCCACAATGGCGTGCCCCAGATCTTCCTTGCTCTCGAAGTGATAATAGAGCGCCCCCTTGGTGACATTGGTGGCCGCCAGGATCGTATCGATGCTCGCGCTCTGGAATCCCGTTCTGTAGACCTCGCGAAAGCCCGCCTGCAGCAAGCGTTGCCGCGTGCGTTCCGCATCGCGCGGTCTGCGCTTGCCATCGTTCGCTAACATACCAACCAGTATGTATGTTAATTCGCCGGGAAGTCAACCAGATTCAATGGAACCGCTCACGTTCTTAAATTGCGTACTCTTCCGCCGGTGTCCGTATGAAAAGTTGGAGGAACTGCCTGGTCCGCCGTTTTGAGATCGCCCCGGAATCCTGTTAGTCCAACACGCTGCGGGGTATCTCGGAATCTTCGGCCTGTTGTGCTGCGTATTTGTTCTGGAGGTGGAAGGCCACCTGCTCTCGCTCGAGTCGAATACAAATTGGTCCAGCGCCGCACGGGACCCGCGCACATCGCAGGTCACTCCCGCGCGGCGCCTTGCCGGAGAAAAGAGGAGAAATGAGCGCACTAAGAAGATTGCGGAGTTTTTGGATACCGTGGGTTGCAACGACCTGTCTGATGTGTTTCAGCAATGCCTCCGCCCAGGCCAGCTACAAAGTTACCGACTTGGGCAGCGAGGGAAATGACAATCTGGGTTGCGCCATGTCTCTCAATAACGAAGGCTGGACGGAGATTATGGCGGGCAACGTCCAACCGGGAGAGGTGGACAGTCTATCCGGCAAACTGCTCAGCGGGCGCGCACTGATCGACATCGGAGGGTTCAAGCTCGACCTCGGCACATTGGGAGGCCCGAACAGTTGGATGAACTGGGGCGAGATCAACGATTTCGGACAGGTCGTCGGTTATTCCGAGACGAATATCCCGGACCCCAACGGGGAAGACATTTGCGGCTTCGGCACACATCTCGAGTGCCGTCCATTTCTCTGGCAATTCTTTCACATGCGCGCACTTCCGACGCTTGGCGGAAATAACGGGCAGGCGAGCGCCATTAACCAGCATGGACAAATCGTAGGATTTGCGGAAACTGCTGCGGAAGACTCTGGATGCCCGCCCAACCGCATTCAACTGCCGACGTTATGGAAAAACGGAAAAGCCCAATCTCTTCCTACAGTGGACGGCGATCCAGATGGCGACGCATTTTGGATTAACGATAACGGCGAAGCCGTAGGCTACTCGGGAACCTGCAGCGCAGCGCTCCACGCAGTGTCGTGGGAAAACGGAACTGCCTCTCCACTTCCCGACCTCGGAACCGGCGCTATTGCGCAGGGCATCAACAACAAGGGCCAAATTGTTGGGACAGTCGGCAGTGCGGACGGCACAACCCAATATGGTGCGCTTTGGCAAAACGGCGAACTCACAAATCTCGGAACTCTGGCGGGAGATATCGCCGCCATCGCCACCGGCATCAACGACCAGGGCCAAGTGGTCGGAAGCACATGGGACGCCAACTTCGACTGGTCTCATGGCTTCATCTGGCAAAACGGCGTGATGACCGATCTCAACACGCTCTTTCCTGCCAGTTCGAATTTATTCGCAACCATGGCGAACAAAATCAACGAGCGCGGTCAGATCTCAGGCATGGCAATCGTCCTGAGCGGGCCGGATGCCGGCAACATCCACGCCTTTCTCGCAACTCCGGTAAGCCAGAGCATCGGCAAATCGGTTGCAGATGTCACAACTACACGCCCCAAATCCAACTTGCCTGCGAATGTTGACACACCGCATTTGCAAAGATTCGGACTTCTCCGGTTCAGTCGCTAGCCGGAGGTTACAGGCGCATGGGCGCAGCCGGGATCGACTTCCCAACGTGGACGACATCCCCGCTGCCAACTCTGTTCCGTCACTTGATTATTCCGCACATAGAACTCCGCGAGCTTGCCAGGTTGCCGGTGGGCTCGCGGGATTCCAGCGCGGGTGGATTTCAGTCGAAGTGTGCTGCGTAATCTCATGGTGCGCGTTCGTCATTGTGTAGAGTGTCCGAAATGTCACACTCGATATTTGCCCGGGTCGAGTCCCTACAACAACGGGTCTTACCTGTTGCCCATCGCAGAAAAGGGCTTGTCCGGATGGATCTTGTACTGTTCATGCGGCTCTCCGCGTGCCTCCAGCGCATGGCGGTGGAGTGAGTTAAAGCCGTACGAAGTCCGCGGACCAGCGTACCGTCGCGGTTACGGTTCACCGGAAGAAGTGTGCGCCCTTTGAAGTAGGAAGCTCATCTGAGTTGCGGCCCCGGTAATCGTTTCCCCAGAAGCTGCACAAACCCGTAAGAGTTACACCTGCAGCACATCGCCATTTCTGGCAACCATCTCGTAAAGTACCGGATTCACGAAGAAGCCAAGGAATAGTCGCGAGACCAGCCCGGCAACAATGACGATCGCAAATGGCTTCTGCGTGGATGAGCCGATGCCGGTCGATAAGGCGGCGGGCAACAGGCCGAGACATGCCACCAGCGCCGTCATCATGATCGGGCGTAAACGCAGAAGGGAAGCTTCGTAGGTCGCTGTGCGAATATCTTTGCCCTCCAGCCGCAGCTTGTTGATATACGAGACAAGAATCACCGCAGTCTCCACCGACACGCCGAGCAGCGCCAGCAAGCCAAGAACGGATGACACACTGAAGGGAGTATGCGTCAGCTTCAGTGCGATAAGAGCGCCCACGGGTTCCGTCATGATCACGCCTATCGCTATCGTGACAGGGAACTTGAAATTGCCGTATAGCGCAAACAGGATCATGAAAATCAGCAGAATCGCGATCGGACCGATGATGATGAGTTGTTGCTTGGCCGCAAGAAACAGGCTGTACTCTCCGCCCCAGTCCATCCAGTAACCTTCAGGAAGACTCAGGGCCTTGTTCACGGCTGCCTGGCCGTCGCGCACGGCCCGCTCCAGATCGCGGTGTTCAATGCTGTATTGCACTCCGATGTAGCGTGAATTGTTTTCGCGATAAATAAATGACGCGCCATTGCTTTCCTGAATGCTCGCCAATTCTTTCAGCGGAATCTGCTCGCCATCGGGAGCTCCAACCAGCAAAGTACCGATCTGATCGGGAGTGCTCCGGAATTGCGGCTGCATGCGTACGACAAGATCGAATAGTTTCTCGCCCTGGATCACTTGCGTCGCCGCTTGTCCGCCCACCGCCGCCTGGATCACGGCTTCCACGTCAGAAACATTGATGCCGTAACGCGCAATCTTCTCGCGGTCAGGGTTGATGACCAGGGTCGGTTGTCCCAGTTCGCGGACCACGGTCAACTCCGTAAAGCCCGGAACCCCCTCTAACACTTTCTTGATCTGCAACGCCTTGTCTTGCAGGATGTTCAGATCCGGGCCGTAGACTTTTACGGCCAAAGAACTCTTCAGCCCTGTAAGCGCCTCGTCGACGGCATCTTCCGCGGGCTGCGTGTAATTGAAAATGATTCCGGGAAACGTGATCAGCCGCTTGTTGATCGAATCGATCAATTCTTCCTTGGTGTGAATGTCCCCGCCCCAGGCTTTATCGCGATAAGGCTTCAGTCCAACATAAAACTCGCAATTGAAGAATCCGGTAGGATCGGTGCCATCGTCCGGCCGCCCCAGCTCTGAGCCGACAATCGTCACCTGCGGATAAGACATCAGGATGTCGCGAATCTGCGGTGAGATTGTGGCCGCCTCTTCCCATGAAATGGTATAGGGCATGGTGGCGCGGACCCATAGCGCACCTTCATCCAACTTGGGCATGAATTCGCCGCCGATGAAGGGCACGAGCAGAAGCGTCGCGCCAAAAATTACCGCGGCTACCGACATCGTCAACCATGGACGGTCCAGGCACCAGGCTAATTTCGAGCCATACCAACTCTTCACGGCCTCAAACGGTCGATTGACTCTCTCTTTCACTCCGCTCCTGAACCAGTACGACGCCAGCACCGGAACCAAAGTCAGAGTGAGCAGTAACGCTCCCAGCAATGCGAATGACATCGTGTCGGCCATCGGGTGAAACAGCTTGCCCGACGGGCCATTCAACGCGTAGATCGGCAGGTACCCCGCAATGATGACAGCAACGGAATAGAAGATAGGACGATCGACATCGCGCGCGGCATGCAAAATGACTTCGTGCAGGTTGTATTCCTGGCCAGTTCTCTCGGCTAATTCGCGATAAATGTTCTCCATCATCACAACCGTGCCATCGATGATGATTCCAAAATCGATTGCACCGATCGATAGCAGATTGGCCGAAAGATTTTGCGCGTGCAGCAGAATGAAGCTGAAAAGCAGAGCCAGCGGGATAGTCAGCGTGACGATAACGGCCGCCCGGATGCTGACCAGGAAAAAGATCAGAACGATGAACACCAGAATCATGCCGCGGAGCAAGTTGTCTTCTACGGTGCGGGTAGTCAGGTCAACCAGATCGCTGCGATCATAAAAGGGACGCACTTTCACGTCTTTGGGCAGGATCAACTTGTTCAGTTGTTGCGTTTTTTCCTCGACATCTTTCAGGACGTTCTGTGCCTGCTCCCCGCGACGCATCAAGATGACGCCTTCGACAGCGTCGTCGTTCTTCTGAAAACCAAACTCTCCCAAGCGAGGAGCGTTCCCAATCACCACCTGGCCGATGTCGCCCACCCGCACGGGTGTTCCGTGATTGCTCCCCACCACGATGTTGGCGATGTCTTTGGTATCACGGACGAGTCCAACCCCACGCACGTAGTAAAACTGTCCGCCTTGCGAATAGAACCCGCCACCCGTATTCGCGTTATTGTTGGCCAGCGCTTGAATGACCTGCGGAAGAGTTAAGTGATAGCCATAAATGCGCGAGGGATCGAGGAGCACCTGGTATTGCATGACGGTGCCGCCGAAACCGGAGTCGTCGGCAACACCGGGAATCGATTTGTAGGCGCGCTCCAGTACCCAATCTTCGATGGTCTTTAAATCCTGAGGAGTGCGATCAGGACTCTCGATGACATACCGGTACACCAGGCCACTCGGACTGAATAGCGGCGCCAAGCTCGGGGTAACGCCAGTGGGAAGTGTCACGTCGGCCAGGCGCTCAAACACGACCTGACGCGCAAAGTAATCGTCGGTGTCCTCCTGGAAAGTGAGCCTGAGATCCGACAGTCCATAAAGCGAAATGGATCGCATCACTACCAGGTGTGGCACGCCGTTCATCTCCACTTCGAGAGGAAGCGTAACCAGACGCTCCATCTCTTCGGCGGCGTGGCCGGGCCACTGCGTGATCAACTCCACCATCGGTGGCGAGAGATCGGGGTATGCATCCACCGGCATCCGTTGGAACGAAATCGCGCCCCAGATCGCAAGCGCCACCACGAAGATGATCACGAGGAAACGCTGTCGCAGAGCGGCTTGAACCGTGCGATGGATCATGCGCAGTCCTCACCGGCTGGCGATGGAGCCATGCACGTCAACGGTAGATGGGCCATGAGTGTCATCTTTGTAGAGAATTTGCGAACTGCAGGAACAAGCTGCCGTTGGCGACAACCCGGTCGCCCTGCGCCAGCCCGCTCGTTATTTCGGTGGTCTGTTCGGAAGTCTGCCCGAGCGTTACGCTCCGCATGGCAAACTGGTTCTGCCCGGCCAGCGTGTAAACGAACGGTTCGTTTTCCGCGTTCCGCAGTACCGCGGCGTTGGGAACGGTGATCGCGTTCGCAACTTTTCCCGCCTGGACCAGCGCAGTCACGTACATGTTGTTCTTCAGCTTCTCCCCGGGATTCTTCACGTCAATGCGTGCTTGCAGCGTGCGGGTCGCGGGATCGAGCGCCGCTGCCACATACGAGATCTTTCCGTGGAAGTCGGTTCCGGGATAAGAGTCCGTGACAATCGTCACCGGGTCGCCGATGCGCACATAGGGAAGATCCTGCTGGTAGACATTCGCCAGGACCCACACGATGCTCATGTTGGAAATGGTGAATGCCTGGGTTACTCCCGCTTGAATGACCTGTCCGGGAGCGACGAGCCGTTCGACGACTTCGCCGGCAATCGGAGCTAATACGGCTAGCTCCGGAGAGCTGCGGGCCTGCACGACCTGGTCGGGGCTCTTGAATCCAAGCACGCGGAGCGCCTGCTCGCTGGCTTGCAGATCGGCTTCAGCCTGGTTGCGCGCAGACTCCGCGGCAATCAAATCTTTTTCCGCAATGGCGTGGTGGTCGTAAAGATCTTTCGCGCGCGCATACTCGCGGTCCGCTAGTTTGAACGCATCGTTGGCTTTCATGTATGTGGCACGCATCTGGGAAAAATCTGGACTGGCTACGTACAGTAACGGTTGTCCTGCCCGGACAATTTCCCCCGGCGAGACCACGATACGGCTGACGGGTCCTCCGACCTGCGTGATGACTGGAGTAGTGGCGAATCCGTTGTAAGCGACCGCACCCGTCAGACGCAGGGTACGCGTCAGCGTCGTGGGCGCGACAGTAACAATCTGGACATGACTCATCTGATCGCCAGACACGGAAAACAGTGCCGCCTTGTCTCCAGCCGTGCGGCCGGAGATACCAGGATCGCCAGCCGAGCTTTGGTTATCGCCGCAGCTGCCCGCGATCGCAATCACCGCAAGCAGCGCTGCGACATATACGTGGCGGGAACGAATCTGATGAGTATGGCTAAGGTGCTTGATCATGGTAGCGTTCTGCTTCCTACCGCTTCTTTGAGCTGCTCAACCGCAATGAGATAACTTGCCAGTGCCTGGCGATATGCCAGTTGAGTAGCGCGGTAACTGCGCTCGGCATCCAGGAAATCCAGAAGACTCGCCGCGCCGCGGTGGTACGCATATTCACTGATGTCGCGCGAATCCTGGGATTGCTTCAAATAACCACCCGTATAGAGGTTGACGACCTCCTGGTCGCCGCTGAAGGCCTCGTATGCGCTGTTTACATCGGTGATGACGGTATCACTTGCTGCAGCCGCGGTTTCTTGCGCAGCGGTCTTTGCAAACTGCGTGCGCGCGATCTCGCCCTGGTTCCGGTCGAAGATTGGAATGGGAAAACTGGCAGTCAATCCAAGCGTGCTTTCATCAGCCACATGGCTGTATGTGAGCGCGCCGGTGATGTCCACCTTGCCGTTGGCTTTGGCTAGAGCGTATTGACTCTGGGCCGCGCGCACGCCCTGGTTCGCAGCCAGCAGGTCGGGCCGATTCTTCAATGCTTTGAGAAGAAGTTCGTCGCGATTGAGCTGCAGTGGTTGGTACGTCAGATCACCTTCCACATCGTAATTGGCTGGAACGGCGTCATACCCTAGAAATTCGCGCAGGCTGGCGAGCGCTTGCAACTTGGCCACCTTCGCGGAAGATACGTCTGTCTGGAATTGCAGCAACTGCACGGTGATCTTCAACAGATCGCCTTCGCTGATGGCGCCCGCTTTGTACTGGATCTTGGCGATGTCGACCGTCTGCTGAAAGCTGGCAAGGTCCTGGTTCGCCAAATCCAGGTTCGATTCCGCCAGTTGCACCGTAATGAATTGCTGGGCGGTATTGAAGACCAGCGTCCGCTCGGCGTCGGAAACCTGGTAGATGGTTTGGCCGGTCGCGTCGCGCGCAGCATCGAGACGGCGGTGTCGCTTGCCGCCACGCTCGAAGAGATAACTCACGCCGACGTCGAATTCCGTCACGTTCGAAATGATGTTGGAATTGAAGTTCTGCGGCTCGATCGGAATGAACAGAGTGTCCGCCGTCAGGTTTGGATTCGGCCTCAGGGCCGCCGTTATCTCCTGGGCCTGATTCTGCTGGATCTGCGTTCGAGTCGCCTTGAGCGTGTGGTTATGTGCGGCGGCCAAATCGATGGCCTGCTCCAGCGTAATGCGTACCGGGGCCTGGGCGCGGGCGCCCGGCATGGCAAACACAATCAGAATGGCTGCGATAGCGTGCTTCTGCGATTGCATATTTCCTTCGAAAAAGAATGCCTGGCCCTTGCTGCGGATCGCGGTAGCTGCGGGCTCGAAGGCAGCTTCCGCCACAGACTACTTGCGGTCATGAGCTGCTTTTTCGAGCGCAATTGGCATCAATACATCGCTGGCAAGGCATGGCTTGCGAGCAGCCCCGATACAGAAGAGAGTTTTACAGGCTTGGAGGTGGTCGAACGTGAAGGGCAAACATCTGCAGGGCAGAATGAACCGACGGTCCAACCGTGCGGCTGACGCTGGTGACTTGGCTGGGTGACGTAACCGAAATGATCGGAGCTACTAAGGATGGGGTGTGGCCGGAGGCGCAGATCAGGCAAACCGATGGAGATACGGGAGCCGACCGCGCGCCGCAAACGTTATGCCCCGTGTTCGTGGGCGCTAATTCGCAGCAGTCCAGCGCCTGCGCGATCGTCGTCATCAGCAATAAGCCGATGCACAGCGAGACGCACCACGCCACGCACCTGCGGGAACCTGCCGATCGCCATTGGCTGCCAGTCATGCGGCGGAAAACCAGTGATAGCTAAACCAATACTATTGTTAAGAATGTATACTCCCCTGCCGACAAAAAGTGAAGTTTGCGGGGGCCAGCAGTGGAATATTTTACTTTTCCGGCGCCCTCGCCGGCCGCCCGCTCGCAGCGCCGAGCCGGAGACTTGAAAACGGCGGATCCATGACATTGCAGTGATCCGTCGCGGCCTTAGGGATGGATGGGGGGAAGCTAAACCCTGATTCCTGAACTCATAACGGGACCGACGGTGTGACAATCCCCACGTACCAGCGCCAGACCGTCGTCCCGAAATAACGTGCTCTATTTCAAGTATCGGAATCGAAGGGAGAATTGCGACATGCGCGGCAAATAAATTTTCATCCGCACGTGCCCATGGGCGTCGATTGGGAACAGACGGATGCTCTGAATCCCTCAGAGCGAAAGATCGGGGCGGATCTTGCGATGCAAGTAAATTCTGGCTTTCTCCCAATTCCGCTGCACAGTGCGCTCCGACACGTTGCGCATCGCGGCAATTTCTGCGAATGAGAATCCACAGAAAAACTTCAAGTCCACTAACTCGGCAAGCGCCGGTTCCACTTTGGCGATCTCTTCCAATGTCTCGCTGATTTGCTGCAACTCACGGGGATCCGCAGCATTCTCGATTGCTTCAGTGTCGAGCGAAGTCAGCTCGAATAAACCACCGCGCTTTTGCGCATGGCGTTGCCGGGCGTGGTCGATGATGAGTCCTCGCATCACTCGCGCCGCGTATCCCATGAATCGCGCCTGGTCAGGAAATAAGGGACCATCGCGCGCAGCCATGTCGAGATAAGCTTCGTGTAAAAGCGTGGTCACGCTCAGCCCGACGGGAGAGTTCTGCCGGGCGAGTTCCCGCTTCGCCAGCCGGTGCAACTCCGAATAAAGAGCGGAGAACAATTCCTCCGTCGCGGTCGGGTCCCCTTGCTCGGCTGCTGCAATAAGCGACTGAAGTGCCGGACCCAACTTCGCCTCCTGACATCCACCGTGGGAACTGCCGCGCGGGTGTTGCCAAAGCTTCTCTCAGGCGGCTCAACTAGTCAAGGCGCTCCGGGACGCA
>Ga0070741_10015966_pt1 | contig 12620 bp, 14 predicted proteins | sample Coa_R1_4_FD_66440 | JGI IMG/M metagenome (GOLD analysis project Ga0070741, IMG submission 66440) | Surface soil microbial communities from Centralia Pennsylvania, which are recovering from an underground coalmine fire - Coalmine... | ecosystem: Environmental > Terrestrial > Soil > Unclassified ...
GGCGTACGTCGACGCGCTGCTCCGCGAGCTCGAGCTGGAGCGGGGTGTGCTCGCGCGGCGGGTCGAGACCGTCTTCGTGGGGGGCGGGACGCCGACGTTCACCGAGCCGCGCGCGCTCGAACGGCTGCTCGCAGGGTTGCCGGGCTCAGACGAGGTCACGGTCGAGGCCAATCCGGAGACGGTGTCTCCTGCCCTCGCCGGCCTTCTGTCACGAAACCGTGTCAACCGTGTGTCGATCGGCGCGCAGTCGTTCCAGCCGTCCCTTCTGCGCGTTCTCGAGCGCCGCGCCCAGCCGGACGACGTCAGGCGCGCCGTGTACGTTCTCCGTGATGCCGGTTTTGACAACATCTCGCTCGACCTCGTCTACGGGATCCCCGGCCAGAGCGCCGCCGATCTCGCCGCCGACCTCGCCGAGGCGCTCGCGCTCGCCCCCGAGCACCTGTCGTGCTACGAGCTCGAGGCGAAGCCGGGCACCCGCTTCACCCATGCTCACGGAGGGGAGCTCGGGCGCCAGGCCGACTCGATGGAGTCCTACTTCGAGCGAGTCGTCGAGACGCTGACCGCGGCCGGTTACCGCTGGTACGAGACGGCGAACTTCTGCCGGCGGGCCGGCGACGCAGGTGGTCGGGACCTGCGCGCGCAGCACAACCTCGGCTACTGGCTCGGGCGGGACTACCTCGGGCTCGGAGTCGGCGCCGTCTCGACAATCGACGGCCTGCGGCGGCGGAACACGCCGCGCCTCGGCCCGTACCTCGCGGCGCTCGCGCACGGGCGTCGGCCCGAGCGGGATCTGGAGCCGCTCGACGAGGACGTCCGCCGGCGCGAACGGCTGCTCCTCGGCCTCCGGCTGGACGAACCGGTGCAGCTCGCGGGGCTCGACGGTGCCCTCGACCTCGAGGCGCTGGCGCGGCTCGAGCGGCTCGGCCTAGCGGAGCGCGCAGGCGTCAACGGGAGCGAGACCGTCGCCCTGACGACGCGCGGCCGCTTCCTCGGCGGAGGCGTCACGGCCGACCTCCTGGCGTAACCTTTTTCGCAGGAGGCAGCGTGAACGCAACGGGCTCAGACCTCAGCGAGCGACAGCGCGAGATCCTGATTCGCGTCGTCGAGGAGTACGTCGCCACCGGCCAGCCGGTGGGGTCGAAGTACCTCGTCGAGCGGGCCGGGATGCGGGTCTCGCCGGCGACGGTGCGGAACGAGCTCGCCGAGCTTGAGCGGCTCGGTCTGCTCACGCACCCGCACACGTCGGCGGGCCGCGTGCCGACCGACCGCGGCTACCGCTACTACGTCGACCGCCTGCTCGAGCAGCCGGCGCAGCGGCCGCCCGCGTTCGCGCTCGATCTGAGCGCGGCGCGGAGCGAGGTCGAGTCGGCCATGCAGGCGACGACGGAGATGCTCTCGCAGGTGACGAGGCTGATCGCGCTCGTCTCGGCGCCGCCCATCCAGGCGGCGACGGTGCGGCACGTCGAGGTGCTGCTGCTGCAGCCGCAGATCGTGATGGCCGTCGTGATCACGTCGACCGGCGGCGTCACGAAGCGCGTGCATGCGTTCGACGCGCCGGTCGACCCCGGGCTCGTGCACTGGGCGGCGCAGTACCTGAACGACCAGCTCGTCGGCCTGCCGCTGAACAGCGGGCAGCTGCGCCGTCGCCTCGCCGACGAGGGCCTCGGGCCGGCCGAGCGCGAGTTCCTCGGCGTCCTCGCCCCGGCGTTCACCGCCGCCGAGGACGAGGAGCGGCGCGTGTTCGTCGGCGGGGCCGCCGGGCTGCTCGACGAGGTGCGCGACGACCAGCTCGCCTCGTACCGGCCGCTGATCGAGCTGCTCGAGCGGCGGAGGGCCCTCCTGGACGTGCTCGCCGAGGCGCTCGACCCGAGGCGCCCGTTCGTGCGGGTCGGCGACGAGCTCGCCAACCCGGCGCTGCGCGACCTCGCGCTCGTCGGGGCCGCCTACGGGATCGCGAATCGCACGCTCGGCGCCGTCAGCCTCCTGGGCCCGACGCGAATGGACTACGACAAGGCGATCCGAACCGTGCGCTCTGCGGCCTCCGAGCTCTCCCGCTTCGCCGAGGCGATCTACGGAGAGAACTGAGTGGCGACCACCGAACGCGACTACTACGAGCTGCTCGGCCTCGAACGCACCGCGGGCGAAGCGGAGATCAAGAAGGCGTTCCGACGGCTCGCGCGCGAGCTGCACCCGGACGTCTCGGAGGATCCGGACGCCGAGGAGCGCTTCAAGGAGGTGGTCGAGGCCTACGAAGTGCTCTCCGACCCCGAGCGCCGCGAGCTCTACGACCGCTTCGGCCACGCCGGGCTGCGCAGCCGCGGCTTCACCCCGACGAGCTTCGACTTCGGCACGCTCGGCGACCTCTTCTCCGCCTTCTTCGGCGACGAGCTGTTCGGCGTCGGCGCGCAGGCGCGCCGTTCGTCGCGCGGCAGCGACGTGGGCGCCGAGATCGAGATCGAGCTGGTCGAGGCCGCGAGCGGGGTCGAGCGGGAGGTCCCGTTCCGGGTCGCAGTCACCTGCTCGACGTGCCGCGGCACGGGCGCCGAGCCGGGGACGACGTCCAGCACCTGCCCGGTGTGCGGTGGGGCCGGGCGCCTCCAGGAAGTCTCGAACACGGTCTTCGGCCAGTTCGTCCGCACGCAGAGCTGCGGCCGCTGCGGCGGCGCGGGTCAGATCATCGAGCACCCCTGTCCGACGTGCGACGGCGCCGGACGCGTGATCGAGGAGCGCAAGCTGAGCGTGGAGATCCCGCCCGGGATCCATGACGGGCAGCGCATCCGGATCGGGGGCGAGGGTCACGCGGGCGACCTCGGCGCTCGGGCCGGCGACCTGTACGTCCTCGTCCGCGTCCGTCCGGATCCGCGCTTCGTCCGCGAGGGGAGCGACCTGTTCGCGACCGTCGACCTGACGATGACGCAGGCCGCCCTCGGCGCGAAGGTCGCGGTGCCGACCCTGACCGGCGAGGTCGAGCTCGAGTTCGAGCCCGGGACGCAGCCGGGCGAGATCCGCGTCCTCCGCGGCCTCGGCATGCCGGTGCTGCAGGGCCGCGGGCGCGGGGACCTGCGCCTCCTTGTCAACGTTGCGATCCCGCGCCGCTTGACCGACGACCAGCGGCGGTTGCTCGAGCGGTTCGAGCGCGAGGTCGACGACGGAACCTACGAGCCCGACGAGGGGTTCTTCGACAAGCTGAAGAGCGCGTTCCGCTGAGCCTGACGCGCGTCTCGGTGACAGTGCCGGCGGCCCGGGCCGAACATGCGCGCGCCGTGATGATCGAGCTCTTCCCGGAGGGCTTCGAGGAGATCGACCGGAGCGACGGCGTCGAGCTCGCCGCCTACACCGACTCGGCGGGCGAAGAACGTCTGTGGGCTGCGTTCGGAGGGGCGCGATCGGACGAGGTCGGCGAAGGGTGGGAAGACCGCTGGCGTGCGTTCCACCGGCCCGTGCGGATCGGGCCGCTGTGGGTCGGGCCGCCGTGGGAAGCGCCGGACGCCGGCTCGATCCCGGTCCTGATCGATCCGGGCCGCGCCTTCGGCACCGGCGGCCACGGTACGACCAGGCTCTGCCTGGAGCTGCTGCTCGACCTCCCCCGCGGCGGCTTCCTCGACGTCGGTTGCGGCTCGGGGGTCCTCTCGATCGCGGCCGCCAAGCTCGGTTTCGACCCGGTCGTCGCGGTCGACGTCGACGTGCAGGCGGTCGAGGCGACCACGCGGAACGCCGACGCCAACGGCGTCAGGGTCGACGCCCGGCTTGCCGACGCGCTGACGGACGACCTGCCGGCGGTCGAGGCGGCGGTCGTCAACGTCGCGCTCGACCTCGACCGGGCAATCGGAGAGCGGATCGACTGCGCGCGCCTGGTCACGTCCGGCTACCTCGCCGCGGAGACGCCGTCGCTGCCGGGCTACCGTCGCGAGCGCCGCCGCGAAGCCGACGGCTGGGCCGCGGATCTGCACATCCGGACGAAGTAAGGTCCTACGCCATGGCGACCTTCTCGGTCGAGGCCCTCGGGTGCAAGGTCTCCCACGTCGACGCGCAGGCGCTGCGCGAGCGGCTGCTCGCCGACGGCCACGCCGAGCGGCCGGGCGCCGCCGAGATCGCCGTCGTCAACACGTGCTGCGTCACGCACGAGGCGGTGCGGAAGTCGCGCCACGCCGCCTCGCGCGCCGCGCGCACGCATCGTCGCGTCTACATCACCGGCTGTGCCGCCAACCTTTCCGCCGACGCCTTCGGCGGCTTGCCGGAGAACGTCGTCGTCGTCGCGCGCTCGAGCGAGGAGACGCCCGGCTTCGTCGCCGGCGACGTCGGCGCGATCGGCTGCGTACAGGCCGACGCGCGACTCGACCGCGTCCGCGCGTTCGTCAAGGTGCAGGACGGCTGCAGCTTCTCGTGCAGCTTCTGCGTGATCCCGCTCGTGCGCGGCCGCTCGCGCAGCCGCCGCGCGGAGGCGGTGCTGGGCGAGGTGCGGAGACGCGTCGAGCAGGGCCACCGCGAGGTCGTCCTCACCGGGATCAACCTCGGCTGCTACCGCGATCGCGAGGCCGGTTACGACCTCGCCCGGCTCGTGGGCGAAGCGGGAGCGACGCCCGGACTCGGCCGCCTCCGTCTCTCCTCGATCGAGGTCAACCACGTGAACGAGCGCCTGCTCGCGGCGCTGCGCGAGACGCCGACGGTCGCGCGGCACCTGCACGTCCCGCTCCAGTCCGGAGACGACGGCGTGCTGCGGGCGATGGCGCGGCGGTACGACTCGCAGACGTACCTGCGGCGGGTCGCGCTCGCGGACGGCTTCAACCTGACGACCGACGTGATCGTCGGCTTTCCGGCCGAGGACGAGCGCGCGTTCGAGAACACGCTGCGCGTCGTCGAGGAGTCCGGCGCGACGAGCGTGCACGTCTTTCCGTACTCGCCGCGCCCGGGTACGGCGACGGCGGCCTCGGATCCCGTGCCGAAGCGGGTGAAGCGCGAGCGGAGCGCGCGGCTACGGGCGCAGTCGCACGAGGCGTGCCTGCGCCGCTGGCGGGAGAAGGTCGGCGCCGCAGACGTCGTCCTCGTCGACCGCCCCGGCCGCGGGTACGGCGACGACTACACGCCGTGGCTCCTCGACGGACCGGTCGGCGAGCTCGTCCCCGTGCGCGGCGCCGCGGTGACGGAGGAGGGAGTCCGTGCCGCCTGACCCGGACTGCGTCTTCTGCAAGATCCACGCCGGCGAGCTGCCGGCGACGGTGGTCAACCGCGGCGAGGGGCTGATCGCGATCGAGGACATCAACCCGAAGGCCGACGTCCACCTGCTGGTCGTCCCGGAGGAGCACATCGAGACCTTTCGCGACATCGGACGGCTGTCGGAGCCCGAGGCGAAGCGGATGCTCGACTTCGTCGCCGAGACCGCCAGACAAGCCGGGCTGGACGAGTACCGGCTGATGATCTTCTGCGGGCCGGGCGCCGGCCAGACCGTCTTCCACCTGCACTGGCACATCCTCGGCGGCTCGTTCCGGGGCCTTCCGGCATGAGCGAGAACGGACGCGTCCGGGGACATTCCCCGGCCATGGCCGGCACGGCCGATGCTGGCGCCGAAAGCTCCCGCACCCACGCGGAACTGCGGAAACCCGCGGCCGGGCTCGGGGACTGTCCCCCGCGGCCGGCTCGAGGAGATGCGTCGAGATGAGCTTGATCGTTCGCCTCGAGAGCGAGCTGACGGCGGCGATGAAGGGACGCGACGGTGCGCGACGCGACGCGCTGCGGCTGATCCTCTCCAGCCTGCGCGCGGCGGAGAAGGAGTTGCAGCGCCCGCTGAGCGACGAGGAGGAGCTGCAGGTGCTCCAGCGCGAGCGCAAGCGGCGGCTGGAGTCGGCGGAGGCCTTCCGCGCGGGCGGGCGAGAGGAGCAGGCGCTGGCCGAGGAGGCGGAGCTCGCAGTGCTCGAGGAGTTCATGCCCGAGCCGCTGTCCGAGGAGGAGCTCGAGCGGATCGTCGACGACGTGATCGCCGAGGTGGGTGCGACGAGCATGCGCGACCTCGGCCGGGTGATGGCAGACGTGATGCCGCAGATCGCCGGCCGTGCCGACGGCTCCGCGGTCAGCCAGCTGGTTCGCGAGAAGCTGGCCTGACGCAACGGCGCATCGCCGGCGCGGCTGGTCAGCCGCGAAGGACACGGGCAGTCGTCTCGGGCGCCGCCCGTCCGAGGGCGTCGGGCCTAGACTGTCCGCGTTGCAGGAAGTTCTCTCGATCTCGAACGACGTCGCCGCGGAGCTCGCGGGCGTCGGAGACGGCGTGCTGGGCGCGCTGCGCGAACGGCTCAACTGCACGATCCGCCTGAGGGGTAACCAGCTGACGCTCGAGGGCGACGACCGGCGCGTCGCGGAGGCGCGAGCAGTCGTCGACGAGCTCGTCGAGCTCGTCGAGGGCGGGCACGAGATCGGCCCGAGCACGGTGGACGCGGTCGTAGGTGCGCTCGACCAGGCGGAGGACATCCGCGACGTCTTCGAGGACGTCGTCTGGCGCCATCGCGGCAAGAAGATCGCGCCGAAGACGGTGAATCAGAAGCGCTACGTCGACGCGATCCGCAAGCACACGATCACTTTCGCGATCGGCCCAGCCGGCACCGGGAAGACGTACCTGGCGATGGCGCTGGCGGTCGCGGCGCTCTCGGAGCGCGAGGTCGGCCGGATCATCCTCACGCGCCCGGCGGTCGAGGCGGGCGAGCGCCTAGGCTTCCTGCCGGGCGACCTGCTCGCCAAGGTCGACCCGTACCTGCGCCCGCTGTACGACGCGCTCTACGACATGCTCGAGGCCGACAGGCTGACCGCGTACATGGAGCAAGGGGCGATCGAGGTCGCACCGCTCGCTTACATGCGCGGCCGCACGATCAACGACAGCTTCGTCATCCTCGACGAGGCCCAGAATACGAGCCCTGAGCAGATGCAGATGTTCCTCACGCGGCTCGGGTTCGGCTCGAAGGTCGTCGTCACGGGCGACGTCACCCAGATCGACCTGCCGGCCGACCAGGCGTCCGGGCTGATCTCGGTGCAGAGCGTCCTCGGCGCGATCGACGGGATCGCGTTCATCACCTTCAGCAACAACGACGTCGTCCGCCACAAGCTCGTCCAGCGGATCGTCGAGGCCTACCGGGAGCACGCGGAGGCGACGGGCACGCAGCGGCGCCGGTGATAGAAGTCGAGGTCGCGAACCGGAGCGCTGTGGAGGTCGAGGCCGAGGCGGCCGCTGACCTCGCCAGACGCCTGCTCGCCCTGGAAGGCGTCGAGGACGCAGAGGTCGGGATCGCCTTCGTCGGCGCGGAGGAGAGCCGCGAGCTGAAGCGGGACCACCTCGGGATCGACGAGGCGACGGACGTGCTCTCGTTCCCGATCGACGGCCGCGAGCCGCTCCCGCCGGACGTGCCGCGCCAGCTGGGAGACGTCGTCCTCTGCCCGGCGATCGTCGGCGACGACTGGCGCCGGCCGCTCGCCCACGGGCTGCTCCACCTACTCGGCTACGAGCACGGCCGCGAGATGGAGCAGCGCGAAGAGGCCTACGCCGCGTGAACCTGCGGCGCCCCCTCCGCGAGCGGCTGCGCGGCAACGGCGCCGGCGTCCTGCTGCCCGGCCAGGGGCGCCGCCGCATCTCGCTGATCGAGAGCTTCAACTACGCCGTCGAGGGGATCATCCACGTCCTCCGGACGCACAGGAACATGCGCGTCCACTTCGCGGCCGCCGTGGTCGTGCTCGTGCTGGCGCTCGTCGTCGGTGTCGACCGGATCGAGCTGATCGCCCTGCTGATCTCGATCAGCTTCGTCCTGATCGCGGAGATGATCAACTCGGCGATCGAGGCGGCGATCGACGTCGCGACGAGCTCGTTCGACCCGCTCGCGAAGCTGGCGAAGGACATCGCCGCCGGAGCGGTGCTGATCGCGTCGATCAACGCGGTCGTCGTCGGCTACCTCGTCTTCTCCGGGCAGATCTCGGAGTCGGGCTCGAACCTGGTCGACCGCCTGCGCGACGCGCCGGCGAAGCTGACGATCATCGCGCTCGCGATCGTCGTCATCCTCGTGATCGCGACCAAGGCGTTGACGGGGCGCGGCACTCCGCTCCGCGGCGGGCTGCCGTCCGGCCACGCCGCGGTCGCGTTCGCAGCGTGGATGGCGGTCACGCAGCTGCTCGAGCCGAGCGAGCACCGCTTTCTCGTCTCGATGCTGATGCTGGGCGTAGCCACGCTCGTCGCCTACAGCCGGATCGAGACGGGGATCCACTCCGCGCTCGAGGTCCTGTACGGCAGCCTGCTCGGCGCCGGGGTTACGCTGGCCCTGTTCCAGATCTTCGCGTGATCGACGACACCGACAGAGCGCTCTACCAGCGCACGCTCGAGATCTCGAAGCGCGCCTATGCGCCGTACTCGAACTTCCACGTCGGCGCGGTGCTGCGAGCCCGAGACGGGGCGCTGTTCGAGGGCGTCAACGTCGAGAACGCCGCCTACCCGCTCGGCGTCTGCGGCGAGAAGAGCGCCTACGTCGCGGCGGTCACCGCCGGTTACAAGCCGGGCGACTTCGACCTGCTCGTGATCAACGCGTCCCCCTGCGGCGGATGCCGCCAGTGGCACGTGGAGTTCAAGGTCGACCGCGTGGTGTACGCCAACAAGGACGGCGAGCTCGTCGAGCACACGCCGGACGAGCTGCTGCCTGACACGTTCGTCTTTTGAGCGTAGGCTCGACGGAGCTCGACAAGGAGCGCAGGTACCGGCTTCGCCGGTGCCGGAGCGGGGTGTGAGATCGGGCTTCGTGGCCGTCGCCGGACGGCCGAACGTGGGCAAGTCGACGCTCGTCAACGCCCTCGCCGGGCAGAAGGTCGCGATCGTCTCCGACAAGCCGCAGACGACGCGCCGCCGCATCGTCGCGATCGCGAACGGCCCGGACCACCAGCTCGTGCTCGCCGACCTGCCGGGCTTCCAGCGCCCGCGCGACCCGCTGACGGAGCACATGCAGCGAACGGTCGACTCCTCGTTCGAGGACGTCGACGCCGTCCTCTTCGTCCTCGATGCCCGGGACCGGATCGGCGCCGGCGACCGGTTCATCGCCCAGCGCGTGTTCTCGCTCGACGTCCCGGTGGTGATCGCGGTCAACAAGGTCGACCGGCTCAAGCCGGGGCACATCGCCTCGCAGATGCAGACCGCTTCCGCCCTCGGCCGCTTCCACGCCCTCCACCCTGTCAGCGCGAAGACCGGCGACGGCGTCGGCGAGCTGCGCGAGGAGCTCGTCGGCCTGCTGCCAGAGGGGCCGCTCTACTACCCACCGGAGCAGCGCACGGACCTGCCGCTCGAGGCGCAGGTCGCGGAGCTCGTCCGCGAACAGGCGCTCCGGCTGACGCGTGAGGAGGTGCCGCACGCGGTCACCGTCGAGGTCGAGGAGCTCGGCGAGAAGGTCGTCCGCGCCAACCTGTACGTCGAGACCGAGTCGCAGAAGCAGATCCTCGTCGGCAGGGGCGGGACGATGGTGCGGCAGATCGGGAGCGGCGCGCGGCCGGAGATCGAGGCCCTGCTCGGGCGCAAGCTCTTCCTCGACCTGCAGGTGAAGGTGCGCCCGAGATGGCGGCGGGACGAGGCGATGCTCGAGCGGCTCGGGATCTGATCCGGTTGGCGCCATCCGAGCAGGCCGCGGTCGAGCAGGCGCCCGCCGGCGCGCGCGGCCTCGTCGTCGCCGCGCTGATGCTCGCTACGGGCCTCGCCGCCGTCGACGCCACGATCGTCGCGACGGCGGTCCCTCAGATCGTCGGGGACCTCGGCGGCTTCTCGCAGTTCCCCTGGCTCTTCTCGATCTACCTCGTCGCCCAGGCGGTGCTCGTCCCGATCTACGGCCGGCTCGCCGACGTCTTCGGGCGAAAACCGCTGCTCCTCCTCGGGATCGGAATCTTCCTGGTCGGCTCGGTCCTCTGCGGGGTGGCCTGGAGCATGGTCTCGCTGATCGTCTTTCGGGGGGTGCAGGGGATCGGCGCCGGCGCGATCCTCCCGTTGACGAACACGATCATCGGCGACCTGTATCCGCCCGCCGAGCGGGGGAAGATCCAGGGGTACGTCGCGAGCGTGTGGGGTGTGACAGCCGTCGTCGGGCCCGCGCTCGGCGGGCTGTTCGCGCAGTACTGGACGTGGCGCGGGATCTTCTTCATCAACATCCCGCTCGGTCTCGGCGCCCTCGCGCTGCTGCACCTGCACCTGCACGAGCGGGTCGAGGAACGGCGCCACCGGATCGACCTCGCCGGCGCCTTCGTGCTCACGGTCGGGCTGACGATGCTGATCCTCGCGCTGCTCGAAGGCGGCGTCGGGTGGTCGTGGAGCTCCGCGGCGAGCGTCGGGCTCTTCGCCGGGGCAGCCGCGCTGCTCGTCGCCTTCGTACTGGTCGAGCGCCGCGCCGCCGAGCCGATCCTGCCGCCGTGGATCTTCGCTCGGCGCGTTCTCGTCACCGCGAACGTGGCCGGCCTCGCGATCGGCGCGATCCTGATCGGGCAGTCCTCGTACGTGCCGGCGTACGGCCAGGGCGTCCTCGGCTACGGCGCGGTCCTCGCGGGGTTCGCGATGGCGTCGATGACGATCGGCTGGCCCCTGGCGGCGACGGCGGCGCCGAGGGTCTACCTGCGGCTGGACTACCGGCCGACGGCGATCCTCGGCGGCCTCTTCACGATCGCCGGCTGCCTGCTCCTGGTCCTGTTCGTCCACGAGCAGACCGGGCTCTGGCGAGTGGCGGTGTCGAGCTTCGTGCTTGGGATCGGCATGGGCTTCGCGTCCGTCTCGACGGTGGTCGCCGTGCAGTCCGTCGTCGGCTGGAACCGCCGCGGCGTCGTCACCGGCAGCAACATGTTCATCCGCACGCTCGGGAGCGCGGTCGGGATCGCCGTCTTCGGGAGCATCGCGAACACGACGCTCGCCGATCGGTTCCGGCATCCGCCCGCCGCGCTGGCCGGAAAGCTGCCGCACGCCGTCGACGCCGCCTCCATCTCGTTCACCAGAAGGCACGACAGCCCCGCCGTCGTCGCCTACACCCGGCACGCGCTGTACGGGGCCGTGCACCACGTGTTCTGGGCGCTCGTCGGCGCCGCCGTCCTCGGTCTCGTCGCCGAGCTTCTGATGCCGCGCCGGGCCGAGGAGCTCCGGTTCGACGATCAGCGCGGCATGTAGTAGCGGGCCAGCCAGCGCGAGAGGCCGTCGAGGCCGGGGAAGAGCACGCGCTCGGTCACGTTCGCCTGGTCGAGCTTGTCGCGCACCTCCCACTTCAGCTCGGCCGGGATCACGAGCTTTCGCCGACCGCGTCTCCACGCGGCCTTCCTCCCCGCCGGCGGGCCCGGCGACACCACCCGCGCCCATGCCCCCACCCAGGGTGGGGGCTGTGCCCCTCACCCTCTGCGGCGAGCGTAGCGCGGGATCTGCTACGGCTCTGTGCCGATTTCGCGGCGATTTCCGCTTTTCGCCTCATATCGGCACGGCGTAGAAACAGTGTGGCTAGCCGTATGGCCGGTCGTGCAGGACTGTGCCACGATGAGCGCGTGCCGACCGTCCTGATCGTCGACGATCACCCCAGCTTTCGCTCGAGCGCGCACGCGCTGCTCGAGGCGGAGGGGTTCGAGGTCGTCGGCGAGGCGGAGGACGGGGCATCCGCGCTCGAGGCCGCCGAGCGGCTGCATCCGGACGTCGTCTTGCTCGACGTCCAGCTGCCGGACATCGACGGCTTCGAGGTGACGCGCCGCCTGACCTCGAACGGGGACGGGCCGAGCGTCGTCCTCGTCTCGAGCCGCGAGCAGAGCGACTACGGCGAGCTGGTCGACGGCAGCGGTGCCCGCGGCTTCCTCCCGAAGAACGAGCTCTCGGGGGCCGCCGTCGCAGCGCTCCTGACGTGAGGCTCGCGACCGTCCAGCGCCTCTGGCTCGGCGCGTTCCCGGCGCTCGTCGCGCTCGCCGTCGTCGGCGGCGTCCTGACCGCGAACAGCAACCACGACTCGCACCCGGTCGCGATGGCCGTCGTGCTGCCACTGATCGGGATGACCTTCGTCGTCAGCGGCCTGATCGCCCGCACGCTCCGCCCGGACAATCGCATCGGCCTGCTGCTCGCGCTGGTCGGGTTCCTGTGGCTCGTCAACGCGTTCTGGGAGGCCAACTCGCGGTGGCTGCTCGGCCTCGCGGCCCTGTTCGGCAGCCTGTTCCTCGGCGCGTTCGTCCACCTGATGCTCGCCTTCCCGGAGGGCAGGCTCGCCTCGCGGCTCGAACGCCGGCTGATCGTCGGGCTGTGGGCGACGGCATTTCTGGCGGGAGCGCTCCCCGCAGTCTTCAACCGGGACTTCAGCGACTGCAAGGGCTGCCCCGACAACCCGTTCCTCGTCGCCGACCACCCGCGGCTCGCGGACGTGCTCCAGGCCGTGTTCACCGCCGCCGGCTTCGTGATCTTCCTCGGCGTGATCGCCCTGCTCATCCGCCGCTGGCGTAGGGCGACCCCGGTGCACCGGCAGGTGCTCGGGCCCGTCTACTTCTCGGGCGTCCTGGCGCTGGCGCTCGCGACCGCGCTCTTCCTCGTCGACTCGTTCTGGAACTCCGTCGGCAACGTCCTCGGCGTCGCCGCGTTCACCGCCTTCGCGACGGTGCCGCTCTTCTTCCTCGCCGGG
>Ga0070741_10015967_pt1 | contig 12620 bp, 14 predicted proteins | sample Coa_R1_4_FD_66440 | JGI IMG/M metagenome (GOLD analysis project Ga0070741, IMG submission 66440) | Surface soil microbial communities from Centralia Pennsylvania, which are recovering from an underground coalmine fire - Coalmine... | ecosystem: Environmental > Terrestrial > Soil > Unclassified ...
TCATCCGCACGAGCGTCACGTTGCGCGAGACCTCGTCGATCGTCGCCCGCACGTCGAAGGTGTGCGCGCCGACGACGAGCCGCGGCGGCAGGCCGTCCTCGTCGACGAAGCCGACGCGCGGCTTCGAGCTCGCGTACCCGGCGACGAGGCCGAGCAGCGCCGCGATCATGAGCGGGTAGACGAGCAGCACGCCGAGCAGCACCGGCGTCCGCAGCAGGACGACGACGTCCTTGCGCAGCACGAGCCAGACCGCCCTCACGCGAGCCGTCCTTCGCGCAGCTCGAGCGTGCGGTCGACCCGCCCCTCGAGCTCCTCCCAGTGGTGCGTCGCGACGAGCACCGCGCCGCCCTCGTCGCGCAGGCGGCGGGCGATCTCCCACAGGCGGCCGCGCTGCTCCGGGTCGAGCGACGCCGTCGGCTCGTCGAGCAGGAGCACGCGCGGCGACGAGACGAGCGAGAGGGCGACGTCGAGCCGCTGGCGGTTGCCGACCGAGAGGGACGCCGCGCGCACGCCGTCCGGGAGCGCGAACTCGTGCAGCAGCTCGTCCGCGCGCCCGGCGGGCGCGCCTTCGAGCGCGCCGAAGAGGCGGAGGTTCTCGAGCGCGGTCAGCCGCCCGTAGTGGGCGGGCCGCTGCGGCACCCAGCCGACGGGGACGCCGCACTGGACGGTGCCGGCGGTCGGCTCGAGCGCCCCGGCGAGGATCGAGAGCAGCGTCGACTTGCCCGCGCCGTTCGGGCCGACGAGCGCCACCACCTCGCCGGCTGCGAGGTCGACGTCGGCCGGATGCAGCGCGACGTGCGACCCGTATGCGCGGGTCACGCCGCGGGCGGAGAGCAGGCTCACTTCCGGACTGCCGCCGGCTGCTCGACCAGCTCGACCTCGACCGGAGGCGGCTCGCCGTGCCACGGCTCGAACGCGATCCGGTCGGCGAAGAACTCCCAGAGCGCGCGCAGCACGGCGAGCACCGGCAGCGCGGTCAGCGCGCCGGGCAGCCCGTAGAGCTCGAACCCGGCGGCGAGCCCGAAGATGACGAGCAGCGGGTGGAGGCGCAGCGCGCTCCCCATCACGTTCGGGACGACGACGTGACCCTCGATCTGGTGGATGCCGAGGAAGAGCAGCGCGACCCAGAGCGCCGACAGCGGATGCACGACGGCGGCGTAGAGCACCGGCGGGATCGCGCCGAGCCACGGCCCGAGATACGGAATCACCTCGGTGAGCGCGACCCACGCGCCGAAGAGCAGCGCGTACTGCTGGGCGTGCGGAAGCAGCCCGGTCGCGGCCAGCGCCCACAGGCCGATGCCGGCCGACGTGCCGATGATCAGGCTCAGCGCCGCCTGCCCGCGCACGTAGGAGACGAGCGCGTGCTCGAGCGAGCGCAGGAGCGGCTGTTCGCCCGGTCGAGGCGGGAAGCGGCGGTCGACGACCCGCCCGAGCCGTTGCATGTCGAGGAGCATGTAGACGGAGATCACGATCAGCAGCACGGCGCTGAAGAGCGTCTTGCCGATCGAGATCGCGGCGCCCTCGACGAACGTGACGAGCTTGTGGGTGTACTTGCCGACGTCGCGCTGCCGGATCTGGCGGACGAGCTTGTGGCCGCGCGCGCGGATCTTCACGGACTTCAGGTGGTGCGTGTTCAGCCAGTGCTGCAGCCGGTCGACGTCGCGATCGGCCGAGGTCTGTCCGGACGCGCCGTGAGGATGGGTGAAGTAGTCGTTGAACCGGGTGGCCGCCGTCTTCGTCTGACCGGCGACGGCGGTCACGATCGCTGCGATGACCAGCACCAGAGCCGCGAGGAAGCTGAGGTACACGACGGCGACCGAGAGGCCGCGCGGGAGCCGCAGCCGCTGCAGCACCCGCACGAGCGGGTTCAGCACGAGGGCGAGCAGGGCGGCGACCAGGAAGAGGAAGACGACGTGAGCCGCCGCGACCGCGAACACCCACACGAGGACGAGCACGAGCGGCAGCCCGACGAGCTGGATCCAGCGCGGGACCTGAACCCGCGGCGGCCGGCCGGCGGCGGTCATGTCGTCGATGCTACAGCCCGCCTCCGCCGGGTTTCGCCGCCCGGCTGGGACTGGTCGTGGGAGCTCGACGGGGCGCTCGCGCTCGACCGTCACGAACTCTGGGACGAGCCCCCGGCGCGAAGCCGGCTGCCCACGGCGCAAACCCGCGTCTTGAAAGGCCCGGAGGGGTTCGCTACGGTGCCCGCGATGCCGACCCAGGTGCGAGACCGGCGCGCGCGCGCGTCGCGCCGGCGCCAGCTCGCGGCCGAGCGCAGACGTCGGCGCCTCGCGGTTCTCGTCGCGCTGACCGCGATCGCGCTGCCGGTGGTGCTGCTCTCGGCCTTCGGCGGCGCGGGGCGCGTGACGCAGCTGCAGCCGGCCGGCGCGGCGCCGATCCTGCCCGCGGGGCCGCCCACGCCCGAGATCGTCGCCCGGCTCGACAACCTCCAGCTGCAGCTGCCGGTGAGCCAGGCGCGCGTCACCGCGATCGGCTACCAGGGCGGCAGCGACGGGTCGCTCGCCCTGTCCCCGCTCGGCACGCAGGCGAACGAAGGACTCCTCAAGCGCGTGCTGCACGCCGTCGTCGGCGGCTCCGGCGGCAGGCCGCGCTGGTACCAGCTGCCGGGCGGCGAGAGCGCGCCGACCTCCGCGCTCGAAGTGGGCGCGGCGCCGGGCACCGACGTGTACTCGCCGGTCGACGGCACCGTGATCGCGATCAGCCAGGTCGTGCTGAGCGGCCGCGTGCTGGGCTCGCGGATCGACATCCAGCCGACGGCGGCGCCGTCGCTCGTCGTGTCGGTGTCGCATGTGCGCGTCGACCCCGCGCTCGCCGTCGGCTCTCCGCTCGCCGCGGGCGGCACGAAGCTCGGCTCGGTCCTCGACTTCTCGCACGTCGAGCACCAGGCGCTCGCGCGGCACACGAACGACGCCGGCAACCACGTCGTCGTGGAAGTGCATCCCTCGCCGGCGCTCGGCGTCGGCTAGAAGCGCCGCTTGCGCATCCTCTTCGTCGCGGACGTCTTCGGCGCGCCGGGCCGCCGCGCGGTCGAGGCGCGCCTGCCCGGCCTCCGCGCCGAGCTCGGCGTCGACTTCTGCATCGTCAACGGCGAGAACGCGGCGGCGGGCCGCGGGATCACGGCGAAGCTCGCCGAGCGGCTGCTCGCGAGCGGCGCCGACGTGGTCACGCTCGGCAACTGGACGTTCGGCCAGCCCGACTTCGCGCCGTACCTGGCGGTCGCCGAGCGCGTGCTCCGGCCGGCGAACCTCTCGCCGCGCACGCCCGGGCGCGGCCTCGTCGTGCACGGCGCCGTTGCGGTCGTCAACCTGCTCGGCGTCTTCTCGCTGCACCCGTTCGAGAGCCCGTTCCTCGCGGCCGACCGGCTCGTCGAGGAGGCTCGCCGCGAGACGCCGGTCGTCGTCGTCGACTTCCACGCGGAGGCGACGAGCGAGAAGGTCGCGCTCGCCCGCCACCTGGACGGGCGCGTCACCGCCGTGCTCGGCACGCACACCCACGTGCAGACGAACGACGCGCGCGTGCTCGCGGGCGGGACGGCCGCGATCACCGACGCCGGCATGACGGGCCCGCACGACTCGGTGATCGGGAGCGACGACCACAACGCGATCCGCCGCTTCCTCACCGGCTTGCCGCTGCGGCTCGAGCCGGCGACGGGCGACGTGCGCATCGAGGGGGTGCTCGTGGAGTGCGGCGCCGACGGGCGCGCGCTCAGCTGCGAGGCGCTCCGCGTGCCCGTGCCGTAGGCCACGCGAGGAGCGCGTAGAGGGCGACGAGGACGAGGTTGCGGGCGAGCACGACGCCCGCGAGATGGAACGTGTACACGTAGCTCCAGTAGCGCAGCGGGAACCAGATCTGGGTGAGCACGCACGCAAGCGTGAGCAGGGCGACGGCGGGCGCGCGCCGCCGCCCCGCGGCGAGCGGGACGAGCGGGATCAGCCACAGCAGATACTGCGGCGACAGCACCTTGCCGAAGGCGACGAACGCGCAGACGGCGGCCGCCGAGTAGGTGAGCAGCCGCGCCCTCGTCGCCGGCCCGCGCGCGAACTCCGCCCAGACGGCGGCGACGGCGAGGAGCTGGATGACGGAGAAGGCGGCGCCGAGCCGCTCGTGCCCCTGGACGTTCAGCGACTGCGCCTCGACGATCGTCGGATGGCCGAAGGTCGTGAGCAGCGACGCGGCGAGGCTCTCGATCTGCAGCGGCCGCGACACCTGCCCGTAGACGCTCGACCAGATGCCGTGCGGCGCGAGGACGACGAACGGCAGGAACGCCGCCGCGACGACGGCCGCGCCGGCGAGCGGCGCGCGCGTCCGGCCGCGGCGGAGCGACCAGAGCAGCGCGAGCGGCACGAGCGTGAGCGGCCAGAGCTTCGCGGCGACGCCGGCCCCGAGGAACGCCCAGCCGGCGGCGTCGCGCTCCTCGACGAGCAGGAGCAGCGCGACGGCGACGAGGAGCGCCGGCCAGAGGTCGAAGCGCGAGAGGACGAGCGACCCGGCGAGCACCGGCGCGAGCGCCGCGTAGAAGCCCGCCCTGCGGTCGACGGCGAGCACGGCGAGGGCGGCGCCGACGCCGCAGACCGCCATCAGCCCCGCGAACGCCGCGTCGTAGTTCGGCACGAGGCCCGGCAGCACGAACACGGGCAGCGAGAGCGGCGGGTACTCGACCGCGAAGTCCCGGTAGGGGACGAGGCCGTGGTCGAGCACGGCGCGCGCGTAGTCGTGGTAGCCGGGCGTGTCGACGATGCGGCCGTGGCGCCAGAACCACGTCTGGAGCGCCGCGAAGCAGAGGACGAAGAGCGCCGCGGCGGCGCCGGCCTCAGGCAGCGACGGCCGGCGCCGGCGCGGGCTCGACGTCACGCGGCCGCCCGGGCACCGGGGCGAGGAGCGCCAGGACGACGAAGGGGTAGAACCACGGCAGATACAGATAGAACCAGTGGGTCAGGACGAGCTCGAAGCCGACCAGCAGGGCGGCGGTGAACGCGGCGAGCCGCAGCGGCGTCCGCCGGCGGGGCAGCCACCCGAGCACGATCGCCCCGCCGACGAGGGCGACCTGCAGGACCCGCTGCAGGAGGTGCAGGTCGGGCAGCCCGCGGGCGTGGTACTGCCGCCAGTCCCAGATCGAGAACGGCGAGGTGCGGCCGAACTGGAACCCGACCGTCCGGTCGTAGAAGACGCGGACGCCGTGCCACGGCGGCCAGTGGAGGAGCACGATCAGGAACGCCGCGATCGTGGCGGCGAGGAAGGCGAGCAGCATGCGGGCGGCCGAGCGCGGGTCGCGCGCGTTCGGATAGCCGAGCCAGAGCGGCGCCACGACGAGCGATGCGAACTTCGTCCAGCCGGAGAGCGCGACGGCGATCCCCCGCACCGAGTCGCTCGTCAGCGCGGCGAAGCCCCAGATGAGCAGGGCGGGCATGATCGCGTCGTTCGTGTTCGAGCTCGACGCGTACTGCGTGAACGGCCAGGCTGCCCACGCGAACGCGGCCGTCGCCCCGATTCGAGGCCCGCCGAGGCGCCGGCCGACGAACGCGAGCCCGAGCATCGCGAGCAGGTCGAACAGGATCGAGGTGAAGTGCACGGCGGGGAGCGAGTCCCACTTGTGGCTCCAGCCGAAGATCAGGTACCCGGGGAGGTAGGCGAAGTACGAGACCGGCCCGTAGGTATCGCCGAGCGGGTTCGCCGTCTCGCAGATCCCGTTCGACTGGATGCGGTCGCGGATCTCCCCGTCGGCGTCGGACGGCCCGCACGGCTGGCGCGAGTCCTCGACCGGGAAGTTGCCGTACGGGTCGACGCCGTTCCAGATCCGGTCGGCGCCGATCACGCCCGAGTAGCCGACGTCGATCACGTTCGACGCGCGCGTGTTCAGCCCGACGCGGAAGCCGGCGAGGAAGACGGTGGCGGCGGCGAGCACCCACACCGGCCACAGCGCGCGTCCGCGCGGCGCCCGGTCGGTGACGCCGACCCAGAGCAGCCGCGCGACGAGCCACGCGAATCCCGGGTAGACGATCGGCATCGCCGCGAACACGTTGCCGCGGTTGAAGAACCAGAGCGACACCGAGAAGGAGAGGAGCGCGAGCAGGTCGACGGTGCGCAGCGAGAAGGGCCGGCGCCAGTCGACGAGCCCGATCAGGAACACCGCCGAGAACGCGAGCCAGATCGAGTAGCTGTTGATCTTCCGCCCGCCGAACGCGCCCGGCGTGCCGCGCGCCATCTTCCAGGCCACCTGCGGCCCGGTCCACGCCTCGGTCACCTCGCCCGTCAGGTCGAAGACCTTGCCGGTCGCGATCTCGCCGGCCGGCGGATAGAAGACCTGCACGGTCCAGGAGCCGTCGGAGTAGCTCGCGGTCGTCTGGATGCGCGGCGCCGGCGGGTAGCGCTCGAGCCAGTCGTGCACCTTCGGCACCGTGAGGAAGCGCTGGATCACCTCGCCCTGCTTCAGGTGCGCGGGCCTCGGCCCGACCTGGCCCGGCGGCGGGATCGGGCTCGCCGTCGTGACCGTGCTCGTGGTCGTGACGGTGGAGAGGGTGGCGGCGTGCGCAGCCGGCGCCAGCGCGAGCACGGCCGCGGCGAGCGCCGCGAGCCTCACCTACGAAAGCTCCACAGCTTGTTGCCCAGGAAGTTCAGCGGGGTGACGAGCACGATCGCGATCGCCTGCGACACGATCTTCCCCAGGTGCAGGACGTCGAGGAAGAGGGCGAGCCACACCTGGTTGACGGCGAGCGCGACGAGCGCGACGGCGAAGAAGCGCGCGCCCTGGTAGGCGAAGCTGCCCTTCTGGTGCGCGAACGTCCAGTGGCGGTTCCACCAGTAGTTCCAGGCGGCCGAGACGACGAAGGAGACGACGGCGGCCCTGTGCGCGCCGATCCCGAGCAGCGACGCGTAGATGGCGAGGTTGACGGCGTAGCCCGACGCGCCGACGACGCCGAACTTGAAGAGCTGGATCCAGTTGTGCGGGCTGCGGAGCGCCCTGACGGCGCGCGTGGACGCGGACACGCGGCGAGGCTAGCGATTCCCCTGGACGCCCAGGCGGATCAGGACTCGCGCACGTCTCCCCTCAACGGGTTTCTCTCCGCCGCCGCTCACGGGGAACCGGTGACGAGCGGCACGAAGCGCGCCGGGAGGAGCAGCTCGAGCCGGCCGCCCGCGACCCGCGCGAGGTAGCCGCGGAGCGGCAGCACGAGCCGGCCGCCGGACGCGAGCTGGGCGAGCAGGGCGGGCGGCACCTCGTCCGTCTCGGCGGCGACCGCGATCGCGTCGAACGGCGCCCGGTCGGGCGCGCCGAGCGACCCGTCGCCGACGCGGACCTCGACGTCGCCGTGGCCCGATCGCTCGAGGTTCCGCCGCGCGAGGGCGCCGAGCTCGGGGATGCGCTCGATCGTCACGACCTCGGCCGCCAGCTCGCGCAGGAGCGCCGCCTGGTAGCCGGAGCCGGTGCCGACCTCGAGCACCCGCTCGGCGCCGGCGAGCTCGAGCGCCTGAAGGGTCGCGGCGACGATGAACGGCTGCGAGATCGTCTGTCCGCACGGGAGCGGCAGCGCGGTGTCGGCGTAGGCGGCGCGCCGCGCCTCCTCCGGCACGAAGAGCTCGCGCGGCACCCGCGCCATCGCGTCGAGCACGCGCTCGTCGCGGATGCCGCGCCGGCGGAGCTGGCTATCGATCCAGCCCGCCACCGAGCAGGTGCGCCGCGACCACGTCCTTGATCGCCGTGATCGAGGCGGGCGGCGGGCCGAGGCCGACGGCGAGCATCGGCACCTCCGAGTCGGCCGCCTCGAGCGAGCCGTGGCTGCCGCCGCCCAGGTGGTGGCGGCCGGCGAGGTCGGCGAACTCGTAGCCGGGCGCAGCCGACACGAGCACCTCGCCGGCGTTCGGGTTCGCGAGCGCCGCCGCGACCCGCGCGCGGCCGTCGGGGACCGCGTCGAGCAGCGCGTCGTCCTCGTCGCCGTCTCGCCGCGCGACGACCCGTCCATCCTCCCGGAAGACGACGATGCCGGCTCCGGGCTCGGCGTCGAGCGCCTCGGCGACGCGTCGCGGGTCGTCCGTGTAGACCATCGCCGCGCGATTCGACGCGGTGACGAGGTCGCCGCCGACGTCGAGCCGTGCGGTCTGCGTCACCTTCGACTGGCCGTGGTCGGAGCAGAGGACGAGCGCGTAGCGCTCGAGGAACTCGTCGGGGCCGCCGGCGGCCTCGAGCAGCGCGGCGATCGCCGCGTCGCTGCGCGCGAGCGCGTGCGGCGTCGCGTCGGGCCCGGCGGCGTGCGACGCGAAGTCGTAGTCGGGCAGGTAGTAGACGAGCAGGTCGAAGCCGTCGCGGGTGACGAGCCACCGGCCGACGGCCGCGGCGTAGGCGTCGATCGACCCGGCCGCGCGGCTGCGCACGGCGATCGGCGCTCCCGTGCGGTCGCTCTCGTACAGCGAATAGAAGAAGAAGCGCTTCGGGCCGTACACCGCGGGGACGCCCGGGATGATCGGCAGGTGGCGGTGGCGGCCCCGGTAGGTGGTGATGTTGACCGCGGCGGTGGTGAGGCCGTTGTCCTCCAGCTCCTCGTAGACGGTGCGCACGTCGCGCGACAGGTGGCGCGCGTTCAGGTCGACGATCGTGTCGCGCAGCGAGCGCGCGAGCCCGGCGGCGCGGACGGCGCCGAACGACGATCCGTACTCGACGAGGCGGTGCTCGCCGCGGTGCCACCAGACGAGGTGCGGGATGTGGTGGCCGTCCGGGTGGCGGCCGGTGGCGATCGATGCAAGGCAGACGGGGGTGAGCGACGGGAACACGGACGTCGCGCGCCGGTACTCGCCGTGCTCGGCGAGGAACCGCAGCGCCGGCAGGTCGGCCGACTCGAAGGCGGACGGCGTCAGCCCGTCGATGACGGCGAGCACGACGGGCTTCGGCCTCGCCATGCCGGTCAGTCGCGCGCGAGCGTGCGCAGCCCAGCGTGCCGGTCGGGCGCACGCCGCCGGGCCCGCAGGCCGAGCGCCGGGAGGGCCAGCGCCTCGAGGTAGCCGACGACCGGGACGAAGGCGAGCGCCGCGCCGACGAGCGAGGCGCCGGCGAGCAGCGCGGCCGTGCCGCCCCGCGTCCCGCCGCGGCGCAGGGCGCCGACGACGATCGGCGCCGACCCGAGCGAGCCGCAGATGGCGCCGGCGGCGCCGCCGGCCGCCTCGTCCCACTGGCCGAAGGCGAAGCCGATCGCAACCGAGACGGCGGCCGCGGCGACGAGCCCCGCGGCGGCCCGCCGCAGCGCTCCGGTCAGCGCGAGCCCGATCGCGGCGCCGAGGCCGGCGAGGATGCCGATCGTGTACCAGTCTCCCACCAGCACGAGGTTACAGAGCGGGCGGACCCGGGCAGGTCCCGGTCGTGGCCGACTCCCGTCCGCTGCTCCTCTTCTTCTCGTCGTCCCGCTCCGGCCCGTCGCGCCGGATGGAGAGCCTCGTCGCCCACGTCGCGCGCAAGGAGCGCTCGCGGGTGCGGGTGGTGCAGGTCGACGTCGAGGAGCGCGCCGAGCTCGCGGCGCGGCTCGAGGTCGCGCGCACGCCGACCCTCGTCCTGGTCGCAGGCCGCAGGACGGTCGGGCGCATCGAGGGCCGCGCGAGCGCGCCGGCGATCGAGGCGCTCCTCGACCGTCACCTGGCGCCGGCTGTCTAGGGCCCTGGGGCTTCCAGCCGGGCGATCACGGCGAGCGTGAACTCGGCGGCGCGCGCGCCGTCGACCACACGGTGGTCGAACGTGACGCTGATGTTGCCGATCGGGCGCGCGACGATCTCGCCGTCGCGGACGACCGGCCGCTCGGCGATGCGATGGACGCCGAGGATGGCGACCTCGGGATGGTTGACGAGCGGCGTGACGAGCACGCCGCCGAGCTTGCCGGCGCTCGTGACGGTGAACGTCGAGCCGCGCAGCTCTCCCGGCGCGAGCGTGCCTGCGCGGGCGCCTTCGGCGAGCCGGTCGACATCGGCCCGCAGCTCCTCGACGGTGCGCGTGTCGCAGGCCCTGACGACCGGCACGACGAGCCCCCTGTCGGTCTGGACGGCGACGCCGAGGTCGTAGCGCTCGAGGTAGACGATCTCGTCGCCCTCGAGGCGCGCGTTCAGCTCCGGGAACGCGCGCAGCTCGAGAGCCGTCGCGTGCAGGACGGTCGGCAGCAGCACGCTCCGCTCGACGTGCGAGAAGTCGCACTCCTCGACGAACGTCACCGCGGCGACTTCGCGGTGGGCGCGGGTCAGGTGCTCGACGATCTGGCGGCGCACGCCGCGCACCGGCTCGCGGCGGCCTTCGGCCGGCCCGCCGCCCGCGGCGGCGCGGCGCACGTCCGCCTCGGTGATGCGGCCTGTCCCGAGCGCGGCGAGGTCGACGCCGAGCTCGCGGGCGAGGCGGCGCACGAGCGGCGTCGCCTGCACGCGTGCGGGCTCGGAGGGCGCCTCGGGCGCGTCGCCGCCGATCACGACCAGCACGGTGCCGACCGGGACGACGTCGCCTTCGGCGGCGAGGATGCGGGCGACCCGCCCGGCGGCGGGCGAGGGGATCTCGACGGTCGTCTTGTCGGTCTGGATCTCGACGAGCGGCGCGTCCTCGGCCACCTCGTCGCCTTCGCGGACGAACCAGCGGGCGATCTCGCCCTCGGTCAGCCCCTCGCCGAGGTCGGGCAGCCTGAACTCGTACGCCATCGGCGGCGGAGCCTACCTGCGGGGCCGCCCGACCCAGGAGCCGGCCGGCGCGATCAGCACCCGCAGCCCCTCGCCGAGCCGCCAGAGCGAGACGGCGAGCTCCGTGCCGTCGAGCCCGGCGGTCGCCTGACGCGGCACGTAGCCGGCCTGCAGGGTCCGCGCCTCGTTCCAGACGCCGATCGCGTTCGGGTCGTGCGCGTTGTCCGGCTCGGGGACGAGCGCGAGCCGCTCGCCGGGGTCAAAAGAGGGGTCGGCGACCGCCTCGGGCCGGAACGAGACGCCCGCGACGGCGATCACGCGGATCCGCGGGTCCTCCCGGCGAAGCGGCTCGCCGGTCGCCGCGTCCCGCAGGTGGTAGCCGGCGCCGCGCCGGTCGCGCTCGAGCCAGAGCCGGAGCCGCTCGCCGCTCATTCGAGCAGGCGCGCGGCCGCCGCCGCCACCCGCTCGGCCGACGGCATGTAGGCGTCCTCGAGCGCCCAGTACGGGTACGGGACGTCGTAGCCGGTGACGCGCAGCACGGGCCCGTGCAGGTCGAAGATCGCGCGCTCGGCGATCAGCGCGGCGAGCTCTGCGCCGAAGCCGGCGGTGCGCGGCGCCTCGTGCACGATCACGACGCGGCCCGTCTTCGCGACCGAGGCGAGGATCGTCTCCTCGTCGAGCGGCCGCAGCGACCGGATGTCGACCACCTCGCAGGACGCGTCGACGGCGTCGGCCGCCCGCTCGCAGACGCCGACCATCGCCCCGTAGGAGATGAGCGTCACGTCGCTCCCCTCCCGCGCGATGCGCGCGCGGCCGAGCGGCACGACGTGCTCGCCCTCCGGAACCTCGCCGCGCGCCGTCCGGTAGACGAGCTTCGGCTCGAAGACGACCACCGGGTCGGGGTCGCGGATCGCGGCGGCGAGCAGCCCCTTCGCGTCGGCCGGGGTCGACGGGATCGCGACCTTGATCCCGGGCGTGTGGACGTAGTACGCCTCGGGCGAGTCGTCGTGCAGCTCGGGGGCGCGGACGCCGCCGCCGTAGGGCATGCGGATCGTGACCGGGAACTGCATGCGGCCGCCGCTGCGCCAGCGGTAGCGGCCGACGTGCGTGATCAGCTGGTCGAGGCAGGGGTACGAGAACGCGTCGTACTGCATCTCGACGACGGGCCGCCAGCCGGCCATGCAGAGGCCGACGGCGGCGCCGAGCATGCCCGCCTCGGCGAGCGGCGCGTCGACGCAGCGGCCGGGGCCGAAGCGCTCGTAGAGGCCGGCGGTCGCGCGGAAGACGCCGCCGGCGCGGCCGACGTCCTCGCCGATCACGAGCACGTCGGGGTCGCGTGCGAGCTCGGTGTGCAGCGCGTCGTTGACGGCCTCGACGAGCGTGAGCTCAGCCACGGCGGAGGTTTCCGGGCGGGTCGACGTAGGCGTGCGTGAACACGAGCTCCGGGTCGGCCGCCGGCTCGGCCTCGGCGGCGGCGATGCCGGCGCGCAGCAGCTCCTCGCACTCGGCGCGGACGGCGGCTGCGCGCTCGTCGGTGAGGATGCCGAGCTCCTTCAGGCGGCCCTCGAAGCGCCCGAGGCACTCGTGTGCGCGCTCCTCCTCGACGCGGGCCGGGTCGATGTAGGCGCGCGGGTCGTCTGCGGTGGCGTGCGGCGCCGCGCGGTAGTGGACGGCCTCGATCAGCGTCGGGCCGCCGCCCGAGCGGGCGCGCTCGACCGCCTCTCGCGCCGCCTGGTAGACGGCGAGCACGTCGAGCCCGTCGACCCGCACGCCCGGGATGCCGTACCCGACCGCCTTGTCGGCGAGCGACGCGGCGCGCGTCTGCGCCTCGAGCGGCGTCGAGATCGCCCAGCTGTTGTTGTTGCACACGAAGACAACGGGCGCCTGCATGACGGCGGCGAAGTTGACGCCTTCGTGGAACGAGCCCTCGCTCGTCGCGCCGTCGCCGAAGAACGCCATCGCGACGG
>Ga0070741_10015968_pt1 | contig 12619 bp, 13 predicted proteins | sample Coa_R1_4_FD_66440 | JGI IMG/M metagenome (GOLD analysis project Ga0070741, IMG submission 66440) | Surface soil microbial communities from Centralia Pennsylvania, which are recovering from an underground coalmine fire - Coalmine... | ecosystem: Environmental > Terrestrial > Soil > Unclassified ...
GAGGAGGTCGGCTTCTGCGTCCACCGGCTTGTCCGCTCGCCCGCGGACGGCACGCGGATGTACCAGCAGAACCACGTCGGCGTCCACCGCAGCGACGACGGTGGGCAGTCGTGGTTCGAGATCACGGAGGGCCTGCCGAGCGAGTTCGGCTTCGCGGCGGCGGCCCACCCGCACGACAGGGACACGTTCTACGTGATCCCGCTCGACCCCGACCACGCTCGCTGCATGCCGGGCGGCCACGCCGCCGTCTGGCGGACGCGCGACGGCGGCGAGAGCTGGCAGCGGCTGGACGAGGGCCTGCCGCAGCGCGACGCGTACGTCGGCGTGCTCCGTGCTGCGCTTGCGATCGACGATCAGGACGTGCCCGGGCTCTACTTCGGGACGAGCACCGGCCAGGTGTTCGCGAGCGCGGACGAGGGCGAGAGCTGGAGCGAGATCGCGAGCTACCTGCCGCCCGTGTGGTCGGTCGAGGTCGCGACGCTGGAGTAGGACGATGGCGACGATGCACCTCCCGAGGACGCTGCTGCCGCTCTTCGAGGGCCTGCCGCGCCGCGTCGACGTCGACGCGGCGACCGTGGACGAGGCGATCGACAGGCTCGACGAGCGCTGGCCCGGCCTACGCGACCGGCTCTGCGAGCCGGGGCCCGCGCTCCGGCGGCACATCCACGTCTACGTCGACCAGGACCGTGCGGCGCTCGACACGCCACTCGATCCGCGGTCGCGGCTCGACGTGATCGCCGCGATCAGCGGCGGGTAGCGTCAGCTCGGCCGGCCGGTGGGCACGCTGCCCGGCACCGGCTCGACGGCGGCGTTCGCCGGCAGCTGCTGCGCGTGCTCGTCGTCGCCCGCGACGTAGTGCCCGGGGGCCGGCCACGGCGCGAGGACGAGCAGCAGCCGCGTCTCGTCGAGCGCGCGCACGGCGTGGGGCTCGTGCGGGTCGAACGTCAGGAGCGTCCCGGCGCCGCACTCGGCGGCCTCGCCGCCCGCCTCGACCAAGACCCGTCCGCTCAGCACCTGCACGAGCGCCCGCTCGCGGACGTGGTGCTCGCCCATCTCCTCCTCCGCACGGAGGTCGACGACGACGACGCGGCACTCGGACGACGTGAACAGCACCTGCGGGATGCGGCGCTCGCTCGGCACGCGGGGCGCGTCCGGTCCCGGCGCGCGCGGCTGCTCCTTCTCCGTCGACGGCGGCAGCGACGTCAGGTCCCAGCGGCGCACCACGGCAGGATACGCGGCGCTCGCCGTTCCCTGCGCCGCCTGTCGCTCCGCGCCGTCTCGTGCGGTTTGCGCTACACCTGGGGCGTTCCTCTGAACGGACCTCGCCGATGAAGCTCTTCCGCCGGCTCTCGACGGCTCGGCTGCTCGCGCTCGTCGTCTCCGTCGTCGCGGCTGCCGCCGCCGCCAGCGTCGGCGCGATCGCCGCGGCCGGCTCGAGCGCGCAGACACCCCCGCCGAAGCGCCTCGACGAGGCGCTCCTCGACGCGCTCCGGGCGCCGCAGCCGGCAGGGATCACGGCTCGCGTCCGCTTCACGAACCACCTGCTGCCCTCGGGCGCGCTCGCCGGGACGGGGGCGCCGCAGGGCTCCGCGCTGCTCTCGGGCGGCTCGGGCCGCCTCTGGTGGAGCCCCGACGGGCGCGGCCGGCTGGAGCTCCAGTCGAGCTCGGGCGACGCGCAGATCCTCTGGGACGAGACGAAGCTGACGATCTGGGACAGCTCCTCGAACACCGTCTACACACTGCCCCTTCCGTCGCGCCGGGACGGGTCGACGGCGAAGGAGGCAGCGCCGACGCTCGCCGACGTCGACGCGCTCCTGGGGCGGCTCGCCGGGCACGTCTCGCTGGGGGCGGCGACTCCGGTCTCGGTCGCCGGTCAGCCCGCGTACACGCTGACCGTGTCGCCGGCGCGCCCGGCGGGCCTGCTCGGCTCGCTCGCGCTCGCGTGGGACGCGACGCACGGCGTGCCGCTCGAGGTCGCGCTCTCGGCGAAGGGACAGTCGACGCCGGCGCTCGCGCTGACCGTCACCGACATCGCGTTCGGCCCCGTCTCCCCGTCGGATCTCGACGTGACGCCGCCGGCGAGCGCGAAGACCGTCGAGCTCGGCGCCGCGGGCGCGGGCGGCAGCGAGAGCCGGGGCGGCTCGAAGGTGACCGGCCTCGCCGCCGTGCAGGCGGCGGTTCCGTTCACGCTGGTCGCGCCCGACACGCTCGCCGGTCGCGCCCGCACGAGCGTGCGGCTGCTCGGCGGCGACCGGAAGGCGGCGCTCGTGCTCTACGGCAGCGGCCCGGGCGGGATCGTCCTCGTCGAGCGCGCCGCGGGGGCGGCGACGGCCGGCGGGCCGGAGGCGGCGCTGCCGACGGTCGACGTCGGGTCGGAGACGGCCCACGAGCTCGCGACGCAGCTCGGCACGGTGCTCTTCCTCGAGCGCGGCGACGTCAGCATCGTGCTCGCGGGGTCGATCACGGCGGCGGACGCGGAGGCGGCGGCGCGGAGCCTCGGGTGAGCCAAGCGGCCGAGCCCGTCGTCGCCCGCGGGCTCGTCAAGCGCTACGGCGAGCTCGTCGCGGTCGACGGCGTCGATCTGACCGTCGAGCGGGGCGACGTGTTCGGCTACCTCGGACCGAACGGAGCCGGCAAGACGACGTCGCTGCGGATGCTCCTCGGCCTGATCCGGCCGAGCGCAGGCTCGATCCGGCTCTTCGGCCGCGACCCGCTCGACGACGGCGCGCGAGCGCTCGACGGCGTCGCCGGCTTCGTTGAGGCGCCGCGCTTCTACCCGTACCTGACCGGGCGGCGCAACCTCCGCCTGCTCGCCGACTACGACGAGCCGCGCACGCACGGCCGGGTCGAGGAGGTGCTCGAGCTGGTCGAGCTGCGCGATCGCGGCGACGACCGCGTCGGCGGCTACTCGCACGGGATGAAGCAGCGGCTCGGGATCGCCGCGTCGCTGCTGCGCTCGCCGAGGCTGCTGCTCCTCGACGAGCCGACGACGGGACTCGATCCCGCAGGGATGCGCGACATGCGCGAGCTCGTCCGCCGCCTCTCCGGCGAGGGGATCACGGTCCTGCTGTCGAGCCACCTGCTCGTCGAGGTCGAGGAGCTGTGCAACCGCGTCGCGATCATCAGGCGCGGCCGCGTCGTCTACGAGGGGGCGCTGTCGGCGCTCAAGGAGCAGGCCGGCCGGACGTGGCGGCTCCGCGCGACCGACGGCGGGCGGGCGCGCGCGATCGCGCTCGCTCGCGGCATCGCCGGCCTCGACGACACGGACGGCGACCTCCGCTTCGCCGCGGACGAGGAGGCGGTGGCCGCGCTCACGATCGCGCTCGGCCAAGCGGGGATCGGCATCACGAGCCTGCGCGCCGAGGCCGCCAGCCTCGAGGACCTCTTCCTCGAGCTGACCGAGCCGGGCCCGCCGGCGGAGGCCGCCGCGTGACGAGGACGGCGGCGACGACGGCGGCGGCGGCGGTTGGCGCGGTCGCGGCGCCGCGCCCGCTCGCCGCGCCGCTTCGGGGCGCCTTGCGCGTCTACAAGTGGGAGCTGCTCAAGCTGCGCGCGCAGAAGCGCACGTACCTCGGCCTCGGGCTGGCCGCGCTCGTCCCGATCGCGTTCGTCGTCGCGCTGATCTTCAAGTCGGGCGGCCCGAGCGACATCGTGCTCGGCCGCTACATCCGCGAGTCGGGGCTCGCGACCCCCTTCGTCGTCCTCGAGTTCATGGCGATCTGGGGGCTGCCGCTGATCACCGCCCTCGTCGCCGGCGACATCGTCGCCTCCGAGAGCCACAACGGCACGCTGAAGACGATCCTCACCCGCTCGCGCGACCGCGGCGAGGTCTTCGCGGGGAAGCTGCTCGCGACGATCACGTACACCGCGGCCGCCGTCGCGCTGATGGCCGGCGTCGGCCTTGCGGCCGCGACGGCGGAGTGGGGCTGGAAGCCCCTCGTCAGCCTCTCCGGCCCGAGAGTGTCCGCCGACCGGAGCCTCGTCCTGCTGCTCGCGACGCTCGGCATCTACCTGCTCGTCCTGCTCGGGGTCGCGGCCTTCGGCGTGCTGATCTCGACGGTCACCCGCAACAGCGCGGCCGCGGTCGTCTCGACGCTGATGTTCGCCCTCCTGATGCAGCTGGTCGGTGCCCTCCCGGGCACCGAGTCGGTCCGCCCGTACCTCCTGAGCAACCAGTTCGTCGCCTGGCACGGGCTGCTGCGCGTCCCCGTCGACTGGGCGCCGATCACGCACGCCCTCTGGATCGCCGCGCTCTACCTCGCGGTGCCGGCCTTCGCGGCCTACCTCGTCTTCCTGCGCCGCGACGTGGCGGGCGACTGACGACGCTACGGCCGCGGCGCCGCGCGCAGCGCCCGCGCCGCGCCCGCCGCGCCGAGCGCCGTCGCCGCGAGCATCACCACCCCGGCCGCGAGCAGCGAGGGCGCGAGCGGGGAGCCGGGCTCCCCGGGCGGCCGACCGGCGAGGAACCAGGGCGCCGAGGTCGCGAGGGCAGCCCACCAGACGGCGGTGGCGGCGGTCATCGCGGCCATCGCCGCGGCGACCCCCGCCGCGAGCAGCGCCTCCAGCCGGAGCGTCCGCGGGCTCAGCTCGAGCCGCCGCGCGGTCGCAACCGCCGCGGCTGTCCACGCCGCCAGGCTGCAGACGAGCAGCAGCGCCCACGCGGCGACGGCCCCGGCGTAGGCGGCGTCGCGGCCGTCGCGCCGCGCCGCGTCGAGGTGGCGCGCCCACACGACGATACCCACGGTCGCCGCGGCCGCGAGGGCGGTGAGCGCGGCCGCGACGACGACCTTGCGCCGTACGAGCGGCCAGCCGCCGCCGCGCACGAGCCGTACCAGGCTCGGCGTCGCCGCCGCGATGCCGGCGAGCACGAGCGCGGTCCCCACGGCGGCGCCCGCCACGAGCGCGGTGAACGCGGCCGACGGCACGCCGCGGCTGCCGGCCGGCGTCGCCGCCTGCCAGTGCTCGGACAGCTTCTGGACGCCGGCGCCGGCGACGACGAAGAGCGCCCAGGCGCAGAGCGCGAGCAGCGCGCCGCCACGCACCCGCTCGCCGGGGGGCGCGTCGCCGGAGAGGCCCGCCGAGCGCAGCCGCTCCCGCGCCGCGGCCAGGGAGACGTCGGCCCGCACGCGCCACGGCACCCCGCCGCAGCTCGTCTCGACGACGAGCGCCGTCAGCTCCTCGCCGTAGCGTGCCCGCCAGTCGGCCGGGTAGAGGCGAAGGAGCCGCCGGCAGGTGCGCTCTGCGCCCGTCATGCCGCTCCCGCCGCGGCCGCCGGCACGGGTCGCGGAGCCGCCCGGCCCGCGAGCCGCGCCGTGCCCTCGTCGACGATCGCGCGCAGCTCGTCGAGCGCGGCCGCGAGCGCCTCGGCCCCGGCGGCCGTCAGCCGGTAGGGCCGCCGCCGGCCGGCGGCGCCGGCGGGCTCGATCAGCCCCCGATCCTCCAGCCGCGCGATCGCCCCGTACAGCGTCCCCGGCCCGAGACGGGCGCCGGCGAAGGCCTCGATGTCCTGCTGGAGAGCGTAGCCGTGCTTCGGCCCGGACGCGAGGCTCGTCAGGATCAGCATCGGCGGATCGTTCGCGCGGCCTGCAGGCGCTCGCCTGCGCAGAGCTTTGGTTGTCATGGGCACATCGCTCCGGTTTTCATGGGCACTCTGGTCTTCATGGCCACATCTTACTACGTCTGACGTAGTACGCAACTTCCCGGCGATTCGTACGCTTCAACGGTGAGCGCCGAGCTCACCGCCGCCGCGCCCGCGGCCCGTCTCCTCGCCCGGCTCGCTCGCCGCCTGTCGCCCTGGCGGCTGCTCCTCGCGGCGTCGTTCGCCGTCCTCGCCGTCGCCGCCGTCGCGCTCGGCGTCCTCTGGCTGACGAGCGCGAGGACCGCAAGCGCCTCCTGGCAGGCGCCGCCCGGGCTGCTCGGGATCGAGCTGCGCGTGGAGGCAGGCGACGTGACGATCGTCGGCGGCAGCCGGACCCGGCTCTCGATTACCCGTAGCGACCGCTCGGCGTTCGGCCACGCGCCGCGCGAGCGCAGCGTCGTCCGGGACGGGATCCTGCGGGTCGCCTCCACCTGCCCCGACCTCGTCGTCGGCTCGTGCGCGTCCAGCTACCGCCTCGACGTCCCGGACAACGTCCCGATCAGCATCCGCGCCGGGCACGGCAGCGTCCGCCTCGTCGGCTACCACGGCTCGGCCGACATCGCCACGAACAGCGGCTCGATCACGGTCGACGGCTACTGCGGCTTCGTCCTCGGCGCCGCTTCCGCGAGCGGCGACGTCACCGTCGCCAGCTCCTGCTCGCCGGACCGGCTGGCGCTCCGCAGCAATAGCGGCGACGTCAGCGCGGCGGTGCCGTCCGGCAACTACCAGGTCGACGCCGTCTCGAGCGCGGGCCGCGCCGTGGTCACCGGGGTCGTCGACGACAGCGGCGCCCCGTGGACGATCCAGGCGCTCTCGAACAGCGGCAGCGTCCGCGTCGAGGGGACCTCGTGACGGCGGCAGCGCCGGCGCAGGCCCGGCCGCTCGCGCTCGGCGGGCACGTCGCCGACGCGGCGAGGTCGGCCGCCTACCTCGCGGCCGGGCTCGGGCTCGGCGTCCTCGCCCTGCTCGCCGTCCTCGGCGGGCGGGACGCCGTCGCACGTGTCGCGGAGCTCGAGCGGAGGGTCGCGAACCGGCTGCTCACGGCCCGCATCGCCGCCCCGCCGCCGGTGACGTCGACGCCGATCGAGTGGCGGAAGGCGGCGCTGCTCGCGGCGAAGCTGCCGCTGACGGCGGTGGCCGCCGCATGGCCGGCGCTGCCCGCGCTGCTCCTCGTCTGGCTGCTCGTCCACGCGGGCGAGGCCTTCGCCGGCAGCGACGCCTACCTCGGGCCGTGGCGGCTCGCGACGCCGCTCGGCATTGTCCTGCTGCTCCTGGCGGTGCCCGCGTTCCTCCTCGCCTGCGGCGCGCTCAGCGCCTCCGGCTCGGCGCTCGCCCGGCTCGACCGCCGGCTGCTGGCGCCGCCGCCGACGTCCGCGGAGGCCGTGCGCGAGGTGCTCGCCGAGCGCCTGGGCGACCGGACGCTCGCGATCGCCTACTGGCTCCCGGAGCGCGAGCTCTTCGTCGACGAGCACGGCCGGCCCGTCGAGCTGCCGGAGCGCGGGTCCGGCCGGTCGTGGACGGCCGTCGCCCACGACGGCCGCCGCGTGGCGGCGATCATCCACGATGCGGAGCTGCCGGCTCGGCCGGAGCTGGTCGAGGCAGCCGCCGCCGGCGCCGTCCTCGCCCTCGACAACGAGCGGCTGAAGGCCGACCTGCGCGCACGGCTCGAGGAGCTGCGCGCGTCGCGCAAGCGGATCATCGAGGCGAGCGTCGAAGCGCGCCGCAAGTTCGAGCGCGACCTCCACGACGGAGCCCAGCAGCAGCTGGTGGCGGTGTCGCTCGACCTGCAGCTGATCCGCAGCGCCACGCGCGAGCAGGAGACGAAGGAGCTGCTCGACGAGACGATCGCGAGGCTGTCGTCGGCGCTCGCCGAGCTGCGCGAGCTCGCGCGCGGTATCCACCCGGCGGTCCTCAGCGAGCGGGGGCTGCTTCCGGCGCTGGAGGCGCTCGCGGAGCGCACGCCGCTGCCGGTCGAGCTCGAGGTCTCGATCGGCCGGCGGCTGTCGCCGGCGATCGAGGCGGCGGCGTACTTCGTGGCGGCGGAGGCGCTGACGAACGTCGCGAAGTACGCGCACGCCTCCCGCGCGCGCCTGCGCGCGGTCCACGCCGACGGGACGCTCACGATCGAAGTCGCCGACGACGGCGTCGGCGGCGCCGACCCGGCGCGAGGCAGCGGGCTCCGCGGCCTCGCCGACCGCATCTCCGCGATCGACGGAACCCTCGCGATCGAGAGCCCCGCCGGGGCCGGCACCCGCGTCGTCGTCACCGTCCCCGCCGGCGAGCCGGAGGCGGAGGAGCCGTGAGCACTCGCATGCTCCACGCCCTGCTCGCGCTCGCGGCGCTCGCGCTCCTCGCCGCGGGCTGCGGCGGCAGCAAGCGGACGCTCCCCGCGGAGCCGGGCCTCCCCGCGATCGGCGCCAACCCCGCCGACGCGCCGGTCGGCGCGGTCGCGGGCGTCGACGTCTTCGGCCTCGCGCGCCGCGACCTCCGCTTCGTGATGGTCACGCACGGTCAGGCGTCGGACCCGTTCTGGGCGGTCGTGCAGCACGGCGCGCAGGCGGCGGCGCGCCAGCTCGGCGTCTCGGTCTCGTACGAGGCCCCCGACACCTACGACGTCGCGCGCATGCGCCGGCTGATCGAGGCCGCCGCCGCGAGCAGACCGGCGGGCCTCATCGTCTCGCTGCCCGACCCGGAGGCGCTCGCGCCCGCGATCCGGGCGGCGGAGCGCCGCGGCATCCCCGTGGTCTCGATCAACTCGGGCAGCGACTCGTTCCGCTCGCTCGGGATCCTGCTCCACGTCGGCCAGAGCGAGTACGCGGCCGGCGTCGCCGCCGGCAAGCGGATGCGAGCGGAGGGCGTCCGGCACGCGCTGTGCGTGATCCACGAGGCCGGCAACGGAGCGCTCGAGCAGCGCTGCCGCGGCTTCGCAGTCGCGCTCGCGGCCGGCGGCGGCCGTACCGACCGGCTGACGGTCGACCTCCAGGACCGGCGCGCGGCCGAGCGCCGGATCGCCCACGCCCTGCGCGGCGGCCGCTACGACGGGCTGCTCACCCTGGGCGGTGCCTCGATCGCGGGTCCGGCGCTCGAGGCGCTCCGCTCCGACCACCTGCTCAGCAGGATCACGTACGCGACGTTCGACGTCGGCCCGCAGGTGCTGGCGGCGGTGCGCGCGGGGCAGATCAGCTTCGCGCTCGACCAGCAGCCGTACCTGCAGGGCTACCTCCCGATCGTCCTGCTCACGCAGTACCACCTCTACGGCGTGCTGCCGGACCGCGGCGAGCTGGTCTCGACCGGGCCGGCGTTCATCACGAGGCGAAACGTCGGCCGCGTGCTCTCGCTCGTCGCGCGCGGCGTCCGCTGAGCGGGCCCGGCGGCCGGCTCGAGGGCGGGTCGGCTCAGGCGCGGGGGCCGGGGTCGGCTCAGGCGCCGGCGGGCAGCCGGCTCAGCTCCCGGGTCACGTCCAGGTCTCGCTCCGGCTCGACGTCGAAGGTGCAGGCGTGGCCGGCGGCTCCGGCGGGAGTCGGCACGTCGCCCGTCCACTGCTGGCCCGCCGCGAGCCGGAGCACGCGGTAGCGCGCGCCGTCGCGGCGGATCACCACCCGCTGCGCGACCGGCGAGCGGAGCTCGAGGTGGAGGAGCCCGCGGCGGCAGTCGTAGACGGCGACGGTCGTCCGTTTCAGCGTGTGGTCGGCGCGGCGGACGTCCCGCTGCCACGTCGAGAGGCGCACGGGCTGCCGCGGTTGCCAGAGGACGAGCGCGCTCGCCGGCTGGTAGGCGAGCTCCTCGCCGACGAGCGTCAGCGCCGCCGGCGCGACGAGGTAGCGCGCGGTGAGCGGGCTCCCGTCGCCGAGCACGAGCCTGCCGTCCTCGTACGGGCCGACTGAGGGCTGCTGCGGATCGGTCAGCGCCGGCACGCGCGCGTCGAGGAAGGCGTTGACGCGCGTCACGTCGGGGTTCCAGAACAGGTTCTCGTAGACCGAGAGCCAGTTGCCGTCCCGGCTGTAGAGGAAGGTGACGTCGCCGCCGCCGACGCGCTCGTCGATCCAGCGCCGGTCGTCGCCGACCGCGATCGTCCGCACGATCCTCGACTGCGCCGCCACCATCCGGCTGACGCTGACCGACGTGGCCGCGAACGCGAGCACGAGGAGCGCCGCCAGGCCGAGCCCGAGCCGGCGAGGCGTGAGCAGGAAGAGGAGCGCGGCGACGACCGCGGCGAGATCTGCCGCGAGCTGCAGGTCGGCGCCGGGGTCGTGCGCCTGGAGGCGGACGAGCGGCACGACCATGAACGCGTCCGGGATCGCCGCCAGCGTCGCGAGCCTTCCGACGGGGAGCCAGAGGACGAGACCGACCGCCAGCGCGGCGACCACCGCCGACGTGACCCGCGGACGTGGGAGGCCTCGCGAGAGCCAGACGGCGAAGCCGACGAAGTAGAGCGGCGCGACCGCGAGCAGGTCGCGCTCGGCGAGCCGGCCCACGTGGCGCGACGCGAAGACAGCGACCTCGACGACGAACCACGCACCGACCGCGAGCGCCGTCGCCGCGAGCGCCCGCACCTCGGCCGAGCGCTCGCGCTTCAGGGCCGCGCCGGCGGCGAGCACGACGACCGCGCAGACGGGCACGAAGCCGGTCACGACGAGCAGGTCGGCCAGGTGCCAGCGGACGTAGAGGAGCACGTCGCCGACGCTGTAGTGCACCTCGCCGGCGGCGCGGTAGGCGCCGAAGAGGTCGGAAGCGGGCCCGCCGGCGGACAGGCGCCACACGCTCCAGCCGATCCCGACCGCGGCGAGCGCGGCGATCGCAGGCCAGCAGCGCAGGACCCGGCGGAGGTCGCGCTCGAAGCCGGCGACGACGAGCGCGGCGGTCACGAACGCCGGCCCGAGCACGGCGCCCTGAAGCCGCGTCGCGCCCGCGAGCAGGATCAGCGCGACGGCGAGCGCCTGGTTTCGGAGCGTCGGCCGGGCGAGCGCCGCGCTGATCCGCCAGGACGCCGCCGCGACGACCGGGTAGAACGCGACCTCCGTCATCAGCAGGCCGGAGTACGCGAGCCCGGGGATCGCGACCGTCAGCGCCGCCGCGACGAGGCCGCCGCGGCGCCCCGCGAGCGGTCGTGCCCAGAGGTAGGAGGGCACCGCCGCAAGCGACATCGCCGCCGCCTGCACGAGCTTGACGAGGTCGTAGCCGAGGACGCCGTCCCGCAGGCTGACGAAGCCGCCGATCAGCCCCGGGTAGACGAGGCTGTAGAAGCTCGTCGGCTGGCCCAGGATCTCGAAGCCGAGGCGGTGGTAGAGGCTCCGGCCGAGCTCCGCGTACGTCACCTCGTCGGGGACGATCCACGGCGTCTCCACCCCCCGCGCCCCCCACCAGCGCAGGAGCGTCGAGCCGACGACGATCGCCGCGAGGACCGCGACCGCCGCGCCCGGGCGCCGGCTCCCCGGCTCGCCGCCGCAGGCGCGGCCGTCCTCGCGCGGCTGCCCGGTCACCCGCCGAGCGCGGACCGGCCCGACCTCCTCGCGCCGGACGGCTGCGCGAGCGTGAGACGATGCCCGTCCGGCGTTCGCAGGGCCAGCTCGCGGCAGCCCCACGGCTCGTCGGTCGGCGGCTTCAGCACCTCGGCGCCCTCGGCGAGCGCGCGAGCGTGGACGGCGTCGACGTCGTCGACGAGCACGTAGGCGACGTAGCTGTGGTCACCGATCTCGGAGGCCGGCGGCGCGTCCGGGCAGCGCCCGAGCATGAACGTCACCTCGCCGGCGCGGCAGAACGCCCAGTTTCCCGGGTCCGGGTCGCTCCGCTCGCAGCCGAGGACGCGGACGAACCACGACGCCGAGCGCTCGAGGTCGCGCACGGCGAGGACGGGGCTCGCTGCGGCGATCCGCGGCGCCGCGGCTCGCGCGGGTGCCGCGCCGGCGCGGGCGCTCCACTCCGCCCGCGTCACGCCGTAGAGGACGTAGTCCTCGCGGCTGCCGGCGCGGGACGGCATGAACGAGCGCATCACCCCCTCCTCGACGTAGCCGAGCAGCTCGAAGACGCGCCGCATCGGCGCGTTCCAGACGGCCGTCGACCCCTGGACCCGCTCGGCCAGCCCCGAGTCGAACAGGTGCCCGGTGAGCAGGCCGAGCGCCTCGCGCCCGAGGCCGCGGCCGCGGTCGGCCGCACGGAAGAGCTCGATCCCCACGTCGAAGACGCCCGGCGGAGAGGACTCCGGCGGATGGCGCGCCCCGATGTCGCCGACGAGCCTGCCCTCGGCCTCGATCGCCAGGTCGAGCAGCCCGTCGACGAGCTCGCCCGAGTGCGCCACGCGTTGCTTGAGCCGCTCGCGCCGGGCGTGCGGACGGCTCTGCGCGAACGCCGGCAGCTCCTCGGACCGGAACGGGCGCAGGGTGACGAGCCGGCCGCGCAGCACGAGCACGCTCGTGACGCTACCGGCAGCGGGTCGGGCGAGCCGGCGCCAAAGGGCCCGCCGCGCCCGCCGTCACCCGGCCGGGGTCGTGCTCGGGTACGGCATGATCGTCAGCATCGAGGCCGGGCGGTTCGTCCGGTAGTCGATCGCGCGCGCCTCGTTCGGTGCGAGGTAGACGGAGTCGTAGGGACCGAGCGTCGCCTCGCCCTCCTGGGTCACGATCGTGATCTCGCCCTCCGTGCAGACGTACACCTTCTCGATCGGGGTCGCGTCCAGCGCGACGCCGCCTCCCGGGAGGAAGTGCGACAGGCCGACGTTGAAGAGGCGACCGGCGACGCGTCGAAGCCCTGCAGCCGCAGGGCGGTGCAGTCGACGTGCTTCGGCGCCTCGTAGCGCTTCGCCTCCGCGAGCCGCGTCACCTTCACGTGCACGATCCTACGGCGGCGCCCGGCGCCGCCACCGAAGCGCCGCTTCCGCCATGTCCGCGGCCATGTCCGCGCGCACAGCCATGTCCTCCCGAAAAGCAGCCCGCTTGCAGGCACGACGAGCCACGGACATGTCCCGGGGTCTGACCCCGGGACATG
>Ga0070741_10015969_pt1 | contig 12619 bp, 10 predicted proteins | sample Coa_R1_4_FD_66440 | JGI IMG/M metagenome (GOLD analysis project Ga0070741, IMG submission 66440) | Surface soil microbial communities from Centralia Pennsylvania, which are recovering from an underground coalmine fire - Coalmine... | ecosystem: Environmental > Terrestrial > Soil > Unclassified ...
GTCTGCCATAGATGTCGTGTTCCGCTGGGATCGTTGGGCCGCCGCCCGGCCGCGCCGGTGTCAATTCGAGGTTCTCGGGGGCGAGAATGGAACGCCGGTACCGGACCACCCGCTCGATCACCTCGTCCGCCGACTCCAATACCATCATCTTCTGCCCGGTTGTCAAACTTATGACGGTATCCGGAGTTGTCTCGATGTGCTCGATCAGATCGCAGTTTAGAACCACCGGCGTGTGATTCAGGCGTGTGACGTAGATCATCGGCTGTTCCTCTTATTCACATCGAGTTCGGCGACGAAAGTTCTAGGAATTCTGCCTGGGTCTGACGATAAGAACTACGGATGACATTCCCACAGACCGCCCTGAACGTGACCCCCGCCTTGCAAGCCGAGCGCATCCTTATGGCTTGGGAGTCGGGCGATGAGTCCTTGCTCCGCCAGGAGTTGCGCAAAACCCAGAAAGTGGGTTCCGCCGCCGCCCGCGGCTTGGATGAAGAGCGACTGGAACTCCTCCAGGCGGTTTCCGAAGGGATGCTGCGCGCAACCGATCCGTTTTGCCACGGCCGAAAGGATCCTGCCGTCCGTCGCTGCCTCGACCTCCTGGCGCATTTAGCGGAACGGCGTTACTCTACGACCCGTCCCAACTAGATTCAGCGTCCGCCTAAGCGGCGGAGAGCCGGCTTCCGGAACCCGTCTCGCCGAAGCCGCGGTCCTGCTCCTGCATGAACTCCAGGAACAGTCGGGCTTCCGTATGGCTCCCACGAAGGCTCAGCGCCGCCAGGAAGTCAGCTCTTGCCCTCTCGCGGTCAACCTTGTAGAGCAGGTGATAGATGCCGGCGTGCAGGTGGGCTTCCGGATCCAGCGGCCTCGCACTCACAATGCGCTCCGTGACCTCCGCCGCTTTCTCAAACATCCCGAGTTGGTGATACTCGGCCGCGAGAAAGTCGAGACGTGACTCGTCTCCCGGATTTCCAGCCAGTTCTTCGTTCAGGATTCCGATATACCAAAAGCTTCTCTGGCGCCGTGCCTCTGGATCGGAAGCGAAATCGTGGTGAATGCGCATGCTGGTTCGAACTAACCGCCCGCCTCCGGCCAGAATCGAGACGTCAACCGTTTCGTGCACGCGTCCGCGGAAACGATAAGCCGACCGGTTCGGGAACAGGCGGACGACATAATCGGTGGTGGGGCCTTCGGAATTCGGTCGCAGATTTAGGCGTTCCAGGTAGTATCCGGCGTTGTCGCCTCGCTCGATCAATGACCGGAGGAGAGGGACGCCCGCGGGGTCGAGTCTCTCGTCGGCATCCAGGACCAGAATCCATCGTCCCGCGGCGTGCTCCAGAGCTTGATTCCGGGCCGCGGCAAAATTGACCACACGAAAGTCGAAGGTGAATAGCTTTGCGCCGTGATTCACGGCGACCTCCCGCGTCCTATCCGTCGACCCCGTATCGACAATGATAAGTTCCGCATCGAGAGCGCGCACCGATTCGAGACACCGTGGAAGAGCGGACTCCTCATTCTTCACGATCATGCAAAGACTCAATGGTGGTGCGGACCGGGTCATTACGCGAGAAAATTGAACAGGCTCAATGCGCCGATTTTGGCCCGGGAGGAGAGCGCCGCCTGCTGTTGCACACTTAGCTCTTGTAGTTGCACCGCGGCGGTGGCCATGTCGGCATCCCGCAGGCTGCTCATATCGGTCCGCACGCTGGTCAGTGCGGTGGAAATGGTAGTCAGGTTATCGTTCACTCGGGCTTGGCCGATGCCATAGTAGCCCACTTCCTGGTTCAGGTGATCGTTCGCGGCTTTCAAGTTTGCGATGCTGGCGACAGCCGCCGAGCTATTGTTGGCCTGCAGCGCGGTCAGCAGCGAATTCACCGCGGCGAAAACGTTATCTGTAGCGGGTGTCCCATTCGGATTCTGGTGATCGAAAATTTCCGAGGCCGTTTTCCCGAGCCAGATCTGTACTCCGTGAGAATCGGTGACGCTCCGGGTAGCATTCGCTGTAGCGAGCTGCCGGACTCCGGTCGGCTGGGTCGGATCGAGCGTGTACAGGGCCTGCTGATCGAGGTCGCCGCTGAATATGTATCGTCCGTTCACCGAGGTACCGCTCAAGTTCACAAGATTTTGTAGGATGCCTTGGACCTGGATCACCAACTGCGCGTTCGAGAAGGGATTCGAGAGCGGAGACGAGCTCTGGCTGGCGATCTGTATCGCGGTTTCCACGTTCTGCATCGCTTGCTGCAGCGCAGAATCGCCCGAATCCATTTCCGGCTTCAAATTATTGAGATTGGTCTGGGTCTGCTGGAGCTGCGTAATCTGGGCCTGGTCCATCATGATCCCTTCAACCGCGGAAGGGTCATCGGCGACGCTGCTAACCCGAAGACCGCTGCTCAGTTGCCGGGTTACCGTGGTCATCTCGGAATTCAGGTTCTGCAGGTCGGACAGGTATTGCTGGGTCGGACCTGAAAGCGATGGCAGCATGATCCCTCCTTACGCCGTCGGCACCATATTGATCGTCGTTTGCGCGATCGAGTCCAGTACATTGATCAATTTGGCAACTGCCTGGTAACTTTGCTGGAATTGTTGAAGTTGGACAGCCTGCGCGTCCAGCGATACCGCCGAGACCTGGTCGCGAAGATTCTCCGCCTGTGTAACGATCTGTTGCTGTGTTTGTTGATTGTTGGTGGCCGAAGCGTTTGCGTTCCCGACTGCCTGCGCGATTCCCGCAAAAAACAGATTGAACGTCTGACCGTTGATCCCTCCGCTCGCCGTTGAGGTAGCAAGCGAGGCCAGCTTGAGAGCGTTCCCGTTGGAGTTGCCAGAGCTGTCGACCGGAGCTAGTGTGGCCGCCGTCATATTCGGATTCACCGCAAAGCTGCTCGCCGCCAGAGTGGGGTCGGCATTGTTGTAATTGAAGAGAGGCAGACCATTCGCCGCGCCGGCATTGACGGAGACGGTCCCCGACGTCAGGATCCCATTCACGGTGTCAGCCAGCTTTTTCGCGAAGACGTTCAGTGAGCCGGCTTGCGTCCCGTCTCCCAGAATCGACGCCAGGACTCGGTTGTGCGTGTCCAACAGGCCGCCCAGCTTGCCGCCCGTAATCTGCGCCGTAACATCCTTCCCGTTCGAATCGAGTATTTCGCTGGTGGGAGGAGCGCTCGTGTTGGCCGAGCCTGGGGGCACGATTGCGGTCGAGGATAACGCGAACTGCTGATTCCCAATCACCAGAGGAGTGCCGCTACTCAAGACCACCGTCACCGTGCCGTCCGATTGTTTTAACTGGCTGAAGTCGACCAATTGCGAGAGCTGTTGCAGCGCGTTGTGCATCTGCGCATCCAGCCCCGGGTCCGGTTGGTGTGTCTGCTGTTGCGCGACGTTCAATTTCTGGATTTGAGCGGTGAGCGTGTTGATTTGTTGAACCGTTCCGTCGATTTGTGATTGAACGTTCTGGTCTGCCCGGGACAGCGAGCTCGCCAGGCTCTGAATTCCCGTCGCGAGGTTCCCGGCGTTCGCCAGGACCTGCTGCTGGGCCGCCGGATCGTTGGGAGTCACGCTCCAGGACGAGAAGCTCTGGAAAAGCTGGTTCAACTCGGCAGGCACCCCGGTATTCCCGCTCGGGTCGAAATTGCTGGCTATAGTACTGGTCGCCTGGCTCTGCCCTTGGTACAACCCAAGCGTCGACAGCTGGCGCCGCACTTCTTCCTCGGCGTACTCATCCCGCGCGCTGTTCAGGCCTTGCGACGCAACTCCCCCCGCAAGTCCGCCTACCAGATCGAACGGCTGCGCCGCAAAATTCACGGACTGGCTTGCGAATCCGGGCGTATTGGCGTTGCTGATGTTGTTCTGAACCGTGTTCAGAGCCTGCGTGAATACGTTCAGGGACTGGCCGGCGGATTGGAGAGATGCAAACAGATCAGCCACAGTGTTACCCCCTCACTTCCGAACCAACGATTTCCGCACTGGTGGAGCGTAGAGCCAATCCTCTGCTAAATGCAATAGCGGCGTCGACCAGCCGAGATAGCACTTCCACATCGCTGCGCAACCGATCGAGGCGCGCTCTGATTCCGGACGGCGCTGGCCCCGCCGCGGTGGTTTCAACTGCGGCTTGCATCGCGCTGGTCGCCTGCTGGAGTTGTTCGGCGCACTCCGCGCAGGCGGAAAGACTGGACGGATCCCACGCCTGCCGTGCATTGCGGATGTGGCCTTCGGCTGCCGCGATGCGCGCCAGCACTCCGGCTTCGCCGCTCATTTGTGGCCGCCTTCACCACTCCCGCCACTCCCCGCGCTGCCCAGGCTGTTGGATACGAGCTTGCTACTCAGCGCCGCGGCGTTGACCTGGTAATTTCCCTTGGCATACTGCGCGGTCAATTGCGCTACACGGTTTTCGCGCTGCTGCGTATCGAGGGCGTTCGACTCGGCCAGGTGCTGCGAGATTCCCGAGATCTGAACGGAATCGCCTTCATGACCGGCAATGGTATGCCCGGGGGGAAGGCCGCTTGTCCCGCCAGTCTGTGGCGTGCTCTGCGTACGCCCCGTCTCGGCCGGATTGGTTCCCTGTAAGCCGTCGTTGTGAATCTTCATATGGCTACACTGCGCGCTTGCACACGTCTTGCCATTAAGCATCCCATGTTCAGACCCGCTCAACAATACCGTAAATAGGTAAGCGCTTGTCCGATATCCAATGTTATGGCCGTACTCTGCCCGCGGGGTAGGAAACAAGTACTTCCTAAATTCGGCCTAGAATCCTACGCACCCGCCGCGTACAAAATTGAATGCACCAGACGGGTGCCGCGACTGTACCAAAGACAAAACAATCGAATATGCCCCTGCAACGAGTTCTATGGCTGGTCGAGAGCAATGAGCCATCCCTGAGTACCGGCTGCGAACCTTTGACACCGGGAGTCGGGATCAGCCGCGTGACAGATCTGGCGGAAGCTTTAGACGCAATCCGGTCCGGTAAAACCGACTGCGTGCTGATCTCCAGCCGTCCGGAAGGGTGTGAGCGCGAAGCTCTGCTGGACCTGTTCCTGGGAGCCGACGCGCAGACGCCGGTTATCTTTTGGGATCGGGACCTCTCCGCGCGCGAAGCAATCGAGCTGGTTCGCGAGGGCGCGTACACGTGCCACGGCGGCCGCGATGAGTGGGAAACCGTTCTGGAATCCGTCGAGCAGGCCTGCGACGAAAAGCTGCGCCGAGGGCAGGTCCGGCCCGGCTCGGAGAACGGCGAGCTATGGCGCAAGAAACTCGTCGGCAACAGCCCTGCCATGGAGGATGTCGCCAACACCGTCCGGCTGGTCGGCCCTTTCCGCTGTACCGTGCTCATCACCGGCGAAACCGGAACCGGCAAAGAGATGGCCGCCCGCGCTTTACACAATGCCAGCCCCCGCGCTAACTTGCCCATGGTCGCCGTGAACTGCAGCGCGGTCCCGGAAACCTTATTGGAAGCGGAGTTGTTCGGCCATGTGAAGGGCGCTTTCACCGGCGCCACCGCGCAGCGCATCGGACGCTTCGAGCAGGCTCACAAAAGTACCATCTTTTTGGACGAGATCAGCGATATGCCCCTGGAACTTCAGGCCAAGCTGCTCCGCGTTTTGCAGGAGCGGGAATTCCAGAGGCTCGGCAGCTCCGATACGATCCAGGTGGACGTTCGGGTCATCGCCGCCACCAATGTCAACCTGCTCGAGCAGGTGCGGCAGGGAAAATTTCGCGAGGACCTCTTTTACAGGCTAAACGTCGTGCCGCTGGAAATGCCTCCGTTGCGCAAACGGCCCGCGGATATTCCGCTTCTGGTCGAACACTTCGTCGCCAAGACCTGCCAGTCCGAAAGCATTCCGCTCAAGAAAGTGACCCCCAAGACACTCGAACGCCTGGTCACCGCGCCCTGGCCCGGTAACGTCAGGCAGTTGGAAAACGCGGTTGAAAAGGCGATTGCGCTGAGCGGTTACCGCGATACGCTGTATCCCGCCGATTTCGGGGTGGCGGAGTCCCACCGGCTGACTGCCGTGCCGCCTTCGGCAACGGGGCCCGTGCTCATTTCCGAGCACTTCGATTTCGCCTCGGCCGTGAGCCAGTTCGAGCGGTCGATCCTTCAAAGCGCTCTTGCCAAGACCGGCGGAAACAAGACGGCGGCGGCCGAGCTACTCGGTCTGAAACGGACCACGCTGATTATGAAGCTCCGAGGAATGGACTCGGCCCTGGCCCACTCCCAACCCGCCGCCTCGTAAGGCTATTCGGATCGCAGCGCTTCTAAAGGATCCACCGAAGCAGCGCGCCGTGTTGGCTCTAAGGCGGCCAGGCCGGCGGAAACGACGAACAGGCCGGTCACGATTGCCATCACCGGCAGGTCGACCGGCCCCGTTCCATAAAGCAGGCTCTGAACGAAGCGGCCGGCCAGGCCGGCGCCGAGAAGGCCTGCCGCCAACCCGGCTGCAACCGGCACGCCCGCTTCGGCGAGCGTCAGCCGGCAAATTTGGCTGCGCGTCGCACCGAGCGCCATGCGGATTCCGATCTCAGATTTGCGCATTGCCACCGAATAGCTCAGCACGCCGTGAATCCCCAGTAGCGCGAGCAGCAGCGCAGCCCCGCCGAACGCAATGAGCACCATCGTCTCCAGGCGCTCGGTGGCGAGCGAATCCGTTACTTGAGATTCCAGCGTTTTCACGCGCGCGATCGTGACGTCGGGTGCAAATTTCCAGATTGCCTGCTGCATCTGCGGGATCAGCGTATCGGCAGAGCCGGCGCTCCGCGCCAGGAATAGTGTGTTGTACGGAGTGCGGTACCCGTAATGCAAATAGGCCATGCGCGGCGGCGCCGTTTTCAGAGACGTGCTGCGCGAATCGGCGACAACGCCGACCACTGTGAAGTCCTTTTCTTGGGCGAGGACTCGCAGCAACCCGCCGATCGGGTTTTCATTCGGCCAGAGCGCTTTCGCGAGGCTTTCCGAGATCACGATGCTATTCAGCTTGCGGTCGCGCTCTTCGAGGAAGCGGCCGGCCACCAGTCGCTCTCGCAGAGTTTCGAAATATCCGGGGCTCGCCCAACGGAGATTGATCAGGGTCTCCCGCTTCGGTCCGCTCAGACGCTGGATGCCTTCGATCCAGGTCTCGCCTTCCAGCGGCATGGCGCTTCCGAGGCCGGCGCTTTCGACTCCTGGAATGGCCCGTAGATTGGCGAGGACAGCATCATCGAAAGCAATGCGGCTCGCGTCTGCAGGGTAGGTTAGCCGGACATCCGCGATCGCCACATGGCTCGTTTCGAATCCTTTGTCCTGGCGCAGAAGAGTAAACAGACTCCTGGAGAACAGGCCGGTAATCAGCAGCAGTACGGTGCAGCCGAACACCTGGATACCGATGAGCCACGTGCGCAGCCGGCGGCTTTGCCGGCTCCCCGACGCGCGGCCGTTGGACTGCTGGAGCGCCGGCTGCGGATCGGCACGAAGAAAACGCACGGCGGGCAGCAGGCCGGAGGAAATGCTCGCCGCCAGCGTGAGCACAACGGCAAAGAGCAGCACGGTCCCGTTGAGATGGACTTCCGCCAGGCGGGGCAGATCGATGGGCGAGTAGCGCCGAAACAGGTCGAGCCCGCCGAACGCGAACCCGACGCCGAGCGCTCCACCGGCGGCGGCCAGTAGCAGGCTTTCCGCTAGTCCGCTCCAGAGCAGCCTCCCGGCGGAAGCGCCGAGCGCGGCCCGAACGGCGGCTTCGCGGCGGCGGGAAATCGCGCGGCCCACTTGAGAGTTGGCCAGATTCAGGCAGGCGATCGACATCAGGCCCAGAACCGCGCACATCAAAACCCAGAGAACCGAACGCGATGCCCCGACTACCGCCTCCTGCATGGGCTGGAGAGATGCGGTCAACGTAAAGCCCTCTCGCTTCTCAGAAGCCGGAATTTCTTGAAGCACCTGCGCTTCGACCGTGTTCAACTGTGCCATGGCCTGCGGGACTGTGACCCGCGGCTTGAGCCGCCCGAGCGCGACCCAGTTGCCGTACTCTCCGTTCCAAGCGAATTGATCGAGGTGAAGCGCGGCGGGGATGAAAACCGCCGGCTCGGTGGCGCCGCTGATCGGCTGACCGGTATGAAAGGCCCGTAGCGCATTCGCGTTCGGAAAGTGAAAATCGGCCGGTAGCACGCCAATGACCTGTTTCGGAGTGTCGCCAAGGCGAAACGTCTTGCCCACGACGTCCGGATCGCTTTGAAAAAAGTTTTGCCAGAGCGAATACGTGATTACTGCAACGTTGTCGTGTCCCGGGGCGCCGTCGTCAGCCCGAAAAAGTCGTCCATGCACGGGCCTCACTTCAAGAATATCGAATAGGTTCGGAAGTGACGTGACGATCGCGACCACGCGAGGGTGTTCGGCGGCCAGTGTTAATCCGTTGGTGAAATGACGCAGCAGCGTGAAAGCTCTGAAAGCCTCGCCGCGCTTTCGCCACAGATCGAAGTGCCTCGGATTCGGACCCACCGGGCCGCCGGCCAGGAAGCCCGCGTGCTCCCAGGCCGTAACCAGCCGGCCGCTATCGCGGTAAGCGAGCGGCTTCAGAAGCACGGAATCGACAACAGTGAAGATGGCCGTGCTTGCACCGATCCCGAGCGCAAACGTGGCTAGCGCCGCCCCGGCGAAGAAAGGCGTTTTGCGCAACGTGCGGCACGCGTACCGGATTTCCTGACCCAGCATTTGGAAAACCTCCGGATCGTCTTTGGACGCAACAGCGTCATGGAGGTTAGGCTACGACCAGAAAAAAGCCCGCCGGTTCGCACCAGCGGGCCTCAAAGTAGTTATACTGTTCTGCCGTCTATGCCCAGCTAAAGCCGGATTTCGACAGCGGCAGGGACCGCACGCGCTTGCCGGTCGCCGAGAAGATCGCATTCGCGATCGCCGGTAGAATCGGCGGCAGCGCCGGTTCCCCCAACCCAGTCGGATTATTGTTTGACTTCAGCCAGTGGATTTCGATCTCCGGCGGCGCCTGCGCCATCCGCACCAGCTTGTGCTGATGATAGTTGGTCTGCATAACCCGGCCTTTCTCGATCGTGATCTCCTGGTCCATCAACTCGCTCATACCGTCGATGACCGCGCCGTGCGTCAGGTTCTCCGCAAAACCCGGGTTGATGATCTGGCTGCCGATATCGGCCGCCACCCAGACTTTGTTCACCTTCACTTTCGTGCCGTTCTCGACCTTGACTTCGGCCACTTCGGCGAAGTAGCCAAGATGGCTGAAGTGGAAGGCCACACCCATGGCCGTGCCCTTCGGCAGTTTGCGCTTGCCCCAATCCGATTTCTCGGCCACCAGCTGAAGCACGCCCTTCATGCGGTTGGCATCCATCCCCGCAGGACCGAACCCGCCACGCGCGCCGGGCGCGGGAGGCGGAGGCAGCGGAGGACCGGAGTTCAGTAGCTCCATGCGGAACTCCACCGGATCTTTACCGGCCGCGTGCGCCAGTTCGTCGATAAACGACTGGATCACAAACGCGAACGCGTTGCTGCTCGGTGCGCGCAAGGATCCCGTGCGGATCCCCAGCGGCATCACCGAGGTGTGCAGCGCGTAGTTGGGAACGAAGCGCTGCGGAAACTCCGTCGGCCCCATGGCCGCGGCCGACGCGAATCGCTCGCCCTCGCCATAGCTCACAAAGTGATTCCGCCACGCCACGAGCTTGCCGTTACTATCGAGGCCGGCCTTGAGGAATTGGAAACCGCCGGGACGATAGTAGTCGTGCGCCATGTCGTCCTCGCGCGACCACAACAGCTTCACCGGCGCGCCCACCTTCTTGGCGATGAACGCCGCCTCCACTGCGTAATCGTTGGTCAGGCGCCGGCCGAAGCCGCCGCCGCCGTGGATCATGTGAATCGTGACATCCGATTGCTGGATCCCCAGCGCTTCGGCCGACAGCCGCCGCGCGTTTCCGGGAATCTGGCTATTGGTCCAGAGGGTGCACTTGCCATCTTTGAACTCCGCCGTGCAATTCTGCGGCTCGAGCGGCGCGTGAGAGATAAACGGATACGAGTACGCGCCCTCGACCACCTTCGCGGCGCCCTTCAGCGTCCCTTCGGCATCGCCGTCGGCGCGGATCGTCCGCTGCGGCGCCTGCTTACTGAATTCGTCGGCCTTCTGCGCGAACACCGTGCTCGTCTGCTCCGGGGTGCCCCACTTGCCTTCATCCCAGGTGACCTGCAGTTTCTTGCGCGCAGTCTGCGCCTGCCACCAGGTGTCCGCTACAATCGCGATTCCATTCTCCAGTCCGGGGTCGCCGGGGAGCACGTTCTCACTAGGAACCGGCCGCTCGATGACGAAGGCGTCGCGAATGCCCGGCATTGTCTTGATCTCGTCAAGATTGGCGCTCATCACCTTGCCGCCGAATACGGGGCACTTCTGGAACGCCGCGTACAGCATGCCCGGCATTGTGATGTCGATGGCGAAGATCGGCTGGCCCGTCGCGATCGACTTCGTGTCGCGCCCCTGCTGGGTGTGCCCGATGATTTTATATTCGCTGGGGTCCTTCAGCTTCAGCGTGTTCAGGGCTGGGGGCTTGATGCCATCGAGCTTGGAGGCAAGTTGGCCGTAATCGAGCGAGCGGTTCGACGCTTTGTGAATGACTTTTCCGGAATCGGTCGTGATTTCGGATTCGGGCACATTCCAGGTCTGTGCCGCGGCCGTGATCAGCATGGCGCGGCCGGCGGCGCCTACTTGCCGCATCGGTGTCCAGTTGGTCGGAGTGGCCGTGCTTCCGCCCGCGATCTGCCCGGCGTACTTGGTGTCGTCGAAATCGGTCTGCTCGACTTTGACCTTCTTCCAGTCGGCATCCAGTTCATCGGCGATCAGCATCGGCAGCATGGTCTTCACGCCTTGGCCGAGCTCGGGATTCTTCGCCATGATGGTCACGGTGCCATCGGAAGCGATCTTGATGTAGTTGGTCGCGACGGGGGGAGCCGCCGGCCCGAACTGTGCCGTCGCCGGTTTCACGTAAAGGGCGACTAACGCGCCGCCACCACCCAGCGCGCTGACTTTCAGAAAGGAACGTCGATCGATGCGCATCTTTTTCATGGTTGTTCCTCCTTATTTATTCACCGACGCCGTTTGCACGGAATGCGCCGATGCGTTGGTGGTGATTTCCGAGGCTTTGTGGATAGCCTGTCGGATCCTCGTGTAGGTTCCGCAGCGGCACAGGTTGCCGTTCATTGCGGAATCAATATCTTTATCGCTGGGTTTGGGGTTCTTCGCCAGCAGCGCTGCCGCCGACATCATCTGGCCGACCTGGCAGTAGCCGCATTGCGGCACGTCGATTTCCTGCCAAGCGATCTGGACCGCGTGCGTTCCGTTGGGCGAGAGCCCTTCGAGGGTCGTGACCGGCTGGTTGCCCACCGCCGAAACCGGCGTCTGGCAGGAGGGAACAGCCTTGCCGTTCAGGTGCACGGTACAAGCTCTACACTGCCCGATGCCGCAACCGTATTTCGTGGCTTTGAGGTTGAGGATGTCTCGGATGACCCACAGCAGAGGCGTATCGCCGGGCACGTCTACGGTCGTAGATTTCCCGTTCACGTTGAGTTTGAAAGCCATGGCATTAACTCCTAAGAGCGCAAAGTGAAAACTGCACGACCGCGGACACCGACCCCGTCTGCGCAGCGTATGCGGAAGGCCAACAGCATCTAATCCCGTTGACGGGCAGCGTACCACCTGCCGGAGTGTGCTGTCAACCTTGCCAATCACTTCCCAATCACCGGTTCCTGTTGGAATGGTGACACTTAGACCTGGTGCACAGGTGCTATTGGATCGGCTCCGCCGAAACCAATCGCTTCCGAAAAAAGCCAATTTCCCGCTTGTGCGGAACCGCACATTGAACTAAAGTTAGATCTATAGGTCGGGGAAGCATGGATCAACTCTGGTTTGTTGGAGCGCTGTGGAGTCTTGTGGGACTGGCCGCGATCGCAATCGCGACTTGGGTCGGCGGCGGTTTGCGCGACGAAATCCGCAAGTTGACGGAATTTGGACGGCGGTCCAAGGCATTTCGGCTGATTCGCGGCGGGAAATCTACCCTTCCGGCAAGGCCACGCGCCCAGGTAAACTCCCCCGGACTCTTCCCCGTGCATGTCGGCCGCCGACTGGATCGCGCCTCATCCGCAAGACCCTAGACATCGCTGCCGTTCGAAGACGTTCGGCCATTTTGTGGCATCGGCATTGTAAGAATCCTTTCTCGGGAGCATCTTACGGTTTGGCCGACATAGCCAACCCCGGTTTTCCACGGTACAATAACATTTGAGCTGAGCGTCGAACCCTGCGAGTGGGCGAAAGCCCACTTTTTTGTTTGGTTTGACACTTGTACGGAACGATGCGGGAACCGGTGGCGTCCAAAATCGAGGAAATCGCGCAGCGCGTAGTTGAGTCGGAAGGTATGGAATTGGTCGAGGTCGAAGTTAAAGGCGGCGGCAACCAGAGACTGGTCCGTATCTCGATCGATAAGCCGGCCGGCGTCACTCACGCCGATTGCGAACTGGTGTCCCAACAGGTCGGGACCATCCTCGACGTTGAAGACGTCTTGCCAGGAGGCCGCTACACTCTCGAAGTCAGTTCGCCGGGCGTGGAGCGCAAGCTTCTCAAGCCGCACGATTACGAACGCTTTCAAGGTAAGAAAGCCA
>Ga0070741_10015970_pt1 | contig 12618 bp, 16 predicted proteins | sample Coa_R1_4_FD_66440 | JGI IMG/M metagenome (GOLD analysis project Ga0070741, IMG submission 66440) | Surface soil microbial communities from Centralia Pennsylvania, which are recovering from an underground coalmine fire - Coalmine... | ecosystem: Environmental > Terrestrial > Soil > Unclassified ...
ATCTTCGCCCGTGGTGACGAAACCGCGGTCGTCGACCGCGACGTCGCAGTCCCGCAGCCAGTCGGTACTCGGATCCGCGCCGAGGAACAGGAACACGTGCCGGAGCGCGTGCGTCTCGCGCTCGCCGGTCTCATTGCGGCGCCAGGTTACGCTTTCGATGCCGATATCATGCGAGCCAGTGAGACCGATGAGCTCGGTGCGCGTGAGGAGCTCGATGTTGGGCGTCGCCGCGATGCGCTCGATGAGGTATTTCGACATGCTCGCCGCGAGTCCCGGGCCGCGCACCAGCATCCACACCTTGCTTGCGTGTCCGGAGAGGAACACGGCGGCCTGGCCGGCAGAGTTGCCGCCGCCCACCAGCACCACTTCCTGCCCCGCGCACATGCGCGCTTCGATGGGCGAAGCCCAGTACCAGACGCCGCGGCCGTCCATCGCTTTCAGGTTGGTGCAGTCGGGACGTCGATAACGCGCACCGGAAGCAATCACCACGGTGCGGGCGCGCACCGCGCGCCCGTCGGCGAGATGCAGGCCCATCGGCTCGCGTCGCTCCGCCGGCTCGCACTCGAGATGCACCGCTTCCATCGGGATCAGCATGCGCGCGCCGAACTTCTGCGCCTGCGTAAAGCCGCGGCCGGCGAGCGCCTGGCCGGAAATGCCGGTGGGAAAACCGAAGTAGTTCTCGATGCGGGCGCTCGCGCCCGCCTGGCCGCCGAAGGCGCGCGAGTCGATCACCAGCACCGAGAGGCCTTCCGAGCACGCGTACACCGCCGCCGCGAGCCCGGCGGGCCCGGCACCGGCGATGGCGACGTCGTACACCGCATCTTCGGCGCCCGCATCCAGCATGCCGATGCAGCGCGCAAGCTCGTTCTCATGCGGATTGCGCAGCACCTCGCCGTTCGGGCACACGGCGAGCGGCAGCTGCGCCGGCTCGGGCGCGTAGCGCGCGATGAATGCCTGCGCATCGCTGTCGGTGGCCGGATCGAGCAGCTGATGCGGGATGCCGTTGCGGCTCAAGAAGCTGCGCAGCCGCGCGACGTCGGGCGACGCAGCCGCGCCGATCAGCACCGGGCCGCCGGCGCCCGACTCGATCAGCGCCACGCGTCGCAGGATCATCGCGCGCATCAGCTTCTCGCCGAGCGCCGCCTCGGCGACGAGCAGCGCATGCGCTTGCTCGACGCTGATCTCGAGCGTGTGCGTCTCGCCGACCGCGACGCCGCTGACGAAAGACGGCCGCCCGGAGAGCTGGCTCAGCTCACCGGCAAAGTTGCCGGCCCCATGCTCGACTACCGCAACGTCGTGTCCGTGTGCATCGCGGCCGGTGACGCGGATCGCGCCGGAGAGCACGACATAGAGGCCCGGGCTCACGCTGCCGCTCGCGAGCACGTGCTCGCCGTCGGCAAAGCGCCGCGGCCTGCCGAAGCGGTGCAGGCGCGCGATCTCTTCCGGCGTGAGCACCGGAAAAGTCTGCGCGCGGCGCGCTTCGAGCGTCGCCGAGAACGGGACCGCGCTCATCCGATGTACTTCTTCACCACGTCGGCTTCGCGCACGTGCGCCTGTGCCGGGTCGCCGCCGAATTCGCGCAGCGCGCGCCGCTGGCGCAGGAGATCCCAGCACTGGTCGAGCTCGGCCTGCAGCGCGGTCAGGCGATGATTTTCGTCGCTCGAGAGCTCGCCGCGCTCGAAAAGCTGGTGCTCCTCGGCGACGAGACGCTGAATGTGCGAAAGCACGGATGCGTCGGGCTGGGCCATGAGTCCTCCTAGGCTGGGGGAAGATCGAAAAGTAATACTTCGGCGCCTTTGCCCTGCTCGATCTCGATCGGACCGCTCGCGGTCTTCAGCGCATCACCGGCCTCGAGCGGCTCGCCATTTACCGTGACCGAACCGCGCACAATGTGCACATAGCCTTTGCGCCGCGGCGCGATCTCGAGCCGCGCGCGCTCGGCGCCGTCGAAGAGTCCGGCGTAGAGCCGCGCATCCTGGTGGATCGAGACGGAGCCCTCGCGCCCGTCGGGCGAAGCGATGAGCCTCAGCCGGCCGCGCTTCTCAGGGGCGCCGAAGTGCTTCTGTTCATACGAAGGCGCGACGCCGAGCTGGTTCGGCTCGACCCAGATCTGCAGGAAATGCGTGACGCCCTGGCGCTGATGGTTGTACTCGCTGTGGCGCACGCCCGTGCCGGCGCTCATGCGCTGCACGTCGCCCGGCACGATGGTCGAGCCGTTGCCCATGGAGTCCTGGTGCCCGAGCGCCCCTTCAAGCACGTAGGTGATGATCTCCATGTCGCGGTGGCCGTGCGTGCCGAACCCCGTGCCCGGCTGCACGCGATCCTCGTTGATCACGCGCAGGACCCCGTAGCCCATGTGCTCGGGGTCGTAGTAGTCGGCGAACGAGAAGCTGTGATACGAGTCAAGCCAGCCGTGTTCGGCGTGGCCGCGCTCGGTGGCTCGCCTGAGCTCCGCCATTCAGCGGCCCGGCTCGTCGCCCCGGCGGCTCGCCTCGAACAGGAACCACACGCGGCGTTCCGCTTCGTCGATCCAGACCTCGAGCAGGCTGGCGGTGGCGACGTCGCGGCGCTCGTCGCACACGGAATGCGTTTCGCGCATCTGCGAGATGAGACGCAGGTTGTCGTCGCGCAGCTCGGCCAGCATGTCCTGCGGCGTGACGAACTCGGCGTCGTTGTCCTTGATGCGCTGCAGCCGCGCGATGTGGCCGATCGAGTGCAGCGTGGTGCCGCCGAGCTTGCGCACGCGCTCGGCGACGGTGTCGGTGATGGCGAAGATCTGGTCGGCCTGCTCGTCAAGCAGCAGGTGGTAGTCGCGGAAGTGCGGTCCCGAGACATGCCAGTGGAAGTTCTTCGTCTTTACGTAAAGCCCGAATAAATCTGCAAGCAGCGCGTTGAGTGCGCCAGCGAGCTGTTTCGTCGCCTCCGCACCGAGGTCGTTGCGGGTATGAAGCGGAGCTGCGCGACGCAGCCGGGTTTCGTCGCTGATCATGCTCATGTCTCCTAATGGACGGTGTGGTGCACTAATGCGACCGCTGAAAGCTCTGGGGAAGGCGCCCAGCATGACGCTCGGGCGTCAATTGTTCAAGGTGGGCGGGGCGGCGCGGAGTCACATCGACGGCGATCGGATCGCTCGCCGGAAAGGTCTGCTCGAGCGCCGCGTCCAGCCGACGCTCGACGTCGTCTCGCTCCACCATCGCCCGAGTGTGCCGGCCGCCGGTCAACGATCTGTTACCGGTGCGCGCGCCGATTATGACAACTGATACATAAGGGCACGCGTCCGCATCCGGGAATTACGTGAATCCAAAAGGTTACGTAAAGTATGCTGCACTGAATTCGTTCGCTATGACCCTGAAACGCCTGCTTCTCATTGCACTCCTCGCTTTGGCGATTGCCGCTGTCATCGCGTGGTGGCAGCGAGCGGCAATCGCCGTCTGGCTCGCGCCACCCAAGACGGCGTCAAACGGCCAGTCCCAAGCGGCGATACGCGCAAACGATAATTTCTGGGACGCGTTGCATGGCGGGCGCTACGACCAGCTGCCGAGCGTGATCGAGGGGCTCACCGCCGCCTATCTACAAAACCCGCGCGACCCGGCCACGACCGCGCATATCGCTTTCGCGCACGCCTGGTCCGCAGCCGAACGGGCCCGGCTCGAGAAAGTGCCGGCGAGCATAACCGAGCACTTCCTCATCGCTCGCCGTTATTTCGCGGAAGCCGTGCGGCTTTCACCGCAGGACGAGCGGTTCAAGGGCTTTCTCGCGAGCATGGAGCTCGCCGAGGGCGGCATTCACGGCGATGAGAAGCTGCTACGGCGCGGCTACTTCAATCTTCTCGCCGCGGTGGACGGCTGGCCCGAATTCAATTTATTCACCCTGGGCTATGTTCTGAGCCGGCTGCCGCACACCGATCCGAGGTACGCGGAGGCGGTGGAATACCAGTGGCGCAATATCGACGTCTGCATCGGCGAGAAGATCGACCGCCGCTCGCCCGAGGGCGCAAAGTACATGGCGCTCGAGACCACCACCGGACCGAAGCGTGCCTGCTGGAACTCTTGGATCGCGCCGCATAACTTCGAAGGGTTCCTGCTCAACATGGGCGACATGCTGGTCAAGCAGGGTGATCCGGCGACCGCGCGGCACATCTACGCCAATGCGCGGCTCTCGAAAACCTACGACCAATGGCCATTCAAGCGCGTGCTCGAGCAGCGTATCGCGCAGGCGGACGAGAACGTGGCGCTTTTCCGCGACCCGAAGCCCGGCGAGAAGATCCGCACCATCATGATCGCAAGCGCCTTTGCCTGCACCGGCTGCCACCAGGAGAAATAGCCGGCGCGTAGCGCGTCGACCGACGCGAGGCAGACATCAAGCCGAAACTTTCAACGCGTACGGTGACGCCAACTCGGAGGTTCGATGCAACACGGCGTCATGGCGTTTACGGCGGTGTTCCTGAAGTCCAAGCATGGCTATGTCGGCTTCATCGAGGAGCTGCCGCATGTCAATTCGCACGGCAGCACCATCGAGGAAGCGCGCCGCACCTTGCAGGAGCTGATCGGTCTGGCGTTCGACGCTGCGCGGCAGAGCTCGCGCGAGCTGATCGCGGGCCGCGAGCTGGTGCGCGAAGCGTTCGTTATTCCGCTGCAGCCGGCGTAGCGGCTTCGAGCGGGATGGTGCGATTCGCGGGAAAGTGCGCGGTGAAGCGGCTGCCGGAGCCCGGGCTGCTCGCGATCTCGAGATTCGCCTGGTGGCGCGCGAGCGCGTGCTTGACGATCGCGAGGCCAAGACCGGTGCCGCCGGTTTCGCGCGAGCGGCTGCGGTCGACGCGGTAGAAGCGCTCGGTGAGCCGCGGGACGTGCTCGGGCGCGATGCCGACCCCGCTGTCTTCGACGCTGAACGAAGCGCCCTGCGGCCCGTCGTCCCAGGCGAGCGTCACGCGCCCGCCCGTGGGGGTATAGCGCACGGCGTTCGAGAGCAGGTTGCCGAAAGCGCTGGCGATCTCGGATTCGGATCCCAGCAGATCCACATGCGGGCGGCCGCGCACGCTGATAGTGTGCCGGCCGCCCGAGAGCGCGGCCGCATCGGCCGAGAGGCGCTCGAGCAGCGGCGCGATGCGCACGCGCTCCGCGGCAGGCGGCGGCGCCGACTCGAGCACCGAGAGCGCGAGCAGATCCTCGATGATGCGATGCATGCGCGAGCCCTGCTCGCGCATCATGCCGATGTAGTCGCGCACGCGCTGTGGATCGAGCTTCAGCTCGCGCACGGTTTCCAGGAAGCCGACCAGCACGGTGAGCGGCGTGCGCAGCTCGTGCGAGACGTTGGCGACGAAGTCGCGGCGCATGGTTTCGACGCGCTCGGCCTGCGTGATGTCGCGCGCGAGGAGCAGCGTCTGCGACTCGCCGTACGGAATCAGCTGAATCGCCGCGACGCGGCCATGCGCCACCTCGAGCCGCACCGGGCGCGCGCGCTCTTCGCCTTCTGCGGCGAGGTAATCGATGAAGTCCGGCTCGCGCACGAGGTTGGCGATCGGTCGGCCGACGTCAGTGCGAGGATCGAGCTCCAGCATCGCCGCGGCCCGGTCATTGCACCATTCGATTGCGTTCTTCGCATCGAGCAGCACAACCCCATCAGGCATCGCCTGCGCCGCGCGGCGGAACTGCGTCAGCGCGCCGGCAAGCTGCTGCTCGCGTGCCGCCCCTGCTCGCTCGTAGCGATGCAGCGCCGTGAGCACCTCGTCCCAGGTGCCGCGGCCTTCCGGCACCTTGCCCGGCAGGGGTTCCGCCAGCCAGCGCGCGAGGCGCGCCAGGTGAATGATGTGGTAGGCGAGCAGCGCGCTGACGGCGAGAGCCGCGAACGCCCAACCCCACGCCGCGCCGACAACGGCGCCGACGATCAGCGCAGCGAGCGCCAGGGCGGCGAGCGCCGCCAGGGTCCGGCGGTAGAGCGCGGTCAAGCCGCCTGCAGCCCGTAGCCCGCGCCGCGCACCGTGTCGATCAGCCGGTCGTGGCCGCTCGGCTCGAGCGCCTTGCGCAGCCGGCGGATGTGCACGTCGACCGTGCGCTCCTCGACGTACACATGGTCGCCCCAGACGTGGTCGAGGAGCTGCGCGCGCGAATACACCCGGCCGGGATGCGTCATGAGGAAATGCAACAGACGGAACTCGGCCGGCGAGAGGTAAAGGCGCTGCTCACCGGCACTGACGCGATGGCTCGCGGGATCGAGGCGCAGGCCGTCGATCTCCACGGCGTCGCCCGAGAGCTGCGGCGCCCGGCGGCGCAGGATCGCCTTGATGCGCGCGGCAAGCTCCTTCGGCGAGAACGGCTTCGTCAGGTAGTCGTCGGCGCCCGCCTCGAGACCGGAAATCTTGTCCTGCTCCATGGCGCGCGCCGTGAGCATCAGGATCGGCAGGTCACGCGTACGTGCGTCGCTCCGCAGCCGCCGTGCGAGCGAAATTCCCGACTCGCCCGGGAGCATCCAGTCCAGCACCACCACATCGGGGAGCGCCGCGCGGATTGCCGCTTCCGCTTCCTCGGCGCTCGCCGCGCGCCGCACGCGATGGCCGAAGTGCTCGAGGTTCACGGCGACGAGCTCCTGGATCTGCGGCTCGTCCTCCACCACCAGCACGCTCGCGCTCATCGTCAAGTCAGCAAAATGGGGTCAGATGAACATTTCGAGCAGCAGGCACGAGGAAGTGCCGGAAATGTTGATCTGACCCCATTTTCAGGCGGCTTTTCCGCCAACGGCGGCCGCGGCGGTATGGCGCACATCGGTGCCCTTGACGATGTAGATCACGTACTCGGCCATGTTCTTCGCATGGTCGCCGATGCGCTCGAGCGCCTTGGCGACCCAGATGACGTCGAGCGCCGCGCTGATGGTGCGCGGATCCTCCATCATGTAGGTGACGAGCTGGCGCAGCAGTGACTGAAACTCGCTGTCGATCGCGGCGTCCTGCCGGATCACTTCGGTTGCGACGTTGCAGTCGAGCCGCGCGAACGCGTCGAGCGCGTGGCGCAGCATGGAAAGCGCCGCGTCGGCCGCGTGGCGCACATCCACCACGCGCGGCAGCCGGCCGCTTGGCTCGTGCTCGCAAATGTTCTTGCCCATGCGCGCGATCTTCTGTGCCTCGTCGCCGATGCGCTCGAGGTCAGTGACGGTTTTGGTGATGGCGAAGATCAGGCGCAGGTCGTTCGCCGCCGGCTGGCGTTTGACGATCACGTGGCTGCAGTCCCCATCGAGCGCCACTTCCATTGCATTGACGCGGTGGTCGGTGGCGATGACTTCATCGAGCAGCGGGCAATTGCCGGTTTGCAGGCCCTCGATGGCGCGCCGGATCTGCGATTCGACGAGCCCACCCATTTCGAGCACGCGCGAGCGGATCGACTCGAGCTCGGCGTCGAACTTCTTGGAAAGGTGCTCGCTGACTGCCATCCCGGTCGTCATTATGACAAGGGTAGGTGCCGCAGATGACCGTTCGATGACCGCCGCTGGCGCGGTCACGAAACGGCAACATTGGCTCTCTAGGCTGCGTCCGACTCAATTCACCAGGAGATGACACCCGATGTTGAGAGCATTCGTCGCCGCGGCTGCGCTGACGTCATGTATTCAGCCGGCTTTGGCGGTCGACATTACCGGCGCCGGCGCGACCTTCCCTTACCCGATCTACGCCAAGTGGGCAGATGCGTACAGGAAGGAGACGGGCGTAAGCCTCAACTACCAGTCGATCGGCTCCGGCGGCGGCATCAAGCAGATCAGCGCGAAGACGGTCGATTTCGGCGCTTCCGACATGCCGCTCAAGCCCGATGAGCTCGAGAAAGGCGGGCTGCTGCAATTTCCGACGGTGATCGGCGGCGACGTGCCGGTCGTCAATCTGAAGGGCACCGGCTCCGAGCAGCTGCGCCTCACTGGCAGCGTGCTGGCCGATATCTATCTCGGCAAGGTGACGAAGTGGAATGACCCGGCGATCGCCAGCCTGAATCCCGGCGTGCAGCTGCCGGCCAGCGCGATCAGCGTGGTGCATCGCTCCGACGGCTCGGGCACGACTTTCATCTGGACGAACTACCTCTCCAAGGTAAGCGCGGACTGGAAAGCCAAGGTCGGCGAAGGCACCGCGGTCAACTGGCCGACTGGTGTCGGCGGCAAAGGCAACGAAGGGGTCGCTTCCTACGTGCAGCGCATCGATGGCGCCATCGGTTACGTCGAGTACGCGTATGCCAAGCAGAACCGCATGGCGGTAGCGCTGGTGAAGAACCGCGAGGGCGACTACGTCGCGCCGAACGCCAAGGCGTTCCAGGCGGCGGCTGCTGGCGCCGACTGGCGGTCCGCGCCCGGCATGTACCTCATCCTCACCGATGCGCCCGGCAAAGGCGCCTGGCCGATCGCGGGCGCCACCTTCATCCTGATGCACAAGGTGCAGGAGAAGCCCGAGAACGGCCGCGAAGTGCTCAAGTTCTTCACCTGGGCGTACGACAAGGGCGATAGCCTCGCCGAGCAGCTCGATTACGTACCGATGCCCGAGAGCGTGGTGAAGCTCATCCAGGCGAGCTGGAAATCGCAGCTCAAGGACTCGGCCGGCAAACCGGTCTATTGAGCGTCGCTTAAAATCAGCGGAGCCTGTCAGTTGAGCGCCGTTCTGCCGATCAGCGAATCCGCCAGCACTGAAGAACGCGCGCGCGCCGCGCCGCCGGGACCGCACGCCTCGCCGCGCGCGAGCTGGGGCGACGCGCTGTTCGAAAACATCACCCGCCTGTTCGCCCTGCTCGTATTCGGGCTGCTTGCGGCGATCCTCATCTCGCTCGTCGTCGGCAGCCAGGCCACCCTCAACAAGTACGGGCCGAGCTTCCTGTGGAGCGCGCAGTGGGACCCGGTGCAGGAGAACTTCGGCGCGCTGGTGCCGATCTACGGCACGCTGGTCACTTCGCTCATCGCGATGCTGATCGGCGTGCCGGTGAGCTTCGGCATCGCGCTATTTCTTACCGAGCTCGCGCCCACCTGGCTCAAGCGGCCGCTCGGCACGGCAATCGAGCTGCTCGCCGCCATTCCGTCGATCATCTACGGCATGTGGGGCCTGTTCGTGTTCGCGCCGCTTTTCCAGGCGCACCTGCAGCCCGCGCTGATCGAATCGCTCGGCTCCATGCCGGTCCTTGGCCGGCTCTTCGCCGGCCCGCCGCTTGGCATCGGCATGCTGAGCGCCGGCCTCATTCTCTCGATCATGGTGATCCCGTTCATCACGGCGGTAATGCGCGATGTGTTCGAGCTGGTGCCGCCACTTCTGAAAGAATCGGCGTACGGCCTGGGCGCGACCACCTGGGAAGTGATGTGGCGCGTGGTACTGCCCTACACCAAGGTCGGCGTGGTCGGCGGGATCATGCTCGGCCTTGGCCGTGCGCTCGGCGAGACCATGGCGGTGACCTTCGTCATCGGCAACGCGCACCAGCTCGCCGCCTCGCTGATGGCGCCGGGCAACAGCATCGCCTCCGCGCTTGCCAATGAATTCACCGAGGCGGTGGGCGACCTCTACTTCTCCGCGCTGATCGAGCTCGGCCTGCTGCTCTTCCTGATCACCACCATCGTGCTGGCCTTCTCCAAGCTGTTGCTCATGCGCCTCGCGCGCCACGAAGGCGCACGCACATGAGCGCGCTTTACCGGGCGCGCAAGCGCCAGAACGCCGTGCTCCTCTTCATCTCGTGCCTGGCGCTCGCCTTCGGGCTCTTCTGGCTCGTCTGGATCCTCGGCACGCTGTTCTACGAAGGCGGCGCCGCGCTGCTGCGCGCGCAGCTCTATTACCAAATGACGCCACCGCCCGGTGACGATGGCGGCCTGGCGAACGCGATCGTCGGCAGCCTGGTGATCGTCGGCACCGCGACGCTGCTCGGCACGCCGGTCGGCATCCTCGCCGGCACCTACCTCGCCGAGTACGGCAAGAAGAGCTGGCTCGCCGCCGCGACCCGCTTCCTGAACGACGTGCTGCTGTCCGCGCCCTCCATCGTCATCGGCCTTTTCGTCTATACGGTGTACGTCGCGCGCGCGAAGCATTTTTCCGGCTGGGCCGGCTCGATCGCCCTCGCGCTCATCGTCATCCCGGTGGTGGTGCGCACCACCGACGACATGCTGAAGCTCGTGCCGAACAGCCTGCGCGAAGCCGCGGTGGCACTCGGCTGCCCGACGTGGAAGATGATTGTGCTTGTTGCCTACCGCGCCGCGCGAACCGGAATTCTCACCGGCATCCTGCTCGCGGTGGCGCGCATCAGCGGCGAGACCGCGCCCCTGCTCTTTACCGCGCTCAACAACCAGTTCTGGTCGCTGGATCTGAACCGGCCGATGTCCAACCTGCCGACGGTGATCTTCCAGTTCGCCATGAGCCCTTACGCCGACTGGCATCGCCTCGCCTGGGGCGGCGCGGCGCTCATCACGCTCGCCGTGCTGGGCCTCAATATCATTGCCCGCGTGCTGTTCGCGAAAAAGGACTGATCCAGCATGGACAGCGCAACGCGTCCCCTGATCCGCACGGCCGTGCGCGGCGGCGAGCCGGCGCCGGCTGCGACCGCGCTGCCGGCGAAGCTGCGCGTGCGCCACCTCAACTTCTATTACGGCCATTACCAGGCGCTGCACGACATCACGCTCGACATCCCGGCGAATCGCGTCACCGCCTTCATCGGCCCCTCGGGCTGCGGCAAGTCGACGCTGCTGCGTACCTTTAACCGCATGTACTCGCTCTACCCCGATCAGCGCGCCGAAGGCGAGGTGCTGCTCGACAGCACCAACATCGTCGAGGTGGCGCGCGACCTGCCGCTGATCCGCGCGAAGATCGGCATGGTGTTCCAGAAGCCGACGCCCTTCCCGATGTCGATCTACGACAACATCGCGTTCGGCGTGCGCCTGTTCGAGCGCCTTTCGAAGCGCCAGATGGACGAGCGCGTCGAATGGGCGCTGACGCGCGCCGCGCTCTGGCCCGAGGTTCGCGCCAAGCTCCAGCAGAGCGGCAACAGCCTCTCGGGCGGCCAGCAGCAGCGCCTTTGCATTGCGCGTTGCATCGCGATCAAGCCGGAAGTGCTGCTGCTGGACGAGCCGTGCTCCGCTCTCGACCCGATCTCGACGGCGCGCATCGAAGAGCTGATCAGCGAGCTGAAGAACGACTACACCGTGGTGCTGGTCACTCACAACATGCAGCAGGCTGCGCGCGTCTCCGATTACACCGCCTACATGTATCTCGGCCAGTTGATCGAGTACGGCGATACCGACAGCATCTTCATCAAGCCGCAGAGCAAGCAGACCGAGGACTACATCACCGGGCGCTTTGGCTAGCGGTTGGCTAGCGCAGTTTCGACTCGATCGCCTTCAGGCGACGGCGCAGGCCGAAGTTCTGGCTGACGAGGACGAATAGCAGTGTGACCTGAATGAGCTGCACCCACGCGTCCAAGTCCAAACTCATTTAGCTCCCCCGTAAAACGTCAGCCGCTCACATCGGCGTGCCAGGGCGCAGGATACGCCTGGCCGCTGACACGGCGCGTTGCGACGCGATCTCAATCAGGTGGCGGCAGCAGCTGCGGATTCCATGCGACCTCCCAGAGATGGCCGTCGGGGTCCTGGAAGTAGCCGGCGTAGCCGCCGTAGAACGTATCTTGCGCTCGCTTCAGCACGCGGGCGCCCGCCTTCGCCGCCTGCGCCATGACGGCGTCCACTTCAGGTTTCGAGCGCACGTTGTGCGCCAGGCTGAATTCCGTCGCGCTTTGCGGCGTGACGCCGATGCCGGCATCGTGCGCGAGGCTGGCGCGCGGCCAGAGCGCGAGCTTCAGTCCCGGCTGCAGCTCGAAGAAGGCGACCGCGCCATACTCGAACTCGGTGCCGACGACGCCGTCGGTATGGAAACCGAGACCGTCGCGATAGAAGCGCACCGCGCGCTCGAGGTCATCGACCCCGAGCGTGATCAGCGTGATGCGCGGCTTCATCGGCGGCGGCAGCCGCCTAGAGGTAACTCGCCTGGAGCGTAACGGCACGCCGCTCTAGCGCGCGCCGGTTGAGCGTGCCCTGCGGCAGGCTGGCGAAGATCTTGATCCGCCGCCACAGCGTCCAGAAGGCGTGCCGCAGCGTTTCCTCCGAGGAGATGTCATCGTCCTCGTCGTGCACGTTCCAGTGCGCCACGAACGGCGCGCCCGGCCAGCCGGCGAAGCTCTCCTCGGCAACGCCATCCGAGAGCGTGATGATGAAATCCATCGGCGGCGCGTCGCGGCGCAAGCTCTGCAGCGTTTTCGGACAGAGGCCGGCCGTGTGCATCTGGTGACGCGCCAGGAATTCGATGACCCGCCGGCTCGCGGCGGGCGCCGGGCGGCAGCCGGCGCTGCAGGCGCGAAAGCGGCCATCGCCGACCGTATTCAGGATCGACTCCGCCATCAGGCTGAGCGCGCAGTTGTCCTCGCAGACGAATAAGACGTTCACTGGGATTCGCGTCGACGCCCATCCCCCCGGACAGGCCGTGCGGCTATTGTCGCGCGCGGCACGACAAGGAAAAAAATTTTTTCTCGGGCGTGCCTAGCGATTCAGCAGAACCGCGCAGGCGGCTTCGCCATGGATGCAGCAGCGTTTTTTCCGGTCATCCACAACCTATCCACAAATAGCTGTGGGTAACGCTGT
>Ga0070741_10015971_pt1 | contig 12617 bp, 13 predicted proteins | sample Coa_R1_4_FD_66440 | JGI IMG/M metagenome (GOLD analysis project Ga0070741, IMG submission 66440) | Surface soil microbial communities from Centralia Pennsylvania, which are recovering from an underground coalmine fire - Coalmine... | ecosystem: Environmental > Terrestrial > Soil > Unclassified ...
GCGCCGGAGTCCTCGGCGAAGTTGTAGGTGACCTTCGCGATCTGCGGCTCGTCGCCCCAGTAGTCCGCGTTCCGCTCGAGGGTGATGTGGTCGCCCTGCACCCACTCGACGAACTTGTAGGGACCGGTTCCCACCGGGTTCTGCGCGAAGTCGGAGCTCTGCGAGGCCTTCGGAGGCACCATCCGCATGACGGCCATCCTCGCCGGGAGGGCCGGATCGGGAGCCTGGGTCAGGATGTCGACGGTCGTGTCGTCGACCTTCTTGGCCCCCGTGATGCCGGTGTACCAGCCGGACTGCTCCGAGTTGAAGTCCGGGTTGATGACGCGTTGGACGCTGGACACGACCGCGTCCGCGTTGAAGGGCTCGCCATCCGTGAACGTCACGCCGGGCCGGAGCTTGAACTCCCACGTCGTGGCGTCGACCTGCGTCGGCAGGGCGGTCGCGAGCAGTGGCTCGAGGTCACCCTGCGCGTTCCTCGTCAACAGAGTCTCGTAGATGTTGACGGTAACGGCTCGTTCGTTGCCGTCATCGCGAAGCTGCGGATCGAGCGTCGTCGGCTCGGACCCGAGCGCGATCGTGATCGACGCGTTCGTCGATCCGCCTCCGTTCCTCTGGCCGCCCGCGTTCTTGCTCGAGCAGGCCGCGCCGAGCACCGCGAGCACCGCCAACAGCGCGCCGATCCGGCTTATCCTGCGCACCTCCACCCCCCCTTGGTCCGTCGGACGCGATATCTTGACGTTCAGACGTCTCGAAAGTCAAGCGGGGTGCGGAGGTGCCCTCGCTCCGCCCGTGGTGATCCCCGTCCCCGAGGTCGGCGGGGCGGGTCGGCGGACGTCGTAGAGTTGGTGCGGCACGGATGATCGCCCGGGCCGGCGGCCCTGGGGGGTGATGAGCGTTGGAGGAGGTCGGAGCCGGTTCCGAGCGACCGGCGCGCCTGGTGGTCGGGCTCACGGGCGGTCCCGAGGCCGGGCTCGGGGTTCGGCTGCTGGAGTTGCTCCGCGACACACCGATCGAGACGCACCTCGTGATGTGCGGCTGCGCGCGCGACTGGGTGGCGCGAGCGACCGGATACACGCCCGAGGACGTGACGCGGCTCGCCGACCACGTGTACGACCAGGGCAACCAAGCCGCGAAGATCTCGAGCGGGTCGTTCCTCACCGCGGGGATGATCGTGGCGCCCTGCAGCGGACGCTCGCTCGGCTCGATCTCGATCGGGTACGCGAACAACCTCATCCACCGGGCCGCCGACGTGACCCTCAAGGAGGGCCGTCGGCTCGTGCTCCTCGTCCCCGAGTCGGCGCTCGGCTCGGCGAGCGCCGAGAGCGTGGCGCGGCTGCGCTCGGTGCCCGGTGCCGTCGTCGCGCCGGTTGAGGACGGGGACCATTTCGACCGCGTGCTCGAGCGGGCGCTCGAGCTGTTCGAGCTCACGCCGCTCAGTCGGGAGGGCTGAGCGAGGCGGCTTCGGCGCTCCCCCCCGCCCGCCGATGCGCGAGCAACCAGAGCGCCGCAGGCAGCACGGCGGCGACGGCCAAGCTTGGGCGAAGGCCGAAGCGCTCAGAAGCCGCCCCGAGCAACGCGCTGGCGACCGCACCCAGCGCGATCTGCGCGGACCGGAAGACGCCGAGCATGATCCCCCGATCCGCGAACGCCTCCAGCGCAAGGATGTTCCCCACCGGGCCCAGCGCGCTCACCCCGGCCGCGAACACGACGGCCGGCACCACGCCGAGCGCAACGCTCGGCGCGAGCGTCCAGCACGCGCCGAGGAGCGCGAGGCCGAGACCGATCCATCCAGCCGTGACGACTCCGCCCTTTCGGTCGGCATGACGACCTGCCGTGACCTTCCCCGGGATCGACAGCACGCGGGCGGCCGCGAGCAGCCCCGCCGCGGAAGGTCGAGCGACACCCCACGCCCCAACCGCGAACGTCGCGAGGAACGAGACGGTCCCGTACTGGGACAGGGCGGCCATCCCACCCACCGCCAACGGCACACCGAGCTCGCGATGCACACCGGCCCACCGGAGCCGTGGCGGCGGGTTCGGGCGTGGGGCGAGCGAGGCGAACGCCGTGCCGATCACGGCCGCTCCCGACAGTGCGGCCGAACCCGCGAACGCCAGCCTCCACCGGTCCTCTCCGGCGAACGCGACGAGCAGCGCGGCGAGCGCCAGCCCGCCGGAGAAGGCGACCCCGAACATCCCCATCGCGAGTCCCCTTCGGCGGCCGCCGAGGTCCCCGGCCGCCGAAAGGCCCGAGGCGAAGAACAGCCCCGAGCCCAGGCCCAAGAGGACCTGCGCGAAGAGGAACAACGGCCACCCGCCGCTCGCCGCCGCCGTCGCCCCTCCCGCCGCGGCGAGCGCCAGCCCCACAACCACGCCCGCACGCGGACCCCGGCGCCACAGAAGGACCCCGCCGACGACGTTGGCGAGCGCGATCGAGAGGGCGAGCAGCCCGAACGCCATCCCCTCCTCGCTGAGCGACAGGCCGAAGGTCTTCGCCGCCGTCGGGAACACCGGCGCCAGAAGGGACTCGCCGCAGGTGACCGCCAGGTAGCCGGACATCACGATCACGAACGAGAGGCGCTCGCGTCGGTCCTCCCCCGGCAGCCATCTCTGCGCGCGCGTCGGCCCCCCTGCCGCGGTCGGTACCATGTGCGAGGATCCCCCCTGACGAGCGCTCCCGGACGCGCGATATCTTATCGTCGAGAGAGTTCGGGGAGGCCGCAGGCGAGGAGCGGGGAGGCGACCATGTCGAGGACCGTCGGGGACCGGCTTCCGCACCAGATCCTCGAGGCCTTCGATGGGCGGGGGCTCGACTCGAAGATCGGGCCGGCCTACTTGCTGGTCACGGTCGATCCCGACGGCCGACCGCGCCCGTGCATGCTCTCGGCCGGCGAGATCCTGGCGCTCGACGAGCGGACGCTTCGCCTGGGCCTGTGGCCGGGGACGCGAACGTCGAGCAACCTGGCCGCGGGTTCCCCTGTGCTCTTGTGCTTCGTCGCGCCGGGCCAGGTCCTGTACGTGAAGGGGACGGCCCGCGCTCTCGACCCGGTCGGTGACCGTGCGCTGGCCCGGTTCGAGATGAGCGTGGAGTCGGTGGAGTCCGACCTGCACGAGGGGATGCCGGTTACGGCCGGGATCACGTTCACCGTCGAGGCCGGTACCCCACAGGAGATCGCCGCGATCTGGCGATCGCAGATCGAGTCCCTTCGGGCGTGAGCCCCACGGGCTCCTTGCGTCGCGGGCTCAGGCGGCGTGACGGGAGGCGAGACGACGGGCCAGCCGGCGGGCACGCTCGCCGTGCCGGCGCGACGCTTCCGCCAGCACCCGCTCCCGCTCCTCCTCGTCGTGCGCTCGGACGGCCCCGCGCGAGTGTCGGAAGGCCCGGATCGCAACCTGGGCCTCGAACGAATCGAGCTCGTTCAGCATGGTCGTGTCCCTCACGATCAGCATGGCCGCGGGGCGGCGGACAGAGCCGGGCCCGGAGGCTCTGCGTCCATGGGACTTTCGGACGTCGTGCGCAGCACGCGCCACGAACGGCGACGTCCGGGTCCGCCGTCACCCGGCCTCGGATCCTCCGCCCCCCACGCGAGGAGACCATCGGGTCCTCCGGCGCTCTCCCCACCGGCGCACCAAGCCGTGCTCGACGCCGACGTGGTCGAGCATCCGCCCCACCGTGTGGTCGACGATCTCCTCGATCGTCTGCGGCCTGGCGTAGAACGCGGGAACCGGGGGAACGACGAGCGCGCCCGCCTTCGCCACACGGAGCATGTTCTCCAGATGGATCACCGAGAGCGGAGACTCGCGGACGAGCAGGAGGAGCGCGCGATGCTCCTTCATCGTGACCTCGGCGGCCCGATGGATGAGGTTCTCCGTGATCCCGTGCGCGATCGCCGCGAGCGACTTCATGCTGCAGGGAGCGACCAGCATGCCGCGCGTGAGGAGCGACCCGCTCGAGGGCGGCGCGTCGAGGTCGTCCTCGTCCCACACGTGATCGGCGAGGGCCCGTACGGCGGCCGGTTTCCAGCTCGTCTCGGCGAGGATGGTCGCTTCGGCCCACCTGCTGACGACGAGGTGGGTCTCGACCCCCGAGTGCCGGAGCGCCTGCAGCAGGCGGATCCCGTAGATGGCCCCGGTGGCGCCGGTCATCGCAACGACGACCGGCAGCTCGGACATCCCTCGAGAGGAACGACCGGAGCCGTACACGGTCACGCAGGGCGCTCCCCGGGTCGGTCATCCGGGCGGCGGATGAAGGCGCTCACGGCCGTGTCCCGTACGGGCCGCTCGTGATGCCGTAGATGTTCCCGTCCGGGCCGCGGAAGTGGGCCCACGTGTACTCCCCCCACGAGTGGTCGGGGTGCAGGAACTCCACACCCCGCGCCTCCAGCTCGGCGCGCGCGCTCGGCACGTCGTCGACCTGGAACTCCACCACCGGTCCGTGATCGAACTCCGCGAAGTGCTCGTGCCCGGGCCCGAACACCTCAACCCATTCACCCCCGGAGAGCGTCAGGATGCAAAGGGTCTCGGAGCTCTGGAACTCGGACAGACCGAGCACGTCTCGGAAGAACGCCGCGGTCTCGGCGAACCGCTCGGTCGCCGTGCCCACCCACACCAGCCCCTTGATCTGCATCGATCCTCCCTCCCTCACCCCGTCGCGGAATCGCCCCGGGCCTCACGGATCAGCCGGTACAAGCGTTCGGGGCCGATCGGAACGCGGTCGACCCGAACCCGCATCGGGCGGAGCGCGTCCACGATGGCGTTCGCGATCGCGGCCGGCGGCGACACCGCCCCTCCCTCACCGACCCCCTTGATGCCGAAGGGGTTGAGCTCGGACGGGAACTCCTCCTGGTGCCCCACGGCGATCGGTGGGACGTCTGAGGCCGTGGGCAGCAGGTAGTCCATGTACGTGCCGGTCAGCAGCTGGCCGTCGCCGTCGTAGACGACCTCCTCGAACAGGGCGTTGCCGATGCCGTGCGCGACGCCCCCGTGCACCTGGCCTTCCACGACGGCGGGGTTCAGCATCTGCCCGCAGTCGTCGGTCGTGACGTACTTGAGGAGCCGGACGAACCCGGTCTCCTCGTCCACCTCCACGCCAACAACGTGCGTCCCCGAGGCGAACGTCACGGTCGGGGGGACGTAGTAGTAGACGGTCTCGAGCCCCGGCTCCATCCCCGGCGGCAGCTTGGCCCGAGGCCCGGGGGCTGCGGCCCGTGCGACCTCGGCCAGCGTGACCCTTCGGTCGGGCGCGCCCCGTGCCGCGATGATCCCGCGCTCCAGATCCAGATCCGACGGGTGGGTCTCCAGCAGCTCGCCCGCAACCGCGAGCACCTTCTCGCGCAGGCGAGCGGCCGCGACCCCCACCGCCGTCCCCGCCGTGACCGCGCTCCGGCTCGCGAAGGTTCCGATGCCGTGGGCGATCAACGCCGTGTCGCCGGCCTTGACCGTCACGTCGTCGGGCGTCACACCCAACTGGTCGGCGCAGATCTGCGCCAGCGTCGTCTCCAGGCTTTGCCCGTGCGGCTTCGCCCCCGTGGCCACGGTCACGTGCCCCTGCGAGTCGATTCGCACGACCGCGCCCTCGTACGGCCCGTAGCCCGAGCCCTCCACGTACGAGGACACCCCTACCCCGATCCGCCTCCCGGCTTCGCGAGCCGCCGCCTGCTCCCGACGGAACTCGTCGTACCCGAACAGCTCGAGCGCGCGCTCGAGCTGCCCGGGGAAGTCGGCCCGGTCGTAGACGATGTCCACCCCATCCCGGTACGGCATCCCCATCGGGTAGGGCATCTGCTCGGGCCGGATCAGGTTGCGTCGCCGGACCTCCACGGGGTCGAGCCCGAGCTCGGTCGCCACGAGATCGACGATCCGATCCATCACGAACACCACCTCCGGCCGCCCCGCCCCGCGCACGGGGGTGACAGGAGCCTTGTTCGTGAGGACGGACAGGGCCTCGACCCGCATGTGGTCGATCGCGAACTGGCCGCGCAGGTGGGCGGCCGAGTTGTAGGACACCGTGATCGCGTAGTTGTTGTAGGCGCCGCCATCGATCAGGTAGCGATCCTTCAGAGCGATGATGCGTCCGTCGCCGTCGAAGGCGACCTCCACCTGGTGGATCTGGTCCCGGGCGTGCCGCGTGTTCGCGAGGTTCTCGCGCCGATCCTCGACCCAGCGCACCGGTCGTCCGAGCTCGCGCGCGAGGAAGGCGATCAGAACGTCCTCCGGGAACATGCCGGTGCCGAAGCTGCCCCCCATGTCGGGGCCGATCACGCGGACGCCGTCCGCGGGCAGGCCGAGCATCTCGCAGATGAAGGTCCGCACGAGGTGCGGCCGAGCGTTGGCGTCCCACACCGTGAGCTCGTCACGGCCGGGATCGGGGACGGCCGCCACGCCCCGCGTCTCCATGGCGTTCGCGGCGGTCCGGCCCATGACCAGCCGCGCCGAGAGCGTTCGCTCCGCGCGCGCGAACGCCCCGTCCACGTCCCCGACCGAGACGACGAACGATGTCTGCACGTTGTCCCCCAACTCCGGGTGCAGGACCGGCGCGTCGGGCTCGAGAGCGTGCTCGGGGTCGCTCACGGCCGCCAGCGGTTCGTATTCCACCTGCACCAGCTCGAGGGCATCCTCCGCAAGGTACCGGTCGGCGGCAACGAGCACGGCCACGGGCTGACCGACCCACAGGACTCGGTCCGCAGCGAGAACCGGCATCGGGCAGGACTTGAGGGTCGGACCGATCTTCTCCCTCAAAAGAGGTGCGATCTCGGTACGCGCGGCCTCGACGAAGGGACCGATCTTCCCCTCGAGATCGCGAGCGGTGAACACGCGAACGACGCCTGGCGCCGTGGCAGCCGCCTCGGTCTCGATGCGGACGATCCGAGCGTGGGCGAACGGGCTCCGCAGGACGGCGGCGTGCAGGAGCCCCGGGATCCGGAGATCGGCCACGTGGGTCGCGCGCCCCGTGACGAGTCTCGCATCCTCCTTGCGCCGCAGCCGCTGCCCCACGTAGGCGGGCGGACGAACCGCCGGGGACCCAGGCCCGCCCGCCGGGGCGTAGGGGTGTGTTGCGCCACTCACGTCACGAGCTCCGTCGAACCCGTTCCGCGGCATCGCGGACCGCGGCCACGATGTTCTGGTAGCCCGTGCAGCGACACAGGTTTCCCGACAGTCGAGCGCGAAGGGCATCCTCGTCGTCCACCTCGGGCGCCCCCTCGGCCAGGTACTCGGTCACCGCGATCAGGAACCCGGGCGTGCAGAACCCGCACTGCAGTGCGTGATTCACAGAGAAGGCCTCCTGCACGGGGCTGAGCGAGCCGTCGGGACCGGCAAGCCCCTCGACCGTCGTGAGCTCGTGCCCCTCGGCCTGCACGGCGAACATTAGGCAAGAGCGGATCGAGCGCCCGTCCATCAGCACCGTACACGCGCCGCAGACTCCGTGCTCGCACCCGAGGTGGGTGCCGGTCAGTCCCAGCTCGTCCCGGAGGAAGTCGGCGAGCGTCATGCGGGCCTCGGCGCTCCCCGAGAGCTCCCGTCCGTTGACCCGAAGCGTGATGGGCCGTCGCTCCGACATGCTCACTCTCCCCCGGCGCGCTCGGCCGCCAACGCGAGCGCCCTGCGGACCAGGACCTTCGCCAGGTGTCGCCGGTACTCCGACGTCCCGTGGATATCGGAGACCGGTTCGATCTCCGGGTCGACCGCCTCCGCCGCCTCGGCGAACAGGTCCGCGCTCGGCGGGGCGCCGCGAAGCACCGACTCGGCCGCCGAGGAGCGGACCGCTCGATCGCGAACCCCGATGAGCGTGACGCGTGCGTCCGCGATCGAGCCGCCCGTGTCGAGCGCGATCAGCGCCCCGACGCCGGCCAGCGCGAAGTCGCCGTGCCGCCGGGCGAGCTCGAGGAAGCAGGAGCCGACGCGTGGCCCGCTCGGGATCCGCAGCCGCACCTCGGACACGATCTCGTCCGGCGCGAGAGCCGTCGTGAAGTAGGTATCGAAGAACTCCTCGCCCGGGATCGTCCGCGTCCCCTTCGGTCCGATCGCGTCGATCTCACCGTCCAGAGCGAGGACGAGCGAGGGCCACTCGGCTGCGGGGTCTGCGTGGGCCAGACTGCCGCCCACCGTCCCTCGGTTCCGGATGGTCACGTGCCCGATACGTGATACGCCCTCGAGCAGCATCGGGCACCGGGTCCGTAGCTCCGCCATCTCCTCGACGTCCCGGTGCCTCGTCATCGCGCCGATCACGAGCCGGTCGCCGTCCAGCCGCAGGTAGTCCAGCTCTCCCACACCGTTCAAGTCAATGAGCACCGACGGGGACGAGAGCCGGAACGCGAGCAGCGGCACCAGGCTCTGGCCTCCGGCGAGCAGCTTGGCCTCCTCGCCGTGTTCGGCCAGCAGGCTCACCGCCTGGCCGAGGCTCTCGGGGCGCACGTACTCGAACGGTGCGGGCTTCACCGGTCGCCGACTCCTCGCTCAGTCTCGGGCATCGGGTTGGTGGCGTCGCGGGCGGGGGTCGGGCGCCCGCCCGCGACGGCCGCTGCTAGTCCTTGCGCGTCTGCTTCCACAGATCTCCGAAGAGCGCGTCCAGGTCGACCTGGTCCACGCCGGGCGTCGAGATCTCCAGCGGAAAGTCCGCCTTGCGCGTCGCGTCGATCCCCACCTTGGTGACCAGGTGCGATCCACCCGCGGGATCGTAGGACGCCGGGTCGAGGGGCGACCCCCGCGCGTGGGTGACCACGAACGCGTCCTGATGGAAGCGTACGCGCTGCGCGATCGCGTGCCAGACGTCGGAGTCGCTCGTGATGTCGACGTCCTCGTCGACCACCACCACGTACTTCAGGAACGGATCCGCAGCGAACGCGGCCATCGCCGCGTTCTTCGGATCGCCTTCGATGAGCTTCTCCATCTGCACGTAGCAGATGTAGCGGCATCGACCGGACGGCGGCACGTAGACGGCCCGCACGCCGCCCGAGGCCAGGCGGCATGCCTTGTAGATCATGCTGTTCCGCGTCACGCCCGAGAGCAGCAGATTGTCCCAGTGGCCGACGAACGAGCTCTGGTAGTGCGCGTTCCTGCGCATCGTGATGGCCTTCACGTAGACCACGGGGTTGTTGCGCTCGGGGCCGTAGGTGCCCGGATATTCGCCGAATGGCGCCTCCGGCTCGCGCTCGGTGGGGTGGATCTCGCACTCGAGGATGATCTCGGCGTTCGCGGGTACCTCGACGTCGATCGTCTCGCACTTCACCATCTCGAGCGGCTCGCCGAGCATCGCCCCGGCCATGGCGAACTCGTCGACGTCGATACTGGTGAACGAGAGGAACCCGAGCTCCACGGCCGGGTGCAGCCCGATCGCCACGGCCATCTGCGTCGGGCGACCCTGCTTGAGGTTCTTCTGCATGATGTAGTGCCCGTGCGCGGTCTCCGAGATCTGGATCCCGAACTTGTTGCGGCTCTTGGCCTGCAGTCGGTAGATGCCCGCGTTGCGGATCCCCGTCTCCGGGTCCTTCATGATCTCGTAGCCCAGCGTGATGTATCGGCCCCGGTGCTGCTCGTACCCGGGATCCACCTGCCCGGAGTCGAGCTCGTGGTACTTCAGCATCGGGAGCTTGAAGATGTCGACGTCGTCGCCGGTCAGCACGATCTCCTTGCACGGCGCCGACTCGCGCTCGACGAAGACCGGCTCGATGCCGTGGTCCTCGCGCTCCATGTACTCGAGGATGAAATCACGCGGCGTGGCGTCGATCCCGAGCCCGAGCGCCATGGCCAGACGTGGGAAGCTCGCGTGGACGTTGGTCACACATGGGATCTCCGAGCCCTTGATGTTGTCGAAGATGACCACCGGGAACCGGCGCTCCTTCTCCAGGCGCCACAGCGTGGCCGTGGCCTCGAAGATCGGGTCGACCTCCTTCTTCACCCGCAGGAGCTCGTTCGGGTAGTACTTCTCGAGGAAGCGGAGGAAGGACTGGAGGTCCTTGCCCAGCTCCGCGCGTTGCTCCGGTGGTAGCGCCATCGCCTCCCCCCACGCCGACGGTCTGTATCGTGATGATCGAGGGATATCTTAACGTCGTACTATCATGCCCTACCCGGACCGTGGGACGCAAGTCGAATCCGGGAAGCGCGCGCTGCCCCCCGGCGCGAGCGCGACGTCGGTGGGCCCGTTCCGGCTGATCTTCAACCAGGTTCGCAGGTTCCGCGAGCAGGAGGCCGCCGCCACCGAGCTCGGCCCGGACCGTGACCGAGTCCCCGGCCTCGGAGACGACCGCGATCCTATGACGGAGCCGAGCTGACCCGAGGCCAACCGGGTCCGGTGGCGCTGGTCGCGCCCCCGCCGGTCCCCTACCATCGTGCCGGGGCATAGCCCCCCGAACGCGCCGGTAGCTCAGCGGACAGAGCGGCTGCCTTCTAAGCAGCGGGTCGGAGGTTCGAGTCCTCCCCGGCGCGCAAGGGCGCTCAGCTCGTCGGATCGGCAGGGCGATCGCCGAGGGCGCGGGCCGGGCCGCGGTCGGCACCCGCGGCGTCTGTAACAATGGGAGCCCGATGCGCACTCGAACGGCGACCTCCCGAGATCGAACGCTCGCGACGTCCACCCGCCGTCCCGAGATCGAGCTTCTGTCGCGCGTCCCGCTCTTCTCGGGGTTGTCGCGATCGCAACTCCGGAGGGTCGCCGAGCTCGCCGAGGAGATCTCCTACACCGCCGGTCGCATGATCGTGCGCGCCGGGAGCCCCGGCGTCGCGTTCTACGTCATCGTCGAGGGCGAGGCGAAGGTGCTGAAGGGCACCATCGCGACCGCGCGGGGGACCTGGCGCCTCGGTCCCGGAGACTTCTTCGGTGAGCTCGCCCTGCTCGACGGCCGGCCACGCTCGGCCTCGGTGGTCGCCGAGACCACCCTTCGAACGATCCGGATCGAGCGCGCGCCTTTCCGCCGGCTCCTGAGGGAGCAGCCGGCCATCGCGCTGGCCCTGCTCGAGGGGATGGCCGCCCGAATGCGCGGGACGATCGAAGGCGCGGCTCTCTAGGAAGTCCGGGCTCGACGCTCGGGCCCGCCCCGGATCGCCTCAGCCGGCAGAGGGGTCGGGCTCGGCGAGCACCCTGGCCGCTTGCTCCGCGCGATGGGCCTTCAGACGCTCCCGGTACTCCGGATGGGCCCGGGCCACGATCGTCGCCGCGAGCAGAGCCGCGTTCACCGCTCCCGCCTTCCCGACCGCGAGCGTTCCCACGGGGACCCCGGCCGGCATCTGGACCATCGAGAGGAGGGAGTCCAGCCCCGACAGCTTCGACTCCATGGGGACGCCGAGCACCGGAAGGGTGGTCTTCGCGGCCACCGCGCCGGGGAGGGCTGCCGCGCCCCCCGCTCCCGCGATCACGACCTCCAGCCCACGGTCCTCGGCCGTCCCGGCCCACTCGGCCAGCTCGTCCGGCGTTCGGTGGGCGGACAGGATCCTCGTCTCCGACGGCACACCGAGCCCTCGAAGCGTGTCCACCGCGTGCTGCATGGTCTCCCAATCCGAGCGAGAGCCCATCACGATCCCGACCAGCGCCTCCCCCACATCGACCCCCTTCCAGTACCTGGTGACCTCCGAGAACCGTCTCGTGCCTCAGCCGGCCGGCGGTGTCTCCTCCGGAGCCAATCCCCGGGGAACGGCCAATCCCCGGGGAACGGCCAATCCCCGGGGAACGGCCAATCCCGGGGAACGGCCAATCCCGGGGAACGGCCCCCGCAGTGTAGATTCAACGCGTCGCGGTGGCCGGGTGCTCCGGCCGCGTGACCGCCCTGCGCAGCCGGAGGATCTCCTCATGTCGGACCGCTTGAGCCGCCTCCTCGCCGGGTACGCGCATTCGGTTTCGTGGCAGGACCTCCCCCGCGAGACCGTTCACGAGGTCAAGCGGCGAGTGCTCGACAGCATCGGTGTCGCCGTCGCCGGCCTCGACGAGGAGGCCGCGATGCGCGCCAGGGCCTACGCCGAGCGCCTGGCCACGCCGACCGGGGCCTCGGTGTGGGGGGCCTCCTTCGTGGCGCCTGCCGAAGTCGCCGGGTTCGCCAACGGCGTGGCCGTGCGGTGCCTCGACTTCAACGACACATACCTATCCAAGGAGCCGCTCCACCCATCGGACTCGATCCCGGCGCTCGCTGCGCTCGCCGAGTGGCGGGGCCTGTCCGGGCGAGAGCTGATCACCGGGGTGGCCATCGCATACGAAGTGAGCGTGACCCTCTGCGACGCTGCGAGTCTGCGCGCCCACGGCTGGGACCACGTGAACTACATCGCGATCGGAACCGTCTGCGGGGCGGCGGCCATGCTCGACCTGCCCGAGCGGACGATCGAGCACGCGATCTCCCTCGCCGTGGTTCCCCACGCGGCCATGCGCCAGACCCGCGTGGGCGAGCTGTCGATGTGGAAGGGGGCGGCGGCCGCCAACGCCGCGCGCAACGCCGTGTTTGCCACGCTCCTCGCAGAGAACGGGATGACCGGGCCGAACGAGCCCTTCGAGGGCCCGATGGGTTTCGTACGCCACCTCCTGGACGGACAGGCTCCCGACCGCGAGGTCCTGTGGCGCCTGGAAGGAAGACTGCCGCCCACCCGCATCCTCGACACCTACGTGAAGTACTGGCCGGTCGAGTACCACGCCCAGAGCGCCGTCGA
>Ga0070741_10015972_pt1 | contig 12615 bp, 11 predicted proteins | sample Coa_R1_4_FD_66440 | JGI IMG/M metagenome (GOLD analysis project Ga0070741, IMG submission 66440) | Surface soil microbial communities from Centralia Pennsylvania, which are recovering from an underground coalmine fire - Coalmine... | ecosystem: Environmental > Terrestrial > Soil > Unclassified ...
CTACATGCGCGCCAATGCCAGCCTTTTGGGAGCGCGCATTCTTCAGGAGTATCCAGCACTCCACCAATTCGAGGATCCGGTTTCACCACGGATTGAGGGTCTGCTGCGAAAGCCGTTTCCCGCACAGACCATCGCCGTCATGGGACTTGTGAAGCGCTGGCGGCAGGCCCGAACCGGCATGGTGGTCGCCGAGTGCGGAACGGGGAAGACGCTGATTTCACTTGGCGCAATCCACGTCCACAGCGCAGGAAAGCCATTCACTTCTTTGGCTATGGTTCCTCCGCACCTGGTCGAAAAGTGGGCGCGGGAAGCGTTTCTGACATTGCCGGGGCTGCGCGTGTTCCTGATCGATGATTTGCGAAATGGCGGCGACGAGAACAAATCCCACGGAGTGAACGAGGTGCGGCCCAGGCATGGCCGCATCGTGCGCGAGGGGTTCCGCACAACGCTGAGCGAACTGCGACTACGGAAAGAATCGTCGAGTTCACGGCAACGCTGGTTGTCGCTCTGCGGGAGGCCCTCGCTGTTCATCGTCGGTCGGGAACGGGCGAAGCTCGGCTACTTCTGGCGGCATGCCTATCGCGTACCGCGCTCGGGCCCATACCTGGGTTGCGTGGTGAATTCCGACACGGGCAAACCAGTCATGGTGGACGACAGCCGCCTCACTGTCGCCGAATTTGAGCAGGTCAAGATCGCCGAAACCATCGAAACCAGGGAAGGGAAGTCCTGTCGGTCGTTGCACAGTCCTTTGTGGCAAGCCGATCCCGACAGGATCCGTCGCATGGCCCCGATTGAATTCATCGGGCGCTACATGCCGGGGTGGTTCGATTACACAATCTGCGACGAGATTCACCAACTCGCCGGCGATACCGCTCAAGGCAATGCTCTCGGCACCCTGTCCTCCTGTACAGATCGAATTGTGGGCCTGACTGGAACGCTCCTCGGGGGATACGCAGACGACCTGTTCAACACCCTGTTCCGGCTCGAAGGCGGGAGGATGAAGGAACACGGATACGAATGGGGCACAACCGGACGAACCTCATTCACGCAGGACTACGGGGTTCTCGAAACGATCACTAAAGTCGAGCCAGCCGATAACCGGTGTTCCAAAGCCAAGAGTATGAGCACGGTTCGTCGCAAGCCCGGCGCCTCTCCGCTGCTCTTTGGCGAATTCCTGATGCAGCTGTGCGCCTTCGTCTTTCTGGAGGACATTTCGGGAGAACTGCCACCCTACGAAGAGAGCTATCTGAGCGTCCCGATGGACCCGCTGATGATGGCGGCATATCGGGAACTGGAAGACGCCATTCGGAAGGCATTGAAGGAGCACAGGGGCAATCGATCCGTTCTGAGCACAATGCTGAACACTCTGCTGCTTTATCCGGACCACCCCTATGGCTTAGGAACCCTGTATGGCAAGGAGTTCGACCAGGAACTAAAGCGCAATGTTTCATTCATCATTGCCGAGACGCGGGACCTTCCAGAAGACCAGCTGTATTCCAAGGAACGGAGACTGATCGAGGAGATCAAGAAGGAACTTGCCGAAGGCCGCCGCTGCCAGGTGTTTGCCGTGTACACGCAGAAACATGACGTCACGGCCCGCCTGCAACGGATTCTGAGCAACGAAGGCATTCGCACGGCAGTGCTGCGGGCGAGCGTGGACACATCGAAGCGTGAAGCCTGGTATGCGCGGCAAATCAAGGAAGGAGTGCAGGTCGTAATTTCCCATCCCAAGCTGGTCGAAACCGGACTGGATCTTCTGGACTTCCCAACCATCCTCTTCTACGAGTCGGGCTATTCACTGCACACGTTGCGCCAGGCCAGCCGGAGATCCTGGCGCATCGGACAACGGCGGCCGGTGCGGGTGAAATTTCTCTGCTACGAAGGGACCATGCAGACGGCCTGCTTGCGTCTGATGGGAAAAAAGCTCTTGGTGGCCCTGACGATGGAGGGCAAGTTTGCCGGCGAAGGACTGCAGAACATCGATGAAGACGATGACATGCTCTCGGCGATGGCGCGGGAATTGGTGGAGAGGAACGGCATTGGCGACACCGCCGATGCCGTTTGGAAAGCGCTCAACAGGGAGCATCAAAAGCTGTTCCCGACGGCTTCTCCCCGCACCGAGGGCCTTTTATGCGCGGAGCCATCCGGAATTCTGCAAGGCGCCCAGCATGACGATCATGGCCTTGTGGAATCGGCCATCGGCGCGGGCTCTGTCGTTATCTTCGGGCAGCGAGCGGAATCGATGTCAGGAAGAAGGCGGCGAGCGAGGCCAGCGGTTCCCGAACAGGCGTCGCTATTCGGTTGCAGTTGATGAAATGCGGGAGGCAGATATAAGTCTGGTCGACACCCTACCACGTCCAGTCTTCAGGCGGCGACTGGATGCCCCAGACATTGCCCGGCTCATCCAGCGCCAATCCTAGCAGCCAAAACCTTTCAATCGGGATGCAGTTTACTACCCGCGCGGTGACCGTGGTTCTGGTAGGAAGACCCTCCAACTGGACTGCAGTCCCAATTTCCAGTGAACGACCGAACCGTGCTGCGCATCCCTGTGGGTTTACGAGGTGCGTCTGACATGGTTCGGAAAACGGATGCGCCGGATCCAGGCTGGAGAGGGTGATCGGAATCTCGAAACTAACTCGAGTGCCGCGCCGGGCCGCCTTTTGATTGGAAAACGAGCTCAACTTCAAGTTTAACAATTCACGACGGCAGGTCAAGGCGTGAACGCGGGCTTCAGGCTCCGTCCCGGCCCGGACCAAGAACTCTCTTCAATCCATACTGCGCATTCTTAGCCGCGAACACGGTGGCATCCAGTCGTAGCCGTGTTCTCTCTCGTCTCAGGAGTCTTATTTCACAACAACAAGGAGGAACAACCATGTCAGAAACTAGTACGCTCATTGGCTATGGCGGCCGAACGATTGGCCGCGAAGAACTGGCGCTGGTGCCCACGCCGCCAGCGACCGAAACCCACCGTCCGATCCCGCATTACGAGATCGTACGCGCTTTGGTTGAAACGCTCGGATTCCGCCACATCGGGGTGGTTCACGACGAGTACGCCGTCTCTCCAGACGGGATGAAGGTATTCGGCGTCCTCGATCTCGAAACGGAGATGGAGGGATGCCGTTTCTCCATCGGATTGCGCAACTCGCATGACAAGAGCATGCGTTTGGCGATGACCTGCGGGTATCGCGTGTTCGTGTGCTCGAACATGGCGTTCGCCGGGGATTTTACCCCGGTTCTTGCGAAACACTCGAAGTCGTTCTCGCTCATCGATTGCATCTCCGTTGGTGTCGATCGTATGCAGCGGAATTTCGAGCCGATGCGGAAGCAGGTCGAAACCTGGCAGAGGCTTGAATTGACGGATGTGACTGCCAAGGTGGTCATCTACGAAGCGTTTGTGGAAGGCAAACTGGAGGCCCCGAAACATCTGGCCCGCACGGTGCACGACTTGTATTTCGAGCCGAAATACGAGGACTTCAGGTCCAGAACGATCTGGAGTCTGTCGAACGCATTCACGTCTGCATTCAAGGAACTGGATCCCATCCCACAATTCAAGGCTACGGCGAAGCTGGGCGAATTCCTGGAAGCCCGGTTCTCACAATCGTTCTAGCCGCTGGGGCGGTGTCGGATGGCCGCCCCTTCCCAAGAAGTAATTCCACTTTGCTGTGGCGACCCATGCGGGCGAAGGCTCGCCCGCATGGGGTGAAGAAAAGAGTCACCATCATGTTTCCATTGTTCCCGCTTGGGCAAATTGTCGCCACGCCCGGGGCGCTAGCCGCACTCGAGAGAGCGAAGCAGCCGCCTACCTGTTTCTTGGCCCGTCATGCAATCGGGGACTGGGGCGAACTGGAGGCAAGCGACGTCGCAGAGAATGAGTATAGCCTGATTCATGGGCTTCAGTTGCTGAGCAGCTACCAGACGGACGCCGGGGAGAGGCTGTGGATAGTCACCGAAGCAGACCGGTCCGCAACGACGCTGCTCTTGCCAGAGGAGTACTGACGAGTTGCATGAATCGGATCATTGGTAGGCGAAGGGCCCAATTGCTGTACTGCCGATCCACACGATATCGCTTCCTCCGCTTCGGTGTTGATCTCCAAATTGCCGGGGGTGAAATTTGGGCGTCGGGATGGTGCTGTGGCACGAGTCTACCGCTTAATTTGAGAGACAGGTGGACCAGGACCGGCCAAGCGGACACTTCACTTGCTATCTCATCCGGACATATCATGTGCTACCGACAGGTTCGAAATTGGTTTGAAATTGGTCCTTGACATTCCGCGATCTTAAGGGGTATCGTGGGCGCCGATTCGGCGAACGGAAGGATGAAGCTTTTCCAAGCTTCTCGTCCGAGGGGGCTTCTACTCGCCGACTTTCCCGAAAATTAAGCTACTGAACGCGACTGCGTGCGCCGTGTGCACGTCAGCTTTCGTGCGGCGTAGCGAGACCGGCGTCTCTCATCCGCGATTTGGGTGATCGCGGCTGGCGCCTGTGCTCCCGCGCGTATCGCTCTGCCCAAGGGAGAGGGTAACGGGCGTGAAACGTTTTGTCTCGCAAGAGCACTATGTTCTGGAAGAGCTCGGCAAGCAAATTCCGGGGAACAGGGGTCCACGCGATGGAACTTCCAAATGGCACTCTTACCTCCGTTCGGGGCAGGGGAAGCCCAACCCGTTCCGAAAGCCGATTCTTCGACTTCTGCGATGAGCTTCAACGGGCGGTCTCGCGCCTGGCGGGCGCTAACTCCGGATTCTTACCTCGTAAAGATCATCGCTTAGTGAAAGGTCGGCCCGTCGAGCACCCGACTCTCACAAGCGTAATGTCCTGTAGTCAGCTACCGTCACAGGAGTTCGTCATATGAAACCAGAGAGCCACGAATACGAGGGTCACAAAATCGAATTCCGCGAACGAGAGGGCAAGCGCGAACTGCTTATAGACAATAAGGCAGTTCGGTACGGCCAGCTACCGAACGGCCAGTACTTTCTTCACCAGTATGCGTTCGACTGGAGCGACGACTTAACTGAAGTTGCAAGAAGGTTCGTCAAGTATCAAGAAAGAGTGGACAAGGTCCGGCGTGAACATACCTCCAGCAAGGGAGGCAAGTGACATGCGTTGCCGCAAAAACTACCGTGACCTTACTAACGTTGAGCGTGATCGCTATGTTCAAGCGCTCTATCACGTGAAGTCAACTGGCGTGGTCGACCAGCTCGCCAATGAGCACGAAACATTCTTCCACATGGGCATCCATGGGACCTCACACTTCCTGCCCTGGCACCGCGACTTCCTGCGACGTTTCGAGGATGCTCTGCGAACCTACCATCCAGACGTCACGATTCCTTACTGGAATTCCACTGTAGACACAAGCCCATCGGACCCGCTATGGGACAACGCTTTCCTCGGTCAGTTTGATGGTGCTTGGGGACTGAACCGGGCGCTGGGCTCGGCCACGCTGCCTACGCCGCAGCAACTACAAGACGCACTGACCAACTTCACCACCTACGACGTCTTTTGGCCGAACTTGGAAAGCGTAATCCACAACCCGCCGCACAATTGGGTTAGCGGCGCAATGTCTGGCCTCGCCTCTCCGCACGATCCGGTCTTCTTCCTGCACCACTGCTGGATCGACTTGCTGTGGGCGCAATGGCAGCTCTTGCAGCCTGCCGCCCCGTTCGTTTCGAGTGGACCAGGTTTTGACCTCAATGATCCGATGACCTCGGTGACCACCACGCCTGCTGATGTCCTCGATCACCGCGGGATCAACATTTACCACTATCCTGCCGGGTTCCAGCCAGATGCGCCAAGAGTGACGCCTGACACACCGGTCGTCAATTTCTTAGAGGTGCCGGAAGGCGAAACGCGCCTGGCCGCTGCCGTGTTCAGCCTGGACACTTGCGACCCGGTGCACTTCACCGTGCTCAACGGACCGACCGTCACGTCCGGCCCGCCAGCCACTACGTTCGGCGTGCTGGCCTCCCCGGTCCCCGCTGATCCGGCGGTCGACGTCAAAGGACGCATGTGGTTCACCTACAAAGGGACCACTGGTGGAGACATCGCGACCGGCACGGTAACGATCGGCTGCGACGAGACCGGCGAGCAATTTGTCATTGCCCTCACCGCCAATACGATCGCACCGCCAAAGGCCGCAGTGGTCATGGTGCTCGACCAGTCAAACAGCATGAACTTCGATTCCGGAATCGGGTCGGGGGCCACGCGGGCGGACGTGCTCAGGTTTTCGGCACCGACTGCCGTAGTTGTGCTTGATGACCAAAACGCGATGGCGGTGTGCACCTTCGATCAGGATGCTCATCCGGGCATCGGTATCACGCCGGCGGCGGGTGTGGGGAAGCTCACCATTAACGCTGCCATCGCCGGCTATTCGCCGAATCCCAATGGTTGGACCTCGATCGGCGAGGGAGTTGCTTTCGCACACGACATTCTTGATCCCGTAACTGGCTATGACGTGAAAGCGATGGTGGTGCTCACTGACGGGCAGGAGAATCACGGACCGTACACGCGCCGCTACATTGCTGACGTCGCTGACTTAATTACCTCGCTCAACGGACGCGTCTTCGCCATCGGGTTGGGCCGGGCCGAAGTCCTGAATCCCACCGCACTGCAAGCTTTGTGTAGTGGCAACAACGGCTACATGGTGATGACAGGTGACCTGACGCCGGACGCGACCTACCGCATCGCGAAGTACTACCAGCAAATCTTCGCTGGGGTGACCAATAACGAAATCGTACTCGACCCCGAAGGCTTTATCGGGCCTGGACAGGAGCACCGCATCCCCTTCTGGTTGAACGAGGCAGACATCACGATGAAGGGATTCCTGCTGACGCCGGCACCCTACGCGATTCGCTACGTGTTGGAGACCCCTGACGGTGACATCATCGACCCTGCCGTCGCAGGGACCAACCCCATGGCTTCATTTGAGGTTGGATCCCAAGTCTCCTTGTACCGAGTCGGTCTGCCGATCCCGCTCGGTCCGAACAGTGCGCACGCTGGACGTTGGTACGCCAGGCTCAAAATTGACGAGAAGACATATAAGCGCTACCTGGCATCGCTCGACAATTACCCCGCTCTGCTTGCGACAGCCGCTGCGCACGGCATTCGTTACAACCTCAACGTCCATGCCTACTCGAACTTGCGCATGAAGGCGACGGTCACGCAGACGAGCAATGAACCAGGTGCAAGCATCACAGCGAGGGCTTTGTTAACTGAATATGGGGTCCCGGTTGCATCACGTGCAACCTGCCGTGCCGAACTTACGCGGCCCGATAACACCGGGGCGACGCTCGCGATGCCGGAAGTTGAGGCAAGCGTTTTCGAAGTGACCACACCGGCCTTACTTCCCGGGATCTATCGCTTCCGCATCCTCGCCGAGGGGCGCACTTTGCGGGGTCGTCCGTTCACACGGGAACAGACGCTCACAGCCGCGGTGTGGAAGGGGGGCGACGCGCCGCCGCCGAACGGGAAGGATGACCCCAACGCGGGACACGATCGTATCTGCCGGTTCATTGAGTGCCTGCTTCAACAGAAAGGCATTGGAGAGGTGCTGCGCAAATCGGGCATCGACTTCAACGGATTGCGGCGATGCCTGGAGGAGTATTGTAGAAAGCCCGTGCCAGGACAGCGGCCGCAAATAGCGCGCGCAGAGCTCTCTGATCGCCTTCGTTCGATAATCCGTGATGACCAACTGCTGACGGCGGTGATGCGTGAGATAGAGACGGGAAAAATGTAGCTGGACAGGACCCACTGAGTACACCGGCTCCATGGCCAATCGAAGCACGAGTAGCCGTGGGTCGCGGTCTGCTTCTTCACTTCGGGAGTTAGCGATAGACGATGTAACGCAGCGCAAGGAGGGATTCACGCCATGTTCAGCGTCAAGATTCCATTGAGAAGACTTCTGATTGGGCTCCTACTAGTGGGGTGCATGGCAACCTATCTTCTTTTTTCTCAAGAGAGGGGCCCATCCCCACAACCCAAGAACGAGGCGAATCGCCAAGCTTCCCCGTATGAACTGCTAGCGAAGGGGGTAGTCAGCAGTGCTCCCTTTGAAGTTCAGTTCAAATCAGCTGCGTTGCGCTTGGAGATTCGCAACCTGATCATGGGGCGCGGTGAAACCGAATCGATACCAACTCCAAGTCGTGTGCTTCTGGAAGTACGACAGGGTGGGGTGACAACCACCATCAATCAAGAGAAACGGAGCCGCAGCCAGGGTGATTTTTGGGTCGTGGACAAAGGCAGCACCTTCACTATCCAAAATTCCGGAGAGGCCGCGGTTCTTCGCGCGATTTACATCTTCGAAGGCAGCCGCTGACCGGCGAGGAGGATGACCTCATGACCTACAGCAGATCGAACGTCGGTGCAACCTTCGTTGTGCTTGCACTGATCTGTCTTGGCTGCACCGGCTGCACTGATACCAGTTGGCGCGCGTATGGACATGACACGACCCAGTTCTCGCGCCAGCCTAATGAGTCCGTCTTGAACGCATCGACCGCCTCTACACTTCATGTGCTATGGGATTTCCCGGTTCCTGGCGGCGCCGCCCTCACTGCGTCTCCTTCGGTTTATGACAATACCGTTTATGTTGGCTCTTTGAACGGCCACTTCTATGCAATCTACGCTTCCGGTGCGAACCAAGGGCAGATTCGTTGGCAGTACCCTCCCGCGGCAGCGCCAAATCCGCCCGATCCTTGTGGTACGACCACGGCGGCGCTACTGATCGCTGCTGGCTCAGGCAATCCGTCTGGTCCCGGCATCGCGTCGAGCGCCGCAGTCGTGAGCAGTGTCGCCGGACACACAGCGGTCATATTCGGTGCACCCGACCCGAACTCAAATGGTGGCGATGGCCGGCTTTGGGCATTGGACGAGGCCACCGGCCAGTGTATATGGAAGTCCGCGGTGATCGCGCCAACTAGCGGAACCTCAAAGATCGGGTATTCGTCTCCCGCGATAGCCCATGGTCGAGCTTACGTGGGAGTGTCGGCCAAGCGACCCGACGCCCCGATCACCGTAGGGAAAGTCTTTGCCATTGATCTTGCAAGTGGGGCTCTGGACCCTTCGTTCAATTTCTCTGCCGTGGGCGGTCCTGCTCCTGGTGGAGGCATCTGGAGCTCGCCAGCAATCACTCCAAGTGGCAATGTCGTGGTCACCACCGGAAACAGTTGCATCCATGAATTTGGTCCGAGCTGCAACGTAGTTCCGTCGCCGGACTACACCAACAGTATTTTGAAGTTGGATTGGCACAACGGAAATGTTCTGTGGCAGGTACAACCCGTTGCTATCCAACACGACTTTGACCCGGACTTTGCGGCGTCCCCAATTGTGGGACAGGTAAGCTGCGGCAGCCTAGCGATCTCCATCCAGAAGGACGGCTACGTCCACGCCGTTGACATCAAGACTGGCGGCCCATTCTCCAATCCCGCTTGTTCTTATGCGGGACACAGTCTGGAATGCCCGCGCTGGTCATTTCCTCCCGTGGCCAACCTCCCCTTCCAGGACGATGGACACGGAGACAGTGCTTTTAAGCGGCAAGGCGCACTCGATGGCGACCACTTGTTCATTGCTGGTGGTGGGCTCGACCTCGAGCCTCCTCCAGGCCACACGGAGCAGGAAGTATTCACCCGTCTGCACTCGCTCAACGTCTGCGCGTCGGATGCAGACCGCATTCGTTGGATCCTCCCGAACCTGCCACAGAATGCGGGCGGCGTGAGCGTCGCGAACGGCGTGATCTATCTCGGCACTTGGAGTCCGTTTGATACTTCTGCCTCGCCCCACCATCTTCTCGCCATCGCGGATACGGATGTCTTGCCTCCCGCAAGCTTTATCTGCAGCTACCCGGCAATCCCCTCCGGATTCCTGTGCTCCTCTGCGGGATTCAAGAATGTAGGAGTGCCAGTCGTCGTAAAGGATGTAACGCTGACAGGTTCCATTCAGGGCATCCCAGCCATTTCAGGCGGCAGGGTTTACGTAGCCACCGCCGGGGGGCATCTATATGCACTCGGCCAATAGCGAAACAAGAACAGCATTGACGAGAGGAGGGCCGAACATGATGACGCGCGCTTCGGCTTGGAAAGCATGGTTCGTCTTGGTGGGCGTGATTGCTTTCTTCAATGCGAGCTGTGGGAAGAGAGAACTCGAGCCAACTCCACCGGAACCTGCGCGGCCCGCAGCAGGTACGCGCCCTGCCCTCGAGTTCAGACCAGTTTCAGGCGCCGGACAAGACATCCAGGAAGCACACCTCACCACGCAGTTGCTTCCGCAACTCCGTTCCCGCCTTGAGATACTGACGATTGTCGTGCAGGCGGGTAAGCCGGTGACACTGCCCAGTCAATACGAAGGCGTCTTGGAGCTTCGCGCCGGGTCTCTCACCACAGGCATAGAAGACAGCCGTCAAGCTCGTCACCGTGGTGCCATGTGGCAAGTTGCTAAGGGAGAGCGCGTGACGTTGCAGGCTTCCGGCGAGCTTGCCGTCGTGCGGGCAGTTTACCTCGTTCCCGGTGAGAAGTAGTACGGCCGGAGGCAGATTGCTAGCTTCTGGCCATCGCGAATACACGCACGCAGAACATGCGCAGCCTCGTCCGTAAAGACCCGGGCCGGGCCATTGGGCCTCCTACAGTGAGCTTGTGGAGGTATACCGTTTTCACCAGCCCGCGACCCGGTTCTCTCAGTTGAAACTCATGGTAGCACGACCTTTGAACCGTTTTGCGCTGTGAGCTAGCGAGCGCCCAAGAACACCATATCCGGTTTGTGGATAGTCAAGCCTCTCCCCGGCTGGACCGGGCAAATCAAAGGTTCACAAGCGTCATTTCGCTTCGTTGATGATCTCCAGCACCACCTGTTCCACTTTCGAGGCGATCTCGTCAATACCGGCTTGCGGATAGAACTCCACCAGAGTGGACGGCAACATGGTGCTGATAAACGTCTTCCCCGCTTGGGTATAGACAGCAACAGGACACGGCAGCATAAGCGCTATGTTGACATCTTTCTTCAGAACCTCGCTCGCGTAGCGCGCGTTGCAGATCTCGATGATCTTCAACGGATCTCGCGAAAAGCCCTTTTCCGCGAGTGTTGCGGCAACGTCGTGAGTGTGGAGCACGCGAAAGCCTTTCTCCGCAGTCTTCTGCTCGACCGCTTGGACCGCCAGATCAAACGGCTTTCCAGTTTCGACTGTGTAGTAGAAGTTCTTCTGCATAGGTACCTCATGTTAATGCTGGACGGTGTGCAGCGGGAGGTGCAGTGACGGTGGTCACGATGGGACGCAAATCAGTTCACTTCCCGCCTGGGGAGAGGGGTCCCACGTCGAACTGGCCATCGGTCACGAGGCTGCCGCTAAGCTCCACGCCGACGGTGATGCATCCGGGGTCCCTCCACAGTGCAAGTATTTGCGGAGATATCTCGTGGTCGTAGGCTTCCAGAATGGATAAATGAGGTTGGTTGTCGTTGAGTGCTCAACCCAGCACGAGCCGTCCCAATACTCAACTGTCCACCGAAAAGGAGAACTGCCCTTGCTTCTGGCTTTCAGTCGGTAGTGCCCAGCAGCAGCACGAGTAAAACAGCTCAGGGCTTCTTCATAGGAGTCGAAATCCTGATGCCAGCCGTCCAGGAACACGGTGAAGTGGGTGTCCCAGATCCACTCCATCGCGAGTGAAAACCCCGCTGGGCTTGTTGGAAGGATACGAATGAAATGTTGCCCAGCCTCATATTGGACTTGGTTGCACTTCTTCAATTTCTCCAACAAATCTTCAAACATAGATCCCTCCCAGGGCGGACTCTTCGCCCAGTGTCACAACATCGCAAGTTGCCAAGTCCCCGTTGCTATTCCCACTGGTGCTAGCCGCTACCAGCCTGAATAAACGCAATTGGCCGGATCTTCGTTACGCGAAATCGCACAGAAGCGGCGGGCATCCAGCTTCTTCGGGACAGCGCATGTCCACCACTCTGCTCGCCAATCTACGGTGCCATAGTCCGGCCGGCGACAAGCTTGTACGTGCCGGCGTCGAAGAACAACAGGCCGCGGACGTGCAGCGTGCTGCCGTTGGTGATCGTTGTCATGCCCCACAGTTCTGTCCCCGCTTGCTGAAAGACAGTTACCGTCGTCGAGCCGGTCAAAGTCGTGAAGGCCGAGTCAGAGGGAAGCGTGAGCGTGAAGGTGGTCGGTGCAGCTCCTGCGTAACCTGATACGGTCCCACTCAGTCCCTGCTGCTCCAAATCGATCTCGCTGGCGTTGATGGTTCCACCGCCCATCATCCCACCCATGCCCCCGCCCGACATCATGCCCGTGCTGCTGACGGCCTCGACTCGTTGCCCTTTGAACACTGTAGTTCCATCGAAGGTGGGTGTGAACGGCAGATTGCTCATGTCCACGTTATCGGAGTCAATCTTAAAGACCGCTGTTGGACTGACATTTACAGTCAATGTGCCAGCCAGGTCCGAGCCCATCATTCCCGATCCCGTGCCGTCCATCGTGCCAATGGTCAGCTGCGTCACAGGACTGCCGCTGAGGCTCGTGACGAGACCGTCCGCCATCGAGCCGCCGGACATCGACATCATCGACTCGACTTTCTGTGCCATGAAGGTTCCGTCGGACTGCATGGTGGCGTCTACCATGACGATCATGCCGTT